>TARA_R110002051_G_scaffold260812_1_pt1 | contig 68210 bp, 66 predicted proteins | sample TARA_R110002051 | Tara Oceans TARA_R110002051 (sample SAMEA4397023) | marine metagenome | biome: Polar Biome; feature: [MES] marine water layer (ENVO:01000295) within the mesopelagic zone...; material: water (ENVO:00002006), including particulate matter (ENVO:01000060) such...
CTGTTGGCCGCCCGTAAGGAGCATTCAGCATGAAAGAGCAACAACGTACCCTGACCCGTGAACAGGTATTGGCGCTGGCCGAGCATGTGGAAAACGCCGAGCTGAACCGCCAGGACATTACCAAGATCACCAACGACTACCCGGACATGACCTTTGCCGACGCCTACGATATTCAGTGGGAAATCCGTCGCCGCAAGGAAGCCCGCGGCAACAAGGTGGTCGGTCTGAAAATGGGCCTGACTTCCTGGGCAAAGATGGCGCAGATGGGTGTTGAAACGCCAATATACGGCTTTTTGGCCGATTATTTCAGCGTGCCGGACGGTGGCGTGGTGAATACCGCGGAGTTGATTCATCCGAAGATCGAGGCGGAGATTTCCTTTGTCACCAAAGCTCCCCTGAAAGGGCCGGGTTGCCATATCGGTGATGTGCTCGCTGCGACCGACTATGTAGTACCCACGGTCGAGGTGATCGACTCGCGCTACGAGAATTTTAAGTTCGACCTGATCAGCGTAGTGGCCGACAACGCTTCTTCAACGCGCTTTATCACCGGTGGTCAGATGGCCAGTGTCGAGGACGTCGACCTGAAGAACTTTGGCGTAGTAGTCGAGAAGAATGGTGAGGTAGTGGATGTCGGTGCAGGCGCCGCAGTACTTGGGCACCCAGCCTCCAGCGTGGCCATGCTGGCCAATCTGCTGGCCGAGCGGGGCGAGCATATCCCGGCTGGCACATTCATCATGACCGGAGGCATCACCGCTGCGATCTCGGTACAAGCCGGGGACAATATCACCGTACGTTATCAGGGGCTGGGCAGCGTTTCAGCCCGCTTTGTCTGAGGGGACTGATTATGCCAATTGCACAACTGCATATTCTCGAAGGGCGTACCGACGAGCAAAAGGAAGTGCTGATCCGCGAAGTCAGCAATGCGATTGCCCGTGCGCTGGATGCGCCGCTGCCGAGTATCAGGGTCATCATTAGTGAAATGCCCAAAGCGCACTTCGGTATCGGTGGTGAACCGGCCAGCAAGGTCAGGCGCTGATGATCGGGGTGGGCTTGCAGCAACCGGTAACGCACAAGCGCTTGCCGGTGTTGTATTTATCCTGCCGCGATAGTCTAGCTGATGCGCCTCGCCCGCTATCACTCATCGGCAGACTGGTCGACTCCAACAATCGGATTGACGCGGTGGTGTTTATCACCGCCAGCGCCGACTCGGGCCAGCCGCAATTACTTGGTCCCGCCACCGCCGGACGTTTCAAGGGTCAGTTGAGCGCAATACTGTCCAAACTGGGGTGTCCGCTGGCCCGCCATGGAAACACTTCTACGAGCGTAGAGGCTTTGGTGTCGATGTTGTTCGAGCAAACGCCAGTCGATTATATCGAGCTGCGCCTGAGCGTCGCTATGAGCATGGAGCAGTGCCGCGAGCTGGGCCAAGCTCTGCAAGGCTGGCGTGAATCTAAGGTGTTACTGGTCTGTCTTGATCAGGTACCGCTCGATGTTGAGCCGCAGCGCTATCGCAGCCCGCATGACCCTTACTGGCGCAATCTGATGAATCAATGGGTAGATGAACAGCGATGGTATGAGGCCCTATCGGATAGTGCACTCCAGGCGCACCCCAGTCCTGAGAATCGGCAGCGCAGCCTGGATGATGCGTCATTGTGCCTGTTGCATGCGGCATTCGGTTTGGGCGGTCTGCGATTACCCGAGCGCCTGTTCGGATTTGATCTGGACGATAATCAGCGCGCGCTATCAGGTTATGGCTGGATGAACTGAGCTGCACGGCCAGATAACTGAGCGCATTTGTGCTCACGTTTTGCGCTATGACCGTGCATATCCGGCATGGATTTGTCTTCTCGGCAAGCATAGGGCGCGCTACCTTCACTGCATAGACAAGAACAACATCACTCCTGTGGAGGCGTGCCGTGAATGCAGAATTGCGCTGGTTTAAGTCCTACCCCGAATCCATCCATTGGGATGCACCCTTGCCAGCGCAGCCAGTCTGGGGGTTGCTGGCGGCGGCGGTTGCCGAGTTCCCTGATAATCCGGCTATCGATTTTCTCGGCCACAAGCTCAGTTATCGCCAACTCGATCAGTTAGTCGCGCGCGCGGCCAAAGGCTTTCAGGCGCTGGGCGTTAAGCCGGGCATACATGTGGGCATTTACTTGCCGAATTGCCCGCATTATTTTATTACTTTTCTTGGCGTGCTGCGTGCGGGTGGCACCGTGGTCAACTATTCGCCGCTGGATGCCGAGCGCACGTTGGCGCACAAAATTGAGGACAGCGAAACCGATCTCATGGTTACGCTGGATCTGGCGGCTTTTTATCCGAAAATCGTCGGCCTGCTTGACGCTACCCGGCTGAAAACGCTGGTAGTCGGCCAACTCACCGAGTTCTGCGGCGCGAGCTGCGATGCTCAGGAAGGTCAGTTGGGACCCTCAGCGGCGGTGAACTTCACTGCCGACTGTCATGCGTTCTCAGCGGTGCTGGATAACGATGGCCAATTTGTTGCCTACCCGATTGATGATCCAGCAAGCACATTGGCGGTATTGCAATACACCGGGGGCACGACTGGTCTGCCGAAAGGCGCCATGCTCACCCATGGCAATCTGACTAGTTCCTGTGCGCAGCTACAGGCTATTCTCGACAGTTCATTGCAGCCTGGCCAGGAGCGGGTCCTGGCCGTACTTCCGCCTTTTCATATCTATGCACTGATGATCAACATGCTGTTCAGTTTGCGGCTGGCGTCAGAGGTGTACCTGCACCCGCGCTTCGATGCCGAAACAGTGCTGCGCGAGATCCATAACAGCCGTATTACTACCTTTCCCGGTGTGCCGACCATGTTTATCGGCCTGCTGGCCCACCCCTTGACCCAGGAGCTGGATCTAACGTCTTTGAAAATGTGCAACTCCGGCGGTGCGCCATTACCGCTGGATGTGCAACAGCGCTATCAGGAGGTTGCTGGTTGCGCATTGCGCGAAGGCTGGGGCATGACTGAAACCACCACCAGCGGTACTTTCACACCCAAGGAGGCCGTGCCGCATCCAGGCTCCTGTGGTTTGCCGGTGCCTGGAGCACGCATCAAGATCGTTCCGCTTGATGGCGCAGAGGGTGAGCTTCCCGTTGGCGAGAAAGGCGAGGTCTGCATCGCTGGGCCCAATGTCACTGCCGGTTACTGGAAACGCCCGGATGCGACGGCAGAAGCCATGACTGCGGATGGCTTTCTGCGTACGGGGGATGTCGGTTACATGGATGAAGATGGCTGGGTGTATATCGTCGACCGTACCAAGGACATGATCCTGTGCAGCGGTTACAACGTCTATCCGCGCACCATCGAGGAAGCCATTTACGAGCACTCTGCAGTTGAAGAGGTGTCTGTCATTGGTGTGGATGATCCCTATCGCGGGCAGGCGCCCAAAGCGTTTATCAAGCTCAAGGCCGGTGCCGAGGCATTCGACTTTGCTACCTTGCAGGCCTTTCTTGAGCCACGGTTGGGCAAGCATGAGCGTCTTCAGGCAATGGACATTCGCGACGCGCTACCCAAGACCCCGGTGGGCAAACTATCCAAGAAGGAGTTGGTAGAGGAGGAGCGTCAGCGGCAGCAAGGCGCATGCTGAGGCGCTAGTCGTGCGGCGGCCTTTGCACCATAATAGCCGCCCGAGACATTTCAAGGTATAGCTCATCATGCTTCTGGCAGCTGCTGCAGTCATCGCGGGTCTGATTCTGTTGGTCTGGAGTGCAGACAAATTCGTTGGTGGCGCCTCCGCTACGGCAACCCATTTCGGCATGCCGCCGCTGCTGATCGGTATGTTGATTATCGGTTTTGGTACTTCTGCCCCGGAAATGGTGGTGTCTGCTCTCGCCGCGTCGCAGGGCAACCCCGGCCTGGCCCTTGGGAATGCCTATGGCTCGAACATCACTAACATTGCGCTGATCATTGGTTTGGTTGCGTTGATCAGCCCGATCAATGTGCACTCCCAGGTCGTGCGCAAGGAATTGCCTATCCTGCTCGGCATTACGCTGCTGGCAGGCTATCAACTGATCGATGGGCAGCTCAGCCGTAACGACGCCTGGGTGCTGATAGCGGTATTCTTTGTACTGATGGGCTGGTCGGTCTTTCAAGGGCTACGCAGCCGTGGCGATACACTGGAAAGCGACTACGACAAGGAACTCAAGGACAACGCAATGCCGTTGCGCACGGCGCTGATCTGGTTGGTCGTGGGTCTGGTGTTGCTGGTCATCAGCTCACGCATACTGGTCTGGGGCGCGGTGTATATTGCTCAGAGTCTGGGGGTCAGTGATCTGGTCATCGGGCTGACCATTGTTGCGATAGGCACCTCCCTTCCCGAACTGGCCTCGGCACTGGTGGCGATTCGCAAGAATGAGCATGACCTGGCCTTGGGTAATGTGATTGGCTCGGGTTTGTTTAATACGCTAGCGGTCGTTGGGATTGCCGCGGGTATCGCGCCGATGGCGGTGGAATCAGTGGTGTTGTACCGCGACTGGGTGGTGATGTTTGCCCTGACGTTGGGTCTGCTGCTGATGGGATTTACCTTCAAGGACCGGCTGGGCCGCATCAATCGCCTGGAAGGCAGCGGCTTGCTGCTGGTCTACGTAGGCTATACCGGCTATCTGGCTTGGACTATCGTCTCGGCTGTTTGATGAATCGGCTGGCTATCGGTCAGATGAGTTGGAGTCCGTCCGTTGCAGCCGTGTATCATGCCCGCACACTCTGAAGAGCGCTGTTGATTGCCCATGACCGACACCCGTCCGCATACGCCGCAAGACAAACCGCAACACAAGCCACGGCCGATGATCGATCTGCTGGTCAGTATCCTGATTCCGTCAGTGATATTGATGAAGTTCAGCGGCGAGGAGCATCTGGGAGCGAGCCAGGCACTGGTTCTGGCGTTGGCTTTTCCGCTGGGTTGGGGCTTGTTCGAGCTGATTCGCTATCGCAAATTCAATTTTATTGCGTTGCTCGGGGTAGTCAGTGTTTTCCTTACTGGCGGCATCGGTTTGCTGAAACTGGACCCGCAATGGCTGGCGATCAAGGAAGCCGCTGTACCTGGGGTCATTGGCCTCGCTGTCTTGATCTCGACCCGCACCCGTTTCCCGCTGATCCGCACCATTTTGTACAACAAGAAGGTGCTGAACGTGGATCTGATCCATGATCGCCTCGCCGAGCGCGGTTTGGTAGAGGTGTTCGAAGAGCGTTTGCTCAAGGCGACCTATTTTCTAGCCGGCACCTTCTTTTTCTCCTCGGTAATGAACTTCATCGTCGCCAAGTGGATTGTGGTTAGTCCGGCGGGCACGCAGGCGTTCAACGAAGAGCTGGGGCGCATGACCCTGGTCAGTTACCCGATGATCGCCATACCGTCGATGATCATGATGGTGCTGATTCTGGTTTATCTGTGGAAGACCATCCATGGTCTGACCGGGCTGAAGATGGAAGATATCATGGTGCAGACAAGCGACCATCAGTAAACCGTCAGGTGCTTTACAGCGCTTCCAGCGCCTTGCGCAGGTGGCTGACAGTGCGTTCGATATTGTGCAACTTGTCCAAGCCAAACAGCCCGACCCGGAAGGTCTTGAAGCTGGCCGGTTCGTCGCACATCAGCGGGACGCCGGCGGCGGTCTGTAGGCCCAAGGCCCCAAAGGCCTTGCCGTTCTGAAGGTTGTCCTCGCTGGTATAGTTTACGACCACGCCGGGAGCTTCAAACCCTTCTGCCGCCACGCTGTTAAAGCCCTTTTCTCTGAACAGCGCCCGCACGGCTCGGCCTAGTTCGAGTTGCTCTTGCTTGACCTTGGCAAAGCCATAGTTGCTAGTTTCCAGCATGGTATTGCGAAACTGCAATAGCGCGTCCGTGGGCATGGTCGCGTGGTAAGCGTGGCCGCCGTTCTCGTAGGCCTGCATGATGTGCAGCCACTTCTTCAGGTCACAGGCAAAGCTGCTGCTGGTGGTGCCCTCAAGGCGCTCCAGTGCCAGCGGGCTGAGCATTACCAGTGCGCTGCACGGCGAGGCGCTCCAGCCCTTCTGCGGGGCGCTTATAAGTACGTCCACCCCGCAGGCTTGCATGTCGACCCAGACGGTGCCAGATGCAATGCAGTCGAGTACGAACAAGCCGCCGACCTCATGCACTGCATCGGCAACGGCGCGCAGGTAGTCATCCGGCAGGATGATGCCAGCTGCGGTTTCCACATGCGGGGCGAACACCAGGCTCGGTTGGTGCTCGCGAATGCTGGCAACCACTTCATCAATAGGTGCTGGAGTGAATGGAGCTTGCTCGTCAGCGGAGGTCTGGCGCGCCTTGAGTACGATCTCTTCAGCGGGCAGGCGGCCCATCGCGAAAATCTGTGACCAGCGATAACTGAACCAGCCATTGCGCAGAACCATGCAGCGCTGGTCTTGAGCAAACTGGCGGGCTATCGATTCCATGCCATAGGTACCGCCGCCGGGCACCACCGCCACGGCTGCTGCTTGGTAAACGTCTTTGAGAGTCGCGGAAATATCGCGCATGACCTGCTGAAAGGTGTCGGACATGTGGTTCAGCGAGCGATCGGTAAAAACCACGGAGTATTCGAGCAGGCCATCGGGATCAATGGCGGGAACCAGGCTGGACACGTTTGCTTCTCCATCGGATGCTTTGTATAACACCGGCCAGCGTATGGCCGGTGAGGTTCAAAGCTTATCCTAACCTGATTTGCCAACTCATTCGCGGGTCAGATGAAAGACAAAGTCGGTAGGCTTGCCCTTGATGTCACCCAGCCCGATCACCACATCGTCATTGACCTTGCGGAAGTAGTCCATTATCGGTTGGCTGTCGTAGATCAGTGCGGCGGAGGTGACGCCGTTGTATTTGATTTCGCGCATCTGTGCGCCGCCAAGCTTGCCGAAAGTTTGTACCTTGCCTTCGGCATCCAGCACCAGCAGTGGCTCGACATCAGTGGTCGAATTGAAGCGCTTGCCGTACCAATTGATCGGGTCCGGTTCTGCGCCGCCGTCAAACGTGCCGCCCTTCCAGGTGCCGAGCATGAACTCGGTATCCACAGGCGCAAGTTGCTCGAACAGCGGTAGCAGGATTTCTGCGGGATAGGCTTCACCACTGGCGATCATGTCCAGCCAGCGTTGCTCAAGCTCGCTGGCGCTTGCTCCTGCAATCACGGCCGCGCTCAGGGCGGCACCCAGGGCCACATTTACGCCCAGCGCCTTGAGGTTCTTCTTTGTTGTGCTCATTGCTTGTCTCCACGTTGCAGATCGTCGTGGTACAGCAGGGCTCAACCGGTACACAGGCTCCAGCAGGCATCTCGCGCGGCATCGATATCGGCCTGATCAAGGCTGAAAAGACCGTCCCGCTCGGCCTTGATCAAGTTGACAAAGGCACCCCAGATCAGCGCCATCAATACTTCGGCGCGGATATCCTTGCGGTACACGCCTTGCTTCTGCAATAAGCGATAGTGCTCGAGAATCGGTGCTATCGCTTCGTGCTCCATGGTGCGGCTTTCTTCGTCCAGATAGGGACGATGATCCTGCAGCTCCATAAAACGATAGGACGCGGGTGCTTCACGGGTGTACAGCACCATCCTCTGCCACACCAGCGCAAATTTCTCGTAAGGCGTCAGGCTCTTATCCAGCTTCGAGTACAGGCGTCTGTTCAGACTCAGCTTCTCCTCCCTGAACAGCTCATTAACCAATGCTTCTTTACTGCTGAAATATCGGTAGATTGTGCCCGTACCCACGCCCGCCTGTTCAGCCAGCACCGGCATCGGGACGCCATTGACGCCGCCCTCGGCAAACACCTTCAGCGCGGCCTGCAATATGGCGGTGCGCTTGTCCTTGATCCGTGGGCGAGTTGTTTTTGCAGTGTTCGAATGAGTATTCATTCGCCCAGTTTATCCGGTATTGCTCCGTTGTACATCCTTCAGGTTATCGAGTTGGGCGGTAGCTAACTAGCGGCCATGCCCAGGCTTAATGACGCGCATTAATGCAAATGAACGTTCATTCAGTTGCAGGTTAACCTATTGATAGGTTGCTGCCAACTACGGGTTTTGGATCAAACAAAGGGCGAATGGCTGATAAACAAAAGGCGCCTATTGGCGCCTTTTGTTTTAAGAGTGCTTACGGCTGTTAATGGCCGCTTGCCAGGTGATGTGCTTGTCGTCCTCGGGCGGCGGCATGCGGCTGCGTTTGTCGGCGCTGCGCACCAGAAACCAAGCCAGGAGCGTAAATAGCGCTACCGCGAGCAGGATGACACTGGCGATGGCGTTGATTTCGGGTTTGACGCCTAAACGGACGGCCGAGAATACCTCCATCGGCAGCGTCGTGGCTCCGGGGCCTGACACGAAGCTGGCGAGTACCAGATCGTCCAGTGATAGTGTGAACGACAGTAGCCAGCCTGCGGCGATCGAGGGTGCGATCATCGGCACAGTGATCAGCAGAAAAGTTTTCCACGGCGGCGCGCCGAGGTCCATGGCCGCCTCTTCGATAGACTGATCAAGCTCGCCCAGTCGCCCACTGACGACGATGGCGACATATGCCGTGCAGAAAGTGGTATGGGCGATCCAGATAGTCATGATGCCGCGCTCGGCTGGCCAGCCGATCAGTTGCGCCATGGCCACAAACAGCAGCAGCAATGACAGACCGGTGATCACCTCAGGCATAACCAGTGGCGCGGTGACCAGCCCGGAGAACAAGGTACGGCCGCGGAAACGCTTGATGCGGGTCATCACGAACGCGGCCAACGTCCCCAGCGCCACCGCCGCGCAGGCGGTGTAGAAGGCGATCTGCAGGCTGCGTTTGACCGCGTTCATCAGTTGCGTATTGTCCAGCAGGCCAACGTACCAGTGCACTGACCAACCGCCCCAGACGGTGACCAGGCGTGAGGCATTGAACGAGTAGATAACCAGAATGACCATGGGTATGTAGATAAACGCCAGGCCGACCCAGAGCATGATGGTAGAGAAAGCGAAGCGACTTTTCATTCGTTCTTCTCCATTGCTCTGGACTGGTTATAGTGAAACAGAATGATCGGGATCAACAGTATCGCCAGCATCACGATCGCCAGCGCCGAGGCGACGGGCCAGTCGCGGTTGTTGAAGAACTCCTGCCACAGTACCTTGCCAATCATCAGTGTCTCCGGCCCACCAAGCAGTTCGGGAATCACGAATTCACCGACCACCGGAATGAATACCAGCATGGAGCCGGCAATGATCCCGGTTTTTGACAGCGGTACGGTGATCTTCCAGAACGCCTTGAGCTTGCCTGCACCCAGATCCATCGCGGCTTCCAGCAAGCTGTGGTCATGCTTAACCAAGTTGGCGTAGAGCGGCAGTACCATAAACGGCAGGTAGGCATAGACCACGCCGATATACACGGCGGTGTTGGTGTTGAGGATCTGCATCGGCGAGCTGATCAGGCCTATCGACATCAGCAGATTATTCAAGATGCCATTGGTGCTGAGGATGCCCATCCAGGCATATACGCGAATTAAGATCGCGGTCCAGGTTGGCATCATCACCAGCAGCAGGTAAACCAGTTGTTTGTCGCGCGGTGCTCTGGCGATAGCCAGCGCCATCGGATAGCCCAGCGCCAGGCAGATGATCGTCGAGATCAGCGCGACTTTTAGCGAGCCCAGATAGGCTGCGACATACAGCGAATCCTGGGTAAGAAAAATATAGTTACCGAGATTGACCACCACATTCAGCGATTGCTCGGCATAATCGAACAGCGGCTGGTAAGGCGGAATGGAGATGGCTGCCTCCGAGAAACTGATCTTCAGCACGATGGCAAAAGGCATCAGGAAGAACAGAAACAGCCATAGATAAGGGACGCTGATAACCCAGAAGCGCCCGCTTGGCAGCATGCGAGAGATCAGCTTGTTCATGAGTGTAATATCACCCCGGCGTCATCGTCCCAACTGATATACACATTGTCTTCCCAGGTCATACGCGGCAGCCGGCGTTCGGAGTTGGCGAAAAAGGTTTGCACTAGATGCCCGCTTTCCAGCTTGATATAAAACACCGAGTGGCCGCCCAGGTAGGCTATGTCATGAATAGTGCCATGTGCCCAGTTGTATTCCTGTTCAGGCTTCTCGGTACTCACCCAGACTTTTTCCGGACGCAGTGCGTAGGTCATTTTCCTGTCTTGGGCGCGGGTGGTGATCCCGTGGCCGATATAGATTGGCCGGTCCAGTTCGGCGCATTCGATAATGGCATGATCTTCCATGTCCTCGATCAGCTCGCCTTCGAAAATATTGACGCTACCGATAAATTCGGCGACATGGCGGCTGGCCGGGCTTTCGTAGATATCCATCGGCGAGCCAACCTGAGCAATCCAGCCCTGGTGCATGATCGCGATGCGCTGGGCCATGGTCATGGCCTCTTCCTGATCGTGGGTGACCATGATGCAGGTCACGCCGACCCGCTCGATGATCTCAACCAGCTCTAGTTGCATCTGTGAGCGCAGTTTTTTGTCCAGCGCGCCCATAGGTTCATCCAGCAGTAATACCTTGGGGCTCTTGGCCAGCGAGCGGGCCAAAGCCACACGCTGGCGCTGGCCACCGGACAACTGGTTCGGCTTGCGCTTGGCATACTCGGTCATGTGCACCAGCTTGAGCATCTCCGCCACGCGGGCGTTGACCTCGGCTCTGCTGAGCTTGTCCTGTTTCAAGCCGAAGGCGATATTCTGCTCCACGCTCATGTGCGGGAATAGCGCGTAGGACTGAAACATCATATTGATCGGCCGCTCGTAGGGCGGCAGATCAGTAATATCCTGGCCGTCGAGAAACACGCGGCCTTCGGAGGGCCGTTCAAAGCCGGCCAATATGCGCAGAAGCGTGGATTTGCCGGAGCCGGAGCCGCCGAGCAGGGCGAAGATTTCGCCACGATTAATGGTGAGGCTGACATCATCGACGGCCAGTGCGTCATCGAAACGCTTGCTGACACGCTCAATCCGGACATATTCATCCGGTTCAGATTTGGCCATGGCCTGTTTCATGGCTCCCGCTGCACCCACCATAGTGTTCTCCGCATTCACTGCTTGTCTGGGCCCGCATCGCCCTGGTCAATCGACCTGGGTGGGGGTTTTCTATTGGTAACGCATCATGGGGTAACGCATAGCGCTTTTACGCGTAGCCCGGTAATACAGAGTGCTGAGGGCTGCACAGGCAGCCCTCAGAGTGTTACTGGCCGGATTTGATCCGGTTCCAGGAACGGGTGACGATACGCTGGGTGGCCAGCGGACGTGGTTTGGCAACGAACAGGTTGGCCATGACTTCCTCATTCGGATAGATGGCGGGATCAGCCAATACTTCCGGATCAACCAATTCATCTGCGGCGCTGTTGGGGTTGGCATAGGCAACGTAGTCGGTAATCGGAGCGATCACTTCAGGCTGCAGAACATAGTTGATAAAGGCGTGGGCGTTATCGGCATTGGGCGCATCCTTGGGGATGGCGAGCATGTCGAACCACAGTTGGGTGCCTTCCTTCGGAATGCTGTAGGCAATGTTCACACCGTTTTCGGCTTCGTTGGCGCGGTCGGCTGCTTGGAAAACGTCACCGGAATAGCCGACGGCGACACAGATCTCACCGTTGGCCAGGTCGGAGATATAACGCGAGGAATGGAAGTAGGTAACCGAGCCACGTACCGACATCAGTAGCTCTTCGGCTTTCTTCAGATTTTCCGCATTATTGTCGTTTGGCTCGAAACCCAGGTATTTCAGCGCCGACGTCAGCATCTCGTCGCCCGAATCGAGCATGGAAATGCCGCAGCTTGACAGCTTGCTGGCCACTTCCGGGTCAAACACCAGGTCCCAGGAATCAACCGGGGCATCGTCGCCGAGAATGGCGGTGACCTTGTCGACGTTGTAACCGATGCCGTTAGTGCCCCACAGGTAGGGGATAGAATGCTTGCTGCCCGGGTCGACGCTTTCCAGATCATCCATCAGCGCGGGATTGAGATTTTTCATATTCGGCAATTTGCTGTGGTCCAGCTCCAGGTACACGCCAGCTTCAATCTGCTTGGTCAGATAGTGGTTGGAAGGCACGACGATATCGAACCCGGAACGGCCGGTGAGCAGGCGCGCGTCCAGGACCTCGTTGGAGTCATAAACGTCATAGGTCACCTTGATGCCGGTTTCTTTTTCAAAATTGGCGATGGTGTCTTCGGCAATATAGTCCGACCAATTGTAAATTTTCAGCTCGCCAGCGGCTTGAGCGCTGACGGCCGCGCCAAGCAGGCTGGCAGTGGCCAGTGCCAACAGTGTCTTTTGCATTGAAATTTTCATCTTGTCTCCTTTGACAGACTCCAGCCCACGTTAGGCCTGGTCTGTTTTTTTGCTGTTGGCCGGCGCCTTATGACGCCGGTCGGTTCTGAATAATGCCTGTTGCCTTGGCGAGCTACCTGCCGGATTTGATCCGGGTCCAGGCACGGGTGCGTACGCGCTCAATATTGGCTGGCAACTCGGCCAAGGTGAAGAGTTTATTCAAGGTTTCATCGCTGGGATAGACGCCCGGATCATTCAATACGCTGTCATCGATCATCGGCACCGAGGCTTTGTTGCCATTGGCATAGGCCACATAGTTGCTGACCTCGGCGATCACTTCGGGGCGCAGTATGTAATCCAGGAAGGCATAGGCGTTGTCGACGTTCCTGGCGTCTACCGGCATCACCATCATGTCAAACCACATGGGGGCGCCTTCCTCGGGAATCACGTATTTGACCACCTCGCCGTTTTCCGCTTCATCCGCCCGCGCCGCCGCCTGCAGGATATCCCCCGACCAGCCCACCGCAACGCAGATGTCGCCATTGGCCAGGTCGGTGATGAACTTTGATGAATGGAAGTAGGTGATATGCGGGCGAATGCTCATCATCAGCTCTTCGGCCTTGGCATAATCGTCGGCGTTGGTGCTGTTGGGGTCTAGCCCGACATAAAACAGCGCCGCGGGAATCACTTCGGCCGGGGCGTCGAGGAAAGCGACACCGCAGGAGGCCAGCTTCTGGATATTTTCCGGTTTGAACACCAGATCCCAGGAGTCCACCGGTGCATCCTCGCCCAGCGCGGCTTTAACCTTGGCCTCGTTATAACCGATGCCGGTGGTGCCCCATAGATAAGGGAAGGCGTACTGGTTGCCCGGGTCGTTGTTTTCCAGCGCCTTGAGCAAGGTGGGATCCAGGTTGTCCCAGTTTTTCAGCTTGCTACGATCCAGCGGCTTGAAAGCGCCGGCCTTGATCTGCTTGCCGAGGAACTGATTGGACGGTACGACGATGTCGAAGCCCGAGCTGCCGGAGAGTAATTTGGCTTCAAGCACTTCGTTGCTATCGAATACGTCGTAGGTCACCTTGATGCCGGTTTCCTTTTCGAAATTGGCAATGGTGTCTTCAGCAATATAGTCGGACCAGTTGTACACGTTGACCGTACCTTGGGCTTGCGCCAGGGTGCTGAAAGCCATGCTACTGACGGTGATGCTGCAGGCCACGGCCAGCAGGGTCTTGCCAAGCGGTTTGATCATGATCACGGTTCTCCATTTGTTTTCACAACGCGGTGCAAGACCAAGTCAGGCCACCTCTGGTCGAACCGGACGGGTCCGCAGACTTGCCTACACGCCCAATTGCTCGGCTGTCAGGTCCAGGCAGCGCCAGATCTTACTCACCATCTCGTCGATTTCCGCCAGCTTGATGACCAAGGGCGGCGACATGATCATGGTGTCACCCACTGCGCGCATCACCAGCCCGTTGCGGACACACATATCGCGGCAAATCGATCCTGCCGCGCCTTTTTCGGCAAAGCGTGCACGGGTGGTCTTGTTGCTGACCAGCTCGATGGCGCCGAGCAGTCCTACCCCGCGTACTTCACCCACCAAGCGATGTTCGGCCAACTGGGCAATTTTACTTTGCAAATACGGTGCCGCTTCCTGCTTTACGTACTCGACAATTTTTTCATCGCGCAGGATGCGCAGATTCTCGAGACCTACTGCGGCGGCCACCGGGTGACCTGAGTAAGTGTAGCCGTGGAAAAATTCTCCGCCGTGCTCAATCAGCGTTTCAGCGACCCGATCCCCGACGATGACGCCACCCATTGGCAGGTAGCCGGAAGTCATACCCTTGGCGATCGGCATCAGGTCTGGCTTGAGGTCGTAATACTGGCTGCCGAACCATTCGCCGGTACGGCCGAAACCACAGATCACCTCATCGATGACCAGCAGGATGTCGTACTTGTCGAGAATCCGCTTGATCTCCGGCCAATAGGTGGCAGGTGGAATAACCACGCCGCCTGCCCCCTGGATAGGTTCGGCTATAAAGGCCGCCACTTGGTCCTCACCCAGCTCCTGAATTTTCACTTCCAACTGCTGCGCCGCCCATAGACCGAATTCGTCTGGAGACATATCGCCGCCCTCGCCGAACCAGTACGGCTGCGGAATATGCACGATGCCGGGGATCGGTAGATCACCTTGTTCATGCATGACCGACATGCCGCCCAGGCTGGCGCCCGCCACGGTCGATCCGTGATAGCCGTTAACGCGGCCGATGATGGTCTTCTTGGTCGGCTGGCCTTTCAGGTCCCAGTACCGGCGTACCATGCGCAGCACGGTATCGTTGGCCTCAGAGCCTGAGCCAGTGAAAAACACGCGGTTCATGTGCGCCGGGGCAATTTCGGCAATGGCCGTGGCCAGTTTGACAGCGGGGGGATTGGCGCACTGGAAAAAGCTGTTGTAATACGGCAGTTCAAGCATTTGCTTGTAGGCGGCATCCGCCAGCTCGGTGCGCCCATAGCCGATACTCACGCACCACAGCCCGGCCATGCCATCAAGAATCTGATTGCCTTCACTGTCCCATAGATACACGCCCTGGGCACGCTCGATAATCCGTGTGCCGCGCTCGCCCAACTCCTTGTGGTCGGTGAATGGATGCAGGTAATGCGCTGCATCCATGGCTTGCAATTGCGCGGTGCTGTAATGGGTTTCGTTGGTCATTCCATACTCCTTGTCTTCGGCTCGCCGGGCCGGGCGCCTGCCGACTTCGTTCGAAAGGCGCCCGGCCCGGACGCACTCCTAATACTGGCTAGATCAGACGCTGAGCAGCAGGAATTCCCGTTCCCAGGAGCTGATCACGCGCTTGTAGTTCTCGTGCTCGACGCGCTTGACGGCAACGTAGCCGCGACAGAACTTACTGCCCAACACGGCCTCTACGTCGGCGCACTGTTCCATACGCTCCAAGGCGGATTCCAATGTCAGCGGCAGGCGCAGGTTACGCCGTTCATAAGCGCGACCCTTGACTGGAGCTGAAGGGTCCATCTTGCCGACCATGCCCAGGTAGCCACATAGCAGGCTGGCCGCGATGGCGATGTAAGGGTTGGCATCGGCGCCAGGTAGACGGTTTTCCACGCGGCGGTTTTGTGGCGTGGAGTCAGGCACGCGCAAACCGGCGGTGCGGTTTTCTTCACCCCATTCCACGTTGACCGGTGCAGAGGTGTCCGGCAAAAAGCGGCGGAAAGAGTTCACGTTCGGCGCGAACAGCGGCAATACCTCGGGGATATAGCGCTGCAGGCCGCCGATATGATGCAGGAACAGCTCACTCATGCTGCCGTCTTCGTTGGAGAAGATGTTCTGCCCGGTTTTGCGATCGACGATGCTTTGGTGCAGGTGCATCGCGCTGCCTGGCTCATTGGTGATCGGCTTGGCCATAAAGGTGGCAGTCATATCATGCTTGAGCGCGGCCTCACGCATGGTGCGCTTGAATACCAGAATCTGGTCGGCAAGGTGCAGGGGGTCACCGTGACGGAAGTTGATTTCCATCTGCGCCGTGCCTTCCTCGTGGATCAGCGTGTCCAGGTCCAGGCCCTGGGCCTCGCACCAGTCGTACATGTCTTCGAACAGCGGATCAAATTCGTTGGCGGCATCAATGGAAAAGGATTGTCGGCCGGTTTCCTGACGCCCGGAACGACCAATCGGTGGCTGCAGGGGCAGGTCCGGGTCTTCGTTCCGCTTGGTCAGGTAAAACTCCATCTCGGGCGCCACCAGCGGTTGCCAGCCTTGGTCGGCGTACATCTTCAACACTTTCTTGAGAATGTTGCGCGGCGACATCTCGATTGGCTCGCCAGTCTTGTCGTAGCAATCGTGGATGATCTGCGCGGTGGGTTCCAGGGCCCAAGGCACCAGGTAAATGGCGCTGTCGTCGGGCTTGCAGATCATGTCGATATCAGCAGGATCAAGCAGATCGTAATAGATGTCGTCCTCGACGTAATCGCCGGTCACCGATTGCAGCAGAATGCTCTCGGGCAAACGCATGCCCTTCTCGGAAATAAACTTCATGGTCGGGGCGATCTTGCCCCGGGCAATGCCGGTCAGATCACTGACCATGCATTCCACTTCGGTGATCTTGTTTTCTTTCAGCCATGCTTCAATCTTATTCATAAAATCCTCAGGAGTACCTGTTTGAGCGCGTGCGGCAGGCGTCACCAAACGCCTTGAATATCGACAGATAGAAGGCATTTTCCTTTACCTTCCATTCCGGATGCCACTGCACGCCCAGCGCGAAATTGGGAGCCTGGTCGACCGAGAACGCCTCGATCAACCCGTCAGGTGCCGTTGCCTCAGGCCGCAAGCCGGGCGCCAGTTGGTCAACGCCCTGAGTATGCAGAGAATTGACCTGCGCCGAGCTGCGGCCTGACAGTTCATAGAGTAGTCCTCCTGGCTCAATATGAACCTCGTGGGATAGGCCATACTGCTGCTCAACGGGCTGATCTTTATTTTCGCGGTGTTCTATAAAGCCACCCACTTCATGCAGGCGCTGGTGCAAGGTGCCGCCGAAGGCCACGTTCATTTCTTGAAAGCCACGGCAAATGCACAATACCGGCACGCCGTGGTCAACGGCGGCTTTAATCAGCGGTAGTGTGGTGGCGTCGCGCTTGGCGTCGTGTTGTGTTCCTTCGGCGCTGGAGGGGCCGTCGTAGTGGTGTGGCTCTACATTGGAAGGTGAGCCGGTGAACAGGATGCCGTCTAGCGTATCGAGCAATTGTTCAAAGCCGACCTGCTCGCCCAGCGCGGGAATCAGCAGGGGTAATCCGCCCGCACCATCGACCACGCCAAGGATGTATTTTTCACCTACTATATGGAAAGGATGCAGACCCAACTGACTGGTACAGCAGGAGATGCCAATCAAGGGTTTTCGTGCGACGGACATGGGTCACGGCCTGTAGTGAATAACGTACATGGGTCGGATGTTGTTCAATTTTTTATACAATAGCAACAATAAATAATTTACACAAAACTCAAAAACGGAGCGGTGAGTTGTCCTGTCAGATTGCCCTGCAGCCCGCGCAGCGGCCTTATTTGGTGCAGTGTGCACCGTGTTTGTGCGATCTGGATTCTATTGACTCGTCATGGGCTTTCGGATTTACTCTGTTCTTAACGCCAACGTGATTGATATATTTTACAAACAACAGGTGATATCTCATGCCATCCCTAACCGGAGCGGATGCTGCGGCAGTCGGAGCTGCGGCAGTCGGTGCTGCTCCAACTGAGCCCGTTAGTGTCCAGGAAGCAGAGGCCTTTCTGGCCGAGCATCCGGAAATCCACTTCATTGATCTGCTGATTGCAGATATGAACGGTATCGTACGTGGTAAGCGTATCGATCGTTCGGCCCTTTTAAAAGCCTATGAAAAAGGTATTGCTCTTCCAGCCTCTATCTTTGCTCTGAATATTCAGGGCACCACGGTAGAAGAAACCGGACTGGGCCTGGAAATCGGCGATGCAGACCGTGTCTGCCTGCCTATTCCGGGTACCTTGTGTGTTGAGCCCTGGCAAAAGCGCCCGACCGGTCAGCTATTAATGACCATGTACGAACTGGACCGCAAAACGCCGTTTTTTGCCGATCCGCGCTATGTTTTGCAGCGCATCGTCAAGCGCTTCAGCGAGCTGGGTCTGACGCCAGTATCGGCGTTCGAGCTGGAGTTCTACCTGATCGATCAGGAGAACATTACTGGCCGCCCGCAACCGCCACGTTCGCCGATGTCAGGCAAGCGCCCGAATTCTGTTCAGGTCTATTCCATGGATGACCTGGATGAGTACGCTGAATTCCTCCAGGACGTCATCGAGGCTGCCCACGAGCAGGACATCCCCGCAGACGCCATTGTTGCGGAATCGGCGCCGGGCCAGTTTGAGGTCAACCTGCATCACGTCGATGATCCGGTAGTGGCGTGTGATCACAACGTACTACTAAAAAGGGTGATCAAGAACGTCGCCTATGACCATGAAATGGATACCACCTTCATGGCCAAGCCTTACTACGATCAGGCGGGCAACGGTATGCATGTGCATATCAGCCTGGTGGACGAGGATGGTACCAACGTCTTTGCGCCGAACGCCGATGGCACGCTAAGCCAGACGTTGCGCTGGGCGATTGGCGGTTTGCTGCAAACTTTGCCGGAATACATGGCATTTCTGTGCCCGAACGTGAACTCCTACCGGCGTTTTAGCCCGAGCTTCTTTGTGCCCTGCGCGCCAACCTGGGGGATTGATAACCGTACAGTCGCGGTGCGCGTGCCGGGCGGTGACCCCGAGTCGATGCGTATCGAGCATCGCTTGGCCGGGGCGGATGCCAACCCCTATCTGTTGATGGCAGCGTTGTTGTCGGCGATTCACTACGGCATCAGCAACAAGATTGAGCCGCCGGAAATGACCGAAGGCAATGCCTACGATCAGCACGAGGCGTCGCTACCGACCAACCTGCGTGATGCATTGCGCGCGCTGGAAAACTCCGCTGTCATGAAAGAGTACATAGGCGAGGAGTATCTGGACGTGTTTGTGTTGTGCAAGGAAAGCGAGCAGGAAGAGTTCGAGCGGACTATCTCGGATCTTGAATATATGTGGTATTTGCATACCGTGTGATGCTGGTTTTTTGCAGCGCAGAGTCCCGTCCTAGTGGCGGGATTTTGGTTTTTGGTTTTTGGTTTTTGGTTTTTGGTTTCGGTCTGGTTTTGGTCTGGCTCCGTGCAGGGTCTCAACGTCGGCTACCCTAGGCGTGACACGCTCGGGCCCTCCCTGGGCGCTCGGCATCGCACATCCATGTGCTCTGACGGTCACGCCTAGGGCAGCCGACGCCGAGACCGTAAGCATTTGCGCGCGCCAGAAAAACCAGGGTTTTGTGTTGCTGAGGATGCACGTTGTTCGGTACGCGACGCTTCCGACGGCCCTGCCTGGACCGTCAGAGCACAGGGATGTGCGATGCCGAGGGCTTCGAGCGTGTCCAGGCAGGGCCGTCGGAAGTGGCGCAGGTGCACGCCCAGGCAGAATCGAAGGGCACGGTTTAAAAGGCACAGTGTAGAGACATGATAGAAAACCAATCCTGGTACCAAGCCAGCATACCGCCACAACAGCCACGTCCGAGATTACACGGCGAACTGAGTGTGGACGTGTGCATCGTCGGCGGCGGGTTCACCGGCCTGTCGGCCGCACTCGAACTGGCCAAGGCCGGTAGAACTGTCGCCTTGCTTGAAGCAGAACAGGTGGGCTGGGGTTGCTCCGGACGCAACGGCGGGCAGATCAATCCCGGCTTGGCGGCAGATCAGTCCACGCTGGAAAAACAGCTGGGAGCCGAAGCCGCCCGCGCGCTCTGGCAACTTAGCCTGGATGGCGTAGCACTGCTGCGCGCGCGCGTAGCCGACTATGCGATTGACTGTGAACTGAAGCAGGGCATTCTGCTGGTTGCCAACAAGCCACGGCATGTGCCGGAGCTGCAGGCCTGGCAGGCGCGCCTGGAACAGCTTGGCTATGACCAATTGCAATTTCATGACCGTGCGGGCTTGCAGGGTCTGCTCCAGGCCGACTATCAGGCTGGCGTCATGGATTGGGGTGGCGGCGACCTGCATCCGCTGAAATACGTACTCGGACTGGCGGCGGCGGCCGAGCAGCATGGCGCAAAATTGTTCGAAAACTCCCAGGTACTGAGTTATCGCCAGGACAATACGGGCGTAACGGTGGACACGACGCAAGGGCAGGTCAGAGCCGGACATCTGTTGCTCGCCGGCAATGCCTATATAGGCAAGCTTCTGCCCTGGCAGCAGCGGCGCTTTATGCCTATTGGCAGTTATGTGGGTGCTACCGCACCCTTGGGCGAGCTGGTTGATCAGCTGATCCCTTCACGGGCAGCGGTCTGTGATATGAACACCCTGATCGACTATTACCGGCTCAGCGCCGATGGCCGGTTATTGTTTGGCGGTCGCGCCAGTGCCCGTGATGCCAGGCCCGAGGCGCTGCGCCAGACCATGCGCCAGCGCATGACACAAGTGTTTCCGGCGCTGGCGCAAACCGATTTCGAGTACCTGTGGGGTGGTCAGGTGGCGATGACCGCCAGCAAGGCACCGCACTTCGGTCGGCTGGGAGAGCGCGTGTTGTTCACCCAGGGCTATTCCGGCCAGGGTGTCGCGCTAGCTGGGTTGGCGGGCAAGTTGATGGCCGAGGCGGTGATGGGGCAGCAGCAGGGCTTTGATCTGTTTGCGCGGCTCAAGCATGCGCCGGTTCCACCAGGCGTTGCCCTGCAAACCGGCATTCGAGCGCTGGCCCTGTTATGGTATCGACTGCGTGATTCGCGTTAATTGAGCCTGGAGGGTCGGTCGTGTTGGAGGATTTCAAACAGTGGCGTGACGCCCGGCGCATTGATGCTCTGGGGGTAACCCCGAGGGATTGGCAGTTGGCGCTTGGCGACTGGGCTGTGTACCTGCGCTATCCTCCTGCAGAGCAGGAGCGATTGCAGCAGTTGGCCTTGCACTTGCTGCTGCACAAGCGGCTGCAAGGCATTGGTGAGCTGCAACTGACCGACAGCATGCGTCTGCGTATTGCCGGGATGGCAGCGGTACCGGTACTGAATCTCGGGCTCGAGTGGTACGACCGTTGGAAAACCATTCTGGTGTATGACGGCCCCTTTGTTGCCGAGCATGAGTGGCACGACGAGTTCGGCGTAGTGCATGCCGAGCGGCGTGCCTTGAGCGGCGAGACCATGCAGTCCGGGCCTGTGGTGTTGTCCTGGCAGGATGTCGAGCACGCTGGCGGCGCTACCGGGGTCAATGTGGTATTGCATGAACTGGCGCACACCTTGGATATGCGTTGGGATGGCGCCAACGGGGCGCCGCCGCTGCATGCGGACATGCACCCGGTGCAGTGGAAGCACGAGTTCACCCGCGCCTGGGACTATCTACAAAATAGGTACCAGCGTGGCGAGCGGTTGCCGGTGGACGACTACGCGCTGCAGGACCCTGCTGAGTTTTTTGCCGTGCTCAGTGAAGTTTTCTTCGAGCAGCCGCGCAGATTGTTCGAGTCACTGCCCGGTGTATACCGGCAACTGCAGGCCTTTTATCGTCAGAATCCACTTGGGGTAGTCTGACCATTATGGAATGTGCAGTACATTTATTTACAGGTGTCGGGCTCGCCCGGCAGCCCATCTATTGTTATTGCAGGAGTGTGATATGAGTCGTCTCGTTAGCGTCGCCGCCACCCAAATGAGCTGTTCCTGGGATCGTCAGGCCAATATCGATAAAGCCGAAAAGCTGGTACGCGAAGCTGCGGCTAAAGGCGCGCAGATCATCCTGATTCAGGAGTTGTTTGAAACCCCTTATTTCTGCCAGAAGCCCAACGCCGAGTATTTACAACTGGCCACGACCATCGACCAGAATCCGGCTATCGCCCACTTCAAGGCGCTGGCCAAGGAGCTTGAAGTGGTGTTGCCGATCAGCTTTTTCGAGCTGGCTGGTCGCGCGCGCTTCAACAGCATTGTGATTATCGATGCCGACGGCAGCAATCTGGGTTTGTACCGCAAGAGCCATATTCCGGATGGCCCCGGTTACCACGAAAAATATTACTTTAATCCTGGCGATACCGGCTTCAAGGTCTGGCAGACCCGCTATGCGAAGATTGGTGTGGGTATTTGCTGGGATCAGTGGTTCCCTGAATGCGCACGCAGTATGGCCTTGATGGGTGCGGAAATTCTGTTCTACCCCACGGCCATCGGTAGCGAGCCGCATGATCCGAATATCACCTCACGCGATCACTGGCAGCGTGTGCAGCAAGGCCATGCCGGTGCCAACCTGATGCCCTTGGTGGCGAGCAATCGCATTGGCCGCGAGGAGCAGGACGACTATGACATTACCTTCTATGGCTCCTCGTTTATTGCTGATCAGTTCGGGGCCAAGGTCCAGGAGCTGAACGAAACTGAAGAGGGCGTGTTGGTGCAGCAGTTTGATCTCGACGAGCTTGAACATATCCGCAGTGCCTGGGGTAGCTTCCGTGATCGCCGGCCTAATCTATATGGCCCGATCAAAACCCTGGATGGTTCACTGGAGTCCTGATCACGATGTATACCTTGCATAGTACGCCCCGCGCCGATGGTTACAGCATGCCTGCCGAGTGGGCTCCGCACAGCCAGACCTGGATGATCTGGCCCGAGCGCCCGGACAATTGGCGGCTGGGAGCCAAGCCAGCTCAAGCAGCCTTTGCCGAAGTCGCGCGGGCGATTGCCAGCTTTGAGCCGGTGACTGTGTGTGTGTCTGCGGCGCAGTACGAAAACGCCAATTTGCAGCTGAGCCACCCCGGTATCCGCGTGGTCGAGTTGACCGCAGACGACGCCTGGGTGCGCGACACCGGCCCGACCTTTGTCACCCATCCCCATGGTGGGTTGCGCGGCGTGGATTGGACTTTCAACGCCTGGGGCGGATTTAACGGCGGTTTGTACTGGCCCTGGCAGCGCGACGATCAGGTTGCTGACAAGATACTCGGCCTGGTGCGCAGCCCGCGTTATCGCACCGAGGGTTTTGTGCTGGAGGGCGGCGCTTTTCATGTGGACGGTGAAGGCACGCTGATCACCACCGAAGAGTGCCTGCTCAACCCCAATCGCAATCCGCATCTGCTACGCGAAGAAATTGAAATCAAGCTGGCCGACCACCTGGGCATCGACAAGGTAATCTGGTTGCCGGAAGGGCTGTTCAATGACGAAACCGATGGGCATGTCGACAACTTTTGCTGTTTTATTCGGCCCGGTGAAGTACTGCTGGCCTGGACCGATGATCCGGAAGATCCGAATTTCGACCGCTGTCAGAAGGCGCTAAGAATACTGGAAGCCAGCCGCGATGCGCAGGGGCGCGAACTGAAGGTGCATCGCATGCCGATCCCGGGTCCGCTCTACGCCACCGCAGAAGAATGTGCTGGCGTGGATCGGGTAGCTGGTTCACAGCCACGCGATCCATCGATTCGACTGGCCGGCTCCTACGTGAATTTCCTGATCGTCAATGACGGCATCATCGCACCCAGCTTTGATGATCCGCAGGATGAACCGGCAAAAGCCCTGTTGGAGCAGTTGTTCCCGGATCGGCGGGTGGTGATGGTGCCGGGGCGGGAGATCTTGCTGGGTGGTGGCAATATTCATTGCATCACTCAGCAGCAGCCTAACGCCTGACTGAAGAGGAGGCCCTGCTTTGTGCCAGGGCCTTCTGTTTCAAGCGTTACTCAGCCAACAGCTCACGACCGCGTTTGACTGCCGCCAGCACCTGCTTGGGCGCCGTGCCACCGATATGGTCGCGGGCATTGACCGAGCCTTCCAGCGTCAGCACCTCAAACACATCCTGATCGATCTGGTCGCTGAACTGGCGCAGCTCATCCAGGCTCATCTCGGCCAGATCCTTGCTCGACTCCACGCCGTACTTCACCGCATGGCCAACGATCTCGTGGCAGTCACGGAACGGCAGCCCTTTGCGCACCAGGTAATCGGCCAGATCGGTGGCGGTGGAGAAGCCGCGCAGGGCGGCTTCGCGCATCGCCGGCACCTTGGGCTGGATCGCCGGGATCATGTCGGCAAAGGCGCGCAGGCAATCGCGTAGCGTATCAGCGGCGTCGAACAAGGGTTCCTTGTCTTCCTGATTGTCCTTGTTGTAGGCCAGTGGCTGGCTCTTCATCAAGGTCAGCAGGCCCATCAGGTGGCCGTAAACGCGGCCGGTCTTGCCGCGCACCAGCTCGGGTACATCCGGGTTCTTCTTCTGCGGCATGATTGAGGAGCCGGTGCAGAAGCGGTCGGGTAGATCGATAAAGTTGAACTGCGCACTGGTCCACAGCACCAGTTCTTCGGAGAAACGCGAGAGGTGCATCATGGCCACGGACGCCGCCGCGCAGAATTCGATGGCAAAATCGCGATCGGATACGCCGTCCAGCGAGTTGCCGGATACCGCATCGAAGCCGAGCAGTTCGCAGGTCATCTGCCGATCGATCGGATAGGTGGTGCCGGCCAGTGCAGCGCTGCCCAGTGGCATGCGGTTGACGCGCTTGCGGCAATCGAGCAGGCGTTCGCGATCGCGGCAAAGCATTTCGAACCAGGCCAGCAGGTGGTGGCCGAAGGTCACCGGCTGCGCGGTCTGCAAATGGGTAAAGCCGGGCATGATTACATGCGCATGGCGCTCGGCCTGATCGAGCAGGCCGGTCTGCAGGCGCGCCAGTTCGACCAGAATGATGTCGATTTCTTCGCGCAGCCACAGGCGAATATCGGTGGCCACCTGATCGTTACGTGAACGGCCGGTGTGTAGCTTTTTGCCGGTGACGCCAATCTGCGCGGTCAGCCGCGCCTCGATATTCATGTGCACATCTTCCAGATCCACCCGCCAGTCAAACTGACCCGCTTCGATTTCGCTCTGGATGCTGCGTAGTCCGGCAAGGATGCTGTCGCGCTCCTCCTCGCTCAACACGCCGACCTTGGCCAACATGGTGGCATGGGCAATCGAGCCCTGAATGTCGTGTTTGTACAGGCGCTTGTCAAAATCCACCGAGGCGGTGAAGCGGGCGACAAAGGCGTCAACCGGTTCGCTGAAACGGCCACCCCAGGATTGATTGGTTGTCTGATCTTGGCTCATAGGTCGCGTTGGCTCGCAATGTGAAAAGTTTGGCTGGCAAAGGTCGATAGCATACCACTTCATGCTTGCGTGATGGCGCCCCGCTGGCGGACACTTGACCGATGAAGAACGGACTCTGGACACTGCTCAGTAAACCCTATGCGGGGGAAGATTTCTTCCTCCCGGACCTGTGTTCCTCCATGGCGGTTTTCACCCTGGTGGTACTGGCTGAATTGCTCGTGCTGATTCTGGTGCTCGCGGTACCGGTGGCGGGCGGCTTTGATTGGCTGAGCCTGGCCATGGCCTCGTTATTTGTACAGTGGATCGTGCTGTTGTCTGCGGCGTTGCTTTGCCGGCTGCGCGCTTGGATGCAGCGGCGGGCGTTGCTGCTGGCGTTGGCTATGTGCTTCACCGTGGTAGTGGGGCTCACGCTGTTTTTCAGCGTCATGGCCGACTGGGTACTGGGCGCCGGTATGTTGGGGCCGCCCGAGTTCCACCTGCAACAGATGCTCAGGCATGGTCTGATCGCGCTGATCATGACCAGTTTGTTATTGCGCTACTTCTATTTGCAGCAGCAATGGCAACGCCAGCAGCAGGCCGAACTGAAGGCTCGCCTGCAGGCGCTGCAATCACGCATTCGTCCGCATTTTCTGTTCAACAGTCTCAACAGCATTGTCAGTCTGATTGGCAGCGCTCCACACAAAGCCGAAAACGCCGTGTTGGATTTGGCGGATTTATTTCGCGCCAACTTATCTGAAGCGGACGGCGTCGCGACCTGGGAGGAGGAGCTACGGCTGTGCCAGGGTTATCTGCGGATTGAACAGTATCGCCTGGGCGATCGATTACAGGTTAGCTGGAATATTGCTGCGCTACCGCCTGCCACACCCATCCCGTTACTGACGCTACAGCCGCTGTTGGAAAATGCCATTTTGCACGGCCTGCAGCCGCGCCTGGAGGGCGGTGATATCTGTATCGAAGGGCGTTGGGATGCGGGCTGCGTCGAACTACTGGTGTCAAACAGTTGTCCACCCTTGGAGACCAACCATCAAGGCGCGCGTATGGCACTGGATAATATTCGTGCGCGACTAACCGGGCTGTTTGGGCCTGAGGCAAAAGTCGAATCCTGGCGTGAAGAGGCGCGCTTCTTCAGCAGGCTGGTCTATCCTTGTAATCACCCCTTGTCCATTTTGCAGAGAAGTCATTAAGGCATGAAAGTACTTATCGCCGATGATGAACCCTTGGCCAGAGAGAGACTGGCCCGACTAATTACTGCGTTACCCGGCTATGAGCCGCTGCCCGCGAGTGCCGCCAATGGTCAGGAGGCGCTGCAACTGATCGCCGAGCAGCAGCCGGATATCGTACTGTTGGATATCCGCATGCCCGGCATGGACGGGTTGCAGGCCGCTGCCAGGCTATGCGAGATGGCCGATGCCCCCGCCGTGATATTTTGCACGGCGCATGGCGAGTACGCACTAGACGCCTTTGCCGTCAGCGCCGTTGGCTACCTGCTCAAGCCGGTGCGCAGCGAAGACTTGGCGGAGGCATTGGCCAAGGCGCAGAAGCTCAATCGGATGCAACTGTGCAGTCTTGGCCGGGTTAACGGTCAGGGCGAGACAATGCAGGCCCGTAGCCATATCAGCGCCAGAACCCGCAAAGGCGTCGAGCTGATCCCCATCGATGAGGTGCTGTATTTTATCGCGGATCATAAATATGTGACGCTGCGGCACACCGATGGAGAAGTGCTGCTGGACGAACCACTCAAAGCCCTGGAGGATGAGTTCGGCGACTATTTCGTGCGCATCCACCGCAATGCCCTGGTCGCCCGGCATCGCATTGAGCGGCTGCAGCGTAGCTCGATAGGCCACTTTCAGTTGCAGCTCAAGGGGCTGCCCGAGGAGGCCCTGACCGTCAGCCGCCGGCACGTCCCTGGTCTGCGCAAGCTTATGGGGCAATTGTGAGGCATTTTTTCGCACCCGGGCTTGCGACGCAGACCCGCATGGATGCCAAGCCAGGCATGGCGTATCATGCGGGCTGGTTTTGAAAGAGAATCCCATGAGTCGACATCTGCGAATTGCCACCCGCAAGAGCGCCCTGGCCCTGTGGCAGGCCGAATTCGTCAAGGCGCGCCTTGAACAATTGCACAACGGGCTGACCGTCAGCCTGGTCCCGATGGTCAGCCGTGGCGACCAGTTGCTGGATTCGCCGCTGGCGAAAATTGGCGGCAAGGGCCTGTTCGTCAAAGAGCTTGAAACCGCGATTCTCAATGATGAGGCCGACTTGGCCGTGCATTCGATGAAAGACGTTCCCATGGCCTTCCCTGAGGGGCTGGGTTTGTACGCGATCTGTGAGCGTGAGGATCCGCGTGACGCCTTTGTATCCAACCACTTCGAGCGGCTGGATAGCCTCCCGCAAGGCAGCGTGGTGGGGACATCGAGCTTGCGCCGGCAAGCGCAGATCATGGCCCGCCGGCCGGACCTGACCGTGCGGTTTCTGCGCGGGAACGTCAATACTCGGCTGGCCAAACTGGATGCTGGTGAGTATGACGCTATTATTCTGGCTGCAGCGGGTCTGATGCGCCTTGGCTTTCACCAGCGGATTCGATACGCCATGCCTCCCGAGGAAAGCCTGCCTGCCGGTGGCCAGGGGGCTGTGGGTATCGAGTGTCGTAGTGCGGATACCGAGCTGCATGCCTTGCTGGCACCCTTGAATGATGAAGACAGTGCCTTGCGGGTGCGCGCCGAACGCGCGCTGAATACCCATCTCAACGGCGGCTGCCAGGTACCGATTGCCTGTTACGCCGAGCGCGCGAATGGTCAGCTATGGCTGCGGGGGATGGTGGGCAATCCGGATGGCACTCTGTTACTAACGGCAGAAGCGTCAGGCGCGGAGTCTGAGCCGGAAGCTCTGGGTATCCAGGTCGCAGAAAATCTGCTCAGCCAGGGTGCCCAACAGATTCTTGATGCGGTTTATCAGGACGCTCAACCGCAGTGAGCGGGGTGCTGTTGCTGACGCGCTCAGAGCTGGATAACCAGCGCCTGGCGCGCAGCTTGGCCGAACTTGGGGTGCGTACTCGCAGTATGCCACTACTGCATATTGAGCCACAGCTCGAATCGCCAGCGCAGCGTGAGTTACTGCTGGATATCGATCGGTATCACGCTGTGATCGTAGTCAGCCCAGTGGCTGCCAGGCTAGGTCTGGAACGTTTGGATGAGTATTGGCCGCAAATGCCTGTGGGCCTTGAGTGGTTTGCTGTGGGCCAGAGCACCGCTGCTGTACTACAAGCGGCCGGGTTGCCAGCGCAAGCGCCTGCCCAGGGTCAGGATTCAGAAGCATTGATGGCCTTGGCGCGCTGGCAGGCGCTGTTGCGCACTCGCCATCTCAGAGTGCTGATCTGGCGCGGGGTGGGCGGGCGCGAGTATTTGGCCGAGCAGATCCGCAATCTGGGCGGGCGGGTAGACTATCTGGAATTGTATCGCCGCTGCGCAGCAGACAATTTACCAAGCGCACTAGCAGAAGCAGCTGACGCTGGTGTGACGGGCATACTGGTGCTGAGCGTACAGGCGCTTGAATACTGGCATCAAGCAGCGGCCGAACAGTGGCTGCAGCAGGCCGGTTGGCGCTGCTGGGTGCCCAGCCAGCGCGTGGCCGACCGCGCAGCAGCGTTGGGCTGCCGGGACATAATAGTATGCAGCGGTGCAGATGACAGCGCCGTGATCGAAGCCGTAAAGGCTCATCCGCTGACGTAACAAGGGGAATAGTGTGAAACCGACAGATCAAAATAACAGCAGCGGCAAGGGCGACACCAAGGTCGAAAAGAGCGATAAAGCAGGCACCCCTACTCCCGCATCGCAGCCGGTATTATCGGCGGAGCCCGGCGTTACCCCGGTAGCTCAAGCCGAACCGGATGCCAAAGGTGGTATTCATTCTGGTACTCCTCCCCCGGTAGAGCCCGTCACGCCGCCCCCCGCGAGCGCAGCCAAGGGTTCTACTACCAGCGCGGCCGGCCAGTCGAGCACGGCTGCGCCGTCGCCCGGCAGCACGGTAAAACCCAAATCGGATACGGGGTCAACGCCCGCCGGTGGCAAGTCGCCCGCAGGCACGCCCCCAGGCGGCAAGCCGCCTACACCACCAGCAACCCCCTCCGGACCGAGCCGTGGGCTTTCCGGGCTGGCGCTGTTGGTGGCACTGGCGGCATTGGGGCTGAGCGGTTGGCAGTGGTATCAAGCAGACCAGCGGCAGGCGAGCGAAGCGTCCTTAACTGAGCAGTTATCTCAGTTGCAATCCGCTCAGCAACAAAATCAACAGCGTGTCGATGAACGTCTTGAGGGTCTGCCCAGCGCCAGTGAGTGGCAGCAGATCGAACGCCTGAGCGCTGATCTGCAACGCAGTCAACAGGCCGTCAGCCAGCGGCTGGACACCCTGCAAGGTGATGCCCAGTCAGATTGGAAGCTGGCGGAGGCAGAGTATCTGCTGCGGCTGGCTAGTTTGCGGCTGCTCGCTTCGCAGGATATTACCTCGGCGCGCGAATTGCTTGCGGCGGTGGACACTATTTTGCAGAACCAACCCGACAGCGGCGTATTTGCAGTACGCGAGCAACTAGCGCAGTTCCAGGCTGAGCTGAGTGCATTGCCGGTCATTGATCGTTCAGGCGTATTTCTGCGTCTGGCGGCAATGCGTGAACAGGTCAAGCGTCTGGTCGCGTTGCCAGTGCCGGTATTTGATCCGGATGAGGTCAGCGTCGAAGAAGAGTATGAAGACCGATTGGCCAGGCGCACCCGCGCTGAACGGGTGCTGATGCGCCTGGAGCGCTATGTGCGGGTGGATTTCCAGCGTGGCAAGGTCATTACGCCATTGTTGGATGAAGCTGAGCTGCAACGCGTGCAGCGCACGCTGCAACTGGCCATGGAACAGGCTCAGTGGGCCGCGTTGCGCGGCGAATCGGACGTATACAAGACCAGTCTGGAGCAGGCTGACGGCATGTTGCGCCAGTATTTCGAGATGGAAAACCCTCAGGTTCGGGCCATGCAAGGGCAGCTGGAAAATCTTGCCGAGCAGGAGGTTAGCCTCTCGCCCCCGGATCTTTCGCCGCTACAGCAGGGCCTGGCTGCCTATATCCAGAGCCGTCGTAGCCCTGCTACGGCTGATGGGGAGGCTGCCGAATGAGCAAAAGTTATCTGGCTGTACTGGCCGTACTGCTGGTCGCAGCGCTGCTGGGTATGGCGGTTGCCGAAGATCCCGGCTACATACTGATTGCCTGGCGCAACATGTCGATCGAGACCAGTATCTGGGTTGGCGTCGGTTTTCTGTTGGCCCTGTGGCTGTTGCTATCGTTGTTGCGGGCAGTGATCAGGGTGCTGAATGTATCTGGACGCCGAATCAATCCCTGGTCCCGGCACAATCGCGAGCGGCGAGCCAACCAGGTGGCCACCCGTGGCTTGCTGGAGTTTGCCGAGGGCCATTGGAGTAATGCCCTGCGCTTACTCAAGCGCTCGGCGCCGCACACCGAGCAGCCATTGATCAACTATCTGGCAGCGGCGCGTGCAGCCCATGAGCTGGAAGATTACCAGGAGTGCGATAGCCTGCTGCGCGAGGCCTATGAGACGATCCCTAAGGCTGACGTAGCCATTGCCGTGACCCAGGCGCAGTTGCAAATCGCCCGTGGGCAGTTGGAGCAGGCGCTGGCCACCCTCACTCGGCTGCGTAAAGACCATCCCAAGCATCTGTATGCGTTGAAGCTGATGGGTCAGTTGTACGCGCGGCTCGAAGACTGGCAGCGTCTGGAGCAACTGTTGCCCGAGCTGCGCCGCCACAAGCTACTCAAGCCGGCAGATCAGCAAGCGTTGGAGCATCAGGTGTATATCGCGCTGCTAAGCCAGGCCGGGTCACGCGGGCAGCATCAGGAGCCAGGTCAGACCAATGCAGTGACCGCCGTATGGGAGCCGCTGCCCAAGCTGCTGAAGCAGGATCCGGCGCTAATTGAAGCCTACTGCCTGCAACTGCGTGCGCTAGGCCATGACGAGCTGGTTGAGGAAACCCTGCGGAACGCCCTTCGGCAGACCTTCAACGAGCGATTGGTGCATCTCTATGGGATGGTGCAGGGCAAGGACCCTGCCCGTCATTTGACCACTGCGGAACATTGGCTGACCGAACATCCGCATAATGCGACCCTGCTGTTGGCATTAGGCCGCCTGGCCCTGCGCAACAGTCTATGGGGCAAAGCGCGGGAGTATCTTGAGGCCAGCTACGCCAGCCGGCGCGATATCCAGACTTGCGCGGAGCTGGTGCGCTTGCTTGAACATCTGGGTGATCAGGCGGCCAGTCAGGCGATGCTGCGTCAGGGCTTCGAGCTGATGGTCCATGACCTGCCCATATTACCCATGCCGGCGCCGCGGTGAGCCTGCCAGCTGCGCCTCCGGGTTAATCCCGGGGGGCGTAGCTGAATACGTCCGCGTGCATCTGTTCGGCGGGCATGCCGGCCTCGACCAATGCATCTAGCGTGGCGTAGACCATGCTCGGTGAGCCGCTGACGTAAAATTCGTACTGGCTGAGGTCGCCCAGGTCTTGGTTTATGGCTTGGTGCAGCAGCCCCTGGCGTCCGGTCCATTCGGGGTGATCGCTGACGATCTGGTGCAGCACCAGTTTGCTGTTCTGTGTCCATGACTCCCAATGGGCTGCCTGATACAGTTCATCACCATGACGCACTCCCCAATACAAATGCAGTTCATGGGCAAAACCAATATTCAGCAGGTGCTGAACCATGCTCTGCATCTGCGAGAGTCCAGTACCAGCGGCAATCAGTACAATCGGCCGATCCGGTAGCTGCGCGAGGTGGCAGTCGCCCAGAGGTACTTGCACCTGAGCAATGCGTTTGCTGCGTAGCTCCTCAATGAGCGCCAAGGTAGCGGGTTCGCGGCCGAGGATATGCAGTTCCAGATCGCGCCCTTCGTGGGGTGCAGATGCAATCGAAAAAGCCGAGGCTTCACCGTCGGGACGGGTCAGCAACAGATATTGGCCTGCGTGATAGCGCAGCAGCTTGCCCGCCGGCATGCGCAGCACCACCCGCCAAACCTCCCCGCCCATCGGTTCGCACGCCACTACTTGGCAGGCAATCGCATTCAACGGTAATTCGTTTGGAGCCAAAATACCCTCCCAAAAAAGTTCGCAGTCCTGCACGGGTTCGGCCAGGCAGGTATAGAGTTCGCCATCGGTAAGCGTCTGCCCGTTCTGCAGCACGCAGCCGTGGATGAGTCTGGCGGCACAGATATGACAATTGCCATTGCGACAGCTTTGCGGTGCAGTAAAGCCCAGGCGTCGCGCGGCGTCGAGGATACGTTCGGCGGGCTGTAACGTCAGCAAGTGCCCGCTGGGCCGCAGCATGACCGTCGTCGCGGGGCTGTCAGTCAATCCCCAGCTCCGCCCAGATAGTGTCAATCCGCAGTTTGACTGTGGGGTCCTGGCTAATAGCCACGCCCCACTCCCGGCTGGTTTCACCCGGCCACTTGTTAGTCGCATCCAGACCCATTTTGCTGCCCAGGCCGGAAATCGGCGAGGCGAAATCCAGATAGTCGATCGGTGTATTGTCGATCATTACCGTATCGCGCTTGGGGTCCATGCGGGTGGTAATGGCCCAGATGACATCGTTCCAGTCGCGGATATTGATGTCATCGTCGGTCACGATGACAAACTTGGTGTACATGAACTGCCGCAGAAAGCTCCAGACTCCCAGCATCACGCGCTTGGCATGGCCTGGGTACTGTTTCTTCATCGACACTACGGCCATGCGGTACGAGCAGCCTTCGGGTGGTAGATAGAAGTCGGTGATTTCCGGAAACTGTTTTTGCAGAATCGGTACGAAGACCTCATTCAGCGCTACGCCGAGAATCGCTGGCTCATCCGGCGGCCGGCCGGTGTAGGTGCTGTGGTAGATCGGCTTTTCACGGCTGGTGATGCGCTCGACGGTAAATACCGGAAAACGGTCTACCTCGTTGTAGTAGCCGGTATGGTCGCCAAAGGGGCCTTCATCAGCCATCTCGCCAGGATGAATCACGCCCTCGAGTACGATTTCAGCGCTCGCGGGCACCTGCAGTGCCGAGCCGCGACACTTGACCAGTTCGGTGCGCTGGCCGCGCAACAGGCCGGCGAAGGCATATTCAGACAGGCTATCGGGCACTGGGGTGACTGCGCCGAGAATGGTCGCCGGATCAGCACCCAGGGCGACGGCAATCGGGAAGGGTTCGCCGGGATACTTATCGCACCATTCCTTGAAATCCAGCGCGCCGCCGCGGTGGCTCAGCCAACGCATAATCAGTTTGTTGCGGCCAATGACCTGCTGGCGATAAATGCCCAGGTTCTGACGTTCCTTGTTCGGGCCCTTGGTGACCACTAATCCCCAGGTAATCAGCGGCCCGGCGTCGCCGGGCCAACAGGTTTGTACCGGGATAGCACCCAGATCAACGTCTTCGCCTTCCTGAATAACCGCCTGGCAGGGCGCATCACGCACCACCTTGGGCGCCATGGAGATGACTTTCCTGAAAATCGGCAGCTTAGACCAAGCATCTTTGAGGCCTTTTGGCGGATCGGGTTCCTTGAGAAACGCCAATAGTTTGCCGATTTCGCGCAGCTCACTGACTTCTTCTGCGCCCATGCCCATGGCCACCCGTTGTGGTGTGCCGAACAGATTGCCGAGCACCGGCATGTCATAGCCTGTGGGGTTTTCGAACAGCAACGCAGGACCACCCTTACGCAGGGTGCGGTCACAAATTTCGGTCATTTCCAGGACAGGGGAGACAGGCGTCTGGATGCGCTTGAGTTCGCCGCGCTGTTCCAGGCCCTTGATAAAATCGCGTAGATCGGTGTATTGCATTAGAGCTTCAAGCCTCAAGCGGCAAGCTGTAAGCAGTCCGAGGAATGCGTCAGCCTGGGGTGTCTGGTCAGAAGCACATTATGCCGACAAAGCAGCCTGTCGGTTGGCGTAAAGTGCAACAAGCTGCAAGCAGCACAGGGCTGCTTGCAGCTTGAGGCTTGGCGCTTTCAGCTTAGTTCTTGCTGCGCTTCATCGACTGGAAGAATTCATCGTTGGTCTTGGTGTCTTTCAGACGGTCAAGGAGGAATTCAATCGCGGCGATTTCGTCCATCGAGTGCAGGATTTTGCGCAGAATCCACATCCGTTGCAGTTCATCTTCGCTGGTCAGCAGTTCTTCACGCCGAGTGCCGGAACGGTTGATGTTGATCGCCGGGAATACGCGTCGCTCGGCAATCTTGCGATCCAGGTGGATCTCCATGTTGCCGGTGCCCTTGAATTCCTCGTAGATCACTTCATCCATCTTCGAGCCGGTATCGACCAGTGCGGTGGCGATAATGGTCAGACTGCCGCCTTCCTCAATGTTCCGCGCTGCACCAAAGAACCGCTTGGGTTTCTCCAGGGCGTGGGCGTCGACACCACCGGTGAGTACCTTGCCGGAGCTCGGGATCACGGTGTTGTAGGCACGGGCCAGACGGGTGATGGAGTCGAGCAGAATAATCACATCCTTCTTGTGCTCAACCAGGCGCTTGGCCTTTTCGATCACCATCTCGGCTACTTGCACGTGACGGCTGGGCGGCTCATCGAAGGTTGAAGCAACCACTTCGCCGCGCACAGTGCGCTGCATTTCGGTTACTTCTTCTGGACGCTCGTCGATCAACAGCACGATCAGATGGCATTCCGGGTTATTGCGCGCAATATTGGCCGCGATGTTCTGCAGCATCAGCGTCTTACCGGCCTTTGGCGGTGCAACCAGCAGGCCGCGTTGACCCTTGCCGATCGGTGCGCACAAATCGATGATCCGCGCCATCAGGTCTTCGGTGGAGCCGTTGCCGGCTTCCATCGTCAGACGCTGGGTCGGGAATAGTGGCGTCAGGTTCTCGAAGAGAATCTTGCTCTTGGTGTTTTCCGGCTTGTCGAAATTGATCGAGTCAACTTTCAGCAGCGCAAAATAACGTTCTCCATCTTTCGGCGGACGAATCTTGCCGGCGATGGTATCGCCCGTACGCAGGTTGAAACGGCGGATCTGACTGGGTGAGACATAAATGTCGTCAGGGCCAGCAAGATAAGAGGAGTCTGCGGAGCGCAGAAAACCGAAACCGTCCTGGAGGATTTCCAGCACACCATCGCCGTGAATATCTTCACCGCCTTTGGCATGTTTTTTCAGGGTAGCGAAAATCACGTCTTGTTTACGCGACCGGCCCATGTTTTCCAGGCCCATCTGTTCGGCGATTTCCAGCAGTTCGGTAATTGGCTTTTGTTTGAGTTCAGTCAGGTTCATAGGGTCGGTAGGATATAGTGTCTTTCGGCAGGACGGGTTAGTAATAGGCCGCCATAAGGCTATGGGGCGGTGGGTTTGGCTGATGTTGGAAAGCCACGTCCGCAGGGTGCGGAAAAGATTTGATGGGCAAATCTAGCACTGCTTGTAAGTGACGTCCATAGCTGACAAGCAGAAAAACACCCCCAGCCGGAAAAAAAGTGCCGGGGGCAGGCAATCAGATGTTGCTATCGAGAAACGCAGCCAGTTGCGACTTAGACAGCGCGCCAACCTTGGTGGCCTCGATATTGCCATCCTTGAACAGCATCAGTGTGGGAATGCCGCGTACGCCATACTTCGGCGGAGTGTCGGCGTTCTCATCGATATTCAGTTTGCAGATTTTCAGCTTGCCTTCGTATTCCTTGGCAATCTCGTCAAGCACCGGGGCAATCATTTTGCACGGACCACACCATTCAGCCCAATAGTCGACCAGTACAGGGCCATCTGCCTTCAGCACTTCGCTGTCGAAGCTGCCGTCGGTGACATGCACAATCAAATCACTCATTCGTCTCTCCAGGGGATCAAGGGCTTGCTGGCGTTCACTATAGCATCACCCAGACAAGAAGCGGAAGGCAGAAGCCAGCAGGCACAAGGTCACGTTGGGGTGTTAGAATTGGCACAAACACCCTTTGAGGCTGGCGCATGGTGCAGAGAAAACAGGCTGATATTCCGTTGGTGGCAGCAATCGACCTGGGGTCAAACAGCTTCCATATGGTGTTGGCCAAGGTCGACCACGGCGAAATACGTATTCTTGAGCGTCTTGGTGAAAAGGTTCAGCTTGCTGCCGGCCTTAACGATCAGGGTGAGTTAAGTGAGGAAGCGATGCAGCGCGGGATCGATTGCCTGCGGCGCTTTGCGCAACTGACCAACGGCTTGCCCGAAGGCGCGGTGCGTATTGTCGGCACCAACGCGCTACGCGAAGCGCGCAACCGCGCGCAGTTCATGCGCCAGGTGCGGCAGATCATCGGTCATCGTGTCGATGTGGTCTCGGGGCGTGAAGAGGCTCGTCTGATCTATCTGGGGGTGGCACATACCCAGGCGGATGACGCAGGCAAGCGGCTGGTAGTGGATATCGGCGGCGGTAGTACTGAATTCATCGTTGGTGAGCGCTTTGAGTCAATTTTGCGTGAGAGTCTGCAAATGGGCTGCGTGTCCTTTACCCGCCGCTATTTTCCGGATGGCAAGGTGACGCCCGGGCGCTATGCCCAGGCCTATACCGCCGCGCGCCTGGAGCTGATGCAGATTGAGCAGGCGATCCAGCGCTTGGGTTGGCAGGAGGCAGTGGGCGCCTCGGGTACCATCCGCACCATTCGACAGTGCATCCAGTCAGCCGGTCGCGGTCAGGACGAACTGACGCCCGAAGGGCTTGGTTGGCTAAAACGCAAGATGTTCAAGACCGGCCAGGTTGATAAGCTGGATATTCCTGGCCTCAAGGCTGATCGGCGGCCTATTTTGCCGGCCGGTCTGGCGATTCTTGAGGCGATTGTCGATGCGCTGGGGGTTCAGGTGATGAGTCACTCGGACGGCGCGCTACGCGAGGGTGTGCTGTATGACCTGCTCGGGCGCCATCGGCACGAGGACGTGCGCGAGCGCACCCTGAGTGCATTGATGGAGCGCTGTCACGTGGACCTGGAGCAGGCTGCAAGGGTGGAAAACAAGGCACTGAGTTTGCTCAGCAAGGTGGCATCGACCTGGGGCTTGGATGATGACAAACAGGCCAATATGCTCTGCTGGGCGGCGCGGGCGCATGAGGTCGGGCTGGATATTGCCCACAACCAATATCACAAACACGGCGCCTATCTGATTGAGCATGCTGACCTGGCGGGCTTCTCCCGTCAGGAACAGCAAGCGTTGGCATTGTTGGTGCGCGGCCATCGGCGCAACTTGCCGAGTGTCGAGCGGCTATCGGAGATCGGTGACGAAGCGGTAACGCTGTTGCGCCTGTGCATGTTGCTGCGTCTGGCGATCCTGTACCACCATATTCGCGGCAATCAAACGATGCCTGATGTGCAGGTGCGCGCTGGTGACAGCCATCTGGAGGTGCGCTTCCCGAATGGCTGGCTGGATGCCAATCCCTTGACCCAGGCTGACTTCGCTCAGGAAGCGCAGTTTTGGGTCAAGGCCGGTTACACGCTGACAGTACGCTGAGGCGAGCTGGCCAGCTTTTCCAGCAAGGTGGCCTGCGCGCTGCGGGGTAGTTGATTGCCGGTCGGGCTGCTGCGCACGTAAGTGCCGTCGGTCTGCAATACCCAGCTCTGGGTATTGTCTGTCATGAATACCAGGAGCTCCTGCTTGGCGCGGCTGATCAACTTTTTGCCTTCCAGCGGGAAGCAAGTCTCTACCCGTTTGTCCAAATTGCGCTCCATCATATCGGCACTGGACATCCACACCTGCTCTTGGCCGTCATTTAGGAAATAGTAAACCCGGCTGTGCTCCAGGAAGCGGCCGATGATCGAGCGCACGTTGATATTGTGCGATACACCCGGCACACCCGGACGCAGGCAGCACATGCCGCGGATAATCAGATCAATCTTCACTCCGGCCTGGGATGCCTTATATAGCGCCTTGATGATCTTGGCATCGGTCAAGGCGTTGGCCTTGGCGATAATATGCGCCGGCCGGCCCGCTTGCGCGGTCAGGGTCTCGCGGTTGATCAGCTCAAGCAGGCGCTTCTTCAGCGTGAAGGGCGCTTGCAGCAGCTTTTTCATCCGCAGCGTTTTGCCCATGCCGATCAACTGGTTGAACAGTTTGTGTACATCTTCGGTCAGTGCCAGGTCCGAGGTCAGAATGCTGTAGTCGGTGTACAGTCGGGCATTGCCGGCGTGATAGTTGCCGGTGCCCATATGCGCATAGCGTTTCAGTAGCTTATCTTCGCGCCGCAGGATCAGCATCATCTTGGCGTGCGTCTTGAAGCCGACCACACCGTAGATGACTACTGCGCCAGCTTGCTGCAAGCGGCTGGCGAGTTGCAGGTTGGACTCCTCGTCAAAGCGTGCGCGCAGCTCGATAACCACGGTCACTTCCTTGCCATTACGCGCGGCCTCGACCAAGGCGTTGACGATTTCCGAGTTCGCGCCAGTGCGGTACAACGTCTGCTTGATAGCCAGCACGTTGGGATCCTGCGCCGCCTGGCGCAGCAGGTCGACCACCGGGCTGAAGGACTCGTAAGGGTGCTGTAGCAGAATGTCCTGTTTGGTAATAGCCTGAAACAGGGTGTCGTTACTCGAGAGTAATTTCGGGATGCCTGGGCTGAAACTGGGGAATTGCAGTTCTGCATGGTTCTCCAGACCGGTGATTGAGAACAACCGGGTCAGGTTCACCGGCCCCTTGACCTCGTAGAGCTCTGACTCGTTGAGGCCAAACTGCTTGAGCAGAAAGTCGGTCAGCGGTTTCGGGCAATTGTCCGCTACTTCCAGGCGCACGGCGTCGCCGTAGCGACGCGAGAGCAGCTCGCCGCGCAGAGCGCGCGCCAGGTCATCGACCTCGTCGGGATCAACGATCAGGTCGGCGTTGCGCGTCAGGCGGAACTGGTAGCAGCCCAGCACCTTCATGCCGGGGAACAGATCGTCGGCATGGGCGTGGATCATGGATGACAGAAATACGAAGTTGTCGCCGCCGGAGCAGAGTTCATCCGGCATGCGAATCAGGCGTGGCAGCGAGCGAGGTGCCGGAATGATAGCCAGACCCGAATCACGGCCAAAGGCGTCGGTACCCTCCAGCTGAACAATGAAGTTGAGGCTCTTGTTCACCAGCAACGGGAACGGATGAGTCGGGTCAAGGCCAATCGGGCTGATGATCGGCGCCACTTCTTGACGAAAGTAGCGGCGCACCCACAGGGTTTGCTTGTGCGTCCATTGATGGCGACGGACGAAGCGAATACCTTTTTCGGCCAATTGTGGCAGCAGCATCTCGTTCAGCAGCGCGTATTGACGGGTGATTTGCTGATGCGCAATTTCACTAATCTTCGACAGCACCTGCTGGGGTTGCAAGCCGTCGGGGCCGGTCTGCTCGCGGGCAAAGGTGATCTGCTTCTTCAGGCCGGCCACGCGGATTTCAAAGAACTCATCAATGTTGCTAGAGAAGATCAGCAGGAACTTCAGGCGTTCAAGCAGTGGATAGGATTCGTCCAGCGCCTGTTCGAGTACTCGGATATTAAACTGCAACTGCGATAGCTCGCGGTGGATGTACAGCTCGGGCACGTTGATATCCGCAGCCGGCATCGGCGGCTCGCTCGGTGCCGGTAGGGCTGGTAATTGCTCGACTACGTCCGGCGCGGCGTCGGGTATCTCGGCCATTTCGTCGCGCACTGCTGTCACCTCTTGCATGAGTACCTCAAAAGAATCTTTGAATAAGACTAGCCGCGCTCTTGTAACTGGCGGGCGGCGGTTTTAGCGTAATAGGTCAGGATCGCGTCTGCCCCGGCGCGCTTGAACGCGGTCAGGGACTCGAGAATCACCGCCTCACTAAGCCAGCCATTGGCGATGGCAGCTTGGTGCATGGCGTATTCACCACTTACCTGGTAGACGAAGGTGGGCACCTTGAAGGTACTTTTCACCCGCTGCACTATGTCCAGATAGGGCATGCCCGGCTTGATCATGACCATGTCTGCCCCCTCTGAGAGATCGCAGGCCACCTCATGCAACGCCTCATCGGTGTTGCCGGGGTCCATCTGGTAAGTGGACTTGTTGCCTTTGCCGAGATTGCCGGCCGAGCCCACCGCATCGCGGAAAGGTCCGTAATAGGCGCTGGCATATTTCGCCGAGTAGGCCAGAATGCGCGTATTGACGTGCCCGGCAGCCTCCAGCGCCTGACGCATGGCACCCACCCGGCCATCCATCATATCCGACGGAGCGACTATGTCGGCACCGGCGTCGGCATGGGACAGCGTCTGCTTCACCAATGCCTCGATGGTAATGTCATTGAGCACATAACCTTGCTCATCAATGATGCCGTCCTGGCCGTGGGTGGTGAACGGATCCAGCGCCACATCGGTAATCACGCCGAGCTCTGGAAAGGCGGCTTTCAAGGCGCGCGTGGCACGCTGGGCCAGGCCTTCGGGGTTCCAGGCCTCGGCGGCGTCGAGCGATTTGCACTCCAGCGGCGTCACCGGGAACAGCGCCACCGCAGGTATGCCCAGCTCGACCAGCTCTGCTGCCTCTTCAAGCAACAGGTCAATCGACAGCCGTTCGATCCCCGGCATGGAGGCAATAGCTTCGCGTTGCTGGCTGCCCTCCAGGACGAAGACCGGGTAGATCAGGTCGTCAACACTGAGTCGGTGTTCGCGGACCAGGCGGCGAGAAAAGTCATCGCGGCGCAGGCGGCGCAGGCGGCTGTTGGGGAACTGACGATTGACGGTATCAAAACTCAAGGGAACTCCTCGGGGGCGAAGTAGGGCCAAAGCGGCCAGCTTGCTTCGTCCCTATCTGGTTGACGTTATACGTCCAGATTATGACGGAATTGCGACAACAAGCGTAATGCCATTTGATCCTTCGGGTCGCTCCCAGGGTGGAGAGCCAGTTCGACGCGGTTGCGGCCCAGGGCTTTGGCCTGATAGAGCGCTGCATCGGCGGCGCCCAGTAACGCATCAAAAACATACCCCTGTTGGTCGGAGCAGGCCACCCCCAGGCTGACGCTCAAGGGTACCGGAGTCTCCTCCGTGTGCCAGGGTTGGCTGCTCAGGCCCTGACGAATGCGTTCGGCGACGGGGTGGGCGCTGACGGTATCCAGGCCAGGAAGGATGAGCACAAACTCCTCGCCGCCGAAACGGCCCAACAGGTCGTGGGCGCGCAAATGCAGGCGGATCCTTGCGACCATATGACACAGCACGGCATCGCCGGTCTGATGGCCAAACTCGTCATTGATACGTTTGAAATGATCGGCATCAAGCATAATCAGGGTCACCGGCAGCTTCCGTTCGCTGGCAGTGGACAATATCTGGGTGGCCTGCTGGTGCAGGCTGCGGCGATTCAGGGTTCCGGTCAGTGCATCTTTTTCCGATAGCTGGTGCAAGGCCATGGCGGTGCGGTAGTGGGTCATCAGAATAAAGCCGCTGGCCAGGCCTATCTGGGCGACCATGGCCCCTAGCAAAGTAGCGCTTTGCAATGGGTTGTTGCTGATCGCAACGGCGGGTGACAGGCTGGTCAGGCTGGCAATCGCGCGCAGTGTCAGCCCGAGCCCGCAGAACAGCGCAACACCGCCGGCCAACCAGTAACCGGTGCGCAGCGGCTGCTCTGCAGAGATAAGCAGTTCGCGGGCGCAAAGCAGGCTCATGGTAGCCAGAACAAGGGAAGCGATGCCCAGCCTTGCGGCAAGGCTGTCATAATGGAAGCGGAACACCCAGAGCAGCAGCATGACCACCAGAGCGGCAATAATCGGCCCTACTTGAGGTTGGCTGGTGCCTTTGAAGGCGCGAATGCCTAGCCAAGTTACGCCTATGCCCAGCGTCATCAGGCCGTTGGCGAGAACCACCGAGAGGCCGTGATGAATGTGATCCTGATTGACGTTCAGCAGCAAGCCTAGCATTAGCGCGAAATTACCCAGCGCCCAGTGCCGCAAACCTTTTTCGCTGCCGGCATGCCAGGCGGCGATGCTCAGCAGCAGCGTCATGCTCAAGGTCACCAGGGAGAGGGCGACGCCCAGGGTGGCGAGATCTAAGTCTCCTGGCATTGGTGGGTTCGTCCTTGTCCGGTAAACAGCTTCCGGATCCCTAGCATGCTTGATCTAATGAGTGGGTTTGAGCATACGCCCGGTCGTATGGCATGAAAAGCGCCAGGCGCAAGGCGATGGCGAAATTGTGGCAAGGTTTGCAGAAAGATTATCAAGAACAATATTAAGTTATACATATATAGTTTATTGTATAAGTATTGGTCGCATTTTGGATGATTCTGGAGATGTTATTGCACAAGACTATGACGCCCCGCATCTGGTTCAAGCGCGTGTTGGTTGGCGCATTATTGCTGATCTGGGCTTTAGCTCTGGCTTGGGCGGTTTGGTGGTACCAGGGGCAGTACCTCAAAGCCTTCGAGCGGCCAGTATTCTTCAGCGCTGAATCGGTAGCGCCACCCTTCGAGCCCGGACAGGTTCAGGTGCTGCATGTCTGGCAAGCCGGGTGCCCGTGCAACGGCGGGCATCAAGTCTATGTGGATGAGATGATCCAGCGCTTCAGTGCCGAGGGGGTACAGTTTGCTCGGTCAGGCCAGTCTGCGGCTGTTGCGCTGCCCGACGCCTTACAGGCTCTTCCGTTTTGGCCGATGCCGCAGGCATGGGATGGTTGGCCCGGTGCGCCTTCGGTGGCTATCTGGGATACAGCAGGGAAATTGGCCTATGTGGGTCCTTACAGTGATGGGGCGCAATGCAGCCAGGACAGCAGCTTTATTGAGCCGGTGATCAGCGCCTTATTAGCTGGCCGTCAGGTCGCCATCCTGAACCAGGACACCGTTTCATGTTTATGCGATATCCAGTGAGGTGCTGACCAATCAGCAGGCCATGGATCAGCCACGCCTGCTGGACTGAGCGCAGCCATTGACGCGGCTCGAGCGGGGGCAGAGAACGCTGATCTCGCTATAGAGAGGCCAGCAAGCGGTCCAGTGAGTTGGCGAAGGCTTGTTTGTCCTTGTCGTTATAAGGCGCCGGGCCACTGCGGCCAGCCAGCCCGGCACCGCGGAGTTCGTCCATCAAATTACGCACCGCCAGGCGCTCACCGACGTTGGCCTTGTTGTACACCTCGCCACGCGGGTTGATGGCGGTGACCTTGCGTTCGACTAGACCGGCTGCCAGCGGAATATCGGCGGTAACGACCAGGTCACCTGGCGCTGAATGGTCGATGATGTACTGGTCGGCTACATCTGCGCCACTGGATACCGTGACCTGGCGAATGCCGGGGCCGGGAGGCAATGCCTGAGGGCTGTTGGCGACCAGCACCAGTTCGATTTGCCGGCGTCGGGCGGCGCGCACAACGATGTCGCGTACGGGGCGGGGGCAGGCATCGGCGTCAATCCAGAGTGTCATGGCAAGCGGTTCCACAGGCTAAAGCATCATTTTCACCCAAAGCGCAGGAGGTTGCAGCATGGATTTGGCTTTCGAGCAGGGCCGGCCCGCCAGCATTGTTATCGCTGGGGCCAGTCGGGGCATCGGTTGGGCGCTGGTGCAGCAATTGCTGCTGCGTGATGACGTTGGTCAGATCTTTGCTCTGGCGCGCCATACGCCCGAGGGTGGCTGGCCAGATGATGTGCGGTTGATTCCGCTGCTGGGCGATTTGACTGAGGAGCTGGTGTTGGACACGCTGGCTGCCAGCGTGTCCGGCCGTTGTGACCGGCTCGATATGCTGATCAATACCGTCGGTTTTCTGCATGAGGATCAGGGCCAGCAGCCGGAAAAATCGCTGCGGCAGGTATCCCTTAGCGCATTACAGCGCAGCTTTACCATCAATGCCGGCATACCCATTTTGCTCGCCAAGGCTTTTCTGCCGCTGTTACGCGGCAAACACCGCTGCGTATTTGCTTCGCTCTCGGCCCGCGTGGGTTCTATCGGCGACAACCGGCTGGGAGGTTGGTATGCCTACCGGGCCAGCAAGGCGGCGCAGAATATGTTGATGCGCACCTTTGCCGTGGAGTGGCAGCGCTTGAACCGCAAAGGGGTTTGTCTGCTACTGCATCCGGGTACGACGGATACTGAGCTGTCGCGGCCGTTTCAGGCGAATGTGCCAGAGGCGAAGCTGTTCACCGCCGATTTCGTCGCCGAGCGGCTGCTGGCGGTGATTGCCGAGCGGGGTCCAGAGGATAGCGGTCAGTTTTACGCCTGGGATGGCAGGGTTATCCCCTGGTGAAGCCCCTGGCTCTTAGGCTCCGTCGAACGCGTTTTCCGCTTCACTCAGCGCTTCCAGCTCTTCGTGGTGGTCGAGCCAGCGCTCTTCCAACTGGTCGATTAGTTGTGTGCTGGTGGCCTGACGGGCCAGCAGCGCCTTGAGCTGGTCCTTTTGGTCCTGACTGTATATCTCAGCATCAGCCAATGCCGCTTCGATCTCGCCGAGCTCGGCCTGGGCCTTGCTCAGCTCCTGTTCCAGCTTGTCGATGATTTTCTTCAGCGGAGCCAGACGCTGGCGCTGTTCGGCGGCCAGACGGCGTTGCGTCTTGGCGTCTAGTCGTTCCGGTTCTGCGCTATCAGTCCCTGCGTTGGCGGCCTTGATCTCGTCCTGCTGTTGCTGCCGAAAGCGCGCCAGCCAGCGCGTGTAGGTGTCTAGGTCATCTTCGTAAGTCTTCAACCGGCCGTCGGCGACCAGCCAGAGTTCGTCCGTCGTGTCACGGATCAATGCCCGGTCATGGGAGACCAGCAGCATCGCGCCTTCAAACTGTTGCAGGGCCAGCGTCAGGGCGTGACGCATCTCCATGTCCAGATGGTTGGTCGGCTCATCCAGCAGTAGCAGGTTAGGTTTTTGCCAAGCGATCAGTGCCAATGCCAGTCGGGCTTTCTCGCCGCCGGAAAAATTCAGCACCGGCTCTTCGGCGCGGGCACCATGGAAGTCAAAGCCGCCGAGGAAATTACGCAGTGCCTGTTCGCGTTCCTGCGGTGCTATACGGGCCAGGTGCAATAATGGACTGGCCTTGGGGTCGAGGCTGTCGAGCTGGTGCTGGGCGAAATAGCCGATGGCCAGATGCTCGCCTATTTTCAGCTCCCCACCCTGCAATGCCAGGCTACCGGCCAGGGTTTTGATCAAGGTTGATTTGCCCGCGCCGTTTGGGCCTAGCACGCCAATACGGGCGCCGGGTACCAACTGCAGTTTGACCTGCTCAAGGATCGCCTGGTCGCCATAGCCAAGTTGGCCCTGATGCAGGTCTATCAGGGGGCTGGACTGGCTGTCGGCCTCGCGGAAGCTGAACGAGAACGGCGAGTCCATATGCACCGGGCCAATACTCTCCATGCGTTCCAGGGCTTTCAGCCGGCTTTGCGCCTGCTTGGCCTTGCTCGCCTGGGCGCGGAAACGAGCGATGTACTTCTGCATGTGTTCGCGTTGCGCTTGCTGCTTTTCGAACGCGGCCTGCTGCTGGCCTAAACGCTCGGCGCGGGTCCGTTCGAATTGCGTATAGCCGCCGCGATACAGGGTCAGCTTGCGAGATTCCACATGCACGATATGCTCAACTACCGCATCGAGAAAATCGCGGTCATGGGAGATCAGTAGCAAGGTGCCCTGGTAGGCTTTTAGCCAATCTTCCAGCCACAGAATCGCGTCCAGATCCAGGTGATTGGTCGGCTCGTCCAGCAGCAGCAGATCGGACGGGCACATCAGGGCCTGGGCCAGATTCAAGCGCATGCGCCAGCCACCGGAAAAATCCCCTACCTTGGCTTCGCATTGTTCGCTGCTAAACCCCAACCCCGCGAGCAAGGTACGCGCGCGGCTGTCGGCGCTGAAACCGTCATGCGCCTCAAGCTCGGCGTACAGGGTGCCGAGCTCTGCAGCCAGCTGCTGCTCTTCGGCTGCGGCAAGGCGCTGCTGAATGTCGCGCAGGCGTGCATCGCCATCCAGCACGTAGTCCACTGCAAGCCGGTCGAGGTTGTCGATTTCCTGCTGCATGTGCGAAATACGCCAGTCCGGAGGCAGGCTGCAGTCGCCCGCGTCGGGGCTCAGCTCGCCGCGCAGCAGGGCAAACAGGCTGGATTTACCGGCACCGTTGGTACCGAGCAGGCCAGCCTTTTGGCCGGGATGCAGGGTAAGGTCAGCGTTCTCCAGTAGTCGCAGCGGGCCGCGTTGGAGTGTCAGGGATTCGATCTTGATCATGGGGCGGAGTATATCAGTGCACAGCGCTACTGTGCTCGGTGATCGGCTCGGAGTAAGCTGCAATGCATGACCACGACCTCTTTGACACTGATCGATTACGTACGCCGGTTGTATCCCCAGCCCGGCGTCGAGGTATTGCTGCTGCGCTTGCAGGATGAGTATGGGTTGGACGTACTACTGTTGCTGACCGCATGCTGGTTGGCAAGCCGTGGTCAGCCGGTGGAAGGCACCGATTGGGCGGGCATCTGCGCCGAACAGCAGTGTGTGCATCAGCGGGTGATCCATCCCCTGCGCGCAGCGCGCAGGGCGGTTGGTGAGCATGACCGGGATACCGAGTTGTATGCTCAGATCAAAGCCTGTGAGCAGGCGGCGGAATGGCAGCAGTTGGAACGCTTGGGCTTGTTTTGTGAAAACCAGGGCGTCGTCATGAGTCAGGCGGTCAATGCCGATTTGCATTTACGTACCAGTTGCGAGGCCCAGGGTGTCGAGGCCAGCGCCACGCTGCTTATTCATCTGGCGGAGCTGGCCGGGCTGGCTGCCAGGCCGGTTAGGATGCCTGACCGCTAGTCTGCGCAGGGTTGCGAGGTTTACGCCGCGGCGTGCCGGGTTGGCGACTTTTCGCACGAGTTGCAGTGGGTGGCTTGCCGCGCTTTTCAATCGCCTGGCCAGCCTGGCCTTCGATCCTTTCCAGCCCTTTACCGATGCGTAGCGTCTGACGAATGTCATCCTGCAGTTGACGGGTATAGTCCTCTGCGGCCTTGCGTGATGCCTGCAGCTCGTTCATTGCCTGCTGCAGGGTGCTGATTTTGCTTTGAGTTTTGTCCAGCGACTTGGTGTCATTGCCATTGGCTTGGCGGGCGGCTAGCTTTTCCTGGGTCTCAGCGAGTTTTTCCTGCAACTTGCCATGTTGCCGATTAAGCTTTTCCAGTGCCTTGCGGGCATCTTTTTCAGCCTGCTGGCAGGCCTCACCCAAATGCTCGTTGAGCGTGCGGGTCAGGGTTTGCAGCAAGTGCAGCGGGGTTAAGACCTTGGTGGTCAGCTTGGCAATCTTGGTATCTTTCACTACGCACTCCGTTAGCTTACAAGGTGCTGAGTATGTCTTTGTGTGCGGTGTGCAGCACTTCAATCAGGCAATCTTCCAGCTCAAAACGCTCATGCAGCAGACCGCCAAGATGGCGCAGGCGTTCCTGCATTACGGCTTCATCTACCCCTGCCGCCGACTCACCGTACTGATCGTTGAACTGCACAGCGGTTTGCGTGATGGTTTCGATGCGCGGATACAGTTGCTTGGCCAGCGCTATGCCGCCCAGGTCATTGAAATCTTCTGCTTCGCGGATAAGTTGCTCATAGACTTCAAAGTGCCCGGCAGACATATAGTCAACGAGCACATCGCAAAAGGACTCAAGGGCGGTGTCAGGGTGCTGAGCAGGCGCGACGCGGTCACGTAATGCGGTGTACTCGGCCACCAGTTGCTTGCGCTCCGAGAGCCAGCGATCAATCAGTTTATGTACACCGCCCCAACGTTCCTGAGCTGTTGTGCAACTGTCCAGCATGGTCCACCTCTGCATTCTGTTTGCCGTTAAGGCTGGGGACGGCCAAGCCTGCTCGGCCAGACCTGCTCCCTCGTGGAATAACAGCATAGGCCAGGCAAGGGCGCCGCATCAAGGCTTATAGAAGTTCAAGGTTACCTGGCCCAGCTCCATGCCCCATTTGGACATGCTGGCGCGGTTGAGCATGACGCGGTCATCGATCAGATACATCCAGTCGTCGAAGTCGACGAGCCAAGTACGGTCGTCCACCTTGAGCTTAAGGGTGTATTTCCAGTGAAAGGCATTGCCAGCAACGACGCCCACAGCTTCCCCTTCCACATCATCGGCGGTGCCGCGCCAGCTACCATCAGGCTGCCTGACAAGCGTCCATACGCGCCGCTCGAGGGTGCCGTCCGAGTAGGTGAAGTGTTCATCCAGCACGCCAGTATCGCCGTCCCAGGTGCCGGTCATTTTTACTTGGAAGCGACGTACGACTTCGCCATTGCGCTTTTGAAACATGCCCCAGGCTTCAAGGTCGCCGCTGAAGTAATCCTGCAGTCGCAATTGCGGCGTCTCGCTGGCGTAATGATCGACCTCGGGGCTGGCGCAAGCGGCTAGCGTAATGGCGCATGCCAGCAGCAATATTTTCAGCGTATTACCCATGCGGGTTCTCCGGGTCAGTCTGTGTTGCGGATCAGTTGCATCAACCCGAACAGGCTGAGGCCGATAAAGGCCAGCAGTGTGCCTTCAGCAATGCTCAGGCCCATGAAGGTCCAATCCACCTTGGCGCAATCAGCGGTGCCGCTGAATAGCAGGGAGAGCATTTCTTGCAGGGGCAATACGTCGAGCATGTAATCCAGGCTGGGCAGGCAAGACGGTAGTTGATCTGCGGGCTGATGCTGCAGCCACACCTGGCGGCCGGCGACGGCGCCGCCGAGCACGGCAAATAAGGTTAATACGAAGGCATACGCCCTGGCTGCCACACGGCGCTGTTGGCCTTGGCTGGGTAGCGGATTGTGAAGAACGGCAATCAGACTCACCAGTCCGACCATAATCACCAGGGCGCGCTGAATGATGCACAGCGGGCAGGGCTCAAGGCCGAGAATATGCTCCATATACAGTGCAATGGCGATCAGGCTGGCGCAGAAAATCAGGGAGAGTAGGTAAAACGGTCGGGAAGCGGGCAGAGCCATGGTGTGTCCGTCTGTTCAGGTGGCAGGCGGGATACCTTAGAACATGGTGCGGAAGCTGACAAGCAGCTAGCGTAAAGCGGTTGTAACAAGTGCCTGAAGCCCGGCCTGGGATGGCCGGGCAGGCTTGATCAGGCGTTGTCTGCGGCTTCTTCGGTGCGGCGCTGTTCGGCCTGTGCGAACAGGGCGTCAAAGTTGACCGGGGACAGCATCAGCGGAGGGAAGCTGCCACGCAGGACCAGGTTGTCGATTGCTTCGCGGGCATAGGGAAACAGGATGTTAGGGCAGAAGGCGCCGAGGGTGTGGCGCATGGCAGCCTCATCCAGACCATTAATGGCAAAAATGCCGGCCTGTTGTACTTCGGCAATAAAGCTCACCTCGTCTTCACCGTTAGTCACGGTAGCCGAGAGGCTAAGGACCACTTCGTGAATGCCTTCCTGCAGCTGGCTATGACGGGTGTTCAGATCCAGGTTGACCTGCGGGTTCCATTTAGCCTGGAAGATGGCTGGCGACTTGGGGGATTCGAAGGACAGGTCCTTGACATAGATACGCTGCAAGCTGAACTGAACTTGTGGCTGATTGCCCTGGGCGCCGTTGGCGGCTTGGCTGTTCTGGTTTTCTTCGGCCATGGTGGGCTCCTGTGTATTGTGGTGTTGTTTAGGGTTGAGTTGCCAAACGTCTATTTGGCCAGCATCTTGGCGAGCTTGCCGGAGCGTTCCAGCGTCATTAATTCATCACAGCCGCCCACATGGGTGCCGCCGATCCATATTTGCGGCACCGAGGTCAGGCCGCCGGTCAGGCGCGTCATCTCTGCGCGCACCTTAGGCAGGCCATCTACCGAGATCTCTTTGTAGTCGACACCCTTGGCGGCCAACAATTGCTTGGCACGGATGCAGAACGGGCAGTACTTGCTGCTGTAGATAATTACATCTGACATATCATTTCACCAGGGGCAGGCTGTCAGCGCGCCAGCCGGCGATACCGCCAGACAAACGGTTGACGTTATTATACCCAGCCGCTTTGAGCAGTTTTGCGCATGGGCCGGAATGCTGGCCGTTGGCGCAGACCAGTAACAATGCTTTATCCTTGTGCCGATCCAGTTCGCTCATGCGTTTGGTCAGCGCGTCCGAAGGAATATTCAGCGAGTCAACGATATGCCCAGCGGCGTAGTCCTTCTTTGAGCGGACGTCTACAACCACAGCATTTTCGCGGTTTATCAGTGCGGTAGCCTGCTGGGTGGAGACGGTTTTACCACCCTTGCGGCCTTCGGTAATGACCAGCAGCGTCATCACCACCAGAAAAGCCAGTGCCAGCAGATAGTGGTTGCCGAGAAACTCGGCCATTTGAGCAAAAAAGTCTAAAACGCGTTGCATGGGGACGCTTCCGGATCGATAAAGTGCGCCAGTATACACAGCCGGGCGCAGTGGCAGAACCTTCCGGGCGCAAAGCAGGTCGAAGATGCACGCATGACAGGCCTGAGCCAGCCAAGTAAACTGTCTCCACGAGCCTGTCAGGCGCTGCATGTCCGCGGCGCCGTCATTCAGCAACCCTTCAATTGATGAGTTAATCCGTTATGACAGCAGTCCCGAAACCTCTGGTCCTGATGATTCTGGATGGCTTTGGCCATAGTGATTCGCCAGACTCCAACGCCATTATGGCCGCTAATACCCCCGTGTGGGATAGGCTCTGGGCCAGTGCGCCGCGCACGCTGGTGTCAGGCTCGGGGATGGACGTGGGGTTGCCGGACGGGCAGATGGGTAACTCTGAAGTCGGTCACATGAATCTTGGCGCGGGGCGCGTGGTGTATCAGGACTTTACCCGGGTAACCAAGGCGATTGCCGACGGTGACTTTTTCAGCAATCCGACTATCTGTCAGGCGGTCGATAAAGCGGTAGCGGCAGATCGCACGGTGCATGTCATGGGACTGCTGTCACCCGGTGGTGTGCATAGCCATGAAGAGCACCTGGTAGCCATGGTCGATCTGGCGATGCGGCGCGGCGCGAAGAAGGTCTTGGTGCATGCGTTTCTCGACGGCCGGGACACTCCGCCGAAAAGCGCGCAGCCTTCACTGCAATTGCTTGAAAAGGCTTACCAGCGCCTTGGTGTGGGGCGTACTGCGAGCCTGATTGGCCGCTACTTTGCGATGGATCGCGACAACCGCTGGGATCGCGTCGAGCAAGCTTATCGCTTGATCATGGACGCTCACGCCGAGTTCGCGGCTGAATCTGCGGATGATGCGCTACTGGCCGCCTACGAGCGCGGCGAGAGCGACGAGTTCGTCAAGGCAACCCGTATCGGTGCGGCTGAGCCGGTACAGGATGGCGATGCGGTTATTTTCATGAATTTCCGCGCCGATCGTGCGCGTGAGCTGACCCGCGCTTTTGTCGAGCCCGATTTTGCCGGTTTTCAGCGCACCCGTGCAGTGCAATTGGCTGGCTTCGTTATGCTGACCCAGTATGCAGCCGATATCCCTGCCCCTTGCGCCTACCCGCCAGCGTCTCTGGACAATGTGCTGGGCGAATACCTGGCCAAGCAGGGCAAGACTCAGCTACGCATTGCCGAAACCGAGAAGTATGCCCATGTAACCTTCTTCTTTTCCGGTGGCCGGGAAGAGCCCTTTGAGGGCGAGGAGCGAATACTGATACCGTCGCCACAGGTCGCCACCTATGACTTGCAGCCAGAAATGAGTGCGCCGGAAGTGACTGACCGGATGGTTGAAGCGATTGACCAGCAGCGCTATGACGTGATTATCGTCAACTATGCCAATGGCGATATGGTTGGTCATACCGGCGACTTTGCCGCAGCGGTCAAGGCGGTCGAGTGCCTGGATGAATGTATACGCCGGGTGACTGAAGCTGCGGCCCGAGTGGGGGGTGAGGTTCTGATCACTGCCGATCACGGTAATGTCGAGCAGATGTCTGATGATCTTACCGGTCAGGCGCATACCGCACACACCTGTGAACCGGTGCCTTTCTTGTACTGCGGGCCACGCCGTATAAGTATGCGCGAAGGCGGTATTCTGTCCGATGTGGCGCCGACCATGTTGGCCCTGTTGGGACTGGAGCAGCCAGCGGAAATGACCGGCAGATCAATTGTTACCATTACATCCTGACATCCACACCTCAGCCGGATACCGAGTATGCAGCGACAGCCTGAGAGTAAAAGGTGCTTCACCCGTCAGACGCTGGCGCTGTTGCTGGTGCTCGCGGGTGTGTTGGCTGCTGGACCGCTGGCAGCGCAGGACGGCGATTCCCGCGAGGCGCGTGCCGAACTGAAGCAGACCGAAGAAGAAATTGCCCGGTTGAAAGCCCTGCTCGATAGTTTCAAGCAGGAAATGTCCGGGCTGGAAACCGATCTGAAAAAGAGTGAAAGCGAGATTGGCCGCCTGCGCCGCGAGACCCAGGAGATTGAACAGCAGATTAAAGAAGGCGAAACCAGTCTGCGCGACCTGCACACGCAGGCAGCAGCTCTCCAAGTCGCATTGAGTGAGCAGGAAGTGCAGATTGCCCGGCAGATCCGGGCTGCCTACGTGGCTGGCCAGCAGGACTACTTGAAGCTGGTGCTTAATCAGGACGACCCGGCGCGGGTAGCCCGCATGATGCGCTATTACGAATATGTCAGCCGTGCGCGTGTTACCGAGATGAGCCGCTACACCGATACCTTGGAGCAGGTGCGCATTGCCAGTGCCAGTATTGCCGATCAGCAGGCAGCCCTGCGCAGTGACCGCGAGCAACTCGCGGCCAACCAGCAGGGACTCCAGGCCGAGCAGGCCTCCAGAGCCAAGCTGTTGGCTGGCCTGCAGAGCCGCAGCCGTAGCCAGAGCGAAAAGCTCAAGAGTGCTGAAGCGGAACGCGCGGGTCTGGAAAAACTGATCAAACAGATTGATGAAGCTATTGTCAGCATTCCTACACCCGCGGGCAGCCTGCCGTTCGCCCAGGCCAAAGGGAAGATGCCGTTACCGGTCAAGGGGCGCATTCAGGCGCGTTTTGGCAGCCAGCGCGGTGACGATGCGCGGCTGAAGTGGGACGGCCTGTTGATCGCCTCCGAGCAGGGCAGCAATGTGCACGCTGTGCATGGCGGGCGTGTGGTGTTTGCTGACTGGCTGCGTGGCTCGGGTTTGCTGCTGATTCTGGATCACGGCGCGGGCTATCTCAGTTTGTACGGGCACAATCAAAGCCTGCTCAAGGAAGTAGGTAGCTGGGTGCAGCCCGGGGAAGTGATTTCAACTGTCGGGACCAGTGGTGGCCTGAGTGCGTCATCGCTGTATTTTTCCATCCGCCATCAGGGCCGCGCCCTTGATCCAGCGGCCTGGTGTATGCTGTCCGGGTGAACAACGCGGTTATCGGAAGCTAATTCCCGCTTGCCCCGCTCCAATTTAAGCCCTTTTGGGAGAGTTCGATGACTGCTGTGCGTATCCTCTTTGCTAGCTGTCTGTGTCTGTTGCTCGGTACGGTTCCTGCCCACGCGCAATCACCGGAAGAGGCGCCTGCGCCTCTGCCTCTGGACGAACTGCGCACCTTTGCTGAAGTGCTTGAGCGCATCCGCACCGCGTATGTTGAGCCTGTGGATGACGCCACGCTGCTGGAAAGCGCGATACGCGGCATGCTCGAAGGGCTTGATCCGCACTCTGCTTACCTGGAGCCGGAAGCCTTCCGTGGCCTGCAGGACAGCACCAGCGGCCAGTTTGGCGGTCTGGGTATCGAAGTGGGGCAAGAGGACGGCTTTATCAAGGTCATCTCGCCGATAGACGATACGCCCGCCGCGCGTGCCGGCATCGAAGCCGGAGATTTGATTGTCAAGATCGATGATCAACCGGTGAAAGGCATGAGCATCATGGATGCGGTGGAAAAAATGCGTGGCGAGGTGGGCACCAGCATCCAGCTGACTTTAGTGCGGGGTACCGGTAGCCCATTCGAGGTCGAGCTGCGCCGAGCAATCATCAAGGTGGCCAGCGTGCGTTCGGAGATTTTGGAGGCAGGGTACGGGTATATCCGCGTAACCCAGTTCCAGAACAACAGCGGCGACGAAGTGCGTCGGGCGCTGAGCACGCTGGCGCAAGGGCAAGAGCTGAAAGGCCTGGTGCTGGATTTGCGCAACAACCCCGGCGGGGTATTGCAGTCTGCGGTAGAAGTGGCAGACGCGTTTCTGGACGATGGGTTGATAGTGTATACCCAGGGTCGGCTGGCCAATTCGGAGATGCGCTTCAATGCTAGCAGCAATAATCCCGGCCAGAACATCCCGTTGGTGGTGCTGATTAACGGAGGCTCTGCCTCCGCTTCGGAAATTGTCGCTGGCGCGCTGCAGGATCAGGAGCGAGCGGTGATCATGGGCACCGACAGTTTCGGTAAGGGTTCGGTGCAAACCGTTCTGCCATTGAATAACGACCGTGCGCTGAAACTGACCACGGCCCTGTATTACACCCCCAATGGCCGCTCTATTCAGGCGCAGGGCATAGTGCCGGATATTCGCGTCGAGCGCGCGCGGCTGACCCGGGATGGCGAGGAGCGGGGCCTGCGGGAGGCCGATCTGGCCGGCCACCTGGATAACGGCAGTGCTACCGAGACCAAGCCCGGCGTGGTTGGCGAGGCTGCCGAGCGCCCGCAGGATTCCGATTACCAGCTTAATCAGGCGCTCATTCTGCTTAAAGGCTTGAATATTACTCGCGCGAAAAAATGAGATATGCGCTGGTCTGGCTGCTGGCGCTCCTGCTGGCAGCCTGCGGTGACAGTGAGTCTCCTTCCCCTGATCAGTCGGCCGAGCAGCCTGATAGCCCGGCTGGCATTCCGGCGCCGCGAATAACACCGCCTGATGTTGTCGCCGCCCGCCCGTTCAGTGAAAAGCTGCACATCGACCACACAGGTGGGGTGGAAACTCCTGGGTTTTCTTCCGGCATCATTAGAGAGCCTGCGGCTGTCCCTGCTGCTTTGGTCGATGATCGGCCGCAACTGGCTATCGTGATTGATGATGTCGGGCATAGCTACGTTCAGGGTCGTCGGATCATCGATCTTCCGGTACCGGTCGCGCTGGCGATACTGCCCCAGACGCACTCGGCTGCCAGGTTGGCCAAAGAAGCGCATGCACAGGGTCAGGCGGTCATGTTGCATCTGCCGATGGAAAACGGTGCTGGGCTCCCTATTGGCCCGGGCGGGCTCTATTCGGGTATGCCGCGTGAGGAGCTGCGGGCCAGCCTGAATGACAGCCTGGGCCGTTTCGCGCCCATTCAGGGCGTGAACAATCACATGGGCAGCCGCCTGACCGCCGAAAGGGCGCCGATGGACTGGGTAATGGCTGAATTGCAGCCGCGGGGCCTGTTCTTTATCGATAGCCGGACCACAGCACAAACGCAGGCCGCTTTTGCTGCTGATGCGGCGGGCGTGAGGAATCTGTCGCGGGATGTCTTTCTGGATAATCAGCGTGAGCCCGAAGCGATACATCGCGCTTTTCAGCGTGGCTTGGCGCTGGCCCGGAAGAACGGGTCGGCGCTGTTGATCGGCCATCCGTATCCGCAAACCCTGGATTACCTGGAGCGCTGGTTGCCAGGTCTGGCGGACCGCGAAGGCGTCCAGGTCGTCAGTGTGCAGGCGTTGCTTGAGCGCAAATACGCGCCTGCGAATATCGGTGATTAGCTAGAGGCGCATCTCTATGCCACGGGCGGCCATATAAGCCTTGGCTTCGCCGATGCTGTGTTCGCCGAAGTGGAAGATGCTTGCGGCCAGCACCGCGTCGGCACCGCCCAGCAGCACGCCGTCGGCCAGATGCTGCAGGTTACCCACCCCGCCCGAGGCGATCACCGGTATGTGCAGGGTATCGCTGATGGCGCGGGTCACGCCCAGGTCATAGCCGCTCTTGACGCCATCCTGGTCCATGCTGGTCAGCAGGATTTCGCCGGCGCCCAGATCTTCCATTTTCTTCGCCCACAGCACTGCATCCAGTCCAGTTGGCTTGCGCCCGCCGTGGGTGAAAATTTCCCAGCGGCCCGGCTCGCCCGGCGCCGAGACGCGTTTGGCGTCAATCGCCACGACAATACACTGCGAGCCGAACCGGTCGGCGGCTTCGCCGACAAACTCGGGATTGAATACCGCTGCAGTATTGATCGAGACCTTGTCGGCACCAGCATTCAGCAGATTGCGGATGTCCTGGATGGTTCGTACGCCGCCGCCTACCGTCAGTGGGATGAATACCTCGCTGGCCATGCGCTCAACGGTATGCAGCGTGGTGTCGCGCTCCTGATGGCTGGCGGTGATATCCAGAAAGGTGATCTCGTCCGCGCCCTGCTCGTTGTAGCGGCGCGCCACCTCTACCGGGTCGCCGGCATCACGAATATTCTCGAACTGCACACCCTTGACCACGCGGCCGTTATCCACGTCGAGGCAGGGGATGATTCTCTTGGCCAAACCCATCGGCTTTCTCCGAAAGCAACTTCAAGCGCCGGGCTTCAAGCTGCAGGCTAATTGCGTTGATCGGCGCGCGTTGCTTGCCTTTACTTGCGGCTGGACGCTGCGCCGTCACACAGCGCCTGCGCCTCTGCCACATCCAGCGTGCCTTCATAGATCGCGCGGCCAGTGATAGCGCCGATAATGCCGGGGGCACCGGCGTTGAGCAGTGACTTGATATCGCCGAGGTTATGAATGCCGCCGGAGGCGATCACCGGAATACGCGTGGCATTGGCCAGCGCCGCAGTGGCTTCGACATTGCAACCCTGCATCATGCCGTCTTTGGCAATATCGGTATAAACAATCGCAGACACGCCATCGGCTTCAAAGCGCTTGGCCAGATCGATGGCCTGCACTGTGCTGACTTCGGCCCAGCCGTCAGTGGCCACGAAGCCGTCTTTGGCGTCCAGCCCGACGATGACTTTGCCGGGGAAGGCGCGACAGGCTTCGGCGACGAATCCCGGCTCTTTGACCGCCTTGGTACCGATAATCACGTAGCTGACACCTGCACGTATATAGTGCTCGATGGTCTCCAGCGAGCGGATGCCGCCGCCGATCTGAATTGGCAGCTCGGGGTAGGCGCGGGCAATCGCGGTTACTACCTCGCCGTTGACCGGCTTGCCTTCAAAGGCGCCGTTCAGGTCAACCAGGTGCAGGCGACGGCAGCCACCGTTTACCCATTTGGCCGCCATGGCCACAGGGTCATCGGAGAATACCGTGGCATCGTCCATCAGGCCCTGGCGCAAGCGCACGCAGGCACCGTCTTTGAGGTCGATAGCGGGAATGATAAGCATGACTTTTCCTTCGGAAAAAGAACTGCAAGCCTCAAGCTTGCGGCTCGGTTTACCAGCGACCGTCCCAGGCCAGAAAATTCTGCATCAGCTGCAGGCCGTTGGTATGGCTCTTTTCCGGGTGAAACTGGGTGGCGAATATATTGTCCTGAATCACTGCAGCGGCAAAGTCGACACCGTAATGGCAGCGGCCGGCCACATGCGTATATTTTCCGGGTTGGGCATGGTAGCTATGCACGAAATAGAAGCGCGCATCCTGCTCAATGCGGTGCCACATCGGGTGGTCGATGCTCTGCTTGACCTGGTTCCAGCCCATATGCGGCACTTTCAGGCGTAGGTCACCGTCATATAGCTCGTTACCAAAGAAGCTGACCTTGCCGGGGAAGTGGCCGAGGCAATCAACACCGCCATTCTCTTCGCTACGCTCGAACAACATCTGCATGCCGACGCAGATACCCAGCAGCGGCTTTTCCTTGATGACGTCGCGTATTACCTGATCCAGCCCGAGCTGGCGCAGCTCGCTGATGCAATCCCGGATGGCGCCCACACCGGGCAGCACCACGCGATCGGCTGCCAGGATAATGGCCGGATCGCTGGTCACCTCAACGCGCATGGCGCCAGCGTGTTCAAGGGCTTTGGCTACCGAATGCAGGTTGCCCATGCCGTAATCAATAACGGCTACTCGGCTGGCAGTCATTGGTTACAGGCAACCTTTGGTGGAGGGCATCATGCCGCTCATGCGCGGATCTTCTTCCACGGCCATGCGTAACGCACGACCGAAAGCCTTGAACACGGTTTCGATCTGATGGTGGGTGTTAAGCCCCTTCAGATTGTCGATGTGCAGGGTGGTCTGCGAATGGTTGACGAAGCCCTGGAAAAACTCGCCGAACAGATCTACATCAAAACCGCCCACACTGGCACGGGTATAATCCAGGCTCATGTGCAGGCCAGGGCGTCCGGAAAAGTCGATCACCACGCGTGACAGAGCTTCATCCAGCGGCACGTAGGCATGGCCGTAACGACGAATGCCTTTCTTGTCGCCAATGGCCTTGGCAAACGCCATGCCCAGGGTGATGCCGACATCCTCCACGGTGTGGTGGTCGTCGATGTGCAGATCGCCACGCGATTTGATCTGCATGTCGATCAGCCCGTGTCGGGCGATTTGGTCCAGCATGTGCTCAAGAAATGGGACGCCTATGTCAAAGTCGGACTGGCCGGTGCCGTCCAGGTTGATCTCGACTTTGACCTGGGTTTCCAGAGTGTTGCGCTCGACGCTTGCCTTGCGCTCCGCCATGGCTTGTTCTCCGCTGAATAATCAATCAAGGGCGTGCATTATACGGGTAGCACGGTGCTCGGGGCTACAGCAGGCTGATCGCTTGTGCATATCGTGCCGATAGCGGCCTGGCTGGCAATGGTGCAAAACAGCTGGGCGCGGCCTAATGTAGCAGCAGCGACAGGTGTTGAACGATGACAGGAGTAGCCGATGGCAGACTGTGAAATAGTGGTGGTCGGTGCAGGTGTAGTCGGCCTGGCGATTGCGCAGCGTCTGGCGCGCGGCGGCCATGAGGTAATGGTATTGGAGCAGGAGGCCTGGCCCGGCCAGCACGCATCGAGTCGCAACAGCGAGGTGATCCATGCCGGCATTTATTATCCGCCTGGCTCGCTGAAAGCGCGGTTGTGCCGGCAAGGGCGTGATCTGCTCTATGCCTGGTGTGCTGAATTTGGCGTAACGCATCAGCCTATCGGCAAGCTGTTGGTCGCCATTGAAACAGCGGAGTTGCCGGCCTTGCAGGGACTGCAGGCCAACGCCCAGGCTAATGGAGTTGCGTTGCAGGCGTTGGATGCCGCCGAGGTGCGGGCGCGTGAGCCGGCGTTGCGAGCGGTGGCTGGGTTGCTTTCGCCGCTGACCGGTATCGTTGATAGTCACGCCTTGATGGATTCTTACGCCGTGGCGCTGCAACAGGCCGGCGGTATGCTGCAGTGCCGTACCCGAGTGCACCGCGTGCAGAGGGTTGCTGGTGGCTTGCAGCTCAGCGGCGACAGTGTCGGTCAGGCTTTTAGCCTGAGCTGCAGGCGCCTGATCAATTGCGGCGGCCTGTTTGCCCAGGCTCTGGCAGCGGAAGTCGAGGGTATGGCTGTTGAGCACATCCCGGCGTTGCACCTGTGCCAAGGGCAATACTTTGCTTACCGTGGTGCCTCGCCTTTCTCGCATCTGGTTTACCCCATGCCTGAGGCCAATGCTGTGGGTCTGGGTGTGCACGCGACCCTGGACCTGGGTGGGCAGGTGCGATTTGGTCCAGATGTGCGTTATCAGACGCAGTTGGACTACGCTATGGACGAGTCGCGGCGCGATGCGTTCGCCGTGGCGGTGCAGCGCTATTGGCCCGAATGCGAGGCAGAAAAGCTAGTCCCGGCCTACGCCGGAGTGCGGGCCAAGCTCAGTGCGGCGGGGGAGCCGGCGGTGGATTTCGTCATCCAGGACAGCTCAACCCATGCAGTGCCGGGGCTGATCAACCTGTTTGGTATCGAATCACCCGGTCTAACCGCCAGCCTGGCGCTTGCTGAAGAGGTGGCTAGTCGTTTGAAGAGTCTTTACCCTGTCGACTTTGGTTAGACTAAGAGCATTAGGCCAAGAGCTTTGATTTTACACCTTGATAAACACACCTTGAAAAACTGATAGGGAAGCATCCATGAAATCCTTTGCCAAAGTGCTCGGGTTGGTGATCTTTGGTGTTGTGCTGCTGGCGGCGGGAGTGCTGTTTTTCCTGACTCGTATGTTCGACCCCAATGATTACAAGGACGATATCCAGCAGGCTGCACGTGACAAAGCCAACATCGAACTCACCTTGGGCGGCGATATTGGTTGGTCTCTATTTCCCTGGCTGGGCATTGAGCTCAAGGATGTGGGTATTGCCACGCTTGATGCCCCCGAGGATGCATTGGCGCAGGTCGGCAGTATGGGGCTGGGCGTGAAGGTTTTGCCATTGTTACGTCGGCAACTGCGGATGAGCGACGTCATTCTCGACAGCGTCAGCTTGAATCTGGCCAAGGATGCCCAAGGCCGCGGCAATTGGGAGAGTGTCGGCCCTGACAGCGACGCCGCGGCCACGCCGGAGCCGGGCGCTAGCGAAATCCCGGACCGGTCCTCCGAGCAAGCCGGTCGCGATTTTGACGTTGCCGTCGAGAGCGTACGGATTACCAACGCGCGCGTGCGTTACGAGGACGAGTCCTCTGGCCAGGTGTTACAGCTCGAAGACGTGAATCTGACCACCGGAGCCCTGGTTGAGGGTCAGCCGTTTGATCTGGCTTTCCTTGGTCTTCTGACCACCGAGCAGCCGGCCACGCGTGTGCGAATTGACCTCAAAACCGTCGCGCAGTTTGATTTCGGTCTTGAGCGCTATCAGCTTGAAGCGGTCGATCTGAAGGTGGATGTCAGCGGCCAGCCGTTATCGGGTCGGGCTTTGTCACTACAACTGCGGGGTGATGGGCTATTGGATCAGGGCGCGCAGATTGCCGAGTTCAATCAGATGCGTCTGTCTGTGGCTGACCTGCGGGCTACCGGCCAAGTGCGGGCCAGCCAGTTGGACAGCGATGTGCGCCTGGATGGGCGTGTGGATGTGGCGGATTTTGACGCCCGTGCTCTGCTTGCCGCTCTGGGTCAGGAGGTGCCTGAAACGGCCAAATCTGGAGCGCTCCAATCGGTTGCGCTAAGCGCCGTGCTCAGCGGCTCGGCAACCAGTCTGATGCTGGAAGAGCTTAAGCTGCTAGTCGATGGTACCCAGCTGACCGGTAGTCTCGGCATCGCTGATTTCGAGCGCCAGGCCGTGCGGTTTGATTTGTCGGGCGGCAGTTTGAACCTGGATGATTATTTGCCGCCGGCTGAAGAGACCGCCGGCGAAGCGCCGGCTCAGGCACCGTCAGGCGGCAGCCGTTCGGACTCGGCGCCTGAGGACTGGAGCGACGAACAGGTGCTGCCGTTGCAGCGACTTGCCAGCCTGGATATTGATGGCAAGCTGACGCTTGATGAGCTGCGCATTACCGGTCAGACCGTGGCACCTTTCACTGCGGCCGTGGTTGCTCGGGATGGCAAGGTCGAGATTAAGCAGGCGGATGGCGGCGTGTTTGGTGGGCGTTTCAGCGTAACCGCCGAAATCGACACTACCAGCACACCCGTCAGTCTCAAGGTGGCCAAGCAGTTGACCGGCATGGACTCTCTGGCCGTGCAGCGGGCGTACGACATGGGCGAGCAAATGCGCGGCAAGCTGGATTTTAATCTTAACGTCACCGCAAGCGGCAACAGCGTCAAACGCTGGATGGATACGCTCAACGGCAGTGCCCGTTTCAATGTACTGGAAGGCGCGCTGATCGGCGTCAATCTGGAACAGCAGATGTGCCAGGCCATTGCGCTGGTCAACCGTAAGACATTGGCCGAGCCGCGAGGCAGCCAGGATACGCCGTTCAGCTCGCTGGGAGGCAGTTTCCGCATTACTAACGGTACGGTAAGTGGCGAGGATCTGGTAATGGCCATACCCGGCATAGGGGTCAAGGGCCGCGGTAAAATCGAATTGCCGCAGCAGCGCATGGATTACCGTCTGGGCTTGCTGATCAAGGGCGATCAGTCGGCCATGCCGGATCCTGCCTGTGTGGTAAATGAACGCTATATCGCTGTTGAATGGCCCGTTCGCTGCCAGGGGTTTCTGCACAATGCGGCCAGCAGTTGCGCTGTGGATACCGACGGCGTAAAAAGCATTGCCGGGCAATTGCTGGGTAGTGAAGCCCAGCGCAAGGTTGAAGAAAAGCTTGAAGAGAAGCTTGGCGATCAGGCTCCGGCCGTGCGCGATGCGATCAGAGGCTTGTTCAACCGGTGAGTTCTTCCCTGTTCTCAGACGCGGTGCTGGCCTGGTACGACCAGCACGGGCGCAAGGACCTGCCCTGGCAGCATGCTATGACCCCCTATCGGGTCTGGGTTTCAGAGATCATGCTGCAGCAGACCCAGGTGGCTACCGTGATCCCTTATTTCGAGCGTTTTATGCAGGCCCTGCCCGATGTTGGGGCATTGGCTGCCGCTACGCCGGACGAGGTGTTGCATTTGTGGACGGGGCTTGGCTATTACAGCCGCGCGCGCAATCTGCATAAGTCCGCTCAGCGGGTGGTAGAGGACTATGCGGGTGACTTCCCCCGGGATCTTGAGCAGCTCGTCAGCCTGCCCGGCATCGGCCGTTCGACCGCCGGGGCGATCGCCAGCCTGAGCATGGGCCTGCGCGCACCGATTCTGGATGGCAACGTTAAACGCGTGCTGGCGCGCTATCACGCAGTAGCGGGCTGGCCGGGCGAAAAGGCGGTGCATGACCGGTTGTGGCTGATTGCCGAGCGTTACACCCCGCATAGCAGGGTCCATCATTACACCCAGGCAATGATGGACCTGGGCGCTACGCTCTGTACCCGTAGCAAACCTTCTTGCCTGGTCTGTCCGCTACAATCAGGCTGCGAAGCGCGTATGCTCGGTCAGCCGACTCAGTACCCGCACGCCAAGCCGCGTAAGCAGATACCGGTGCGCCAGTGCCTGATGCCGCTGTTGATGAATCCCGATGGTGATGTCTGGCTGCAGCGCAGGCCAGATTCTGGCCTCTGGGGCGGGCTCTGGTGTCCACCCCAGCTCGATGATCAGCTACAGTTGCAGAGCCTGCTGGCCCAGCAGGGCTGGGAAGCTGAGGAGCCGCAGCTGCTGGAGCCATTGCGGCATACTTTCAGTCATTTCCATCTGGATATTCAGCCGCTGCTGGTGCGCGTGACGGCGGGCCATGGCGTGGCCGAGGCGGGCCAGGTCTGGTATAACCTGCGCCAGCCCTCCCGCCTTGGGCTAGCCGCCCCGGTGAAGAAGCTGCTCTCGCGAGCTGAATTGACTATCTGACTTGGCGTCAGAACTGCCTCACTCAAGGAGATACCCATGACCCGCATGGTGATGTGCCGCAAATATAAAGAACAGTTGCCAGGTCTGGAGCGTGCGCCCTATCCCGGCCCAAAAGGCGAGACAATCTTTAACGAAGTATCGAAGAAAGCCTGGGATGAATGGCAGGCGCACCAGACGATGTTGATCAATGAGCGCCGGCTGAACATGATGGATCCCGAGGATAGACGCTTTATCCAGGGCGAAATGGACAAGTTCCTTTCCGGTGAAGAATACGCTCAGGCCGAAGGTTATGTGCCGCCTGCGGAATAAAGGGTCGGTAAGCGGCTGAAACAACGGAACAATATTTTCCTGTGGCGCTTGACACATAGGCCCTTAAACCGTTTAATAGCGCCCCGTTGCCCAGATAGCTCAGTCGGTAGAGCAGAGGATTGAAAATCCTCGTGTCGGCGGTTCGATTCCGTCTCTGGGCACCATTATTTTCAAAACCCGCTAGCGTTTGTGGCGGGTTTTTTTATGTCCGTACGAATGGTATCTGCCGGGTTTAATCTGGAAAGACTTTTGCATGCATATTCGGGACATGACCCCAAGAGTGTTCTTGGTCATGCGCATTAGCTGTGCTAGTTTTGCCGCATGACAGGATTATTGCAGACGGATCTGTCGATACGCCGGAATAAGCAGTGCCGGTTTACCGGTATGCCGGCCCAACGGAATGCCGTCCAACCGGAATGCCGGCCCAGCCGGCAGTCATTCATAATCAGGTACCTGTAGCCAGGTGCTTTTTGCGCTGACTGGAAACGATACGTGACACCGCCCGCTCTCGAAGTGCGTAATCTGCATAAACGCTACGGCGACCTTGAAGTTCTCAAGGGCGTTGATCTTGTTGCCCGCGATGGCGACGTCATCTCCATCCTCGGCTCGTCCGGCTCCGGCAAGAGCACGCTGCTGCGCTGCATCAACCTGCTGGAAAATCCCCACGCTGGTCAGATATTCGTCGCTGGCGAAGAAATGAAACTCAAGCCCGGTCGCAACGGCGCATTGGTGGCGGCTGACAACAAACAGATCAACCGTTTGCGCGCGCGGGTTGGCTTTGTGTTCCAGAGTTTCAATCTGTGGCCGCACATGAGCATTCTCGACAATATTATCGAAGCGCCGCGCCGTGTGCTGGGTCAGCCCAAAGCAGATGCGATTGCGGCAGCGGAGCTGTTTCTTGAAAAAGTCGGTATAGCCGACAAACGCCATGCGTTCCCGGCACAGCTTTCCGGCGGCCAGCAGCAGCGCGCAGCCATTGCCCGCACGCTGGCTATGCAACCCCGCGTCATCTTGTTTGATGAGCCTACCTCTGCGCTTGATCCTGAGATGGTCAACGAAGTGCTGGCCGTGATCCGCGCGCTGGCCGAGGAAGGAAGGACTATGCTGTTGGTAACCCATGAGATGGGCTTTGCCCGGCAAGTGTCCAGTCAGGTGGTTTTTCTTCACCAGGGCCAGGTCGAGGAAATCGGCACCCCTGAGCAAGTGTTCGAGCACTCCAAATCGGAACGTTGCAGACAATTCATGTCCAGCCAAAAGTAAGGAGCAGTACCCATGAAAAGCTATAAGAAGGTTCTGTTGGCCGCTGCTACAGCCATGCTCATCAGTGCTCCGGCACTGGCAGATGAACTGCGTATCGGCACCGAAGGGGCTTATCCTCCCTTCAACCTGATCGACAAGAGCGGTGAGGTGGTTGGTTTCGATATCGATATCGCCAACGCCCTCTGTGAGAAAATGGAAGCCGAGTGCACCGTGGTCACTTCGGATTGGGATGGCATCATTCCTGCGCTGAACACGCGCCGCTTCGACTTTCTGGTCGCCTCCATGTCGATCACCGAAGAGCGTCAGCAGGCAGTTGACTTCACCGAGCCCTACTACACCAACAAGCTGCAGTTTGTTGCACCGAAGGATTCCGACTTCAAGACTGACGAAGCCAGCCTGAAAGGCAAGACCATCGGTGCCCAGCGTGCGACCATCGCTGGTCAGTGGCTGGAAGACAATATGGGCGACGTGGTCAATGTACGTCTGTATGACACCCAGGAAAACGCCTATCTGGACATGAACTCCGGTCGTATCGATGGCGTATTGGCAGATAACTTCGTGCAATACGAGTGGCTGCAGAGCGAAGCCGGTGCCAACTTTGAATTCAAGGGTGACCCGGTATTCGACAACGACAAGATCGGTATCGCCGTGCGCAAGGGTGATCCGCTGCGTGAGCGCTTGAACAAGGCCCTGCAAGAAATCATTGATGACGGCACCTATGCCGAGATCAACGAGAAGTACTTCCCCTTCAGCATTTATTGACCTGACTGGCCGGGCCCCTCGGGGCCCGGAACTGATACCTGCCCATGCTTGATTTACAAGGTTTTGGTCCAGCCCTGCTCGAAGGGACCTGGATGACCATCCGTTTGTCCCTGGCCTCGGTGGCTTTGGGATTGTTGTTCGGACTGCTTGGCGCCAGCGCCAAGATCTCCGACAACCTGTTGCTGCGCGGCATGGGCGGCTTTTACACCTCAGTAGTCCGAGGCATACCTGAGACCCTTTGGGTGCTCATGGCCTATTTCGGTACTGTCTCGCTGATGAATTGGCTAGGCAGTTATTTTGGCAATCCCTACCTGACCCTGTCGCCTTTTGTCGCCGGTACGCTGGCGCTGGCGCTGTGTTTCGGTGCCTACGCCACGGAAGTTTTTCGTGGCGCGCTGCTGGCCATCCCCCCGGGCCAGAAAGAAGCCGGACTGGCACTGGGCATGTCCGGTACTAGAATATTCTGGCGCATCACCCTGCCGCAGTTGTGGCGGGTGGCATTGCCCGGTTTGGGCAACCTGTACCTGATCCTGTTGAAAGACACCGCCCTGGTATCGTTGATCACGCTGGATGAGATCATGCGCAAGGCGCAGGTGGCTTCAAACGCGACCAAGGAGCCTTTCACCTTTTACTTTACCGCCGCGCTCATCTATCTGGGGCTGACGGTGATCATTATGGCCGCGCTGCACTGGTTTGAACGCCGCGCCAACCGCGGCTTTACAAGGACCGAGCTATGACCTGGGATGAACGCTGGGCATTGCTGGTCAGCTGGGCACCGCAACTCTGGGCTGGCACTCTGCTGACGCTGCAGATTGTCGCTATCGCCGTTGTAGTGGGGCTGGTATTTGCCATTCCGCTGGGGCTGGCCCGCGCCTCAAGGCACTGGTATGTGCGCGCCTTACCCTACACCTATATTTTCTTCTTCCGCGGTACGCCGTTACTGCTACAGTTGTTTCTGGTCTATTACGGTCTGTCGCAGTTCGAAGCGGTGCGCGAGAGTATGTTCTGGCCGTATCTACGTGAACCCTACTGGTGCGCGCTGATCACCATGACGCTACACACCGCGGCCTACATTGCCGAGATCTTGCGTGGCGCCATCCAGTCGGTGCCCAGTGGCGAGGTCGAGGCGGCGCGGGCGTTAGGCATGTCCAAGCGCCAATCACTGCAATACATTATTCTGCCGCGGGCAATTCGCATCGGCTTGCCGGCCTATGGCAACGAAGTGATCCTGATGCTCAAGGCCAGCGCGGTGATCTATACCGTTACGCTGATGGATGTCATGGGCGTGGTACGCACCATTAACTCGCGCACCTATCAGTATGAAATGTTCTTCCTGGTGGCCGGCTTGATTTATCTGGTTATCACGCTGCTGTTCACCGAGCTGTTCAAGCTGGTCGAACGCTGGCTGAAGATCGAGGCCGCCCGCAAGCGCTGAGTAACCTCATGGACTATCCCATGGACTATGCCGAGCGGTTCCAGCAGTTGGATGCCTGGCTGGCTCGGTACCAGTCCGTGTGGCGCGCCACGCCATTTACCCAACACAAGCTGCCCTGGGAGCAGGACTGGCCAGAGCTGGCCACCTGGTTGCGCTCACGCAGCCTGGCCGAAGCCGAGCAAGCCCACACCCAACTGCAGGCTCTGCACGCCCCGCAACCTTTCCGTGAGTTAAGCCTGCAAGCCGAAGCGTTGAGCCAGATTCCGGATTGGTCCGTAGCCCCCGTGCAAAGCTGGCCAGAGTTGCTAGAACGGCATATACCAGGGCGCAAATGGCAGCAGATCACCCGCTTTGCCCAGGCCAGTCAACGCGGCTGGTCTCAGCCGCCGCGACACTGGCTGGATTGGTGCGCGGGCAAGGGTCATCTGGGGCGTCTGCTGGCCTGGCAGGGCGGTCAGCCGCTGACTTGTCTGGAACAGGATGCGCAGCTCAATCAGGACGGTCGGGCGCTGAGTCAGGCGCTACAATTGAATGCCCAGCACCTGGACTATGACGTGATGACCCCGACTGCCTGGAATCAGTTACGGCCCGACCACAGCCTGGTCGCGCTGCACGCCTGCGGTCAGTTACATATGACCCTGCTCGAACAGGCGGTAGTCGCTGGCTGCGCGCAAATAGCCCTGTCGCCCTGTTGCTATAACCGCGTTGACGGCACTCACTATCGGCCGCTATCCCAGCGCGCCCGCCAATCCCGCCTGCATCTGAGCAAGCGTGATCTAGGCTTGCCACTACAAGCCACGCACACCGCCGGTCAGCGCAGTCGTCGCCTGCGCGACCAGTCCATGGCCTGGCGCCTGGCATTCGATGTGTGGCAGCGCGAAGTCACCGGGCGCGACGCTTACCTGCCCACACCCTCCAAGCCGGAAAGCGCAATGGGGCAGGGCTTCATCGCTTTCTGTAACGACCTGGCCCAGCATCATGGGCTGAAACTGTCCGCCTCCACTGACTGGACGGCGCTGGAATCGCGCGGCTGGCAACGCCTGGCTGAAGTGCGTAATCTCGAATTGGTCGGCGGACTTTTTCGCCGGCCGTTGGAGGTCTGGTTGCTGCTCGACCGCGCACTCTTTCTGCAAGAGGCAGGTTATACCGTCAGCCTCGGCCTGTTCGCCCCGGCCCACCTGACCCCGCGCAATTTTCTGCTATTGGCCGAAGAAAAAACTGAACAGCCCATCACCAGCCTGTAAACCGGTTGCACACAGACTTATCCACAAGGCGTGCTTGTAAAACTTATCCCCGCCATCTGTGGATAACAATGTTGATGACTTCTTGGTAGTTTTACCAAGGCCGCGAATTGCGTGCCTTGCAGGGCTTTGATCAAAAAAAAGCCAAAGTGGATATCTTATTGGAAACAACGGGTTGAGGGCGCTTTGTCAAGTGCTGGTAGAGATTTCATGCACAAGCTGGATGTTGCTATAAATCAGCAAAAAAATCAGTGTTTTTACCCACAACCGCTGCTGACGGCTTTACACCGGAGCCAAGCTCTATATAATGCCAGCCCATGCCGGTATAGCTCAGTTGGTAGAGCAACTGACTTGTAATCAGTAGGTCCCGAGTTCGACTCTTGGTGCCGG
>TARA_R110002051_G_scaffold318829_1_pt1 | contig 66779 bp, 65 predicted proteins | sample TARA_R110002051 | Tara Oceans TARA_R110002051 (sample SAMEA4397023) | marine metagenome | biome: Polar Biome; feature: [MES] marine water layer (ENVO:01000295) within the mesopelagic zone...; material: water (ENVO:00002006), including particulate matter (ENVO:01000060) such...
TGGAAACCGCCGGCTGGACCGTCTCCGATGTTATTGCCGCCCGGTATACGCCGCGCCGGACACTTGTTGTTTGCGGTCCCGGGAACAATGGCGGTGATGGCTTTGTCGTTGCACGGTTGCTGCGGGAGCGGGGCTGGGACGTAACGCTGGCGCTGCTGGGGAAGCTTGAGGGCCTCCGGGGCGATGCCGCGCTCGCGGCTGCCAAGTGGGATGGCCCCGTTGCCGCACTGGCGCCCGGGCTGCTCGATGGAGCGGAGTTGCTGGTCGATGCGCTCTTCGGCGCCGGGCTGGCGCGAAATATCGAAGGCCGGGCGTTTGATTTTCTGTCCCGTGCCCGGGAAATGGTTGGCGACGGATCTCTAACGTCGGTTGCGATCGATATGCCGAGCGGTGTCGACGGAAACACTGGCGCCGTGCGCGGAATCGCCGTCCCGGCTGCAATGAGTGTGACGTTTTTCCGCAAGAAGCCGGGGCATCTGCTTCATCCGGGCCGGGCATTGTCCGGAGAACTCATCGTTACCGATATCGGGATCAAGCCGGACGTGCTCCGCGAGATTGGTCCGGCCACTTTTGAGAATGCGCCGGATTTGTGGGCTTTTGATCTGCCGCGCCCGGATGCAGACAGCCATAAATACACACGCGGGCACGCGGTTGTTTGCGGGGGAGAGATGACCGGGGCCGGGCGCCTTGCCGCACGGGCGGCACGCCGGTCCGGGGCCGGACTTTTGACCGTTGCGGCTGCCTCGGGGCTATGCCCGTTATTCTCTGCCGACGCACCGGGTGTGATTACGTCCCCGGCCGATGATGCCGCGCTATTCGGCACGCTGCTGGAGGACAGGCGCAAGAACGCGGTCCTTGTTGGCCCCGGACACGGTGTTTCAGAGCATACGCGGTCAATTGCGGAGACGGCGCTTCGGGCGGGGCGGGCTGTTGTGCTTGATGCGGATGCGCTTACGGTTTTCGCAGGGCAGGCCAGCGCTCTTTCCGGCATGATCAGGGCGCCCGCCGTCCTTACCCCTCATCAGGGCGAATTCTCCCGTCTGTTTCCCGATCTTTCCGGCAGCAAGCTGGAGAGGGCGCGCGCTGCCGCCGGACTTGTTGGAGCGGTTGTCGTGCTGAAAGGGCCTGACACGGTCATTGCCGCGCCGGATGGCCGGGCGGCGATCAACTGCAATGCCCCGCCATGGCTGGCAACGGGGGGCACCGGAGATGTGCTGGCTGGCACGATCCTCGGGTTGCTGACACAAGGCATGCCGGCCTTCGAAGCTGCTGCGGCGGGTGTCTGGATCAACGGAGCGGCGGCAAACCGTTTCGGACCCGGCCTGATCGCGGAAGATTTGCCGGAGATTTTTCCCCGGATTTTCGCCGAAGATCTCGGCTGGTCGACACTTTCCGAAAATTCTTCACTAAGAGAGCGTTGAAGGCGAGACAAAGCTGGGCCATCTTTTGAAAATGCCAAACGATCAACCGACAAGTTTCATCGACCGGACACTTTCCAACCTGCGCCAGGCATGGTCGGGATTGTCCGATTCCACGCGTCACATGTTCTCTGGGCTGCCACGCCCGGATCTGCCAGACGAAGATCTGGAACGTGTTCGCCAGCAAATGGAAGATTGCCTGACGGTGCGCGCGGACGAAGTTTCCGCCCGGGCCCGCGCGGCCGATCTTGGCGGGATGTATCTGGCGCTGGAGCCGACAGGCCAGTTACGCTTCCTGAAGCTTCTGGCGGAAAATTACGGGATCGACCGCGCCGCTGTTGACGAGGCCATAGAAGGCGTCAGGGCGGCAAAGAACGACGAAGCCCGGACAAAGGCGGAAGCTGCACTGCGCCGTGCCCTCGAGCCACGCTGGCGCCGCTTGCTGAAGCGTTTCACGACGCTGCCGGAAGGCGTGAAGTTCCTCGTCGATATGCGAGTCGTGATGCTTGAATACGCGCGCACGGAACCGGCGATCAAGGCGCTGTCCGACGACCTGCGTGAGATGCTGAGTGCCTGGTTCGATGTCGGGCTGCTGGAGCTGACGCAGATCACCTGGGAGAGCCCGGCCGCGATTCTCGAAAAGCTGATTGCCTACGAAGCCGTTCATGAAATTCGCTCCTGGGAAGATTTGAAGAACCGGCTCGATTCCGACCGGCGGTGCTTTGCCTATTTCCACCCGGCCATGCCGCATGAACCGCTGATTTTCGTTGAAGTCGCGCTGGTGCCGGAAATGGCGGCAAATGTGCACGATATTCTCGATGCGAGTGCGCCAATGGGGGACGTGGCAGCGGCCACCACGGCGATCTTCTATTCGATCTCCAACGCGCAGAAGGGGCTTGTCGGCATCAGTTTCGGCAACTTCCTGATCAAGCGGGTTGTCGAACTGCTCGAGCACGACGTGCCGAATCTGAAGAAATTTGCAACCCTGTCGCCGATTCCGGGATTCGGTAAATGGTCGGCGCAGGCACTGGACAGTGACGCCTTCGAGCTGACCAACGCGGAGCGCAAGGCTCTTGCACCTCTGGTGGACGGCGAGAGCGACGGTGAGCGGCTGAAAGCGGCTCTGGGACGTCCGGACTGGTACAAGGATGAGCAATTGGCTGCTGCCTTGAAAATGCCGGTCAGCCGCATGGCTGCGCAGTATCTTCACGGGGAACGCCGTCCTGATGGCAAGGCCAAGGACCCGGTTGCACATTTCCACCTGTCGAACGGTGCCCGGATGGAACGGCTTAACTGGCTTGGGGATACATCGAAAAAGGGTCTCGCCCAAGCCCATGGAATGATGATCAATTATCTGTATCGCGTGAGCGATATCGAAAGTAATAGCGGGGCCTATTCCTCTTCCGGGAAAATAGCGGTCTCTTCCTCCGTTAAACCGCTACTCCGCGACTGAAGCCATAACAGTTGACGTGCCGGGCCGGTTCGGATAGCCATGCCGGTCCTATACGACATGGCGCCTCCATGGACGCCAAGAGGGCTCGCGGGTGTGGTGGAATTGGTAGACACGCCAGATTTAGGTTCTGGTGGCGAAAGCCGTGGGGGTTCAAGTCCCTTCACCCGCACCATCGGACAGGCCATGGCGCGAGTATCGTGGGCGTACGCAGACGAAGCAGATTGAGCGAAAACCAATGCAGGTTACCGAAACTTCCTCCGAAGGCCTAAAGCGCGAATTCCAGGTCGTGATTCCCGCCGAGACCATTAACGGCGAGGTCGATGCGCGCCTGACGCAGCTCGCCCCGACCATCCAGATGCCCGGCTTCCGTCCGGGTAAGGTGCCCGTAGCGCTGTTGAAGAAGCGTTACGGCCCGTCCGTCATGGGCGAAGTGCTGGAAAAAACCGTGAACGAGACGTCCCAGAAGACTCTCGAAGAACGGGATCTCCGGGCCGCGACACAGCCGCAGATCGAAATCACCAAATTCGACGAAGGCGGCGATCTCGAATTCAGCATGGTGGTCGACATCATGCCGGAAATCACCCCGATCGATTTCTCGACCCTCGAGCTTGAGCGGCTGACCGCAGAGCCGGGCGATTCCGATCTTGATGAAGCCATCGGCAAGCTGGCTTCCCAGCACAAGAGCTCCGAGCCGATCAAGCGGAAGCGGAAGTCCAAATCCGGCGATATCGTCGTGATTAACTTCAAGGGCATGGTCGACGGCGTGGCATTCGACGGCGGCGCTGCCGAAGGTCACCATCTCGAACTCGGCTCCGGCACCTTTATCCCGGGCTTCGAAGAGCAGCTGATCGGCGTGAATGCCGAAGACAAGCTCGACGTGAAGGTCACTTTCCCGGAAGACTATGGTCAGGCCACTCTGGCCGGCAAGGAAGCGGTCTTCGAGACTGAAGTCACCGAAATCCGCGAGACCACCGATCCGAAGATCGATGATGAATTTGCCAAGCTGTTCGGCATGGACGATCTCGACACCCTGAAGGAAGCGATCAAGGGTCAGCTTTCGCAGGAATATGTCGGTGCCGCCCGTACCAAGCTGAAGCGGACTCTTCTCGACACGCTTGAGAAGAAGCATTCCTTCGAAGTGCCGGATGGCATGGTGCAGGCTGAATATGACGCGATCTGCCAGGCGGTGAATCCGCAGCAACATGATCACGACCACGACCATGATCACGGCCATGACCATGATCACGAGCATCACCACCATGCCGCGGACGAGTCGCTGAGCGACGAGGACAAGGCCGAGTATCGTGGTATCGCCGAACGTCGGGTCCGTCTTGGACTCCTGCTGCAGGAAGTGGGTCGCCTGAACAATATTTCGATCGGTGACGAGGAAGTCGCCCGGGCGATCTATCAGGAAGCCTCGAAATATCCGGGGCAGGAACAGCAGGTCGTCCAGTTCTATCAGCAGAACGCCCAGGCCCAGGCCAACATCCGGGCTCCGCTGCTTGAGGACAAGATTGTCGATTTCATTGTCGAGATGGCCAAGGTGACCGACAAGACGGTCTCCGCGGAAGAGCTCTTCAAGGAAGAAGACGAGTCGGCTGACGAGGAAAAGTCGGAGAAGAAGGCTGCAGCCAAGAAGCCGGCTGCGAAAAAGAAAGCTCCGGCGAAAAAGTCTGCTGCAAAAAAGAAAGAAACAGACGACGCTGCGGAAGGGTAGTCATAGGGGGCTGAATGCCCCATATGGAGATTAACCAACCGATTGCGACGTAACCCGATGAAGGCCGACACAATGCATGATCCCGCAGAGATCTATATGAACTCCTTGGTCCCCATGGTGGTCGAACAGACCAACCGCGGGGAGCGGGCCTACGATATCTATTCCCGCCTCCTGAAGGAGCGGATCATCTTTGTTGTCGGCCCGATCAACGACGCGATTTCGAGCGTCGTCTGCGCTCAGCTTCTGTATCTGGAAGCCGAGAATCCGAAAAAAGACATCTCCATGTACATCAATTCTCCGGGCGGGGTCGTGACCTCCGGTCTGGCGATGTACGACACGATGGAATATATCCGCCCGGACGTCTCGACGGTCTGCATTGGTCAGGCTGCGTCCATGGGCTCGCTGCTGCTGACCGCTGGTGCCGCAGGCAAACGTTATTGCCTGCCGAACGCCAAGATCATGATCCACCAGCCGTCCGGCGGATTCCAGGGACAAGCGAGCGATATCGAGATTCACGCCCGCGAAATCCTCAAGACGCGTGCGCGCCTGAACGAAATTTACGTCAAACATACCGGTCGCAAGGTCGAAGACATTGAAGCCGGCATGGAACGCGATAATTTCATGGTGCCCGAGGAAGCAAAGAAGTTCGGTTTGATCGACGAAGTCGTTGATAAACGGCCTGTCGACGCCAAGGACGAAGACGCCAAGAGCTGACCGGCCGGGAACAGGAACGGCCCCGCCCGAGATGGCTGACGGGGCTGTTCTGCGGCATGACCGCACCGGGCTGTGTAGCCGTAGTTTGGCATGATGTGATTTTTTCACGTTGTGCGGCTTCGGCGCCTTTGGCTAACATGACCATTCAGCCGTCCCGTAACGAATGTGGATAAGATGAGCAAATCCGGCGGAAGCACGAACGGTGGTGATTCGAAGAACACCTTGTACTGCTCGTTCTGCGGCAAGAGTCAGCACGAGGTCCGCAAACTGATTGCGGGCCCGACGGTCTTTATCTGCGACGAATGCGTCGAGCTCTGCATGGATATCATCCGTGAAGAGCACAAGACCACGCTGGTGAAGTCGCGCGATGGTGTTCCGACACCTCGCGACATAATGGATGTCCTGGACGATTACGTAATCGGCCAGCCCTATGCGAAGCGGATCCTGTCCGTCGCGGTGCACAACCATTACAAACGGCTGTCGCATTCGAGCAAAAACAACGATGTTGAGTTGGCGAAATCCAACATCCTGCTTGTTGGCCCGACCGGTTGCGGTAAGACGCTGCTGGCCCAGACCCTGGCCCGGATCATCGATGTCCCCTTCACCATGGCGGACGCAACGACCCTGACCGAAGCAGGCTATGTCGGTGAAGATGTCGAGAATATCATCCTGAAGCTGCTGCAGGCGGCCGACTACAATGTCGAGCGGGCCCAGCGCGGCATCGTCTATATCGACGAGGTCGACAAGATCAGCCGCAAGTCCGACAACCCCTCGATTACCCGCGATGTGTCGGGTGAGGGTGTGCAGCAGGCTCTGCTGAAGATCATGGAAGGCACCGTCGCTTCTGTGCCGCCGCAGGGCGGGCGCAAGCATCCGCAGCAGGAATTCCTGCAGGTCGATACGACGAACATCCTGTTCATTTGTGGCGGCGCTTTCGCAGGTCTCGAGAAAATTATCTCGAACCGCTCGCAAGGTTCTTCCATCGGCTTCGGTGCCGATGTGAAGGATCCCGATGATCGCCGTACCGGTGAAGTTCTGCGCGAGGTCGAGCCCGAGGATCTGCTGAAGTTCGGGCTCATTCCCGAATTCGTCGGCCGCCTGCCGGTCGTCGCTACCCTGGAAGACCTCGACAACGAGGCTCTGGTCGAGATCCTGACCAAGCCGAAGAACGCGCTGGTCAAGCAGTATCAGCGGTTGTTCGAGATGGAAAACGTCAATCTGGAATTCCGTGAGGAAGCTCTTCAGGCGATTGCCGAGAAGGCCATTGAACGGAAGACCGGTGCCCGTGGTCTGCGTTCCATCATGGAAGGCATTCTGCTGGATCCGATGTTCGATCTGCCCGGCATGACCGATGTCGAGGAGATCATCATCAACGGCGATACAGTCGAGAATGGTGCGGCACCGATCATGGTCCACGGAGAGCGGCGCGAGGACGTTGGCTCTAGCGCATGATTTTCTCCCGACTTGAACGGTGTCGGGAGAACGCCATTTAAATAGCGGCTTGTCCGGGCGTTCTCCCCTCCCGGAAGCCGTTTTGCAGAGGGGAGAGAGTTGAAAGACTGATGCAAGAGACAGGCACCTCGAGTTATCCCGTCCTTCCGCTGCGCGACATCGTCGTCTTTCCGCATATGATCGTCCCGCTTTTCGTCGGCCGCGACAAATCAGTGCGCGCTCTCGAAGATGTCATGAAGGATGACAAGCAGATCCTTCTGGTAACGCAGAAGAATGCTGCCGACGACGATCCTTCGCCGGACGATATCTACACGGTCGGTACAGTCGGTACTGTGCTGCAGCTTCTGAAATTGCCGGACGGTACCGTCAAGGTACTGGTCGAGGGCGTTCAGCGCGCGCGGATTACCGAATTCAAGGAAAACGAAGATTTCTTTGAAGCCTTCGCCGAGCCGATTATCGACGAGGAAAGCGACGAGCCGGAACAGGAAGCGCTTTCCCGCGCCGTGGTTGGACAGTTCGAACAATATATCAAGCTGAACAAGAAGATTCCGCCGGAAGTGCTGGTGTCGGTCAACCAGATCGAGGACCCGGCAAAGCTGACGGACACCATCGCTTCTCATCTGGCTTTGAAAATCGCCGAGAAGCAGGAACTGCTTGAAAGCGAGACGGTCATCGAGCGTCTCGAGCGGGTCTACGGCTTCATGGAAGGCGAGATCGGCGTTCTGCAGGTCGAAAAGCGCATCCGGAACCGCGTCAAGCGGCAGATGGAGAAGACCCAGCGCGAGTATTATCTGAATGAGCAGATGAAGGCCATTCAGAAGGAACTCGGCGAAACCGACGACAGCCGTGACGAACTGGTCGAGCTTGAAGAGCGGATTCGCAAGACGAAGCTCAGCAAGGAAGCGCGCGAGAAGGCCGATGCGGAGCTGAAAAAGCTGCGCAACATGAGCCAGATGTCCGCGGAAGCGACCGTTGTCCGCAACTATCTGGACTGGCTGCTGGCGATTCCGTGGAAGAAACGCTCCCGGGTCAAGAAAGACATCAGGCACGCCCAGTCGATTCTCGACCGGGATCATTACGGGCTTGAGAAGGTCAAGGAACGGATCCTCGAATATCTCGCCGTGCAACAGCGCACCGGCAAGGTGAAGGGGCCGATCCTCTGCCTCGTCGGCCCTCCGGGCGTCGGCAAGACCTCGCTGGGCAAATCCATCGCTGAATCCACAGGCCGGAATTTCGTCCGGATGTCGCTTGGCGGCGTGCGTGACGAAGCCGAAGTGCGCGGGCATCGCCGGACCTATATCGGATCTCTTCCGGGCAAGGTCATTCAGGGGATGAAGAAGGCGAAATTCTCAAACCCGCTGTTCCTGCTCGATGAAATCGACAAGCTCGGTAACGACTATCGGGGCGACCCGTCGTCGGCGCTGCTGGAAGTGCTCGATCCGGAGCAGAACACGACTTTCCAGGATCACTATCTGGAAGTCGATTATGACCTGTCGGATGTGATGTTCGTCACGACGGCGAATACGCTTCGCATGCCGCAGCCGCTGCTCGACCGGATGGAGATCATTCGTATCTCCGGCTACACCGAAGACGAGAAGGTGGAGATCTGCAAACGCCACCTGATCAGTAAGCAGATCGAACAGCACGGTCTGAAAAAAGGCGAATGGTCGATCACAGACGACGGTCTGCGTGATCTGGTCCGCTACTACACCCGTGAAGCCGGTGTCCGTAATCTTGAGCGGGAGCTCGCCAATCTGGCGCGCAAGTCGGTCAAGGAAATCCTGATGGACGGCGTCAAGACGGTCGAAGTGACGCCCGAGAATCTTGAAAAATACGCGGGCGTCCGGAAGTACCGGTATGGCGAGGCCGAGGAAAACGATCTGGTCGGTGTCACCACGGGGCTTGCCTGGACCGAAGTCGGCGGCGAGTTGCTCTCCATCGAATCGGTAACCGTACCCGGCAAGGGCAAGGTGATTTCGACCGGCAAGCTCGGCGATGTCATGCGCGAATCGATTCAGGCTGCGGAAAGCTTCGTGAAATCCCGTGCCTTCATGTTCGGTATTCCGCTGAAGAGCTTGGAGAACAGGGATATCCATGTGCACGTTCCGGAAGGGGCGACGCCAAAAGACGGACCTTCCGCCGGCGTTGGTATGGTGACGTCCATTGTGTCCGTCCTGACCGGCATTCCCGTGCGGCGTGATGTTGCCATGACCGGTGAGGTAACGTTGCGTGGCCGCGTTCTGCCGATCGGCGGCTTGAAGGAAAAGCTCCTGGCGGCGCTACGCGGTGGCCTCAAGGTTGTCCTCATTCCGAAGGATAACGAGAAGGACCTCGCGGAGATCCCTGACAACGTCAAGGAAGGCCTGGAAATCATCCCGGTCTCGACTGTTGACGAGGTGCTTTCCACCGCATTGACGAAACCGTTGGTGCCGATTGATCCGGAAGAGATCGTGATTGAACCGGTGGCTGCTGCTGACGGCAAAAACGAGAAAACTCTGACAACACATTAGAGTGATCGGCCAAGATACCGGCCGGTAACAAAGAATACAGTTTAGCCCCGGCTTTCGAGCCGGGGCTTTCTGTTTTTCATGCATACCGTTTGAACTGAAATTGTGCGTAAATTATTTTGAGAACATGATGATCCCTGAAATTCTGCGGAAATCCGCCAGTTACGAGATTGACGCCCGCGTTTCCCGCGATTTAGAGTAACTGACCAATTGGGCCGGTAATCCGGTCAATTTCTGAGTGATTCTATCATTTGATAGGGGGGCTATAACGTGAATAAGAATGAGCTCGTCGCGGCCGTTTCCGATTCCGCTGATATGACAAAAGCCGATGCGTCTTCCGCCGTCGACGCTGTACTCGACTCCATTACCTCCGCGCTGAAATCCGGTGATGAGGTCAGGCTGGTTGGCTTTGGCACTTTCAGTGTGGCGTCGCGCGCCGCGAGCGAAGGCCGTAACCCGCGGACCGGTGAAAAAATTCAAATCGCCGCGTCGAAACAGCCGAAATTCAAGGCCGGCAAGGGCCTGAAAGACTCTTTGAATTAACGCTGCCTATTTCTTCTCTTTTCGCGTGACGCCGTCCCTGCTAGAAGGGGCGGCGTTTTCGTTAGGGGAATACATATCCCCGCCACGGAACGGGCGCTTAGCTCAGCTGGCAGAGCATCTCGTTTACACCGAGAGGGTCGGCGGTTCGATCCCGTCAGCGCCCACCACTTCCGAGGCGAACGCTATATGTGCCGGCCTTGCATGATTGCGTAACGATACATCGCCTGCAGGTCGGCCCTTGTTTTCGGGCTCACCCGATTCTCCGAAACTTCTTTTGCGTAGTCACGGATATCCCGCTTGGTCTCAATCGAGACTCGCGGGCTGGCCAGCAAAATCTCATACATCTGCTTTGGAGAAGCCCGGGTAGGGTCCAGGGGCTCGGTGCTCTTGGGCTGAACCGTGAGATCGTCGTTCTGGGCATCACGCACCTTCAGGAACTTCCTGGGCAGCAGCAGGTCGCCCCAGACCAGTCCGTACTGGTTCAGGATGTTACTGATGGCGTCGACCGCGTTCAGTACCTCTCCATCGCTCTCGCTGGCGAGCATGGCGGTAAGTTTTCTGAGTCGGTCATAATCGCGTTCCGTCATCATCGGAGGAGGGTCCCGTTCTGGTCCATCTGTCTAACTTCTGTAACTTATGTTTGGTGTTTCGTCCGTGAGAATAAAGAAATTTCTCCCGGAAACCGGACATTTCCGGGGGCTGGAGCAGGTCGGTCAAAAAAAGTGTCATTTTTCTAATCCATCGCGCTTGACACTCCATGGGGGTCAACGTAAATAAGCGCCTCCTCGTCGGGGGCGCCGCCAAACAGACGGCACCGCGGCCCGAGAAACGGGGGTGTAGCTCAGTTGGTTAGAGCGCCGGCCTGTCACGCCGGAGGCCGCGGGTTCGAGTCCCGTCACTCCCGCCATTTATCTTTAGTTAAATCAATTCTGGAACTGTATACGGCCCGGTCATCGACCGAGGCCGCTAAATGCGTTACAAGCGTCGGAATTTAAAGAATTCTTTCGGTCGTTCTGTGGCGACGCGGGCTTTTCTTGGCGGGGCTATGGAACTATAGTGCGCCCGGTAACAAGGCGTGGGTGTATCTTAATAACCACCTCAACGCGCCGGGCATGAGAGAGAGCTGAAGATATGAGCGATATCCTCCGGGAATATTTGCCTATTCTGATTTTCCTCGCCGTTGCGATCGGGCTCTGCCTCGCGATGGTGATCGGATCGCTGCTTGTGGTGAACCAGCGGCCTGATTCGGAAAAGGTTTCTGCTTACGAATGTGGCTTCGAGGCGTTTAACGATTCTCGCGGCCAGTTCGATGTACGGTTCTATCTCGTCGCCATCCTCTTCATCATCTTCGACCTCGAAGTGGCCTTCCTGTTTCCCTGGGCGATCTCGCTCGGCGGGATTGGCCTCTTCGGCTTCTGGTCGATGATTGTCTTCCTTGGCGTACTGACGATCGGATTCGTCTACGAATGGCGCAAAGGCGCGCTGGAATGGGAGTGAGACCCGTTATGCAGGCTTCGCAGGATCTTCGCCCGCTTCCGCCGGGTGCCGACCAGGACGCTATCCTGAAGGCTGTCGGCGACGAGCTGAACGAAAAGGGCTTCGTCGTCGCTCAGGCCGACAAGCTTTTCAACTGGGCCCGCAGCGGCTCGCTCTGGCCGATGACCTTCGGTCTTGCCTGCTGCGCCGTCGAGATGATGCATTCGGCCGCCAGCCGATATGACCTTGATCGGTTTGGCATGGTGTTCCGGCCGAGCCCGCGTCAGTCCGACGTGATGATCGTTGCCGGTACGCTAACGAACAAGATGGCGCCGGCTCTGCGCAAGGTTTACGACCAGATGGCCGAGCCGCGCTGGGTGCTCTCAATGGGCTCCTGCGCCAACGGCGGCGGTTATTATCACTATTCCTATTCCGTGGTCCGCGGTTGCGACCGAGTCGTGCCGGTTGATGTCTATGTGCCCGGCTGTCCGCCGACGGCCGAGGCTCTTCTTTACGGGCTTCTCCAGCTTCAGAAGAAGATCAAGCGCACTTCGACGATCGCCCGCTAAACCGGGTCCGGACCAACGCCAGGCAGAGGCAGACGACAGCATGGCAACACCGACACAAATACAGAGAGAGCTGGCGGACTATCTGTCAGGCCAGCTCGAAACTGAACTTGTCGAGATCGGTTTCATTCTCGACGAGCTCGTGGTCCGCACGCACCCCCAGTATATCGTCAGGGTTCTGACGTTCCTGCGGGATGATTCGCAATGCCGTTTCCGTTGTCTGGTTGACCTTTGCGGCACCGATTACCCGGCCCGCGAGCAACGCTTCGACGTCGTCTACAATCTGCTCAGCGTGCAGCAGAATCACCGGATCCGGGTCAAGGTCGCGACCGACGAAGTGACGCCCGTTCCGTCTGTCTGTGGCGTGTTTCCCTCGGCCGACTGGTTCGAGCGCGAGACCTGGGACATGTATGGCGTGTTCTTCTCGAACCATCCGGACCTGCGCCGCTTGCTGACGGATTACGGTTTTGAAGGTCATCCGCTGCGCAAGGACTTTCCGCTCACCGGTCATGTCGAGGTTCGCTATGACGATGAGCAAAAGCGGGTTGTCTACGAGCCGGTGAAACTGGTTCAGGATTTCCGCAGTTTCGATTTCCTCAGCCCGTGGGAAGGGGCGCGTTCGCTCCTGCCGGGTGACGAGAAAGCGGAAGACCAGGCCGAAGAGGGGGCTTCCTGATGGCTGAAGCGCAAATCAAGCCGCTTACGCTGAATTTCGGCCCGCAGCATCCTGCCGCTCACGGCGTGCTGCGACTGGTGCTGGAAATGGACGGCGAGATCGTCGAACGGGCCGATCCGCATATCGGTCTGCTGCATCGCGGCACCGAGAAGCTGATCGAGTACAAGACGTATCTGCAGGCGGTTCCGTATTTTGACCGGCTCGATTACGTCGCGCCGATGTCCCAGGAACATGCCTATGCGCTGGCGGTCGAAAAGCTGCTGGGTATCGAAGTGCCGAAGCGCGGTCAGTATATCCGGGTGCTCTATGCCGAGATCTCGCGCATCCTGAACCACCTGCTGAACATCACCACCTTTGCCATCGATGTCGGCGCCATGACGCCGCTGCTCTGGGGCTTTGAAGAGCGAGAGAAGCTCATGGAGTTCTATGAGCGGGCCTGCGGTGCGCGTCTGCACGCGGCTTATTTCCGCCCTGGTGGCGTTGCCATGGATATTCCGCCCGGGCTGCTGGACGATATCATGGCCTGGACCGAGACTTTCCCGGCTCTGATGGACGATATCGAGAGCCTGCTGACGGAAAATCGTATCTTCAAGCAACGCACCGTGGATATCGGTGTCGTCACCGCGGAAGAGGCGCAGGCTATCGGTTTCAGCGGCCCCTGCATCCGGGCCTCCGGCCTCGCGTGGGACCTGCGCAAGTCGCAGCCTTATGACGTTTATAACGAGCTCGACTTTGATATTCCGATTGGCAAGACCGGTGACTGCTACGCGCGGTATCTGGTGCGCATCAGGGAAGTCCGGGAGAGCCTGAAAATCATCCGGCAGTGCATCGAGAAGATGCCGGGCGGTCCGGTCAAAACCGAAGACCGGAAGGTCGCTCCGCCGAGCCGCGGCGAAATGAAGCACTCGATGGAAGCACTGATCCATCACTTCAAGCTTTATACCGAGGGCTATCACGTACCGGCCGGCGAGACCTACACGGCTGTCGAAGCGCCGAAAGGCGAGTTCGCGGTGTTCCTGGTCTCCGACGGCACCAACAAACCTTATCGCTGCAAGATCCGGGCTCCCGGATTTTCGTTCCTGTCCGCCATGGATTTCTTGTCCAAAGGGCACATGCTGGCCGACACGGTCGCCATCATTGGCTCGCTTGATATTGTGTTCGGGGAGATTGACCGGTGAGCGGTATCGACATCGCCGAGAACCAGCCCGAGAGCTTTGCCTTCACGCCCGAGAATATGGCGAAGGCAGATGCGATCATTGCCAAATATCCGGAAGGCCGTCAGGCCAGCGCGGTGATGCCGTTGCTCGATCTGGCCCAGCGCCAGCACGACAACTGGATACCGCTGGCGGCGATCGACGTGATCTCCGAGAAGCTGAAAATGCCGCGCATCCGCGTTCTGGAAGTGGCGACCTTCTACACGATGTACAACCTGAAGCCTGTCGGGAAGTACTTCCTGCAGGCCTGTACCACGACGCCGTGTTGGCTGCGTGGCTCCGATCAGGTGATGAAATGCATCAAGGACAAGCTTGGTCTCGACAATCACCAGACCAGTGACGACGGCATGTTCACTTTGCTTGAGGTTGAGTGTCTTGGTGCCTGCGCCAATGCGCCGATCCTGCAGGTGAATGACGATTTCTACGAAGACGCCAATTACGAGAATACGGCGAAGCTGCTCGATTCTCTGAAAAAGGGCGAGGTGCCGCCCGTGGGCTCGCTCTCGGGACGGAATGTGTCCGAGCCGGAGAAGGGCGCGCAGACCCTGCTGTCCTACAAGGACAACGACGCTGTGCGTACCTACGAAGCCCAGCCTGCTGCCGCCGAGGCCGCTGACGCCAACACGGGAGACAAGTGATGTTGAGGGACGAGGACCGCATCTTCACAAACCTCTACGGCTGGTTCGACTGGGGCCTTGAAGGCGCCCGCAAGCGCGGCGACTGGAGCACCACGAAACAGATCCTTACCCGCAGCCCGGAAGACATCGTCGAAGATGTGAAGAATTCCGGGCTGCGCGGACGCGGCGGCGCGGGTTTCCCGACCGGCGTGAAATGGTCCTTCATGCCGAAAGAGGTGAAGGACAAACCGCATTATCTCGTGGTCAACGCCGACGAGTCGGAACCGGGCACGTGCAAGGACCGGGAGATCATCCGGAACGATCCGCACAAGCTGATAGAAGGCTGTCTCATTGGCGGTTATGCGATGCGGGCCACTGCGGCTTTCATCTATATCCGTGGCGAGTTCTATAACGAGGCGATGCGCCTCCAGGCGGCGATCGACCAGGCATACGATGCCGGACTGATCGGCAAGAATGCCTGTGGCTCCGGCTACGATTTCGACGTCATCCTGCATCGCGGTGCCGGCGCCTATATCTGCGGCGAGGAAACCGCGCTTCTGGAAAGCCTGGAAGGCAAGAAAGGCCAGCCGCGTCTGAAGCCGCCATTCCCGGCGGGGGTCGGCCTTTATGGCTCCCCGACGACAGTGAACAATGTCGAGAGTATCGCGGTTGTTCCCGAAATCCTGCGGCGCGGCTCCCAGTGGTTCGCCGATCTCGGGACACCGAAGAATTCCGGCACCAAGCTCTTCTGCATTTCCGGCCATGTCGAGCAGCCGTGTAATGTCGAGGAAGAGATGGGCATTCCGCTCAAGGAACTGCTCGAAAAGCATTGTGGCGGCGTGATCGGCGGCTGGGACAATCTTCTGGCCGTCATTCCGGGCGGATCTTCCGTGCCGATGATGCCGAAATCGGTTTGCGATGACGTGATCATGGATTTCGACACCCTGCGCGGTGTCGGTTCCGGTCTCGGCACGGCTGCCGTCATTGTCATGAACAAGCAGACCGATATCGTCCGCGCCATCGCGCGCCTCTCGTATTTCTACAAGCATGAGAGCTGCGGCCAGTGCACGCCGTGCCGTGAAGGCACCGGCTGGATGTACCGGGTCATGGACCGGCTGGTCCGGGGCGAGGCAGAGGTCGAGGAAATCGACGCGCTTTATGAAGTTACCAAGCAGATCGAAGGTCACACGATCTGTGCGCTGGGCGATGCCGCGGCATGGCCGATCCAGGGGCTTCTCCGGCACTTCCGGCCGGAAGTCGAACGCCGGATCGAGGCCCGCAAGGCCGGTCAGCCGGTATTACCGGTATTGGAGGCCGCGGAATGATGCGCCCGACGGGAACGTGCTTGCGGGGAGATCGCAATGCCTAAATTGACAGTCAACGGGCTGGAGGTCGAAGTTCCGGCTGGTGCCTCCGTGTTGCAGGCTTGCGAAGAGGCCGGCGCCGAAGTACCGCGCTTCTGCTATCACGAGCGCCTGTCCATCGCGGGCAATTGCCGGATGTGCTTGGTGGAGATGGAGCGTTCGCCGAAACCGGTCGCGTCCTGTGCGATGCCGGCCGGCGACGGCATGGTCATCCGCACGGACACGGATCTGGTCAAGAAAGCGCGGGAAGGGGTGATGGAGTTCCTCCTGATCAACCACCCGCTGGATTGCCCGATCTGCGACCAGGGCGGCGAATGCGATCTGCAGGATCAGGCGATGGCCTTTGGTCATCATTCCAGCCGCTATGACGAGAACAAGCGGGCCGTCGAAGACAAGTATATGGGCCCGCTGGTCGAAACCGTCATGACCCGCTGCATCCATTGCACGCGCTGCGTCCGTTTCTCGACCGAAGTCGCCGGTGTCACCGATATGGGCCTGCTCGGCCGTGGTGAGAATGCCGAGATCACGACCTATCTGGAAAAGGCGCTCGACAGTGAGCTGTCGGCCAACGTCATCGACCTTTGCCCGGTCGGTGCGCTGACCTCCAAGCCCTACGCCTTCGTGGCGCGGCCCTGGGAGCTGCGCAAGACCGAGACCATCGATGTGATGGACGCGCTCGGCTCGAACATCCGGGTTGATGCCCGTGGCTCCGAAGTGCTCCGGGTGCTGCCGCGCCTGCATGAAGAGGTCAACGAAGAGTGGATCTCCGACAAGACGCGGTATGCCTGTGACGGCCTGAAGCGCCAGCGGCTGGACAAGCCGTATCTGCGCAAGGACGGCAAGCTGCAGCCGGTTTCGTGGGATGATGCTTTCGCTGCCATCGCCGCGAAGCTGAAAGGTCTCAAGGGCGCTGAAATCGCCGCTGTCGCAGGCGACACGGTTGACGTTGAGGCCATGTTTGCCTTGAAGGGCCTGATGACCGCGCTGGGCTCGCCGCACCTGGATTGCCGTCAGGACGGCGCCAAGCTCGATGCGACGACCCGGGCCGGTTATCTCTTCAACGCGACGGTTGCCGGGATTGAAGAGGCGGACGCCATTCTGATCGTCGGAGCCAATCCGCGCTGGGATGCCGCTGTTCTGAACGCCCGCATCCGCAAGCGCTGGCTCGCCGGCGGCCTCAAGGTTGGCCTGATCGGTGCGCCGGTCGATCTGACTTACAAATATGATCATCTGGGCGCCGGTGCACAGACCCTGACCGAAGTCGCGGACGGCAAGAACGCTTTTGCCTCCGTGCTGAAGGACGCCAAAAAGCCGATGATCATCCTCGGCATGGGCGCGCTGACCCGTGAAGACGGGGCGGCGGTTCTGGCGACGGCACGGAAGATCGCGGAAAGCACCGGAATGCTTGTGCCTGCCTCAAAGGACGAGGACGGTAACGAGGTTCCGGCCTGGAACGGCTTCAGCGTTCTGCATACGGCGGCATCCCGTGTCGGCGGTCTCGATCTCGGCTTCCTGCCGGGCGAGGGCGGTGCCGATGTCGCGGGTATGCTCGACGGTGCTTCCAAGGGGGCGATCAAGGCCGTCTACCTGCTTGGTGCGGACGAGATCGATACCCAACGTCTCGGCGATGCCTTCGTGATTTATCAGGGCCATCATGGCGATCGTGGTGCACACCGCGCGGACGTTATCCTGCCGGGTGCTGCCTATACGGAAAAAGACGGCCTTTACGTGAACACGGAAGGCCGGGTTCAGATGGCGCTCCGGGCGACTTTCCCGCCGGGCGAGGCACGCGAGGACTGGGCTATTGTCCGGGCTCTCTCGGCGCATCTTGGTGCAACATTGCCGTATGACAGCCAGGAGCAGCTTCGCGCCGCTCTGCGGAAGTCGAACGAGATCTTCACCGAGATCGATATCGCGCCGGAAGCGGCATGGGGTCCCTTCGGTACCGAAGGCGCCATGTCCGAGACAGGTTTTGGAACGACGGTCGAGAATTTCTACATGACCGACCCGATCAGCCGGGCCTCCCAGACGATGGCCGAATGCACGGAAGTCTTTGTCCTGCCCAAGCAGGCCAAGACCGGGACCGAGGGGTGAGGAGTTAAGTGGGCATGGATGCGATCCTCGAAACCTACGTGATCCCGACAGCGATCATTCTGGCGCAGATTCTCGCCATTGTGGTGCCGCTGCTGGTGGCCGTCGCGTATCTCACCTATTTCGAACGCAAGGTGATTGGCGCCATGCAGATGCGGAAGGGACCGAACGTTGTCGGTCCGTTCGGCCTGCTGCAGCCGCTTGCCGACGGCGTGAAACTGTTCGCCAAGGAAACCATCCTGCCGGCGGGCGCGAACAAGATCATGTTCGCCATGGCGCCGATGCTGACCTTCATCCTGGCCATGATCGCCTGGGCGGTGATCCCGTTCGATGCGGGCATGGTGCTGGCGGATATCAATGTCGGCGTGCTGTATCTCTTCGCGATCTCCTCGCTCGGGGTCTATGGCGTGATCATGGCAGGCTGGGCCTCGAACTCTAAATACGCCTTCCTGGGCGCGCTTCGGTCCGCGGCGCAGATGGTCTCCTATGAAGTGTCCATCGGCTTCGTGATGATCACCGTGCTGCTTTGCGTCGGCTCGCTGAACCTCAGCGCCATTGTCGAAGCGCAAAAAACGGTGTGGTTTGCCATTCCGCTGCTGCCGATGTTCGTGATCTTCTTCGTCTCGGCACTGGCCGAGACCAACCGGGCGCCGTTCGATCTTCCCGAAGGCGAGTCGGAGCTGGTTGCGGGCTATTTCGTCGAGTATTCCTCGATGACCTTCGCCCTGTTCTTCCTCGGTGAATACGCGAACATGATCCTGATGAGCGGGATCACCGTGATCCTGTTCATGGGCGGCTGGTTGCCACTGTTCGATATCGCACCGTTCAACTGGATACCGGGGCCGATCTGGTTCTTCGCCAAGATTGCCTTTGTCCTGTTCTTCTTCCTGTGGGTCCGGGCGACCTTCCCGCGCTACCGCTATGACCAGCTGATGCGGCTGGGCTGGAAAGTGTTCCTGCCGTTCTCGCTGCTCTGGGTCGTGCTGACCGCCGGTGTGCTGGTGGCCTTCGACTGGGTACCCGCGCCGGTGCTGGGATGAGGACGGACATAATGACGCCAGACGCGAAACAAACGCGCACGATGGAGAGAGGCTGAGCCATGAGCACGTTGCAACAAAGCGCGCGCGGCCTGCTGCTGTGGGAACTGCTTTCGGGCATGTATCTGACCCTGAAGTACTTCTTCAAGCCGAAGGTGACGATCAACTATCCCTACGAGAAGGGGCCGCTCAGCAGCCGTTTCCGTGGTGAGCATGCCCTGCGCCGTTATCCCAACGGGGAAGAGCGCTGCATTGCCTGCAAGCTGTGCGAGGCGATCTGCCCGGCCCAGGCCATCACCATCGAGGCCGAGCCGCGTGACGACGGCAGCCGGCGGACGACCCGCTACGATATCGACATGACGAAATGCATCTATTGCGGTTTCTGTCAGGAGGCCTGCCCGGTCGACGCCATCGTCGAGGGGCCGAACTTTGAATTCGCCACGGAAACCCGTGAGGAGCTGTTCTACAACAAGGACAAGCTGCTCGCGAACGGGGACCGCTGGGAGCGCGAGATCGCGCATAATCTGACCGTCGAAGCGCCGTATCGCTAAGGGCTGCTTGGGGGCGAGGGAAACATGAAGAACGCCGATAAAATGGCTGAGATGACTCACAAATTACCCGCCGGACTTCCGGCGGGGCGGGGGCGCGGATGATCCAGGCACTCATATTCTATGTCTTTGCCGCGATCACCATTGCCTCGGGCGTCATGGTGGTTTCGTCCCGGAACCCGGTTCATTCGGTTCTGTTCCTGATCCTGGCCTTCTTTAACGCGGCGGGCCTGTTCGTTCTGATCGGCGCCGAATTCATCGCCATGATCCTGGTCGTCGTCTATGTCGGTGCGGTCGCAGTGCTGTTCCTCTTCGTTGTCATGATGCTCGACATCAATTTCGTCGAACTGCGTCAGGGCTTCATGAAATACCTGCCGATCGGCCTGCTGATCGGGGTGGTGATTTTCGCCGAGCTGTTCTTCGTGGTGACGAGCTGGGTGATCGCGCCCGATCTGATCACGGCGGCACCGGCGCCGGATCCGACGGCCGTGACCAATACCCACGCGCTCGGCGCGCTGCTCTATACCCGCTATGTCTACCTCTTCCAGTCGGCCGGGCTGATCCTGCTGATCGCAATGATCGGCGCTATCGTGCTGACACTGCGGACGCGTCAGGGCGTCAAGCGTCAGCGCATCTCGGCGCAGTTGGCCCGGACCACGGAAGAGACTGTTGAAGTCGTCAAAGTGCAGCGTGGGGAAGGGGTCTGATCATGTTGGAAATCGGTCTGGCGCATTACCTGACGGTCGCCGCCGTCCTCTTCACGCTCGGCATGTTCGGGATCTTCCTGAACCGGAAGAACGTGATCATCATCATGATGTCGATCGAGCTGATGCTGCTCGCGGTGAACATCAATCTGGTGAGTTTCTCGGTCTTCCTGAACGATCTAGTCGGTCAGATCTTCGCACTCTTCGTGCTGACGGTCGCCGCGGCGGAGGCTGCCATCGGCCTTGCCATCCTTGTGGTGTATTTCCGCAATCGCGGAAGCATCGCGGTCGAAGATATCAACCTGATGAAAGGGTAAGGCCGGATGTACGCCGCAATCGTCTTCCTGCCGCTGCTCGGCAGTCTCATCGCGGGCTTCGGAAACCGCGCCATCGGAGACCGCCCGGCGCAGCTTGTCACCTGTGCCGGCATGTTCGGTGCGCTGGGGCTCTCGATCATCGCGTTCTTCGATGTCGCGCTCGGCGGTAACCCGGTCACGGTCGAGCTGTTTACCTGGATCTCTTCGGGATCGATGGAAGCCTCCTGGGCGCTCAAGTTCGACACCCTGACGGCGGTCATGCTGATCGTGGTCACCGGCGTGTCGACCATGGTTCATGTCTATTCCATCGGCTACATGAGCCACGATCCCTCCAAGCCGCGCTTCATGGCCTATCTCAGCCTCTTCACCTTCGCCATGCTGATGCTGGTGACGGCGGACAATCTAGTGCAGATGTTCTTCGGCTGGGAAGGCGTCGGTCTGGCCTCCTATCTGCTGATCGGCTTCTGGTTCCACAAGCCGTCCGCCAATGCCGCGGCGATGAAGGCCTTCGTCGTCAACCGTGTCGGTGACTTCGGTTTCGCCCTTGGCATTTTCGGCACCTACCTGCTGTTCGATACCGTCGTGCTGGACGACATTTTCGCCGCCGCACCGGACAAGGCGGGCATGACGCTCGAGTTCCTCGGTATGGAATGGCACGCGTTGACCGTGCTCTGCATGCTGCTGTTCATCGGCGCCATGGGCAAGTCGGCCCAGCTTGGTCTGCACACCTGGCTGCCGGACGCCATGGAAGGCCCGACCCCGGTCTCCGCGCTAATTCACGCGGCAACCATGGTCACGGCCGGTGTCTTCATGGTGGCGCGTCTGTCACCGATGATGGAATTCTCGCCCGACACGCTGATGGTGATCACAATCGTCGGGGCGACCACGGCCTTCTTCGCGGCGACGGTCGGCCTCTGCCAGAACGATATCAAGCGGGTGATCGCCTATTCGACCTGTAGCCAGCTCGGCTACATGTTCTTTGCCTGCGGTGTCTCGGCCTATTCGGCCGCCATCTTCCACCTGATGACGCACGCTTTCTTCAAGGCGCTGCTGTTCCTTGGCGCGGGTTCGGTGATCCACGCCATGTCGGACGAGCAGGACATGCGCAACATGGGTGGCATCTGGAAGCACATCAAACTCACCTACATCATGATGTGGGTCGGCAGCTGGGCCCTGGTCGGTCTGCCGCCATTCTCCGGCTTCTTCTCCAAGGATCTGATCATCGAAGTGGCCTATGCCCGGCATACCGGTGTTGGCGATTATGCCTTCTGGCTCGGTGTCGGCGCGGCCTTCATGACTGCCTTCTACAGCTGGCGTCTGCTGATCATGACCTTCCACGGCACGCCGCGCGCGAGCAAGGAAGTCATGAGTCATATCCATGAATCCCCGCCGGTCATGACGGTGCCGCTGATCGTTCTTGCGATCGGTGCGGTGTTTGCCGGCTGGCTCGGATACCAATATTTCGGCGGCGAGCTGCGTGAGGAATTCTGGGGTGCCGCGATCTTCGTTGCCGAGGGTAACGATACGATCGAGATGGCCCATCACCACTTGCCGACATGGGTGAAGCTGCTGCCGATTGTTGTGACGGTCGCCGGTATCGCGCTTGCCTATATCATGTACATGTTCGCCCCCGGCTTGCCGGCGAAGGTGGCCTCAACCTTCCGGCCGATCTACCTGTTCCTGTTGAACAAATGGTATTTCGACGAGCTGTACGACTACATCTTCGTACGCCCGGCCATGAAAATTGGCCGCATCTTCTGGAAGAGCGGGGACGGCGCGATCATCGACGGCTTCGGGCCGGATGGCGTCAGTCTGGTCACCAGACTTGCGGCGATCCGAACCGGCAAGATGCAGTCCGGATATGTCTACCATTATGCCTTTGCGATGATGATCGGCGTGGTCGCGATCATCTCCTGGTACATGCTGATGAGCGGGAAGTAAGACCATGAGCGATTGGCCTCTCCTCTCTCTGGTAACCTTCCTGCCGCTTGCGGGCGCTCTCTTCATCGCGCTGACCCGCGGCGAGGAGCAACAGGTTGCCAAGAATGCCCGCTACGTGGCGCTCTGGACCTCGTTGATCACCTTCGTTGTCTCGCTGCTGATCTGGGCCGGGTTCGACCCGAGCACGGCTGATTTCCAGTTCGTGGAGAAACGCGACTGGCTGCCGGACTGGGGCATCGGCTATCACATGGGTGTCGACGGCATCTCCATGTGGTTCGTGCTGCTGTCCACGCTGCTGACGCCGATCTGCATCCTTTCAAGCTGGGAAGCGGTGCAGAAGCGGGTGAAGGAATACATGATCGCCTTCCTGGTCCTCGAGACCCTGATGGTCGGCATGTTCTGTGCTCTCGATATCCTCGTCTTCTATATCTTCTTCGAAGGCGTGCTGATCCCGATGTTCCTGATTATCGGGATCTGGGGCGGTGCCCGCCGGGTCTATGCGGCGTTCAAGTTCTTCCTTTATACGCTGCTCGGCTCCGTGCTGATGCTAATCGCCATCCTGACCATGTATCTGCAGACCGGCACAACGGACATTCCGGCCCTGATGGCTGCGGGCTTCCCCTCGGAATTGCAGACCTGGCTCTGGCTCGCGTTCTTTGCATCCTTCGCGGTCAAGGTGCCGATGTGGCCGGTTCATACCTGGTTGCCGGACGCGCACGTTGAGGCGCCGACTGCCGGGTCCGTGATCCTGGCTGGTGTGCTGCTGAAGATGGGCGGTTACGGTTTCCTGCGTTTCTCCATTCCGATGTTCCCGGAAGCGACCGAGTATTTCGCGCCGCTGGTTTTCACGCTCAGCATCGTGGCGGTGATCTACACTTCGCTGGTCGCGCTGGTGCAGGAAGATATGAAGAAGCTGATCGCCTATTCATCGGTCGCGCATATGGGCTTCGTCACCATCGGGATGTTCACGCTGAATACCCAGGGCGTCGAAGGCTCGATCTTCCAGATGCTGAGCCACGGTGTGGTCTCGGGCGCGCTTTTCCTCTGCGTCGGTGTTGTCTATGACCGGATGCACACCCGTGAGATTGCTGCCTATGGCGGTCTGGTCGAGCGGATGCCGCGTTATGCGCTGGTCTTCATGATCTTCACGATGGCATCGGTCGGGCTTCCGGCCACCGGCGGGTTCGTTGGCGAGTTCCTGGTCCTGATGGGCGCGTTCAAGGCCAGCACATGGCTTGCGGCCTTTGCGGCAACAGGCCTGATCCTCGGCGCGGCCTACATGCTTTATCTCTATCGCCGGATTATCTTCGGGGTGCTGGACAAGGAGGCTCTGAAACAGATCCTTGACCTGTCCCCCCGCGAGATAGCGATTTTCGTGCCGCTTATCATCCTCGTCTTCTGGATGGGCATCTATCCCTCGACCTTCCTCGACATCATGTCGGTGTCCGTCGATCATCTGATCACCAACTACAAGGTTGCGCTCGGCGATGCCGGCGTGGCCGTGGCCGCCCACTAGGGCAGGAGTGAAACCCATGGATGCGATCACTACGCTTCCCGTGATGAGCCCGGCGGCCGGGGAAATTTTCCTGGCAGCTGCCGCCATGGCACTGCTCATGTTCGGTGTGTTCAAAGGCGGCAAGGCACAGGAGGCGACCTCCTGGCTCGCCGTTGCGGTGCTTCTGATAGCCGGCGGTCTGGTGCTGAGCCATGGTGGCAATACGACACCGGCCTTTTTCGGCATGTTCGAGGCAGGACCGTTCGCGCAATTCGCCAAGATCCTGATCCTGGCAGGCTCTATCCTGTCGATCATCATGTCCCGGAGCACGTTCCGGCAGGACAGTTTCGAGCGGTTCGAGTATCCGGTGCTGATCGTGCTGTCGACGCTCGGCATGCTGATGATGGTGTCGGCAAACGACATGATCGCGCTGTATATCGGGCTTGAGGTGCAGAGCCTGGCGCTCTATGTCATCGCCTCGATCCGGCGTGACACGCTGCGCTCGACCGAAGCCGGCCTCAAATATTTCGTTCTGGGCGCGCTGTCCTCGGGGATGCTGCTTTATGGCTCCTCCATGGTTTATGGCTTCGCCGGGACGACCGAGTTCGACACTCTGGCGAGCGTATTCGCCGGTCTGCAAGGCGAGCAGCCGTCCGTCGGTCTGATCATCGGGCTGGTCTTCGTGATCTGCGGCCTTGCCTTCAAGGTCTCCGCCGTGCCGTTCCATATGTGGACGCCGGACGTCTATGAAGGCGCGCCGACACCGGTCACCGCACTGTTCGCGGTTGCGCCCAAAGTCGCCGCACTGGCGCTGTTCCTGCGGGTTCTGCTGGAGCCGTTCGGAGCGCTGGTTGGCGAATGGCAGCAGATCATTGCCCTGATTGCGGTGCTTTCCATGGCGCTCGGGTCCATCGCGGCAATCGTCCAGACCAATATCAAGCGCCTGATGGCCTACAGCTCCATCGGTCATATGGGCTATGCGCTGGTCGGTCTTGCTGCTGCGAACGAAGCGGGTGTCAGCGGCATTCTGGTTTATCTCGCCCTCTATCTCTTCATGAATGTCGGCACCTTCGCCTGCATCCTCTCGATGCGCCGGCAGGGCCGTCTGGTCGAGAGCATTCACGATCTGGCAGGGCTTTCCAAAACCCATCCGGGGATGGCGGCGATGATCATGATTTTCATGTTCTCGATGGCCGGTATTCCGCCGCTCGCCGGTTTCTTCGGCAAGTGGTTCGTCTTCATGGCGGCGGTCAATGCGGGTCTTTTCGCTCTGGCGATTCTTGGTGTTATCGCCAGCGTGATTGGCGCCTTCTACTATCTGCGTATCGTCAAGATCATGTATTTCGATGAAGCAGAAGAGCCGCTGGACAGCGCCATTCCGGGTGACCTGAAAATCATCATGACGGTGATGGCTGCTGTGACTCTGCTGTTCTTCATCGTTCCCGCACCGCTCGTCAGCAGCGCCAAGGCAGCGGCATCGGCCCTGTTCGCGGGATAAGAGGCAAGTGGCTCGTGCTTGACGGACTGTCGGGCCGGGCCCTGAAGGACCTGAATATTTGAACCACGAGCGCCAGAGCCACGGCTTCAGGATTCTCGGTTACGATTCCGTATCCAGTACGAATGACGAAGCTGATCGTCTGGCGCAAGACGGTGCTCCGGACCGGACACTGGTCTGGGCGCGAAGCCAGAACTCGGGCCGGGGACGGCTTGGCCGGAGCTGGGTATCCCCGGAAGGCAATCTCTATACGACGGCACTCTTGGACCCGGGAGTGCCGCTCGGCCGCTTGCAGGAGCTCTCATTTGTCGCCTCGCTTGCGGTTCATGATACCGTCTCCGGACTGTTACCGGACCCCGATACGGACCTGGTTCTGAAATGGCCGAATGATGTGCTGCTGGGGGGCGCCAAGATCTCGGGTATCCTGACGGAGACCCGTGTTCGCGGAGATCATGTTGTTGCCCTGCTCGGGGTGGGGATCAATCTCGCCCATGCTCCGGATGCCGCCCGGTATCCGACAACGGCTCTTGCGGATCACCTGTCCGCGCCACTCACCGTTGAGGAACTGCTCGATTGCTATCTGAAGGCATTGTCGGTGCGCTACGGGCTCTGGCGATCTGACGGGTTTGCACAGATCAGGGAGGCATGGGCCCTGCGCTCGCGCTGGATTGGTCGGAAGGTTTCCGTCGAAAATGGTGAGCTGAAGATCATTGGCCGGTACGACGGGATAGAGGCTGACGGTTCGATGATTGTTTCGGGTGAGGGCGGCGAGAAGCACAGAATTTCTGCCGGTGATGTTCGGCTTGCGGAGGACAATTGATGCTGTTGACGATTGATTGCGGCAATACGAACACGGTATTCGCGGTGTTCTCCGCTGGAGAGAAACGGGGCTCCTGGAGAGCCTCGACCAATGTGGCGCGCACGGCGGATGAATATGCCGTCTGGCTGACGCAGCTGATGGCGCTCGAGGGGATCGACCGGAGCGATATCGGCGACGTGATCATGGCGACTGTTGTGCCGGAGGTGGTTTTCAATCTGGAAACCCTGTGCCGGAAATATTTCAACACGGAGCCGATGATAGTGGGCCGGAAGGGCGTTGATCTGGGGATTGATATCCGGATCGAGCGGCCGACCGAAGTCGGTGCGGACCGGCTGGTGAATGCTATTGCCGCGCATGCGGCCTATGAGGGCGCGTTGATCGTCATCGATTTCGGCACAGCGACGACCTTTGATGTCGTGGAGCCTGATGGCGGTTATGCCGGAGGGATCATTGCGCCGGGCATCAACCTTTCCCTTGATGCGCTTTACAATGCCGCGGCACAGCTGCCGCGCATTGCAATCCGTCCGCCAGAAATGCCGGATGTGGGGACCAACAGTCCCGTGCGCGTTATCGGAAAGTCTACAGTGAGTGCCATGCACTCGGGAATCTTTTGGGGATATATCGGCCTGATCGAAGGTCTGGTTTCCCGCATCAAGGCAGAGTACGGAACGGATATGACGGTTATTGGAACGGGCGGGCTGGCGGCTATTTTCGCCGACTGTACGCCGGTTATCGAACATGTGGACGAGGCGATCACGCTGCGCGGTCTGTTGCTGATCCATGAACGGAATAAAACGCAATGAGCGGCGTGCCGAAGATCAAGGACGAGGATTTCCTGTTCCTGCCGCTTGGCGGCAGTGACGAAATCGGGATGAACCTCAACCTCTACCATTATGGCGGTAAGTGGCTGATGGTGGATCTGGGAATCTCCTTCGGCGACGACACGATGCCCGGCATTGATGTTCTGCTGCCGGATCCCGAGTTCATCGAACAGCGCCGGAAGGATCTGGTCGGGCTGGTTATCACCCATGGCCATGAAGATCATATCGGGGCCATTCCCCATCTCTGGCCGCGTCTGCGCTGCCCGATCTATGCGACCCCGTTTACGGCAACACTGATCCGCCGGAAGCTTACCGAAGTCGGGATCCTTGAGCAGGTCGAACTGATCGAGGTGGATATCTCGGCCAATTTTGTTCTCGGCCCGTTCGAGCTGCAATTTATCACGCTCACCCACTCCATTCCGGAGGCTAACGGTTTGGCTATCCGGTGTGGCGGCGGTACCGTGATGCATACGGGGGACTGGAAATTCGATCCGGACCCGGTGATCGGGCGAACGAGCGATATCGAGGCGCTCCGTGAACTCGGCGATGAAGGCGTGCTCGCCCTCATTGGTGATTCAACGAATGTTCTGGACCCGGGCCGCTCCGGCTCCGAGGCCAGCCTGACAGACTCTCTTGCCGAGCTGTTCCGGCAGCATGATCAGCGTATCGCCATCACCTGTTTTGCGTCGAATGTTGGCCGGCTTGCGAATATTTCGGCTGCCGCTGCGGCTGCCGGGCGTAACGTGGCACTGGTCGGACGCTCTCTCTGGCGCATGTATGAGGCGTCACTGCAGAACGGATATCTGCGCGATATTCCGGAATTTCTCTCAGAAAAGGACGCGGGCTTCATTCCGCGCGACAAGCTGGTGCTGATCTGCACCGGCTCGCAAGGGGAGTCGCGGGCCGCACTTGCCCGCATTGCCGAGAATGCGCATCCGGAAATCACCCTGGAGCGCGGTGACGTCGTTGTCTTCTCGTCACGGGAAATACCCGGAAACGAGACCGCGATCGGCCGCGTGCAGAGCCGGCTTGTGGCGCGCGGCATCGAGGTGGTGACCGAGCGGGACCATCATGTCCACGTCTCTGGCCATCCGGCACGGGAAGAGCTGGTCGAGATGTACCAGTATATCCGTCCGAAGGTTGCCGTGCCGGTGCATGGCAGTCCGCGTCATCTGGAAGCTCATGCACGGCTCGCTCGGGAGTGCCAGGTGCCGGAATCCATCGTTCCGGGAAATGGCAGCCTGATCCGCCTTGAAGAAGGCAATGTCGAGATTATCGGCTGGGTTCCGACCGGCATGCTGACCGTCGATGGCGGCCGGATCATTCCGCTTGAATCGAGCGTGATCGGTGATCGTAAGAAGATGCTGTTCAACGGGGCGGTTTCGGCAACTGTGCTGATGAACGGCAAGGACCAGCTACACAGTGATCCCGTCCTGACTTTCAACGGTATCGCCGATGAGGGCGAAATTGACGCATTGAGCGATACGGCAAAAGACCTCATATGGGAGACGGTCGGTGCGCTCGGCAAGAAGGCGCGGGCCAAGGATGATGAAGTCGGGGAAGCGGTGCGCCGGGCTGTTCGCCGTGTCGTTCGGGCGGAATATGGAAAACGCCCTGTGACGACAGTTCATGTGCTGCGTGTCTGACAAGGAATAAGGGGAGAACTCATGATTGGCCGCTTGAACCATGTTGCCATTGCCGTGCCGGATCTGGATGCGGCATGTGCGACATATCGCGGTGCGCTTGGCGCCAACGTGAGTGCCCCCGAAGATCTGCCCGAGCATGGTGTGACAGTCGTCTTTGTCGAGCTTCCCAACACCAAGATAGAGCTGTTGTATCCACTTGGTGAGGCTTCGCCGATTGCGGCCTTCCTTGAAAAGAACCCGTCCGGCGGGATGCATCACGTCTGTTACGAGGTGGATGATATCCTCGCCGCACGGGATCGCCTGAAGGCCGAGGGCGCGCGGGTTCTTGGAGACGGTGAGCCGAAGAACGGCGCGCATGGCAAGCCTGTGCTGTTTCTTCATCCGAAGGACTTTGCCGGCACGCTGGTTGAGCTCGAACAGGCCTAGACGGGACGTCGGATCATGAAGGACTGGGTCTCCATAATTGTCGTCTTCCTGCTGCTCTGGTGGTGGTTCTTCCTGATGGCGCTGCCCATCGGTGTGCGGGTCTCCGAGGAGGCAGAGGAAGGACATGCTTCCAGCGCGCCTAAGCGACCGCATCTCTGGAAGAAAGCGCTTGGAGCCACGATCGCGGCAATCCTTGGAACGGTTCTGATCAACTACATTATTGCAGCCAATCTGTTCTCGTTCCGGGATGCGATCCAGAATTGGTAGTCTGTGATTCCGTAAGGATCTGAACGAGGATCTGAAGCGGTACAGGCTTTCAGGTTCGGATTAGGTCTGCACCAAGAAAAACGGCAAGATCCTGAAGATCTTGCCGGGCGAATTTTTTTTATGATTCGACCACGGCGCTTTAACGCTGTGGTTCGCTTCCTCCCTAAACTCGGGCCAAATTCGCGGCTCGGACTTGTTCTTTTTTTTCTTGGATGGTGACCATATGACATGTTGTTGAAGGCGTCACCAATTTTTTTGCACCATGGTCAAATGATATCGATTCTCACCAGTTTTTTGTTATCAAACATCGTCTTGGGAGCGGATAGGGACATGATAATGTGCTTTTGGAAAAAGTTGAAGTTGTCAGCTCCGTTTCTGATATTCGGAACGCTGATCTTTACGGGAGCTGGGTCCGTCATTGCCTCGGCTGATGAGCCGCAAGGTATAGAGGTGTCGAAAAAGGATTGTGCGCGCATCGTTGCACACGAGCCGGCGGCGGATGTCGAGTACAAGCCGGGCGTCGACGCTGCGGGGAAGCCGGTTGCTCCCGCCGATTTACCTGGGTCGGCCATCATCGAGGCGCCGAAGAAAATCGTCATTCCGCTCACGCTTGATGTCGCCGAGCTTTTCTCCTTGCCGGCAGGCGTGGCCGGGGAAACCGATATCGGCAAGATCGAGTATGACATCATGGCGGGACGGCTCGAATATAATGGCCAGCCGCTCAACGATCCGCAAATGGCGGCTATTGTTGCCGCTTGCGGGGCTGTGAAGAAATAAAGCAATAAAGAAAAACGGCGGCGTCCGAGGACACCGCCGTTTCTATCTGATGTGAGGACCGAGAGGGCCTGAGTGGATCAGGCGCCGGTGAAGGCTTGCAATCCGGTCTGCGCACGGCCCAGGATCAGGGCGTGCACGTCGTGCGTGCCTTCATAGGTGTTCACGGCTTCCAGGTTCACCACGTGACGGATCACGTGATACTCGTCCGAAACGCCGTTACCGCCATGCATGTCGCGGGCAACGCGGGCGATGTCGAGAGACTTGCCGCAATTGTTCCGCTTCATCAGGGAAATGGCTTCCGGCGCACCGTTACCGGAATCCATCATCCGGCCGAGCCGCAGGGCGCCATGCAGGCCGAGTGTGATTTCGGTCTGCATGTCCGCGAGTTTTTTCTGGATAAGCTGGTTCGCGGCGAGGGGACGGCCGAACTGCTTGCGGTCCATCGTGTACTGACGGGCCTGATGCCAGCAGAACTCGGCGGCGCCGATGGCGCCCCAGGAAATGCCGAAACGAGCTTTGTTCAGGCAACCGAAAGGTCCCTTCAGTCCGGAGACGTTCGGCAGCATGTTTTCTTCCGGGATCTCGACATTGTCCATGACGATCTCGCCGGTGACAGAGGCGCGCAGAGAGAACTTGCCTTCGATCTTCGGTGCGGTCAGTCCCTTCATGCCTTTTTCAAGGACGAAGCCGCGGATCTGGCCGTCATCGGTCTTTGCCCAGACGACGAAGACATCGGCGATCGGGGAGTTGGTGATCCACATTTTGGCGCCGTTGAGCAGATAGCCGCCCTGGACGCTCTTCGCACGGGTGACCATGCTTCCCGGATCGGACCCGTGATCGGGTTCTGTCAGACCGAAGCAACCGACCCATTCGCCAGTCGCAAGCTTCGGCAGATATTTCTGCTTCTGCTCTTCGCTTCCGTAAGCATAGATCGGATGCATGACGAGGCTGGACTGGACGCTCATGGCCGAGCGGTAACCACTGTCGACCCGCTCGACTTCACGGGCGATCAGGCCGTAGCAGACATGATTCACGCCAGCGCAGCCATAACCGTCGATGGTGCAGCCGAGAAAACCGAGCTCGCCCATTTCGCTCATGATTTCACGATGGAAGACTTCGTTGCGGAAAGCTTCCTGCACCCGCGGCATCAGTTTGTCCTGACAATAGGCCCGCGCGGCATCGCGGATCATCCGCTCTTCCTCGGTCAGTTCCTGTTCGAGGAGGAGAGGATCTTCCCAGTCGAACTGCGGCCGTGAGGCTTTTGCAGACTTGGCTGCGTCGACAGCGGGTTGGACGGACATGGGGGTACTCCCAAAGTTGCTGAATTCGTTGCAGAGGTATATACGCCGAAGCGGTTGCAGCTTCAAATTTCCGTTGAGGCATTGTTGCCGTTCTTGGGCACCGTGAAGAACCGCTTTTACCGCCGGGAAAAAATGATGGCGCGAAAGTTAGACGAGCGAAGAGTGATAATCGAGTTCCTGCCGTCCGGGAGTTATGTGAAGGTCAGTGCCTTCGATCCGGTAAGCATGGTGGAGGTTTCCATTGTCGGTAACCCGGCGAGTGGAGAGGCGGGGCTCAAGCAGGTCGTGCTTCGTAAGCTGAAATACGTTCTTGAAAAGAAATCTCAGCCAGAACCACGTGGCCGGGGCACTACCGTCTGATTACAGAAATAAATGGCCTAAAATAAAAAGCGCCGGAAAATCCGGCGCTTTTCGAAAAGCAGTGCGGCTGAGAATCAGACGGCTTTACGTTTGCGGCCACCACGTTTGACGGTATTGCGGCCGAGGCCAATCTTCTTGGCGAACTCGGACCGTTGGGCGGCATAGTTTGGAGCGACCATGGGATAGTCGGCCGGGAGGCCCCATTTGGCACGGTATTCTTCCGGAGTCATGTTGTACGTGGTCCGGAGATGGCGCTTCAGCATCTTGAGGCGCTTGCCGTCTTCAAGGCAGATGATGTATTCCGGGGTGATCGAGCGGCGGATCGGCACAGCCGGTTTCGCGGGCTCTACTTCCGGCTCGCTAACGTCAATATTAAGACGCGTCAGCGCTTCATGAACCGTGCTGATAACCTCCGAAATCTGCGACGCAGCCACAGTGTTATTTCCGAGGTATGCGGACACAACATCCGTGGTCATACGGAGTAGTTCAGAAGAGTCCAGATTGTCTTCACGGGTTTCGTCGGTCATTTCTAGATCCGATATTTAACATTATCTTGATTAGGGTGTCCTCGGAACATTGTCCCGGGCGAAATAGTTGTCAAGAAATAATGCAGGGTTCAGCTTTTCAAATTCTGAATTCAAATGCTCTGAATTTCTACGGTTTTTGAAAGCAGCTTTTTTCTGGAATACACGGTCAAGATATTTTAGTGGTTATTTTGTGGTGCGTGACGACTTTCTTACTTTCTCTGATGAAACGTCAGGTGCGTAAATAGTGGTTCGCTGGCCTTCCCGCCGCGTATATAGTAGATCCTCCGTTTGATGGAACAACGAGCCTGACAGGTAATGACAGATAACGCGATCGTGATCGGTTCAGATCACGCTGGATATTCACTGAAACAAGTATTGGTAGCTCACCTTGAAGAAAAGGGGTGGACGGTTGTTGATGTCGGGACGAACGGGCCGGACTCGGTTGACTATCCTGATTTCGGCTCTGCGGTCGCACATGGCCTGAAGGATGGCAAGGCCCCTCTGGGGATCGTTGTCTGCGGCACGGGCATTGGCATAAGCATCGCTGCGAACCGGCACGACTGGGTCCGCGCGGGTCTTTGTCATGACACGACCTCGGCACGGCTCTGCCGGCTGCATAACGACGCGAATGTTCTTGCGCTCGGCGCACGCCTTATTGGCGAAGAGGTCGCGAAAGACTGTGTCGATGTCTTTCTCGCAACAGATTTTGAAGGCGGCCGGCATCAACGTCGCGTCGACAAACTCGGGTTTGCCGAGAGCATGTAAATCACGTCCTTGCACTGCGATGTCTGAGCGAGTAGGCCACGTTGCATTGCGGGATACGAACAGGAGCTGTCATGTCCGCCTTTGAAACGAGCACAACCGATAACCCTTTCTTTGCCAAACCGCTGTCGGAGAGTGATCCCGCGCTTTACAGCGCGATCTCCGAGGAACTGGAGCGGCAAAAAGACCAGATCGAGCTGATTGCCTCCGAGAATATTGTCTCCCGCGCGGTGCTGGAAGCACAGGGCTCGGTCCTGACGAACAAGTATGCGGAAGGCTATCCGGGACGCCGTTATTACGGCGGCTGTGAATTTGTCGACAAGGCGGAAGCTCTGGCGATCGAGCGCGCATGCAAGCTGTTCGACTGCAGCTTCGCAAACGTGCAGCCGCATTCCGGCGCGCAGGCGAACCAGGCCGTCATGCTGGCTCTGGTCGAGCCTGGCGACACGGTCATGGGCCTGTCTCTGGCTGCTGGCGGTCACCTGACGCACGGCGCTCCGCCGAACCTGTCCGGTAAATGGTTCAAGGCGGTGCAGTACGGCGTGCGCAAGGAAGACGCGCTGATTGACTTTGATCAGGTCAAGGCGCTGGCCGAGGAGCACAAGCCGAAACTGATCATCGCTGGCGGCTCCGCCTATCCGCGCGAGATCGATTTCAAGAGGTTCCGCGAGATCGCCGATTCCGTCGGTGCCTATTTCCATGTGGACATGGCGCATTTCGCTGGCCTGGTTGCCGGCGGTGCGCATCCGAGCCCGCTGCCCCATGCCCATGTGGTCACGACCACAACCCACAAGACCCTGCGCGGCCCGCGCGGCGGCATGATCCTGTCGAACGACCCGGACATCGGCAAGAAGATCAACTCGGCGGTGTTCCCTGGTCTCCAGGGTGGCCCGCTGATGCATGTGATCGCGGCGAAAGCGGTTTCCTTCGCCGAAGCACTGACGCCGGAATTCAAGGCCTATTCCCGTCAGGTCGTCGAAAATGCGAAGGCGCTCGGCGAAGTGCTGAAAGCGCGCGGGCTGGATATCGTCTCCGGCGGCACGGATACGCATGTTCTGCTCGTCGATCTGCGTCCGAAAGGTCTTACAGGCAAAGTGGCGGAAGCCGCTCTCGAACGGGCCAGCATTACCTGTAACAAAAACGGTGTTCCGTTCGATCCGGAAAAGCCGATGATCACGTCCGGGGTGCGTCTTGGTACGCCGGCGGGAACCACGCGCGGCTTCGGCGTGGCGGAATTCCAGGAAATCGGAAACCTGATTGGCGATGTGCTGGACGCCGTCGCGCAGAATCCGGATGACAGCTCGCTGACCGAAGAGAAGGTCCGGGAAAGTGTCCGGGTATTGTGTGATCGGTTCCCGATCTACTAAACCCGGTGTGCGGCCCGGGGAGGCCGCCGCCAGTTACTGATTGAAGGGGGAAGACCATGCGTTGTCCGTTTTGCGGCCACACCGATACCCAGGTGAAGGACTCCCGTCCGACGGAAGACCATGCGGCTATTCGGCGGCGCCGGTTCTGCCCGGCCTGCGGTGCGCGTTTCACGACCTTTGAGCGGGTCCAGCTTCGTGAGCTGACCGTGGTCAAGAAGACGGGCAAGCGGGCCCCCTTCGATCGGGACAAGCTGGTCCGGTCGGTTCAGATCTCGATGCGCAAACGTCCGGTCGATCCGGAGCGCATCGAGCGGATGGTGACCAGCATCGTCCGGCGGCTGGAAAGCATGGGAGAGGCGGAAATCCCGTCCGAAGTGATCGGTCAAATGGTCATGGAATCCCTGGCAAACCTGGATCAGGTTGCCTATGTCCGGTTTGCGTCGGTCTACAAGAACTTCCGAGAAGCCAAAGACTTCGAGGAATTCGTCGAAGAAATCAGTCACGACGGCGACGACTGACCGTCCTCGCCGCCCGGCGTCTGGTGTTCAGCCCGAGGGTGATGCCCTGGGGCTGAAGCCATGACGGGAGCGTGGAAAAATGAGCCAAGATATCTCCTTCATGCGGCACGCCCTGGCACTTGCCAGGCGCGGGCTTGGACAGGTCGCGCCGAACCCGTCGGTTGGCTGCGTCATTGTCCGTGACGGCCGGATTGTCGGGCGCGGCTGGACCCAACCCGGCGGACGCCCGCATGCGGAACCCGTGGCCCTTGCCGATGCCGGTGATGCGGCACGCGGGGCGACAGTCTATGTCTCACTGGAGCCTTGTGCGCACCATGGCGCGTCTCCGCCCTGCACTGATGCCCTGATCGCGGCAGGCGTAGCCAAGGTGGTCTATGCCTTGCGCGATCCGGATCCCCGGGTCGACGGAACTGGTCACACCCGGCTTGCCGATGCGGGGATTGAGGTTGTCTCCGGCCTTCTGGAAAAGGAAGCCGAGGAACTCAACCGTGGCTTCCTCACGCGCATTCGCAAGAAACGCCCCTTCGTTACCTTGAAGCTGGCAACGTCGCTCGACGGCAAGGTCGCGCTGGCGAACGGCCGCAGCCAATGGATTACCGGTCCGGGTGCCCGGGCGGTATCGCATCAGATCCGGGCCAGTCACGATGCCATCATGACCGGGATCGGGACTGTGCTTGCGGATGATCCGGCACTGACCTGCCGCCTGCCGGGATTGAGCGCACGCTCGCCGGACCGGGTGATTCTCGATGGTGGGTTGCGGCTGACTGTTGATCGCGAGGTTGTTGAAACAGCTCGCGACATTCCGACGACCGTCATCACGGCTGTCGCGGCGGACGATCCGAAAGCGCTCGCTCTGACAGAAGCCGGTGTCGAGGTGCTCGGCGGGATGGCAGTCAAAGACGGGCGGCTCGATCTGGATGCAACCCTCTCCCTGCTCGCGGAGCGGGGCGTCACCCGGCTGATGGTTGAATCCGGCGGTGAGCTTGCCAGCACTTTCGTCCGCGAAGAGCGGGTCGATGAGTTGGTCTGGTTCCGGGCGCCGGCCATCATCGGCGGAGACGGATTGAGTGCCGTTCGGAACCTTGATCTGGAGCTTCTCGAATTCATGCCGCGTTTCGAACGGCGTTATGTCCGGCCCGTGGGTGAAGATCTGGTGGAAACCTACCGGCGTCGAAACTAGGTTACGGCCATGTTCACAGGAATCATCACGCATATCGGTACGGTCCGCCGTATCGAAAAGGCCGGAGATACGCGCATGACCGTGTCGGCCGGCTTCGATATGGATAGCGTCGCGCTCGGAGCCTCCATTGCCTGCTCCGGCTGTTGCCTCACCGTTGTTGAAAAGGGGGACGGCTGGTTCGCTGCCGATGTCTCGGCGGAGACCCTCTCCAAGACCAATCTCGGCAACTGGGCCGAGGGCGCGCGGATTAATCTGGAGCGCGCCCTGAAAATGGGTGACGAGCTTGGCGGCCATATCGTCAGCGGCCATGTGGACGGGCTCGCGGAGATCCTGTCCATCACGCCGGAGGGAGACAGCCATCGTATTTCGCTCGGAATACCATTGGAACTGGCGGCTTTCGTGGCTCCCAAAGGCTCCGTCGTGCTGGATGGCATTTCCCTGACGGTGAATGAAGTCGATGGTCCCGGGGGTGGTTCCAACGCCGTCTCCTTCGGTGTGAACATCATCGAACACACCTGGAATGAGACCACGCTCGGCGATCGAAAGCCTGGCGATCATTTGAACATGGAAGTCGACATGCTTGCCCGCTATGTTGCGCGCCTGTTGGACGTCCGGGAACTACGGAATGACTGAAACGGCTGAACCGCTCGGCGAGCTTTACCGCACCGCACTCTCCTCCATTGAGGAGGTGGTCGAGGAAGCGCGCCAGGGCCGCATGTTCATCCTTGTCGATGACGAGGATCGCGAGAATGAGGGCGACCTCTGCATCCCCGCCCAGATGGCGACACCGGAAGCGATCAACTTCATGGCCAAGTATGGCCGCGGCTTGATCTGCCTTTCCATGGAGCGGGAGCGGATCGAGAAGCTCGGTCTGCCCCTGATGTCCTCGAACAACGGCACACGGCACGAAACCGCCTTCACCGTTTCCATCGAGGCCCGGGAAGGGGTGACGACCGGTATTTCGGCGCATGACCGGGCGCGTACCGTTCAGGTTGCCATCGATTCCAAATCGGCGCGGGACGATATCGTAACGCCGGGGCATGTGTTTCCGCTGATGGCCCGGGATGGCGGCACTTTGGTGCGGGCAGGGCATACGGAAGCCGTTGTCGATATCGCGCGGATGGCCGGGCTCAACCCGTCCGGCGTGATCTGCGAGATCATGAATGACGACGGCACCATGGCACGGCTGCCGGACCTGGTTCAGTTCGCGCAGTATCATGGCCTCAAGGTCGGAACGATCGCCGACCTGATCGAATATCGCCGGCGCACCGAATCCGTGGTGCAGCGCTCGGTCGAAACCACGCTCGACAGTGAGTACGGCGGCGACTGGCGGATGATCGTCTATGTCAACAAGATCACCTATGCCGAACATATAGCGCTGGTGAAGGGCGACATCACGAAGGGTGACCCGGTATTGGTCCGCATGCACGGGCTGAGCATCATGGAAGATGTTCTGGGCGACCGGACCGGGAAGCGGGCCGGCGGTGAGTTGCAGAACGCCATGCGTCAGATTGGTGAAGAGGGCTCCGGTGTCGTTGTCCTGATCCGCGAGCCGTCCGCGACGGCGCTTTCTGACCGGGTGCGCCGCAAGCTGCGGGCCGAGGTCGAGGGCAAGAAGACCGAAAATGAGCTGAGAGATTACGGTGTCGGCGCGCAGATCCTGCTGGATCTTGGCGTGCGCGATATGATTTTGCTGAGCAACCACGACCGCAATATCGTTGGCCTTGAGGGCTACGGTCTGAGCATGGTCGAGCGGCGCGGCGTTAAAACCGGGGACGAAGGAGCCGGCGAATGAGCCGCATTCTGATTGTCGAAGCGCGTTTCTATGAGGATATCGCGGACGAATTGGTGAAGGGTGCCATCGCGGCGCTCGAGGAAGCCAATGTGGAATTCGACCGGGTCGAGGTGCCGGGCGCGCTGGAAATTCCGGCGGCCATCGCGATTGCTTCGCAGCGCACGGACGGCGAGCCCTATGCGGGTTATGTTGCGCTCGGCTGCGTCATTCGTGGCGAGACGAGCCATTACGATTATGTCTGCGGCGAGAGCGCCCGTGGATTGCAGGATCTGGCGCTGTGGGAAGGTCTTTCCATCGGTAACGGTATCCTTACCGTGGAAAACCGGGACCAGGCGTGGGCCCGCGCGGCAGTAGACAAGAAAAACAAAGGCAAGGATGCGGCGGATGCCGCCCTCGCACTGGTGGCGCTGAAGCGCCGCTTCGGTGTCGAGTGAGCAAAAAAATGACAACTTCCAAAGAACGTCTCCCGGAACGCCAGCGTCGCACTGCGGCGCGTCTTGCCGCGGTTCAGAGCCTTTATCAGATGTCGATTACCGGCATTCCGGCGCCGCGGGTGATTGCGGAGTTCAAGGAGCTTCGCCTTGCCGGCGGTGAAGAGAATGAAAGTTTCGGCCCGGCAGATCATGCTTTCTATGAAAGGCTCACGGCTGGCGTCACGTCTGACCTGGAGACGGTAGACGGGCTTATTTCCGGAGCGCTTTCAGACGACTGGTCGATCGACCGTCTGGAGACGATTGTCCGGAATATCCTCGAATGCGGTGCGCACGAATTGCTGTCGCATGGCGATGTGCCGGCGGCGGTCGTGATTACCGAGTATGTCGATGTGGCACACGGATTCTTCTCGGAGAAGGAACCGGGCTTCATCAATGGTGTTCTGGACCGGATCGCCCGCACCTTGCGTGAGGGTGAGAAGGGGGCCGCTCCGTCCGGCTCCGAAAGCGAATAGGCATGTCCGGGCTCGGCGAGTTCGAGCGTATTGCGCGTTTTTTCACCCCTCTCGTTGAAGGCCAGAGCGATGCGCTGGGCCTGACCGATGATGCAGCCCTGGTGACACCGCCAGCCGGTAAGCGCATGGCGGTAACGGCGGATGCGCTGGTCGCAGGTGTCCATTTCCTGCCGGACGATCCGGCTGACCGCGTCGCGCGCAAAGCACTCCGGGTCAATATTTCCGATCTCGCTGCCATGGGCGCGGAGCCCTATGGCTACACGATCACGCTGGCCTTGCCGCGCGATATGGCGGATGCGGAGGCATGGATCGAACGCTTTGCCCGGGGGCAGGCCGAGGATCATGCGGAATATGGCATCAGGCTACTGGGAGGGGACAGCGTCTCGACGCCGGGGCCGCTGTCTATTTCCATTACGGCCTTCGGTTGGGTGCCCTCGGACCAGGCTTTGACACGCGGCGGAGCGCGGCCTGGTGACGATATTTATGTCTCCGGTACCATCGGGGATTCGTTTCTCGGACTGGCCGTGCTTCAGGGTGATGACTTTGATCTCGCAGAGTCCGAACGCGCTTTTCTGACAGACCGGTATCATCTTCCCCAGCCGCGACCGCGGCTCGGGCTGGCGCTGCTTGGTGTGACCGGCACTGCGCTCGACGTATCGGATGGCCTGCTTCAGGATTTGGGGCACATTTGCGAGGTTTCCAAGGTGGGTGCGGAAGTCGAACTTTCGCTCGTGCCGTTCTCTGGGTCGGGACAAAGGCTTGTGGCGGCCGGGCGTGTGCCGGCCGGAGACCTGGTGACGGGGGGAGATGATTACGAGTTGCTCTTCACGGCGCCTGAAAGTGCCCGGTCGGCTGTTTTCGAGCATGCCGGCAAGACCGGTATCCCGGTGACCCGGATCGGCAAGATACGCGCCGGTGACGGTGTGGATTTGCTGGATCAATCCGGAAAAATCATGGCCCTGGGCAGGCGGGGCTATACCCATGCCTGACAGGCGGGTTAAATGAAGCCATGAAAATCGTCGTCATCCTTGTCCTGTTACTCGTACTTGCCGGCGGCGGTGTGTTCGGCGTTTCCATGTTTGCTCCGGGGCTGCTGCCGCCGATGGTGCTCGAAATGCTGGGCAAGGAAGTACCGCCCGAAGGGGAGAAGGTCGAGGAACGTCCGACTGTGACGCAGTTGGTCGATCTGGAGCCGTTGAGCATTCCGATTTTCCGTGACGGTCAGGTGGACCGCTTTCTGGTTTTGCATCTGCTGATCGAAGTTCGCCCCGGTGCGGATTTCGAGCTGATCAACAGCAAGAAAGTCCGGATCATTGATGCCATCCTGAAATATGTGCATGCGCTTTCCTCGCTTGAGATCAAGCCGGGGGTGAATGACCGGGGCTTCCTGAAGCAGCGCCTCCTTGCAAAACTTGAAGAAATTGTCGGCAAGGGCGTCATTGTCGAGCTGTTGTTCCAGAACGTTTTCGAACGCCCTCTGTAAGGCTGAGGCCGTCTGCACGCATCCTGCGATCTGGCCGCCTTGCTGAAGCCATGCTACCAGACGGTCCCTGTTTTTTTGAAATGCGCAGACAATGACCAGCTCGGCTATCCCGGATCGCGACCCGACGGTTCGCAATGTAGTGCTTTTGGCTATCTGTCAGGCACTCGCCATGACCGGCATGTCCGTCAACATGACCGTGACGGCTCTTGTCGGCCAGCAGCTTGCATCCGATCCCGCCTGGGCCACGGTGCCCCTGGCCCTGCAATTTACTGCGACCATGCTGACGACATTGCCTGCGTCTTTCCTGATGCGTCGTATCGGCCGCCGTTCCGGTTTTGCTCTCGGTATCACCATCGGTATCGTGGGGGCGCTGACCGCGTTTCATGGCATCTTCGAGAAGAGCTTCCTGATCTTCACCGCCGGGTCGATGATGATCGGGTGCTTTCAGGGATTTGCCGTGTTTTACCGGCATGCGGCGGCGGACACGGCCAGTCAGGCTTTCCGCAGCAAGGCGATCTCCCTGGTTCTGGCCGGCGGTGTCTTTGCCGCGCTCGTTGGACCGGAACTCTCGAAATGGTCCTATGACCTGTTCACCCCGGTAATCTATGCGGGCTGTTTCATCATCGTCGCGTCCGTTCAGGCGCTGTCCTTCGCCTTTCTGTATTTCGTTCGCATCCCGCCGCCCGCTCTGCCGAGCGAAGGCGTGCATGTCCGTCCCCTGTCGGTCATCATCCGCCAGCCGACATTCCTGGTTGCTGCTATCGGTGCAATGATCGGCTACGGGGTCATGAGCTTTGTCATGACGGCGACTCCGCTTGCCATCATGGGGTGCGGGTACGAGTTTCGTGACGCGGCCTTCGTTATCCAGTGGCATGTGCTGGCCATGTATGCGCCATCCTTCTTTACAGGCTCCCTGATCCAGCGATTCGGTGTTCGTCAGGTTATGCTGACGGGCGCCGTAATTCTGACAGGCGCCGTTGCCGTGAATATCAGCGGCATTGAAATCGAGCGGTTCTGGCTCGGCCTTGTCATGCTTGGTATCGGCTGGAATTTCATGTTCGTAGGCGGCACGTCTCTACTTGCGGAATGCCATACGCCTGAAGAACGGGCGAAGGTGCAGGGGCTGAACGATTTCCTAGTCTTTGGAACGGTTACGGCCTCGTCCTTCGCGTCCGGCGCCCTGCTTAATGCTTTTGGCTGGAATGCTGTAAATTACGGCGTGCTTCCGCTACTCGGAGTGGCCACGTCAGTGATTGCGTTTGCTCTCTGGCGTCAAAGGGCCAGCGCGCAAACATCACAGATGTAATTGCGTATTCAGTTAGACTCGCTTTACACCCTTAGATTTTTTGCTACGGTTTCATCCACTTCGATAGGTGGGGCGGGGACCGGCGAAATACTTTCCGCTGTCTGCCTTTTTCACCCTTCGATTTGAAGTGCCAGCCGGAGCCCGGCGTAAAGACCGGGCCTTGCTGGGAGGAAATGTGCACAAGAGGAAAGAAGGGTTTCGGATATGAGCGGAACTTTGGTGTTTGTCATCCTTTGCGGGGTGGCAGCCTTGCTCTATGGGCTTTGGGCTATCCGGTCGGTACTGGCCGCTGATGCCGGGTCTGCACGGATGCAGGAAATTGCGGGCGCGATCCAGGAAGGCGCTGCGGCATATCTTAACCGGCAATATACAACCATCGGCATCGTTGGAATCGTTGTTGCGGTCATTCTCGGGCTGACGCTTGGCATGACCGTCGCGATCGGCTTCATCATCGGGGCGATCCTGTCCGGCGCCGCTGGTTACATCGGCATGCATGTCTCTGTGCGTGCTAATGTCCGGACAACACAGGCTGCGACTATCGGTATGGCTCCGGCTCTTAACATCGCGTTCAAGTCCGGCGCTATTACCGGGATGCTTGTTGTCGGCCTCGGCTTGCTCGGCGTTGCCGGGTACTATGCGATCCTGCTCAATTACTACGATGCAGGCACCGAAGCTGGGCTCAGGCATATTCTGGAAGCGCTTGTCGCACTCAGTTTCGGCGCCTCCCTGATTTCCATCTTTGCCCGCCTTGGTGGCGGGATCTTCACAAAGGGAGCCGATGTCGGCGCCGATCTGGTCGGCAAGGTCGAGGCCGGTATCCCCGAGGACGATCCCCGGAACCCGGCGGTGATCGCCGACAATGTCGGCGACAATGTCGGCGACTGCGCGGGCATGGCGGCGGATCTGTTCGAGACCTACGCGGTGACCGTGGTGGCGACCATGCTGCTGGCGGCGATTTTCTTCACCGGCGAGGCCATGAGCCTGATGCTGACTTTCCCGCTCTTGATTGGCGCGGTCTGCATTCTGGCATCCGTGGTCGGGGCTTTCTTCGTCCGGCTCGGGTCCGACAAGAAGGTGATGAAGGCGCTTTATAAAGGCTTCATCGTCAGTGCCGTTCTGTCTGCGGTCCTGATTGGTGGGGTGATCAGCCAGACGCTTGGCTGGGATGCGCCGATGGCGATGAAGAACGGCCTGGAGGTAACCGGAAAAACGCTCTTCGGTTGCGCGATCGTCGGTCTTGTCGTCACCGGCCTCATTGTCTGGGTGACTGAATATTACACGTCGACCGAATACCGGCCGGTGCGATCAATCGCCAAATCCTCGGAAACGGGACACGGCACCAATGTGATCCAGGGGCTTGCGGTTTCCATGGAAGCCACGGCCCTTCCGGCACTGATCATTTCTGGCGGAATCATTGCGGCACATATGCTGGCCGGTGTCTTTGGCATTGGCATTGCCGCTACCACGATGCTGGCGCTTGCGGGCATGGTCGTGGCGCTGGATGCCTACGGTCCGGTAACGGACAATGCCGGCGGTATCGCGGAGATGGCGGACTTGCCCCCCGAGGTGCGTGAGATCACGGACGCGCTGGACGCCGTCGGCAACACCACCAAGGCGGTGACCAAGGGCTACGCGATCGGTTCCGCCGGTCTCGCCGCCCTGGTGCTGTTTGCGGCCTTCACCGAGGATCTTGCTCACTACTTCCCCGAACTGAACGTGACGTTCGAGTTGCAGGATCCCTATGTCGTGGTTGGCCTCTTTATCGGCGGTCTCTTGCCGTACCTGTTCGGTGCGCTTGGCATGCAGGCGGTCGGCCGGGCAGGTGGAGCCGTCGTGGAAGAAGTGCGGCGTCAGTTCCGTGAGCATCCGGGGATCATGAAGGGCACCGAAAAGCCCGAATATGGCCGGGCGGTCGACATGCTGACGAAAGCCGCGATCCGGGAGATGATCATCCCGTCGCTGCTGCCTGTGCTGGCTCCGGTCGTGGTCTACTTCGTGTTCAACATGATTGGTGGGCAGGGCGCGGCCTTCACCGCTGTTGGTGCCATGCTGCTCGGGACCATCGTCACCGGTATCTTCGTTGCCATCTCCATGACCGCAGGTGGCGGCGCCTGGGATAACGCGAAGAAATATATCGAGGACGGCAATCATGGCGGCAAGGGCTCGGAAGCCCATAAGGCTGCCGTCACGGGCGATACCGTCGGTGATCCCTACAAGGACACAGCCGGTCCTGCGGTGAACCCGATGATCAAGATCGCAAACATCGTGGCACTGCTGCTGCTTGCAGCGCTCGCTGCCTGAGGGCTGCAACCACACTTCAACGAAAAAGGCCCCGCTCTGGCGGGGCCTTTGACGTTTGAACGCTGTTACGGCTGTTAGTTTACTTCCTGATTGAAGCGCCCGACATTGCCGAGAAGCTGCTGCAGAATGGAAATTTTCTGCCCGGCGGTTTCAGTCTCCCGGTTCACATATTCAATCTGCTTGCCGTCTTCCTTGTTGAGCCGGCCGATGCTGTCGACAATGCCGGCTTCATCGAAGGAGATATAGATTACCCGCTGCTCGATGACTTCCTCGGCGAAGAAGGCCGACTGTTCGGTGTGGCGGGCGATATACATCCAGGTTTCCTGGCCGTATTCGCTTTCCGTCGAGGGGGAACCGAGCAGGGCAAGAACGCGCCCCTTGTCGCTTTTCCCGGGCTCAATGGCCGCGAGGTTGTCGATATCGACCAGATTACCGTGAATCTCGACCCTCGGCGTGCATGCCAGAAGAAGCATGGCAATCAGGGGGAAGGCGAGTCCGGTGCGCCAGAACGGAATGCGGCTCACTCACTGTCTCCGTTACGTCTCGTCATTGCCTGGAGGCTCGCGCTGTCATGAAATTTGCGCTAACGCTTGGGACGGCTGCGCTGCCCGGCTTTCTGGCGACAATTTGGGCACCGCCGAGGCCAAGGTCAACATTCCTCTTAGCCAGCGTTGACGGCGAAGGCCCGCACAGCCATTTTGCGGCCAATGCAAACCGGATTTGGAAAACTCCGCGTGTTCAGCAAGTTTTTTAAGCGTGATAAAGTCGACGACGCAGCCAGGGAAACCTATCAGGCCGTAATCCGGCAGGCGCGGCAGCCCGACTTTTATACCCGATACGGCGTACCGGATACTCTGGATGGGCGGTTCGACCTGCTTGTCCTGCATACGGTCCTCATTGTGCTCCGCCTGCGGAGGGATCGCGCCGAATCGGAGCGCTTTTCACAGGCCTTGTTCGACACTCTGTTCGTTGACCTTGATCAGTCCCTGCGGGAAATCGGCGTCAGCGACATGTCCGTGGGCAAGAAGGTGAAGCTGATGGGCAAGGCGTTCTACGGGCGCCTGGATGCCTATCGGCTGGGGCTGGAGGCTTCTTCGGAGGGGGATGGAGGCAGGCAGCTTGCCGATGCCCTTTACCGGAACCTGTACCGGGGACTGCCGGAGGCAGAGCCGCAGGGGGCACCGATGGCGGATTATGTGATACGGCAGGCCGAGCATCTCGATACGCTGTCCGTAGCAGAGATCGTCTCCGGTAAACTCAGCTTTACGTCACCGTAAATCGTGCACCTTGGACGGCTGCCCCTTTGTAGTGCTTGAGGGGGAGCCTCTCGAGGCATATTGTGCGCTTCCCATGGAAAAAATGCAGAACATCGAACTTTCCCGCCCGGTCCGGATCAAGGATCTGAAGAAACGGATCACTTATATCGATATAGAAGCTTCGGCCGAGGAGTGTCATGCTCTCGCCGAGCGTTTGGGGCTGCCAAAGATCAGCGGACTGCTGGCCAAGACCCGCGTCGAGCGCCTGGCACGTGACCGGGCCGTGCGCATAGAAGGGACGATTGTTGCAAATCTCTCTTACCGGTCCGTGGTTTCACTCGAGCCGTTCGATGCCGTCATTGATGAATCCTTCTCCGAGATTCTGAGCAACGAGGTATCACCGGAAACCGATACGGAAATCGAGCTTACGCCGGATGATGAAAATATGGGGTTGATCGAGGACGGCGGGTTTGACCTCGGCGAGGTCGTCTCCCAGAATTTGGCTCTGCTGCTTGATGAGCATCCGAGAAAACCGGGTGAAGTTGATGCTCCGGATGGTATTGTCTGGACGGACGAGGATGCAGAGGAAGCGGAGCCAAATCCGTTTTCGGTCTTGTCTGAAATGCGGGACCGCTTGCGAGATGGGGACTAAAAATATTGAATTTTTGTGAACCTTTGCATATGACCCTCGATCACCTGCCTTCCTCTGGTGTGACTATGTGGAAGGTTAATTACCAAGAGGTTTCGAAACGCGCCGTGTCGGCTGCGTCTTCAGCCCGGATGATGTCGAACATATGGTAGACGGTCCAACACTCGCCCTGGACGCCATGGGCGGCGATCACGCGCCTGACATTGTTGTTCGTGGAGCGGATATCGCTCTTGAGCGGTTGCCTGATCTCAAGTTGATTCTGGTCGGCGATGAATCGAAAGTGCGCCCGCTGATCGAGAAGACCAAGCGGTTGCGTAACAGCGACTACACGCTGGTCCATACGGACAAGGAAGTCGGGGCCTCGGAAAAACCTTCCGTGGCTTTGCGGTCCGGCCGTGACTCAAGCATGCGCATTGCGATCAATCAGGTTGCCGAAGGCAAGGCGAACGGCGTGGTATCCGCCGGCAATACCGGCGCGCTGATGGCCATGTCGAAATTCGTGCTCCGGATGTGTCCGGGTATCGAGCGGCCTGCGATTGCCAGTTTCTTCCCTACAAAACGGGGAGAGACCTGCATGCTGGATCTCGGTGCCAATGTCGATTGCGACGCGGAGAACCTGTTCCAGTTCGCTTTGATGGGAGAGATCTTCTCCCGCATGGTCCTCGGCCTCAACAAACCGACTGTCGGTCTGCTGAATGTCGGCAGTGAGGAGCAGAAGGGCAGCGAAGCCGTGCGCGGTGCCGCGGCCAAGTTGCGTGAGATCAAGTCCGAGAATTTCGAATATATCGGCTTTGTCGAAGGCGATGACATCACGGCCGGAACGGTCGACGTGATTGTCACCGACGGTTTTTCCGGAAATATCGCGCTGAAAACAGCCGAGGGCACGTCTCGGATGATCACGCAGTTCCTGCGTGATGCGTTCAGCTCCTCCTGGTCCGCGCGGATCGGCTACCTGCTGTGCCGCGGCGCGCTGGAGCAGATGCGCAAACGGCTCGACCCCCGGCGCTACAACGGCGCCGTCTTTCTTGGCCTTAATGGTATCAGTGTGAAGAGCCATGGCGGTACCGACGCGCTCGGTTTCGCCAATGCTGTTTGCGTGGCTGCCGATATGTGCCGATATGACTTCCTGGACAAAGTAAAAGAAGAGATCGCGCTGTACGGAAGTTCCGAAAGCGCGGCCCTGACACGCCAGACATCGGTAGCTTCATGACCCTTAAAAAGTCTCTGCTGATCGGCTGCGGCTCCTATTTGCCGCAGCGGATCGTGACGAATGACGAACTCTCCAAGACCGTGGATACCTCTGACGAGTGGATCACGAAGCGGACAGGGATCAAGCAGCGTCATATTGCGGCGGATGGTGAAACCACCTCCGATCTTGCGGTAAATGCGGGGCGGGATGCGCTGACGCGCGCCGGGATGACCGTTGACGATATCGATCTGATCATCGTCGCCACAACCACACCGGACGATACCTTCCCGTCGACCGCGACGAAGGTGCAGGCCAAGCTTGGTATGGAGCATGGCGCGGCTTTCGACATTCAGGCGGTCTGTGCCGGCTTCATCTATGCGCTGGCAACGGCGGATAATTTCATCAAGGCCGGGCAGGCGCGTGCCGTGCTGGTTATCGGTGCCGAGACCTTCAGCCGCATTCTGGATTGGGAAGATCGCACGACCTGCGTTCTTTTCGGCGACGGCGCGGGGGCTATCGTGTTGCGCGCCGCGGAAGGTGACGAGACGGAGAGCAACTTCGGTGTGATGTCCACCCATCTGCACTCCGATGGCAGGCACCGTGATGTCCTTTACGTTGATGGCGGTCCGTCATCGAGCCAGACCGTTGGTCATGTCCGCATGGCCGGGCAGGAGGTGTTCCGGCACGCTGTCTCCAAGCTGTCTGGCGTGATCGATGAGGCGCTTTCCGCCAACGGGCTGGATTCCTCGACCGTCGACTGGTTGATCCCGCACCAGGCGAACAGCCGTATTATCAAGAGCATGGCGCAGAAAATGAAATTGCCGGAAGAGAAGGTGGTTTCAACGATCGACAGGCATGCGAACACCTCGGCCGCCTCGGTTCCGCTGGCGCTGACGGAGGCTGTTATCGACGGTCGTGTGAAGAATGGCGATCTGGTGCTGTTCGAAGCGATTGGCGGAGGGCTGGTTTGGGGCGCCGGGCTGGTCCGAATCGGCGCTCCGTGAATACCGTATAGCGGTCGCTAATCTACCGGAAATTATCTTGTCAAACGACAAGCGGAATGTCTTAATTTGCTGCTAAATCAGAGCGGTAGAGGCCGATTCGAATCCGCTTTCCGGAACGGTGATTTGGGACTTCACACGGTTCGACATTAGTTCAGAAAACCGCTCCAAATTCCTGTAATAAGTAGATTAATTGACTGTCCCGAATTTCCACGATACTTTGGTCCTTCAAGGATGGGGGTGGCAATGACTGGTAAGACGGTTACACGAGCTCAATTGAGCGAGGCGGTGTATCAGGAAGTCGGTCTTTCTCGTAATGAGTCTGCCGAACTGGTTGAGTTGGTGCTCGAGGAAATCGCGCAATCCTTGTCGCGTGACGAGGTAGTGAAGATCTCTTCATTCGGAAGCTTTCTTGTCCGCCAGAAGGGTGAGCGTATCGGTCGGAATCCGAAGACCGGTGAAGAGGTTCCGATCCTGCCGCGTAAAGTCCTGGTCTTCAGGCCTTCCCACGTCCTCAAGAATCGGATCAACGAAGGGCTTGGCGGAGACGCCGGGTGAGTAGGGAGGCATGACGCCTTATGGCTATGCAGACCGACCATCAAAGCACTGGGACTCGTAGAAACGGCAAGTCGGCCTCCGCTTTTCGGACGATCAGCGAAGTCGCCGATGATCTGGACGTGCCGCCGCATGTCTTGCGTTTCTGGGAAACCAAGTTCTCTCAAGTGCGACCGCTGAAACGCGGGGGTGGACGCCGGTATTATCGACCGGAAGACGTTGCGCTTCTGCGTCGTATCCGCACCTTGCTGTATCAAGACGGCTATACCATCAAGGGGGTCCAGAAACTCCTGAAGGATGGCGGCGCCCGCGCGGCCATGCGGCATGATGAAGGCGGTGAGTACGATCCGGAGATTCCGGGACCCTCCACTGCTGCCCGTACGGCAGAGGACAGCGAGCCTACCCTCCCGCTCGAAACGGCGATACAGAATGCGGCCGATGCGGAAGCCGCTCCGATCGGTACGGACGCACTGCAGGAGGTGCGTGCTGCTCTCGGTGAGCTGCAATCCTTGAAAAAAGCCCTGGATAAGGTGCGCCGCTAAGCGCCGATATCCCGCCAATAACATCTATGATCCATGGCAAGCCTGAAGGCGCTTGCGTCTGGCTGTCCAACGGGCTAGAGAAACCCCTCCAGATCGGTCGGAGCGTAGCGCAGCCTGGTAGCGCACTTCACTGGGGGTGAAGGGGTCGTGGGTTCGAATCCCGCCGCTCCGACCAAATCTCGGCATAATCAGAAATTGGTTGGCGTTTTATGGCCACGGTGTCTCGACCGTGACCATACCGACGCGCTTGAAATAAGAGCCAAAATTGGTGTCCGGACCAACCAGGTTGTGTACCAGCCTGGCGATTTGCATGCGCCGCTCCGGAACACGATAGGGCGCGGTCTCCGTATTCAGGGGCTGAGGCATAATGCATCGCCAGTTATCGACGGCGATCAGCTTTTCCCGATAGACCAGAGAGCCGTTGAACAGGAAGTCGAGGATGACTGTGTCTCCCCGCTTATTTGCCAGCTTGTCCAGCCAGGGCTCATTGTAGTTTTTGTTTGCGACTAGTCCCCAGGCCATCGAGAACCGGATATCTTCGGTGAAGTTCAGCAGCACATTGTGCTCTTGCAACTCGAAATCCGAGCCGGGCGTCCGGGACGGGACGATGCGGTGCATGAAGGTCGGGACGTTCGAGGCACGCCATTGGGCAGGCTTGCTGCCGATAATGGTGCTCAGATATTCCTCAAGGGTCATTCCGCCTCCCTGAGCGGCTTTTATGGATCGTTAAGCGGCTGTTCCGGTTTGGAGCCGCGAGGGCGCCTAGCGTGCGTTTCCTCCGGCGAGGATGGCGCGGCCCTGATTGGTGAGTTTGCAGACCAGCCAGTTGGGTTTCAGCGGGTTCTCGAACCAGGGTTCAGCCCAGCCATTGTTGAGGCAGGACTGTACCATGCGATCATTGACCCTCTGCCCTTCCGTTGTGAAGAGCGGCAGCTTCCCGCCCGGCTCCTCAAGGCCGCGTGCGAGCCAGGAAATTTGAGCCTTCGTCGGGCGTTTGTCCTTGCTGGGCGGCGGTGTGTCGGATGTAGAGGGCATTTTTATGGTTTCCGGCAGCCCAAACCACGGGCAGGTCGGTCAGTATCGTAAATACCTGCCGGAATGAGTCAAATGCACAAAGAGGAGTTGTGAAACTCTTACCTTACTGCGACGGTTGGGCATTCATGTTTTCGTGGAACATCGCCATGAGTCCTCTCTCGGATCGTTTATCGCTCGGCTTTTCCAGCATCGGGCATTTTTATTCGCATTTCTTCATGCTGCTTTACCCGACGGCGGTCATCGCGTTGCAGCCGGTTTTCAACGCGCCGTATCACGAGCTCATCGGGCTGATGTTCCTTGGTAATCTGATGTTCGGGCTCTGTGCCATCCCGGCCGGTTATCTTGGCGACCGCTGGAGTGCGACGGGAATGATGGTGGTGTTCTTCCTTGGCACCGGCTCCATGTCGATTCTCACCGGATTTGCGACCTCGCTGTTCCAGATTGCGGCCGGTCTGACGGCGATCGGTTTTTTTGCCGCTATTTATCATCCGGTCGGCATCGCCTGGGTCGCGCGGCACGTGACGAATCGCGGCAAGGCTCTTGGGATCAACGGTGTTTTCGGCAGCCTGGGAGTGGGCTCCGCTCCACTGATCGCCGCTCTGCTTTCGGACCTCGGCTCGTGGCGCCTCGCCTTCATCCTTCCGGGGATCATCTGCGTCATGACCGGCCTGTTTCTGACCCTGGGCGTCTGGAAGGGCTGGATCGAGCACGATACACGCAAGGGCAAGCCCGCGGCCTCCGAGTCCTCCCGCAAGGATATGCGGCGCGGAGCGCTGGCTCTGGCGGTAACGGTGTGCTGCTCGGGCCTGATCTATCAGGCAACCTCCTTCGCGCTGCCGAAGCTGTTCGAGGACCGTCTTGGCTCGGGTGAGGGGCTTGTCGGGATCGGCCTGCTGGTCTCGGCGATCTATTTCTGCTCCGGAGGGGCACAGATCGCGGGCGGATGGCTTGCCGACAAGTTCAACAAGAAGCGGGTCTATGTCATTGCCTGGATCTTGCAGATCCCGCTTCTGGTGATCGTGGCGTCGCTTAACGGGTGGCTGCTATTCCCGGTCGCGATCTGCATGGTCTTGTCGAACACGATTGCGGTTCCAACCGAGAATGCGCTGTTCGCCCGCTTTTCTCCGCCGGCCTGGAGAGGCACTGCGTTCGGTGTGAAATTTCTGCTGACGCTTGGTGTTTCGGCCGGCGCTGTCCCCTTGCTTGCCTGGGTCTACAGCGCGACCGGGGACTTCCAGTGGCTGTTCCTGATCCTGGGGGCATTGGCGGCGACTGCACTTGCGGCAGCCGCTCTGCTGCCGACGGAAGAGGTGCGGAGCGCATCGGAGCTGGCTGCGGAGCCGGCTGAGTAAGGCGACTTTAAAGGCTTGCCGTAAGAGTCTGTTTCACGACAATAATAAAACGTTTCACGGCGACTTCCTTCGCCGTGAAACGTTTGTGAAACGCTGGACTAGCTCGTCCGGGCGGCGAACTTGACGGCTTCCTCGGCGGCACGGAACAGGGCGCGGGCCTTGTTCACCGATTCCTGATATTCGCCTTCAGGATCACTGTCGGCGACCACACCGCCACCTGCCTGGACATACATGGTGCCGTCTTTCACCACAGCTGTGCGCAGGGCGATACAGGTATCCATCGAGCCGTTGGCGCTGAAATAGCCGACGGCACCGGCATAGACACCGCGCCTGGATTTCTCCAGCTCGTCGATGATTTCCATCGCCCGCACCTTCGGCGCGCCGGAGACGGTTCCGGCCGGGAAACCGCCCCAGAGAGCATCGACCGCATCCAGTTCATCCCGCAGCTTGCCGTCCACATGGGAGGCGATATGCATGACGTGGGAATAATATTCGATGACGAACTGTTCGATGACCTTGACCGTGCCGATCTTGGCGACCCGTCCAACATCGTTTCGCCCGAGATCGAGCAGCATCAGATGCTCGGCGCGTTCCTTCGGATCGGACAGCAGCTCTTCGGCCAGCGCCTTGTCTTCCTCGGCCGTCGCCCCGCGCTTGCGGGTGCCGGCTAGGGGACGCAGCGTGACGTCGCCATCGCGCACCCGGACCAGAATTTCCGGGCTGGAGCCGACGATCGAGAAGTCGCCGAAATCGAAGTAGAACAGGAACGGTGACGGGTTAAGCCGGCGCAGAGAGCGATAGAGCGCCAGCGGCGGCAGCTTGAACGGGACGGAGAAACGCTGCGAGGGAACAACCTGGAAGGCGTCTCCGGCGGCGATATAGTCCTTCGCCTTTTCCACCATCTGGTGGAATTCCTCATGCGTCGTATTCGAGGTCGGCTCGGGCAGGGGCGTCGCTTCGCCGACACCTTGCCGTGCAAGCGGCAGGTTCCGGTCGAAATCCTGGAGAACATCCGCCAGCAGAGTCCGGGCCGCATCATAGGCGGCTTCGGCGGACATGCCTTCGCTCGGCCGCACGGGGGTTACGATGGTAACGACATCCTCAAGCCGGTCGAAGATACAGATCACCGTCGGACGCAGGAACAAGCCGTCCGGAACGCCGAGGTCGTCCGGATTCTCGTCCGGAATGCGCTCTGCCAGCCGAACCGCATCATATCCCATATAGCCGAACAGGCCGGAAGCCATGGGCGGCAGGCCTTCAGGCAGATCGATTTCCGATTCCGCGAGAAGGCTGCGGAATGAGGTCAGCGGGTCTTCGGGGCAGGGCTCGAAGGCATGCGGATCGATCCGGGCCTGCCGGTTGATTTCCGCCTGCTTTTTCTTGAAGCGCCAGATCACGTCGGGCCGCAGGCCGATGATCGAGAAGCGCCCGCGCACGCTGCCGCCTTCGACGGATTCCAGCAGGAAGGAATTGGCCCTGCGCTCAGCCAGCTTCATCATCGCCGAGACCGGGGTCTCCAGGTCGGCAACAAGCGTCGTCCAGACAACCTGTGGAGCCCCGTCCTCGTAAGTCCTGGAGAACGGGGCGCGTTCCGGGGAGACCTGCATCAGAACAGCCCGCCGCTCTGCTGCGAGGAAATTGCGCCACTCTGATCCACGCCCTCGATGACGCTGAGCGGCAGGGCAGGGTTGATGGAAACATCATGGTTCTTGCGCAGCGCGGCAATCAGAAGCTCGACCGCATCCGACGCGATCCCGGCCTTGACCTGTTGGCCAAGCGGGTCCGTGACATCGCTGCTCAGTTCGGCGGTCCGGATTTCGGAAAGCTCGGTGACATAGACCTGAGTCAGGTCCTCTGATATGCCGATATCACCGACCTTGAGGCCGAATGCGATTTCCGCGACATCCGCCGGAGCGCCATCAGGAAGGCCATCACCCGTGCGGGTGAACGGCTCGGTCGTGATGATGTCGTATCCGGCTTCTTTCGCGGCGGCCGTGAGGCCTCCGCTTGCCGATGCTTTCGACAGCTCCTGTGCCCGGGCCAGATTTGCATTGGCCCGCTGCTCTTCCATGTAGTTGAGTTTCACCTGCTCCTTCACGTCCTCAAGAGGACGGATCGCGGATTCGGAAATTCCGTCAACGCGCAGGATGAAGTAACCGCCGTTGCGGGTCTCTTCAAGCTGGCTCTGGTCCTTCAGCGGGGTTGCGAAAAGCGTGGTGCGGAAGGCGGGATCACGGGCAATGCCGTCAACCTGATTACCCTCGGCATCGCGGCCCTGATTATCGAGTGCGGCAAACGTCTGCACATCGACATCGACCGTTTTCGCGGCTTCCTCGATGGTGGCGCCGCCAGCCAGGGCGTCCTCGATCTGGTTGGCGATCTCGAAGATCCGGTCCAGCGCGTCATTATGTGCAAGATCCGTCTTGAGCCGGTCTTTCACATCCGCGTAGGGCTGCGTGCTTTCGTCGGTGATATTCGTCACCCGGAAAATGTGCCAGCCAAGATCGCTCTGGACGGGCGCCGTCGGGACATTCAGTTCGGCGCCGAAGATCGAATCGGCAAGCGCCGTTCCGTCGAGATCGCTGCGGGTTACCGTACCGAGGGACAGGGCTCCGGCGGGCAAGTCCGCGATGTCCTTGGCGACGGCCTCGAAGCTCTGCCCCTCATTCAGAGCTGCGGCGGCTTTGTCCGCAGTCTCCTTGTCGGAGAGGAAGATCTGGTCAACGGTGCGCCGCGCGTCGGTGCGGAACTCGTCAAGCCGCGCTTCATAGGATTCGTGCAGACGGTCTTCGGATACCTCGATATCCGCCGCCAATGCATCGGCGGTCAGCGAAAGCACGGTCGCGGAACGGTATTCCGGCGCCCGGTATCTTTCCTTGTTTTCGTTATAGAAATTGTCGAGCTGGCTGTCGGTCGGTGCCGCAGGTTCCGGCAGGCTTTTCACGTCGAGGGCAACCAGCTTGGCCAGGCGGCGCTCGTTCCGGTAGCTGTAGAGCAGATCCGTCTCGACAGCGGGCGCCGCGATACCGGCGGTCACAGCATTGACGATCTGGTCGCGCATGATTTCTTCCCGGAGCAGCCGGACGAAGGCGTCTTCGCTCAACTGGGCGCGGTACAGAACCTGACGGAAAAGATCCGGGTTGAACTGGCCGGTCTGGTCCTTGAAGGCCGGCATTTCGCCGATGCGCTGGCGCACCAGATCCTCGCCGACGGCAAGACCGAGGTCATCGCTTTCGGCAATGAAGAGGGCGCGGTTGGCAAGATCGTCCATGACCTGTTCGAGCAGGCCGATCTCGGCTGCTTCCTGTGCGGTCATCTGCAGGCCGGTCGTGCGCCGGACGCGCTCGAACTCGTCCAGCACTTCGGCTGTCGTGATTTCGACGCTGCCGACTTCGATCGCAGCCTTGCCGGTCGGCGAGCCGAGGAAAATATCCCCGATACCCCAGACAGCGAAGGATGCAATCAGCAGAACAAACAGCGCCTTGACGAAGATCGATGTGACGCGGGATCGGATCAGTTGAAGCATGAGTAACGTCGCGGCCTTTTCGGGTTTCACGGCCCCCAATGGGGAGGCGCATCATAGAAGCGGCGCAATCGTCGCTGCAACTCGCAATTCTGCGATGATTTCCTGCCTCCCTCAGACGGGCCTTGTGTGCTAAGCCGAACCCGCCATTTGTTCAAGTTCAAGGGAAGAAACCGATATGACGCGCCGTGCCCTGATCGCCGGAAACTGGAAGATGAATATGCTGCGCGCCGGGGGAGAGGCGTTGGCTGCTGCTTTGACCTCCGGTATCAAGCCGGGTGCGTCGGCTGATCTGCTGGTCTGCCCGCCTGCGACCCTTCTGGCGCCGGTCTCGGCCGTGCTTGCCGACAGCTCCGTCGCCCTTGGTGCCCAGGATTGCCATATGAATGAGGCTGGCGCCCATACCGGCGATATCTCGGCGGCGATGATCAAGGATCTCGGCGCGGCTTATGTCATTGTCGGCCATTCCGAGCGGCGGGCCGATCATGCGGAAAGCGATGTTATTGTCAGAGCTAAGGCTGCCGCAGTGCTGGCCGCCGGTTTGACGCCGATCATTTGTGTTGGCGAGACCGAAGCGGAGCGCGATGCGGGGGAAGCGGAAACCATCGTCGGGAAACAGATTCGGGGATCCGTTCCGGAAGCTGCAGCCGAAGATACCATCGTCATTGCGTACGAGCCCGTCTGGGCGATTGGCACCGGCCGGACACCAACCGTGGATGACATAGCCGCCATGCATGCCCATATGCGGCAGGTGGCCGGTAACGTGCTGGGCGGTGCCGACAAGCTTCGCTTGCTCTATGGCGGCTCCGTAAAGCCGGGAAATGCCGTGGAAATCCTCGCGCTTGAGGATGTGGATGGCGCTCTTGTCGGCGGTGCAAGTCTCAAGGCGGAAGATTTTCTCGCCATCGCCGCGGCCGCACCGTAAAGCCGCGAGATAGAATTCGCCCTAGCCAAGCGCGGGCGAGGGAGCTAAAACGCGGCTTCAATCATTCTACCTTTCGGAGCGCGTCCAGTCGTTGCGCCGGAAGAGAGCCTGGAAAGAATCATGATCGAAGTCCTGCTTGTCGTTCATCTGATGATCGCTCTGTCCCTTGTAATCGTCGTTCTGCTGCAGCGGAGCGAAGGTGGCGGGCTGGGCATCGGTGGCGGCGGCGGCGCTGGCGGCGGTTTCATGTCCGCACGCGGTACGGCAAACCTGCTGACCCGGAGCACGGCAATTCTCGCGGCCTGCTTCTTCGGCACGAGTATCCTGCTTGCGATTCTCGCCGAAACGAACACACGCGGCTCGATTGCCGATCAGGTTCCGGTGACTTCCGAGCCTGCTGCTCCGACCGGTCCCGCGGCTCCGGTCTCTGAATAACTCTTAGTTTCCGGCGTGTTCGGCGCCCCGCTCGAAAACGGGCGGGCGAACGGGCGCGTTTTGTCTATGTCAGTTTCATCAATTCGGATATAACGCAGCTCCATGTCTCGCTTTATTTTCATCACCGGCGGCGTGGTTTCCTCTCTCGGTAAAGGTCTCGCCTCTGCGGCCCTTGGCTCGCTCCTGCAAGCGCGCGGCTATAAGGTCCGGCTGCGCAAGCTCGACCCTTACCTGAACGTGGATCCGGGCACCATGAGCCCGTATCAGCACGGCGAAGTCTTCGTCACCGACGACGGCGCGGAAACCGATCTCGATCTCGGCCATTACGAACGCTTCACCGGGGTCTCCGCGACCAAGAATGACAGCGTATCCACCGGCCAGATCTATATGGACGTGATCTCGCGGGAGCGGCGCGGCGACTATCTCGGCGCCACCATCCAGGTCATTCCGCACGTCACCGACGCCATCAAGGAATTCTGCAGGTCGAATCTCGGAGACGAGGATTTCGTGCTGTGCGAGATCGGCGGCACGGTCGGCGATATCGAAAGCCTGCCATTTCTCGAGGCGATCCGTCAGCTCGGCAACGAGCTTGGCCGCGAGCGCTCCCTGTTCGTGCATCTGACGCTGGTGCCGTGGATTGCTTCCGCCGGCGAGCTGAAGACCAAGCCGACCCAGCATTCGGTGAAGGAACTGCAGAGCGTCGGTATTCAGCCGGACATCCTGCTGTGCCGCTCCGAGCATGAGATCCCGGCCGAGCAGCGCCGCAAGATCGCACTGTTCTGTAACATCCGCCCGGAAGCGGTGATCCCGGCGCTCGACGTGGATTCGATCTATCACGTGCCGGTCGCCTACCATAATGACGGGTTCGATGTTGAGGTCTGCCGCCATTTTGGTCTGCTGGAAGAGGGCGAGCCGGAACCGGATCTGACGCGCTGGACCGATATCACCCATACCGTCCGCAATCCGGAAGGCACGGTGAAGATCGCGGTTGTCGGCAAATATACCAGCCTGCTGGACAGTTATAAGTCTCTCGCCGAATCCCTGACCCATGGCGGCATTGCCAACAAGGTGAAGGTGGAGCTGGACTGGATCGACAGCGAAATCTTCGAGCGCGACGACACTCTTCACCGGCTCGAGGATGTCCACGGCATCCTGGTGCCCGGCGGTTTTGGCGAACGCGGAGCCGAAGGCAAGGTCAAGGCCGTGACTTTCGCCCGCGAACACAAGATTCCTTATTTCGGGATCTGTTTCGGCATGCAGATGGCGGTGATCGAAGCCGCCCGTGCGCTGGCCGGGATGGAGGGCGCTGGCTCGACCGAGTTCGGTCCGTGCGAGCTTCCGATTGTCGGCCTGCTGACCGAATGGGTGCGCGGCAACGAGACAGAGCAGCGCGCGGCGGACGGCGATCTTGGCGGGACCATGCGTCTGGGCGCCTATGATTGCAGCCTGGTCGCCGATTCCAAGGTGCGCGAAATTTACGGCACCGAGATGATCAGCGAGCGTCACCGGCACCGCTATGAGGTGAACATCAATCACAAGGCGGCACTGGAAGCGGCCGGTTTGCGGTTCTCTGGCCTGTCGCCGGATGGCGAGTTGCCGGAGATTGTCGAGCTGCCGAGCCATCCCTGGTTCATCGGCGTGCAGTTCCATCCGGAACTGAAGTCGAAGCCGTTCGAGCCGCATCCGCTTTTCACCAGCTTTATCGAGGCTGCCGTTACCCAGTCCCGTCTCGTCTAGGTCGAGGTGGGCCGGGTACGGCCCGGGAGGATCCATATGAGCGCGAAAACCGTCAAAGTCGGTCCCGTTGAGTTTGCCAATGACAAGCCCTTCGCGCTCATCGCCGGGCCCTGCGCCATGGAAAGCCGGGACCATGCGCTGGAGATGGCGGAAGCCCTGACTGGTATCTGCGCCGATCTCGGCATCGGCTTCATCTATAAAAGCTCCTACGACAAGGCGAACCGGACCAGTGTCGGCTCCGGCCGTGGTGTCGGCATGGAAAAAGGCCTGCCGATCCTGGCCGAGGTGCGGGAGAAATTCGGCTGCCCGGTGCTGACGGACGTGCACGAATCCCAGCAATGCGCGCAGGTCGGCGAATATGTCGACATCCTTCAGATCCCGGCCTTCCTCTGCCGTCAGACGGACCTGCTGCTCGCGGCAGCCGCGACCGGCAAGACCGTGAACGTGAAGAAGGGCCAGTTCCTGGCCCCGTGGGAAATGCCGAATGTGGCGGCCAAGGTCGCCAGCACCGGCAATGAGAACATCCTGCTGACGGACCGGGGAACGAGCTTCGGCTACAACACCCTGGTCAGCGACATGCGCGGCCTGCCGACCATGGCCAAGACCGGCTATCCGATCATCTTCGATGCGACCCATTCCGTGCAGCAGCCGGGCGGGCAGGGCGGCACGTCCGGCGGTCAGCGCGAGTTCGTGCCGGTGCTGGCGCGTGCGGCAATCTCCCTCGGCATCGCCGGTGTTTTCATCGAGACCCACGAGGACCCGATGAGCGCGCCAAGCGACGGTCCGAACATGGTGCCCCTTGCGGAAATGCGCGCACTGCTTGAAACTCTGCAGGCATTCGACAGTCTCGCGAAAGCGAATCCCATCTCTCTCGAATAAGCCTCAGGAGCGGAAAATGCCGGTTTTCTCGGATGGTCTTGGACTTTCAGTCACAGCCGCCTCCGGGGAGGCCGCAGCGGCTTTCGGCGGGACCGTTGAGGGCTATGTCCGCTTCACGCGCGATACCGGCGACCGTCTCAAAAATACCCTGACCGCCGACCCGGACATGCCTCTCGCACATGTGACCCAAGGCTATTTCATGAAGCTCTTCGGGACAAAGGCAATGGCATTGCGGGCGGACAAGGCGCTCGGTACCGCGAAAGAGCTTTCCTCCAGGATTGCGATTACCGACCGGGAGCAGGGCCACCTCGCTGCCCTCGACAACTGGTGCGCCGGGAATATCGATGGCGCGGCGGATGCCTGGGAGAGCGTTCTGCTCGATCATCCGACGGACATGCTGGCGCTCCGGCTGGCCCATTTCGCCCATTTCTATGCCGGAGACGGCAGCAAAATGCGGGACAGCGTGGCCCGGGTTCTGCCGTCCTGGGACAAATCCCATCCGCTCTACGGCAACCTGATCGGCATGTACGGTTTCGGGCTGGAGGAATCCGGCGATTACCGCCGGGGCGAGCGGATGGCGCGCGAGGCGGTCGATATCGACCCGAAGGATGCCTGGAGCGTGCATGCCGTCGCCCATGTCATGGAGATGGAAGGCCGGCACCGGGAAGGGATCGACTGGATCCAGGGCCTGGAGCCGCACTGGAGTTCCGTGCACAATTTCCGCTTCCATGTCTGGTGGCACCGCACACTGTTTCATCTGGAACGCTACGAGTTCGACACGGTGCTGGAGCTCTATGACAGTCAGGTCGCCAGCGATCTTGAGGCGGACCAGTATCTCGACGTGGTGAACGCGGCAGCATTGCTCTGGCGGCTGGAACTTTACGGTATCAAAGTCGGCCCGGAACGCTGGGCCGCGTTGGCGGAGCTGGCAAAGAACCACTTGGACGATCACGAACTCGTTTTCGTTAGCCTGCATTACCTGATGGCGCTGCTTGGCGCCGGCCGGATGGAAGAGGCGGGTGAGCTGGTCGAGAAGCTGCGCGCCTACGCTGACGGCGAAGGTACCCGGGGCCAGACACAGGCGAAGGTCACGAAGAAAGTCGGCCTCGCCCTGGCCGGCGCCATGACCGCCATCCGCACCGGCAACCCATCCCGCGCCGTTTCCCTGATCTGGCCGGTGCGCTATGACATCCGCCTGATCGGCGGCAGCCATGCGCAGCGCGACGTGTTCGAGGAAATGCTCGTGGACGCGAGCCTGAAAGGCAACGATCCCCGTATCGCCCGCGCTCTACTCGCCGAGCGGACAACCCGGAAGCCGCACAGCGCCTGGAGCTGGCAGCGCTATGGCGACGCGCTGGGAGATACTCCCGAGGCGACGAGCGCCAAGTCCCGCGCGGACGAATTACTCGCGCAGGCCTGACGAAAGTCACCTATCACCGCCGTCATCCCGGACCCCGATCCGGGACCTAGGCATCGTAGGGTGGTGTGCGCCTTACATGGATCCCGATTTTCACCGGGATGACGGTGTGTGGGGGGATGTTGTTATCCCGGATTCTCAATCCAACACCAGTTGTGGCGCGCCGTTTGAAGTTTTCTGCGGCGTCCTGCCATCAGGCGTTAGCGTGCAGGTGACGCGCTGGCGGAAGGACGAGAAACTCTCGAACGTCACCACGTCGACCGGTTCGTCGAAATGCAGGGTGACGCGGAAGCGGGCGTGCATTTCGGCGGCACTGACATCCAGAACAGTTGCCGTGAATGGCTGGCCGAGATAGCGGCCGGTGACGCGGTCGCCCTTGCTGACCGGGCTCCGGTTTTTGGGCCGGCTGGCTGCGGCTGACAGGCTGTTCCAGTCCTTGAAGCCCATGTCGTGGGCGATCCGTTCAAGGGACTGGCTGTGGGAAATGACGATCCCCTGCGCCGCGAGGTCTCGGCGTAGTTCGCCGGCGCTGTATTTCAGCTCTTCGGTTGAGGGAAGTGTTTCGCTGTCGGACATGACAAACCTTTCATCCACGCGACATGCGGAAAGTGAATGGTGCTCGCCTTGCCATTCCCGCATGCCGGAGACATCGGTTTGATCATCGTCTTGAAGGGGATTTCACCGTGGCAGAGCCGCGAGCGGCGGGCATCCCCGAGCCCGTTCGTGGAAAATACCGGCAAAAGCGTTCAAGTCAACAGACCCTCAATAGGGCGTGCCGTCTTTCTTCTGGAACTGATGGTCACCGTCGACCCAGTCAACCCTGAGATCGAGTTCCGGATAATCCACCTGATCGCCGGGCGTCCGGTCACCGACTTCGAGGTAGCTTGCCGGCGCATCGGACCGGTTCACCAGGCAGTGGGCGTCGGGTTTGTTCTTCGGGAAGGCCGCGCACATGCCGGGCGTCAGAACCTGCTCGCCAGCATCGGTGATCAGCGTCAGCTCGCCGGAAACGATGAAGACGAATTCATCCTGCATCGTGTGCCAGTGGCGCAGGGCGGAACCCTGTCCCGGGGGCACTGTCGTCAGGTTGACGCCGAAATTGACCAGCCCGCCGAATTCGCCAAGCTGCCTCTTCTCGCGCAGCTCGCAGCCTTCCTGGAACGGGGCGGGATAGCTGCTGCCGATCCGTGCCGGAACATCCATCGGATCGAAGGCCGGTTTCGCCGGTTTGCTCATTCCTGTCTCTCCTGTGTTTTGGTTAACAGGATCATAGGGGAAGCGTGACCACACACAAAATCACCGCGACGGCATTGCAACCGGACGCCGCGCCGAGTATGCCTCTCCCGGCCGGGGTTTCCGGCGATTTCAGATCCGATCATCGTCTTTCTGGAGAACGATCCCATGAGCGCCATCGTCGATATCACCGGACGCGAGATTCTCGACAGCCGCGGCAACCCGACCGTCGAGGTCGATGTGACCCTTGAGACCGGTGCCATGGGCCGCGCCGCCGTGCCGTCCGGTGCCTCCACGGGCGCTTACGAGGCTCTGGAGCTGCGCGATCAGGATGCCGGCCGCTATGGCGGCAAGGGTGTGCTGCAGGCCGTGGACGCGGTGAATGGCGAGATCTTCGACGCGCTCTACGATATGGATGCGAGCGAGCAGATCGTCATCGACAAAACCCTGCTCGAACTCGACGGCACCGACAAGAAGGAGCGCCTCGGCGCCAACGCGATGCTTGGCGTCAGCCTTGCCGTCGCCAAAGCCGCAGCCGACGATCACGAGATGCCGCTCTACCGCTATATCGGCGGCGCTTTCGCCCATTTGCTGCCGACGCCGATGATGAACATCATCAATGGCGGGGCGCATGCGGATAACCCGATCGACTTCCAGGAATTCATGATCATGCCGGTCTCCGCTGCCACTCTGGCGGATGGAGTGCGCGTCGGAGCGGAAGTGTTCCACGCGCTGAAGAAGAAGCTCTCCGAGGCCGGGCACAGCACCAATGTCGGCGACGAGGGCGGTTTCGCACCGGACCTGAAGAGCGAAGAGGAAGCCCTGGGCTTCGTCATGTCGGCGATTGAAGCCGCTGGTTACAAGCCGGGTGACGATGTCGCCATCGCGCTCGATCCGGCTTCGACGGAATTCTTCAAGGACGGCAAGTATGTGCTGGCCGGGCAGGGTAAGACGCTGGATGCGGGCGGCATGATCGATCTCTATGAGGATCTCTGCGCCCGTTTCCCGATCGTCTCCATCGAGGATGCGCTGTCCGAGGATGACTGGGACGGCTTCAAGGCCCTGACGGACCGGATCGGCGGCAAGGTCCAGATTGTCGGCGACGATCTGTTCGTCACCAACCCGGCACGGTTGCGCAAGGGCATCGCCATGGGCGCGGCCAACTCCATTCTGGTGAAGGTCAACCAGATCGGCACCCTGACCGAGACACTGGATGCCTGCGAGACGGCGCACAAGGCCGGTTACACCACGGTCATGTCGCACCGTTCCGGCGAGACCGAGGATTCGACTATTGCGGACCTCGCGGTTGCCGTGAATGCCGGACAGATCAAGACCGGTTCGCTCTCCCGCTCCGACCGGATGGCGAAGTACAATCAGCTGATCCGGATCGAGGAAGACCTTGGCTCGGCGGCCCGTTATGCCGGCCGTGCAGCCCTCGGCCCGCGCGCCTGATAAAATCGCGTGACACTTCAACCCGGAGGCGATCACGTCGTCTCCGGGTGAGTCCTTTTGGCAACATGTTGTTCCGATTGAGAACCTTAAATTGAAGGTTCTCATTTCGTTCACGTTGACCGTCCGATTCGCGAGTGATTCACTGCGGGTCATTGGAGACAGGTCATGACCCTCGCATTCGAGTTCAAACGGCGTGCACGACACGTGGTCGGCCCGGTTATCGGCTGCCTGCTCCTTGGCTATTTCGTTTTCCATTCCATTGAGGGCGACCGGGGCATCCATGCCTGGCGCGCGCTCGACAGCAAGATAGAGATCGCGGAGGCCAAGCTTGCCGTGCTCAAGGGCAAGCGCGAGTCGCTGGAGAAAAAGGTCTCGATGCTGCATCCGGACAGCATCGACCGTGACCTGCTGACAGAGCAGGCGCGCCGGGTGCTGAACTACCTGGATCAGGATGATTTCGTGATCTCCGGAATGTCCGCCACGGAGACGGTAAAACCCGTTGGTGCAGCGCAGCAAACCATTGATGCAATGCACAAAAATGCAAAAACGCGGGCAATTTCAATAGCTTCCAACAACAATTAACCTAAATCGGGTTGAATATAGGATATCTCTTTATTTTCAATAAGTTAACTCTATTGAAAATCCAATTAATTTGAAGTACTTCTCTTTCCATACCAACTGAGGTGTCAACGCATCAAATGACACCTTTGATCCGGTCGAAAGGGAGAGAGATGGCTCAAGCGAAGTCTGCTGCCGGCGCCAGCCGCAGCGCACCCACACGGACTCGTAAATCCCGACCCGCCAAACCACCAAAGAACAACGCTGCGGAGCTGCTGCCGTTTTATCGCGACATGCTGCTGATCCGCCGGTTCGAGGAAAAAGCGGGTCAGATGTACGGGATGGGGCTGATCGGCGGCTTCTGCCACCTCTATATCGGCCAGGAAGCGGTCGTGGTCGGCATGCAGTCCGCCATTGGCAAGGGCGACAAGGTCGTCACCAGCTACCGCGATCACGGACATATGCTTGCCTGTGGCATGGATGCGCGCGGTGTGATGGCTGAGTTGACCGGCCGGATTGGTGGCTACTCCAAGGGCAAGGGCGGCTCCATGCACATGTTCAGCCGCGAGAAGGATTTTTACGGGGGCCACGGTATCGTTGGCGCCCAGGTTCCGATCGGTGCGGGTCTTGCCTTCGCCAACAAGTTCAACGGCACCAACGAGGTCAGCCTGACCTATCTCGGCGATGGCGCCCTGAACCAGGGCCAGGTCTACGAGACGTTCAATATGGCGGCGCTCTGGAAGCTGCCGGTCATCTTCATCATCGAGAACAACAAATACGCCATGGGTACCTCGGTAACCCGTGCGGCGGCCGGTATTTCGCTCTACCAGCGTGGCGCGGCCTATGGCATTCCGGGTGCGGAAGTGGACGGCATGGATGTCGTCGCCGTACAGGAAGCGGCGGAGAAAGCGGTCAAGCATTGCCGCTCCGGCAAGGGCCCGTACATCCTGGAAATGAAGACCTACCGCTATCGCGGCCATTCCATGTCCGATCCGGCGAAATACCGGACCAAGGACGAGGTCAACAAGATGCGTCAGGAGCATGACCCGATCGACCAGCTGCGGGCGACCCTGCTGGAAATCGGAGTCGAGGAAGAAGAGCTGAAGGGCATCGACCGCGAGATCAAGGCGATTGTTACGGACGCCGCCGATTTCGCCCAGTCCAGCCCGGAGCCGGATCCTTCCGAACTCTTCACGGATATTTTGGTCGAAGCCTGAGTAAGCGCGCGCTGCCCGCGCAGGTTCTGCGCGGCGCCGCGGGAGGAAGAAGCGAATGAGCGTACAAATCCTGATGCCGGCCCTGTCGCCGACCATGACCGAGGGCAAACTTGCCACCTGGATGGTCAAGGAAGGGGATACTGTTTCCGCCGGTGATGTGCTTGCGGAGATTGAGACCGACAAGGCCACGATGGAAGTCGAGGCCGTTGACGAAGGCACGATCGGCAAGATTCTGGTGGATGCCGGGACCGACAATGTCGCGGTGAACACCCCGATTGCGGTTCTGCTGGAAGAGGGCGAGGACGCCAGCGCCATCGATAGCGCTGATGCAGCACCCGCACCGGTAGCCGAAGCTCCGGCCGCTGAAGAGCCGAAAGCGAAAGAACCTGCCTCCGCCGCGCCTGCTGCTCCGGCCGCCGTGGTGCCGGAGAGTGACGAGGACAAGTATTTCGACGAGGTGAAGACCCAGACCATCCGCGAAGCCTTGCGGGATGCCATGGCCGAGGAAATGCGGTCGGATGACCGCGTCTTCGTCATGGGCGAAGAGGTCGCGGAATATCAGGGTGCCTACAAGGTGACCCAGGGGCTGCTGCAGGAATTCGGCGACAAGCGGGTGATCGACACGCCGATCACCGAGCACGGTTTTGCCGGTCTCGCCGTCGGGGCGGCTTTCGGTGGTCTGAAGCCGGTTGTCGAGTTCATGACCTTCAACTTCGCCATGCAGGCGATCGATCACATCATCAACTCGGCCGCCAAGACACTCTACATGTCCGGCGGCCAGATGGGCTGCCCGATGGTGTTCCGCGGCCCGAACGGCGCCGCTGCACGAGTCGGTGCGCAGCATTCCCAGTGCTATGCCAGCTGGTACGCGCATTGCCCGGGCCTCAAGGTGGTCTCCCCCTATTCGGCGGCCGATGCCAAGGGCCTGCTGAAGTCCGCGATCCGTGATCCGAACCCGGTGATTTTCCTCGAAAACGAGGTGCTCTACGGCCAGTCCTTCGACGTGCCGGTGAGCGAGGACTTCACCGTTCCGATCGGCAAGGCCAAGATCGTCCGCGAAGGCACGGACGTGACCATCACTGCCTTCTCCATCATGGTCGGCAAGGCCCTGAAGGCGGCCGAGAAACTGGCCGAGGAGGGGATCAGCGCCGAGGTCATCGACCTGCGCACCATCCGTCCGCTCGATACGGCCACGATTGTCGCCTCCGTACAGAAAACCAACCGCCTCGTCACATGCGAGGAAGGCTGGGCGACCTGTGGTATCGGCTCCGAAATCGCGACCATGGTGATGGAGCAGGCTTTCGACCATCTCGATGCGCCGGTTGCGCGCGTTGCCGGTGAAGACGTGCCGATGCCGTATGCGGCCAATCTGGAAGCAATGGCTCTGCCGCAGGTGGAAAACATCATCGAGGCGGCAAAGTCCGTCTGCTATCGCGGCTAAGGGAGAGACAAGATGGCCATACCCGTTCTGATGCCTGCCCTGTCGCCGACCATGACAGAGGGCAAACTCGCCACCTGGATGGTAGCCGAGGGCGACAAGATTTCCGCCGGTGATGTGATTGCGGAGATCGAAACCGATAAGGCAACGATGGAAGTCGAAGCCGTGGATGAAGGCACGTTGGGCAAGATCATCGTTGCCGCCGGCACCGATAATGTTGCCGTCAATGCGCCGATCGCCGTGATTCTGGAAGAAGGCGAAGACGCCGGCAGTGTCGACATGGACGCCGTCGCCGGTAGCGGCGGTCCGGCTCCGAAAGCGGAAGCCAAGCCGGAACCGGCACCTGAGCCCGCTCCGGCGGCAGCACCTGCACCGGCAGCTAAAAAAGAGACACCGGCGCCGAAACCTGCACCGGCTCCAGCCGCATCGTCGGGCGAA
>TARA_R110002051_G_scaffold4229_2_pt1 | contig 66528 bp, 47 predicted proteins | sample TARA_R110002051 | Tara Oceans TARA_R110002051 (sample SAMEA4397023) | marine metagenome | biome: Polar Biome; feature: [MES] marine water layer (ENVO:01000295) within the mesopelagic zone...; material: water (ENVO:00002006), including particulate matter (ENVO:01000060) such as......
TGCGTAAAAAATGAAATGAGTGGAGGGTCAAGCAAATTAGCTCCTGCCTCAAGGAATGAGGTGAAATTTCATAATTAAGCAGGATGTAAATATTCAGGTTAATCTTGACTACACCTTTAATTTGCGCCGTAGTGAATGAAATTTTTAGCAACGCTTACTTCAGCCTAGCGTTTTTTGGTTCTTTTTTTGGCAATGCAAAAAAGAACAAGCCCAATGAACAATTAATTTTTTTAAATATTTTCCTGTAGTATTATCAATAGTTTCTACTCTAGAAAAGTAGCATTCAAGTTCACTATTTGAATTCTACAAGACTTCAAATGACCGTTCATCCCTGGTACTTTTTTTGGCAATGCAAAAAAGAACAAATAATCTTAACCAGATTTAACGGTAAAAAAAACCTTCTCAACAAGAAAAACTCCCAACATAATGTATGTTGGGAGTTTCCGGACTTTCGCATACCTATCCGATAGGGAGACAGTAGCGATACTTCATTATATTAACCTTTTACTGGTGCTTTCTTCACAGTTTTTAAATGCTCAGCATAGAAGCCCATCATCGCTTCATAAAAGCTTAAGGTATTTTCTTCTTTGGCAAAACCATGTCCTTCGTCATACTTGACCATATAAGGAACCTCAACACCTCTCGCTCTCAGTTTTTCAACGATCTGATCTGCTTCATTGATGTTTACACGCGGATCATTGGCGCCTTGAACTACAAATAATGGCTTAACGATTTTATCTACATGCAAGGCTGGCGAAATCTCATTCATAATTGCCTGCTCTTCTGGCACATTAGGATTATACCAAATCTTATGCATCAAATCTCTATACTTTTCCCAATAGGCTGGAAATGATTCCATAAAAGTGTTTAAGTTACTAACGCCCACATAATCTACACCACAGGCATAGCGATCTGGTGTTTTGGTCATGCCGCGTAATACTGCATAACCCCCATGGCTTCCACCGTAGATTGCTACTTTATCCTTATCGACATAACCTTGCTCGATTACATAATCTAAGCCATCTTCTACATCGTCCATCGCCTTACGACCTATCTGTCCAAAGCCTCCATTTAAAAATGCTTTTCCGTAACCTCCAGAAATTCTAAAGTTCACGTGTAAGGTCGCATAACCTCGACTGGCAAATAATTGCGCTTCTGGGTTAAAGCCCCAGTTGTCACGAATCCCTTGTGGTCCTCCGTGCGGATTAACAATCAGCGGCAATTTTTCTCCTTTTTGCGCTCCTGCAGGTAGCGTGATATAACCGTGGATGGTCAAGCCATCACGACTCTTAAAAGCGATTGGAGTCATGGTTGCCATATCCTTTTCTTTCAGCTGAGGAAGTAATTTGTACAACAAGGTCACCGTATCTTTTTTGACGTCATATAAGTGATATTCACCTACAATACGGTCACTGGTGATCACAACCATATACTTACTTTCATCATCTGTTCTTCCAACAGTAAAGAACTGCTTGTCACCAAATTCTTTAGATAAACGCTTATGAATTTTCTTATAGGTCTTACTTACTGGAATAATTACTTGTTTCTCTGCAGTAAATGAAAAGTAATCAATCTCATAGTTGCGCTTTCGCGAAAGCGAGATACCACTCACATCATAGGTGTCATCTTCAAACATCGTTTCAAGGACCTTATTCTCCTTTAAATCATACCGCTGAATCTGAGTTTTATCTGAATTCAAATTAGAAACAACATAGGCAGCATGTTCATTGTCTGAATTATAATCAAAACGACTAATGGCAAAGCTATCTCCAAAAGGGGCTACCAATAATTGCTTGAATTCTCCGTCTACATTGTATAAAACTTCCGTTTCAATACCATTGATAATTCTGGTGATCGCTCTTAGGTTTCCTTTACGATCAAAATCATAACCTGCAACGGGAGGCGCTCCCGCTTCAACGGTATATAATTTTTCAACTTCCCCAGTAAGGATGTTTAATTTATAAGGTTCTTCTTGTTGCTTATCGTCCTTGTTCATTTGAACAATTACGTGCTCCTTATCTTCCTTAAGAATCGCCAATAGATTTACTTTCACCTCCTCATAAGGTGTTAATTCTTTGTTGTTTGTTCCATCTAGATCTACACCAAATAAGTGATAGTTTTCGTTTCCTCCTTTGTCTTGTAAGTACAATACTCTGTCTTCACTCGCCCAAAAGTATCCGCGAATTAAATCTTCTTGCTGTTGAACCAATAAAGTTTCTTCCTGCGTCTCTGTGTTCTTTAAAAAGAGATCTCTCTCTCCAGATTCACGACGTTTCATATACGACAAGTACTTGCCATCTGGTGATAACTTAAAAGAGTATGCGGCTGGTGTCTTAAAGTAATCGGCGACTGTATATTTAAAATCTCCATCTGCTTTTGCGGCTAGCTTTGCCAAGTCGGCATCAGAAGTTGGCAGGGCTGTATTTCCCGGTTTTGTCTTTACAGTGGCTTTTAAATCTAGCGGATATTCTTGTCCCATTTGTGTGTATGTTCCTTTGATAGTATTGTTTTCAAAGGTACCTAAATACGACATCTTCATCTTAGCCGATTTGATGCTAAGTTGTGTTCCTTCCAATACCGCGCTGTCCATTTCGATTCCCGATGCTCCTTGTGCTGGAACATCCAAAGTCGCCATCAGACCGTCTGCAGTTGTTGTGAAGATATATATCAGTTCGAGCTGCATTCCCTGTACATCCAAGGTGCCTGCATATGCTCCGCTTATTTCCTGGGCTGCCATATGCCTTGTGGCTAAGGCAACGACCGTTACGATTATGTATTTAATAATTGTGTTCATATAAGATTGTTTTAAGAGTTAGTATGATAAAATGTAAAAAATTGCAATTCCAGTTAAAATACCCAGCACTAGCTTTCCAGATTGGGCAAAAGAAAATGATGTTGTTTTCATTAACAGTGTGATTTAAGGTTTTTTAGATTGTTTGAGTTGTTTGGCAAAGACATTGAAAATCAAAAACAAGGTGACGGCCAATAATAATTTCACCTCCAAGGATGAGCCATCCAAATAGTAGTCTAGCAATAGTTCTGCACCTAGAAAAATGAGTATTGCAAGCAGAAAAAATTTATATTCTCGTTTCATTGGATGATTCCGTTTTTAATGGTGATAGTATGATGTTTTTCTGCTCCCACAAATTCTAAGGTCAATAGATCTAAATCTGCATAACCGTAGACTGCATCTTTTAAAACATCATTAAGCCTATTAACCTCTTCTCCAAGATTGTTGTACTGGCAGTTGACTAATTCAAATTCTGCTTTTTCTGTTGTGATGCCATCCTCTGCACTATATTGAATCCCTCGAGCATACATAAACTGATTGACCTCTTCACAGTCGCAGTTTTCCTTAATCGCGATCTCGACATTATGGGCTTTATCCATATGATCTACAATGCCATTTATTCCTCCTTTAATAAGAAACCCTATTAGAATTCCTAAAAAAGCTAGGCCTACTGTTTTAATTACTTTTTTAAATGTTCTCATCGTCAAACTTTTTTGTGGTTGATTTCTGAGTCAAATATGCAACGGAAGTGTCCTATATAAAAGAGAAGCTACCCGATTTTAGGAAATTTTGGGTAGCTGTTATTAATTGTAAAGCGTTGTGTTTACTGATACTAAGCGGGATTTGTTGCAATTTCGCGGAGGCGTAAAAAACCACACCCTAATTTTATAAATTTGGGTTTCAAAAATGACAAAAAAGGAAAGTTTAGGCAGCGATTTGATTCAATTTCTTGATGTAGAAGGAAGGATTTAATCCTGTGTGCTGCTTGAAGTATTTTGTAAAAGAATCGGCGCTTTTATAACCTAATTCGGTGGCAATTGCTTGGATGGTATAGCCTCTAAATTTAGTGTCCTCCTTCAGTTTTAAGATCGCATAATTCACACGAAGGTCATTGATATAGGTGCTGAAGTTTTTCTCAAAAGTAGCATTGATCACCTTAGATAGATAGGTAGTATTGGTCTTGATTCGTTTGGCAACATTATGGGCACTACAGCCAGGATGCAAATAATAATGCTGCGCTTCCAGTTTTGTAAGTCCGTCGAGAATCATTTGGGTAGTCTCCTCATTTACCTCAGAAGTTCCACTTTCTTCTAAGACTATATCCTTTGTATTTACAATTTGCGACTCTGGCGCATCAACAGCATTTACTTTATCAAATAAGGCCTTAAATTTTTGTTCGTTTTCTTTGCGTTGTTTGTTGCTAGGAAGAAGACCTACTATTAAAAAAATGATCACAATGCCTCCGGCAATACCACCATATAATATCAGGTTTTCCTTTTGGGCCTTTTCTTTTGCGAGGGTATCCAATTCGTTTTGGAAAGCATCAATTTCTTGATTTTTAAAGGAAGTGGATAGATCTGTTCTTAATTTCCCAAATTCGGAGGCAGTATTAATATGCTTTTCAAAGTAGTAATTGGCACTGTCCAATTGCCCCAGTGACTTATGTGCTTTTGCCATGACCTTATAGTAGTCATCCATATACTTTTCTTCCTCTAAGGGTACGTCATAAACTTTAAGACCAAGATTCAATACATCGACAGCTTTTTGATACTTTTTGGTACCATAATAGATTTTTCCTAGGTTACCACTCAACACTAGACTATCAGTTTTAGTCATAGGTAAGCACATAGACGCATAGGCATCCAAATCATTCTTTGCTTTTTCAAATTCGCTCTTCAAAATAAAAGCTTGACTGCGCACCACATGGAGAACCTTTAGATAACAGCTATCTTCAATAGGTTTGGCTAAAGCAAAAGCCTTTTCAACATAGAATATGGAAGAATCTGCTTGGTTTGCATTCTCATAAGACTTCCCGATGTTTGCAAGAAATGACATTTGAAGCTTGCGTTTTGAGACTGTAGTATCAGTAAGAACCATCGACGCTTTAGACAACTCACTAAGCCTTTCTTTCATAATATCTATGGCTCCGAGGTAGTCTTCTAGGCTTCCTTTAATCCACCCAATATTATTGATAATGGAAAAATAATTAGCGTAATCTTTAATCTCTAAAGCAATATCTGCTCCTGCGTAGTACGGAGCAATCGCTTTAGTAAATGAACTTTGTTTATTAAATAAATACCCTTTTAACATATGGGCTTTCATTTCTAAATCTTTATCTCCATCCCGTTGTGCCTCCTCAATAATGGCCTCGAAATAAGGAAGTCCATCTTCCATTTCACCAACCATTCCATGGATAAAGCCTAAACCTAATTTTGAGTTTGAAATCTCTTCTGTATCGTTGGCAGCTTCTGCGCGTTCTAAAAGATAGGTGGCTAAATTAATCGCCTTTGTCGAATCTGTTTTTGAAGTAGCATTTATGAGTTGTCTGACCTCCAGATAACTCTTGGATGCCAAGGTATCCTCCTGTGATTGTGCCACAGTTGGAAGGCAAAGACATAAAATTAAGAAGGATAGGCGTAAAAGGAAGTTCATATGGTATGAGTAGCTCAAATGCAAGAAGTGTTACAATCGTCAAATATAAGGATTAAGCCACGACCACTTCTAAAAAGACCGACTACAAATTCCTTCTGAACTCGTATCTTCGTAGGGTGCAAAACCACTTTGATTATCTCATTTTAGGCGGCGGCCTCTCCGGCTTGAACTTGGCGCTACAGCTAGAGGCAGATCCGTTTTTTAAGGATAAGACAATTGCAATCATAGAATCGACAACTAAGACAGTTAATGACCGCACCTGGTGTTTCTGGGAGTCTGGAAAGGGATCGTATGAGGCCCTAGTTTCTCATCGTTGGGAAAGTATCCAATTTAAGAGCCCTGACTTTTCAAAGGACATTGCTATTGCTCCCTATCAGTATAAAAAAATTGAATCAAAGGATTTTTACGCTTACGCGAAATTGCAACTCAAAGCGCAAATCGTACATGCAACTGTAGTGAGCACCGAAGACCAAGGAAAGAAAGTGGTTGTCACTACAAATAGTGGCATCTATACGGCATCCAAAGTTTTTTCTAGTATTCTTGACCCTAAATTACTCGAACAACAGAAACAGCAGCAATATCTAAAACAGCATTTTATAGGCTGGTTTATAAAAACGGAAGTACCCACCTTTGATGTAAATAGGGCTACTTTTATGGATTTTACCATCCCACAGAAAGGTAACTGTCGGTTTATGTATGTGCTGCCAACATCAGAAACAGAAGCCCTGTTTGAGTATACACTTTTCTCCAAAGACCTCCTACCCGATTCCGAATATGAAACAGCAATTGCCGACTATTTACAGAAGGTTGGGATTACAAAATATAGCATTCAACGCAAGGAGCAGGGTAATATTCCTATGAGTTCCTATCGTTTTGAGCAGCACAATACAGAGAATATTATGTTTATTGGGAGTGCAGGCGGCTGGACCAAAGCGAGTACTGGCTTTACCTTTCAACACAGCCTTAAACGGACCGAGCAACTCTTAAGATTCTTAAAACAGGGAAAAGATTTTACTCAGCACAAAACAGGGAGTCGTTTCTGGTGGTATGACCTCATTTTTGTAGACGTCCTTTACAGAAAAAACCATTTGGGAGCGGCTATTTTTGGCACGATGTTTCGAAAGAATCCTACAGACCGCATCTTTCGATTTTTGGATAATAAAACAAGTTTTGCTGAAGAACTTCGCATTATGTGGAGTCTCCCTAAGAAAGAATTTATCAAGAGTGTTTTTAGTCGGCTTGGGGCGATGTTTCGATAAACAACAACTTACATTCCGCGTTCTTTTTGAATAGTTTCGTAAGCTTCTTGAACCATTCTAAACTTATCTTCGGCCCCTTGACGGTAGGCTTCATCCATATGTTGTAGTTTATCTGGATGGTATTTCTTTGCCATGGTTCTAAAGGCTTTTTTGACCTCGTCATTGGTGGCGCTTTTTTCGATCTCCAGAATCTTATAGGCGCTATCTGCTTTTTTGATAAACATGGCTTTTATGCTTTCAAAATCCTGGTGATTGATTCTAAAATGCCCAGCGATTGTATCTAAAACATTTACTTCAGATTGAGATATTTGACCATCCGCTTGAGCAATTCCGAATAGGAAATGTAGGATTTGTAGGCGAACTTCGTAGCGAGTGCGGGCATTGAGGTAATTACAAATACGAGAAGCAGAAACCTCACGGCTTTTGATCACCTCGTTAAAGGTTCTGAAGGTTGCATTGGCTCTGTCTTTTCCGTAAGCTCTTACAAAATATTGACGGGCATAATCGAGTTCGTTCTGGCTTACTGTGCCATCTGCTTTGATGACAATGGAAGCAAGGGAGAGTAGATTCAACTCAAAATCTCCAGGAGAGACAGAGCTCTTAGTAGCATTATCAAAAACATCTTTGAAACTTCGTCCGCCAGTGGATCCGGCATTCTTTCCTTGACTCATTAAGGCATCAATTGCCGAACCAATAAAATATCCAATGACAGCACCAAAAAAACCGCGCCCGGCAATCCATCCTATGACGGCACCAATATATTTAACCATGTATTATTCAACTTAAGAGAACAGCAAAAGTACGTGTTCTCGGCTATATGACGCTGCTCTTTGCAGAATGTTACGTCTGATCCATTCTCAACGAACTTTTATCAAACACCAGTCTTTGCGCTCACAACTTGTTCTTCAAAAAACATTCCATGTCAGTAATCAACTGCCATAATTTCCGTCTAATGATCTGAGGTACACTTTTTGTATCTTTGCATTCAAAATAAATTGATTATGTATCCAGCAGATTTAGTAAAACCAATGCGTGAAGACCTTAGTCGTAATGGCTTCACAGAATTACATACAACAGACGACGTAAACGCAGCAATGAAAAAAGAAGGGACAACCTTAATGGTTGTAAATTCTGTTTGTGGTTGTGCCGCTCGTAATGCACGTCCAGCAGCAGTTCACGCTATTAAAAATGGCAAAAAACCTGACAATATCTTTACGGTATTTGCAGGTGTAGATGGGGAAGCAACAGATTTGGCGCGAAGCTTTATGGTTCCTTTTCCTCCTTCAAGTCCGTCAATGGCCTTGTTTAAAAATGGAGAATTAGTACATATGCTTGAACGTCATCATATCGAGGGTCGTCCAGCAGAAATGATTGCTGACAACCTTATAGATGCTTTTAATGAGCATTGCTAGGCCACGAATTATCGTTTAAAATCTTAAAAACCGTTTCATTTGAAGCGGTTTTTTTATTTTTACGCCTTTGCCACCTGAAAAGAAGAGTTTTAATCATCGAGCTACCAAAGCTATCACATGAAGAAAATACTGGCCTATCCTCTTACGATCATTTACTATCTATGCTTTGGGTTGATCCTTGTAATTTTTCACCCTATACAGTGGTTTTGTCTAAATGTTTTTGGCTATCAAGCTCATAAGAAAAGTGTAGACATCATGAATTTCTTCATCATGCGCTGCCTTAATATTTTAGGAACGAGCTTTCGCTTTGACAATCCGCATACCATTCCTTTAGACCAACCTTGTATTATTGTATCTAATCATCAAGGCACCTATGATATTCCACCTATCATTTGGCATCTCAATCGACTGCATCCAAAATTTATTAGTAAAAAGGAACTAGGGAAAGGGATTCCAAGTATTTCCTACAACCTAAAACATGGAGGCTCGGTACTTATTGATAGAAGAGATAAAGTACAAGCCATTAATGCCATCAAAGATTTGAGTGTTTATTTAAATACGCATAATCGGTCTGTAGTTATTTTTGCAGAAGGCACAAGAAGTAAAGATGGTACTCCTAGGCGTTTTGCAACAGCAGGTTTAAAAACATTATTTGAAGCGATGCCTACTGCATTGATCGTTCCTATCACCATACATAATTCATGGAAACTCAATCGCTGGGGAGGATTTCCTATGGATCTAGGCGTTCAGGTGCATCATAAAGTACATACTCCCATGCCAATGCAAAGCGGAGATGTAAATGCTTTCATACAAGAAATAGAGAATGTCATCTTGCAAGACTTTTCAGAGATACGTGACCGTAGATAATGAAAAAAAGAAAACATTCATTTCGAGAAGTTTCCAACCCACCGGGACTCCTTGCCCAACTATCGATTCAAATTCTAGTTGGAATAGGAATCATCATTCCCTTTTATGACACTATTACTGCATTGCGTTTTGTGGCTTTGGGAGGTTTTCTTATCGCAATCTATGGGATAATAAAACTTGTAGTTAATAGTGAGGCTATTTTGTTTCATTATTTCCCAACGAAACACAAGCGGGAGAAAAAACCAAAAAAGGGTGATAAGCGTATTGAAAATGCCTCAGGATTTGTGTTTTTAATTGGCATTATATTCCTAATTTTTAGAATAGTTCCATTAGACAATACCATTGGCGGCCTGCAACTATTCTTTTATTCGGCTGGTCTTGGATTTCTTTTAGGAATTGGCATTGTCCTTATCATTAAACTACTTCGCCCCAGCGTTTTTTATGACAGTAGTCGGCGCATGGGTGTAATTCTCAGTTTTGGACTTGGTTTTGGGATGTTTTTTGCCGCTTCGGCTTCGTTTATCAACGAAAAAAAGGCAGATACTGATCTACTTACAAAGGAGGTTGAAATTGTAACTAAGAGTTCAAACACACGAAAAAGTCCTGCTTATTACATATTTGTGAAGATTGACGGAGATGAAGAGCGCATTGAATTAAACAAGAAGGTCTGGGATTCATTCCGCGATGGAGATATGGTTACCTTAGAGCTTAAAAAAGAATATTTTAATTATCCATTCATAACCAATTTGAAAAAAATTAAATCAGGACAATGGTAAATTCCACGCTCATACAAAATACCATCACTTTTGTAAAAAAAACACTTAATAATGCAGAAGGAGGTCATGATTGGTTTCATATAGAACGGGTGTATAAAAATGCGCTTCAGATCGCTCAAGGCGAAAGGGTAAACCAGGAAATTGTGGCCCTAGGCGCCTTGCTACACGATATCGCAGATTCCAAATTTCACAAGGGAGATGAGACCGTAGGTCCTGCCGTGGCAACAGCCTTTTTACTGCGTCAAAATGTCGATAGTTCTATCATTGAACATGTTGTTCAAATTATCAAAAACATATCTTTTAAGGGAGGGAACAAAGCACAAGCCTTTAGTTCATTAGAATTGGATATAGTCCAAGATGCAGATCGTCTCGACGCACTAGGAGCTATTGGTATAGCTCGCACCTTCAATTACGGAGGTTTTAAAAACAGGAAGTTGTATGATCCTGCTATCCCGGTTGATTTAGAAATGACCCCTGCTCAGTACAAGGCGTCTACAGCACCTACGATCAATCATTTCTATGAAAAACTACTGCTACTTAAGGATCGAATGAATACCAAAACAGGCCGTAAAATGGCAGAAAAACGCCACCAATATATGGAGGCGTTTCTCAAACAATTTTATGCCGAGTGGGAAGGAAATTTATAAGGTCACCTTTCCTAGGGTTACTTTATCCAACTGCTTAAACAATTTGACCACTTTGATTTCTCTAGTTTCTTGCGGAGTTCCATAGTTTTTGAAGACGGTATATTTCAAGAAGGGTGGTAAAACATAATCACTCTCATCGCCTAAATACTGAATATTTATCAACCATTCTCCTGGGGTTGCATCGTCAATTATGAACTCTTCCATTTGGAAACCTTGTAATTGTTCTGCTTTCAAGCGCTCTCTATTGTCTTCTAAGGTATGCGACCATTTAAAGAATTTCTTCTCTGGATTCACAAATTGAAATTCAAAGGGCACTGTCCTATCCGACCATTCTACTACCATACGAATATCGATGTTATAATCGGTGCGCAGCCATTCATTTGGGAGGCGGTTATAATCGATTTTATCCTTGTGTAAGGCCACCAAATTACTGAGTTCGTTGCGTAAAGGCTTCTCAAGGCCGTCAAAATTTACTCCTTTAATTTGTTCGCCCAACATATTAATATATAGTTCCAAGGCTTTGTTATACTGACCGTTCTGTTGATATGCCAAGGCTAAATCACGGTAGGATTGTGCTTCTTGAGGAGCGATTTTGGCAATTCGCTCATTTACAAGCACCATGTTTTTAGTATCGCCTCGGGTATCATATACATAGGCAAGCGTACGTAAAGCCTTGGTGTTATTTCTAGAAATATAGGCAAGATCGGCGCGAACTTCTTCGCCTAATTTCTTGTCTAAGGTTGAAAAGTATTTGGCTGCATCTACATAAAACTCGAGTGGAGATTCTTGAGTACGAGATAACTTTTGATATAGCTCAAATTGCTTTTCAAGGAGACCGCTTTCGCGAAAGCGCACTATATAAGCTGGTAAACTTGCATCTAATCCTTCTTTACTATTTGCTACATATTCGTTTCCAGTAACCAAAGCAGAACGTTGAGCTTTCTTTGCTTTTTCTTTAAAAGTTGCATCAGAAGTCTTGATTAGAAAGGCACCTCCGGCGGCCATCGAACCATAACGTGAGGTCGCAGACACCGATTTTAATACCGAAATACTCTCGATCTGTTGTACATCTAAAAATTCTGGGGGGTCTTGATAAGGCGTGCCATTAACAATCCAAATAGGAGGGACTTCAGTGTTTATAGACTGAGAACCACCTCGGATTTTATATACAACTTCGCTACCACTGTACAATCCTCCGGCTACATCAACACCAGCAACCTTGCCCGTAATTAACTGTCGCAAACTTGTAGCTCCGTTTGAGAAACTATTTTTTGAAATTGTTTTGGTGGAGGTTCCTACTTGATCTTCATTGGTTTCACCATAGGCAGTCTCTACGGTATTATCTACCCGCTTACTCCCTGCAACTATTACCTCATCCAATTCCTGATTTTTTGATGTTAGTTTGACATTTGGAATTTGCTGAGATTCTACGAGCACTTCTTTTGGGTAATAGCCAGCCTTATTGATGATTAATACATCATCCATTTTGGCTGTAATAGCATAAGATCCTTTGGCATCTGTCATTACTTCGTTGAAAGTCCCTTTTAAGCTAATAGCGGCATCTTTAAGAGGTCCTTTAGCATTTGCTACTGTTCCTTGAATTGTTTGCAAGCCATCAGAGATAGGCGTGTCCAATGTTTGAATCTCTTCTGTGTATTCGTTGCCTTCAACTAGCATCGATTTTGGAGCTGCGTCGGGACTCGACGAAAAATTGATTGTTTCAATTTCAACCACCCCATTTTTTCCTAAACTACCATAGCGTAAGGTTCCAATTCCCGATTTATAAACTGTAATACTCTCTACATTACTAGGAGGGATCCATGGTTTTGGGGCATCTGGAATAAATAGATTTCCATCGATAACAATCAACATAGCTGCTCCCCATCGTCCTAAAACAATTAGGCCATTTCTTGGATCTTCGACAGCTCTTATCCCTGCAAATCTTCCATTAAGCACACTCGCTATGTCTGGCTTTCCTTGTGGAATATCGGCCTTTCTTAAGACTTTCACATCATAGCCAAGTTTGTCTTTATTTACCTCTCCATTGACCGTTTGAATGGTCTCATTCTTTTGGCTACCGCCTTGCAAAACCACCTCATCTAAAACATCATTCTTTGCAATGAGTTCAATGTCGTAATTGGTGGTGTTCTCTACGATCTCAAAGCCCTTAGAATACATTCCTAAATAATGTACGAGGAATACATCTCCTGTAGTTCCTAACATTTCAAAACTGCCATTGGCTTTTGTAGTATACTCATCAAAGGAACCGCTGCGATTAATACTGGCTCCTTGAATGGGACCTGAAGATGTAAAAATGGTTCCTGTTATTTTTGATACAACATTTATATTTGGAACTTTGTCAACGTAATCATTTCCTTTAACTAGCGCACTATTAAAATATTTGGCCTTGGCAAGAGGCGCACTTTTGGTAGTAACAATTACAGCGAGTCCAAGGATATCCGGCCCGTATCTCGATGTCAAAAAAGATGACTCTTTAACGACAATAGACTCTATATCCTTGTCGGCCAAATAGAATGGTGGCGGTTCGCCAGGGCCTAATTTTATCCCATTTACCACCCAAGCATTTGGTGCTTTTCCTTTTATCAAAATAATGGGTCCGTAAGGTGTATTACTTAAGGTTACCCCACTAAACATATTACGAAGCAGCTGTTCCAGCGTAAGTCCATTGGGTGTAATATCCTCACTAGTTATAAAGAAATCCCCTAAGGCTGTCACTCCTCCTGGTGCATGAGGCACTGTGGTTCCACGCATTTCCTTTTTTCCAACGATTACATTTTTGTATTTACTCGTGAGCACAACTTCTTTTAGGACATCATTCTTAGGCAACAGTTCGACAACTATTTCTTTTCCTTTGGTAATTAAAACATCCTTTGGAAACATCCCTAGGTATCGAAATAATAAAATATCACCATCTTTTGCTGGAATCGTGAAGCTGCCATCGGCCTCAGTACTATACTCTTTTAATGTTCCTTTTATATGAATGGAGGCCCCTTGTAAGGGTTGGTTGAGACTTGTTACTTTCCCTTGAATTAAAGGTCCTGTAGTTATGGGAGGCTTACTAATTTTCTTTTCTTCTACCTCCACAATTTGCTCGGCTACCAGAGGTTTATTTTGCTCCATCCAGAGCGGTACAAATGTTCCATTAGTATAGCGAGCCAAATTCTTCAAATAAGAAATGCCTATCGTCGTTTGTATTGTTGTAACTCCTGTTATAGGTAGCTCTTGAGTGACCTCCAATTCTCCAAAATTTGGATCCCCATTAGAGAAAAGTAGGGCACGATCTGCTTTACCCGTCTTGAGTAAGCTATAGTTTGAGGGCCCATTATAGGTTTTGGCGGTTACGCTTTCGCGCCATGCCTGCCGGTAGGCAGGAAAGCGAGATACATCTCCATCCCAGGCGGTCCATGGCACCACAACATCTAACTGATCATTAAAAACTTCAATCTGCACTTGAGCATTTGATACACCATCTAAATACCTACTTAAAAATGCCAGTTCTTTATCTAAATCACGGTCTTGCATCCCCTCGGAAATATCCCAAAAGACTTTGACTTTATTACCAATAACTTTCTGTGGCGCATCGGCTTTTTTGAGCTGAAAGATGCTCGGGATGTTTAGTAAGGCGCGAATTTCTTTGGCCTCTAATTGGATAGTTTCATAGCCTGGAGCGCTCACAGTCAATATGGACGAATCATCCAAAACTTGATGATACTTTTTGTAGGCAAAACGTCCATTGGAAGCACTCATTACACCTACCCCTTGATGATTTATTCCAATTTTTGCATCTGGAATAACCAATTGCGTTTCTGCATCCTGAACAACTCCTTTAAAAACGGTTTGCCCATAGGCAGTGTTTCCAAGAAGTAAAAGCAGCAATATAAACAACGGAGATGTAAGTGCATTTTTCATAGGAAGTGTGTTTAGTTTAATGTGATTTTTCCAAGTGTTACCTTTGACTGTTGATTCCTTAAATCAATGATTTTTATAGTCTTCGTTTCTTGAGGGGTTGCATAATTTTCAAATGCCGTGTATTTAAGATACACTGGAGTGGAATCTTCATCTTCATTAAAATATTCCACATTCACCAACCAAACTCCGGGAGGCGCATCGTCTAGAGCGAATTCTTCCATGAGATAACCTTTGGCAAATTCGTCTTGAATACGGCTAAGATTATCCAACTTAGAATGTGTCCACTTAAAAAATTTCCCTTGCGGATTTACAAATTGTATTTCAAAGGAAGCTTCTGGATTGGTCCATTCAAAAACCAATCGGCGATCTTTTTTAAAACTTGCATCTAATAACGAATTCGGTAAGTCCTGAAAAGAAAGCTTTGATTTATGGAAGGCGAGTAAATGCAAAAGCTCATTTTCTATGGTTTTTTGCAGGGGTTTGAAATCCAAGTCTGCAATCTCATTATTGAGCATTTGTTTATACATATCAAAGGCTTCTGTATATTGATGGTTGGTCTGATAGGCCAATGCCAAATCGCGATAGGACTGAATTTCTTGAGGTGCTATACTTGCAATATATTCATAAAGTTGCACTAGCTTTTTAGTGTTACTTTGATAGTCTAACTCATAAGCCAACATTCGCAAGCCAAGAATATCTCTTGGAGCTTGCGCACTTATTGTAGTCAAAATACGATTAGCTTTATCCCTATTCCATTTTCTGAAAGAACGAGAGGCTTCCAAAAGAAAAACATTCGTTCTCCCAGGATCAGCTGATCGATACTGCTCATAAATGGACAAAGCATCTTTATAAGTATGAGCCCCTTCTAGTTGAATACTGTAGGCTGGTTTTTTATATGCCTCCATTAAAGCTGCAACCTCTTCCTTATAGTCATTCCCTTGTACTAGAAGATTATCAACCTTTGCAATTAAGGCGTTTCTATAATTCTTATCGTTGGTTTTAGTAACTATAATAATGGCTCCACCCGCTGCAATATTTCCATACTGAGTCACAGCAGCCAAAGATGAGGTAACCACTATGGACGATATATTTTGTACATCAATAGGAGGAACCGTATTTGCTGGACTAGAGCCACTTATTGATGCTAGGGATTGTTGATATATCATTCCGTCTAGAACTATTATTGGGAGTAGTGGATTATTTATGGACATATAACGCGTCCTTGGAAAACTATAGACAACATCCCCAGTATACGGATTTCGTTCTATCAACAACTGTGGTTCTTGGGAGAGCACATCTTCCAGCCGAGTCATATGTGGTTTAATGTCTTTGTAGGTGATTCGATCTAACTTGGTACCAACGCCGTCGATATTTTTGGTTCCAGTGGCGGTCTCTACCATTTCAGCCTTCTTTTTACCTTCTAAGATCACTTCCTCTAACCAGTCGCCTTCGGTTTCTAGGTAAATATTTAATTCTTTGCCATTAGGAATTTTCAGCCTTTTAGATTTCATTCCTGGATAAGTGATTTCAAGAATGTGATCATCGCTAGCTTGTAATTCATACTCACCTAGAGCCTTTGATAGTACTGATATCCCTGTATTCAGATTAGTAATACGGCCACCGGCTAGGGCGCCCATTTCAGATGAGAGGGTTCCTTTAAGTAACTGCTGATCATTATTAGTTTGTGAGCCAAACTCAGATTCTGGGATATCTTTAAGTAATACTTCCAAACCTCCTTTTGGAGATTGTTCCTTCAAATTAATATGGGCTCCATCTGCAAAAACACTAAGAGTTTCCAATGCGTCCTTATTGATCCAATCTGAACTGCTAATAGCAAAAGTAGTGCTATTAAAAACTGGTTGTAAGCTTGAGAAAATTCCCTGTCCATCGGTAAAAACAAGATTTACATGCTGCTTTTCAGAGGTGGACGTCTTTAGCCTAGAAAAATCACTTTCTCCTTCATAAAGCGTAGCGTTTAGATAATTGATAACTTCATTTGCCGCTCCTCTTTTTACTTTAAATGATTGCTCCTCCTCATATCCTAAGGCAAATTTGTGTACCTGTACTGTAGTATTTTTCAACGCTTTAAAATAGCGTTCCAACAGTTCCAGTTCGGCATCAATATTTCTTTGTTGCAATTTAGCGGAAGCGTCCCAATACACATTGACAAGATCAGGTATCACACGTTTTGTAATTGCATTTTTATTAGTTTCGGGATAGGTCACATCCAAGGTGAAGGCCATGGCTTTGCCTTTTTGAATATCCCAAGCATCTTGGCTTGAGCGCTTGATAAAGGAAGATCGTTTATTGGAACTAGCAGCAAGTGCGAGGCCAATGCGGCTACCATATACTTCGATTAACTCAATACTCACAATTACATCATCATGAACTCGAATGCCATATTGTTTTAATGGAATGGTCTCTTTCCCTTTTTTCGTATTTATGGTGTGATAAATGGCTTTTCTAACAAGGTTGGTTCGGGGAGTGAAAAAAACAGGATCAGTATCATACACATTGATGCGCACGAGCAAGCTATCTGATAAATTTTCGAGAACCTTTAAATGCAAAGCATCAATACGCGATCCTTCATGAGAGATCTTAATTCTAGTGGCAATTTCACCCCCCAATCCCTTCTCATTCTTCCAATAGCCAAAGCGGTCATCATCTAATTTTGAATTCCCTATGGTTGTGCTTCGATAAGACTTTGAATCTACTATTACTTCGTCTAGGCTAAAAGTTTCGGCCATCAGGCGAATAGGCTTTTCTGAATTTAGAAGCTGCTTTAGTTGATTGATTGTAAAACGTTGCGTAGTATATCCAATCACTGAAATTTGCAAAATATCTTCAGGTGAAATACTGGAAACTTTATATTCTAGGTTGAATCGACCATACCTATTGCTAACAGTTCCCACGCCTTTACCCATAAAGCCAACATTGGCAAAAGAGATAGGGCGATCATTTGCGCTATCGAGAATCAATCCTCCTACTTGCACATTTACGCCTTGTTGAGAAAATTGAGCCTGAAGGTTCCCTGTATTGCAAATTAATATCCCTGTAATACAAAGAAAGGCGATAAGTCCTTTCATAGTCGTTTATTTATGTTTGAAACTTGGGAAATAAATCTCATAAGTCTCTAACTTAAAGGTAAATATAAATCGGCTTAAAATGGGTACACCGATAAAGGCTTCCAATATCGGTGTACTCTGTTATGTAGTTAATATTTAGCTTATCCCTTGTTAAATAAGGATTTTTCCAAGTATAACCTTGTCAGATTGTTGGGTCAATTTTATAAGACGGACTTCGCGTCTTTCATTGTTTGTTCCATAATCACGATATAAAACGAACTTCAAAAAAGGTGGAATTACGAACTGCTCGCCTTCATCGAGATATTGGACATTGATTTGCCAAAGTCCGTGAGGTGCTTGATCGATAATAAATTCTTCCATTTGCACTCCTGCCTTTTGCTCAGCTTGCAAACGATCCTTATTGTCGTACAAGGTGTGTTTCCAATTGAAAAATTTCTTCTTTGGGTTGACAAATTGAAACTCAAAAGGCACTTTATTATCAGAGTATTCTACGAGCATTCGTACGTCCAACTGATAATCGGTGTTTAACCATTCATTAGGAAGGCGTTTAAAGTTCATTTTATCTCTATGACGTTTTACCAAATGGCTTAATTCATTTCCAATAGCATTTTCAAGGATAGAAAAATCAACACCTTTGATTTGCTCTCCTAGCATATTGATATATAATTCTAGGGCCTGATCATAAGATCCACTTTCCTGATATGCATAGGCTAAATCTCTATATGACTGTGCTTCTCTAGGAGCTAATTCCAGAATGCGCTCATATACTTTGGCGGCTCTATCATACGATTCTGCCATGTCATATAAATAAGCAAGAATACGTAGTGCAGGAACACTTGATCCGCAAATTTCGGCAAGGTCCAAACGCACTTTTTCTGCTAGATTTGCATCCTTCGTTTGAAAGTGCAAGGCCATATCGGCAAAGAACTCTACAGAAGTGGCATAATTAGGAGCCATTTTTTGGTATAGATCAAACTGCTTTTCTGAACTGTCTAAACGCTCCAATTGAGTGATATAGCTCGGTTTTTTTAAACTCCCTTCAATGGTTCCTAAAACTTCTGTATCATCGTAATCGTTTCCTTTGACAAGGGCTGTGTTTTCAGCAATGATTTTTTTATAATAATCAAGGTTTGCTGCTTTTGTACGAACAACAAAAGCACCGCCAGTTGCAATAGTTCCATATCGAACAGTGGCATTGCTTCCCTTCAAAATAGAAATACTCGCTACATTTTGAGGGTCAATAAAAGTAGGGACATCTGTATACACTGCGCCATCTACCACCCAAATAGGAGGTAATTGGTTATTTATTGAAGACACTCCTCGGATTTGAAAGGTAGATTCATTTCCAAAACCAGACACTTGAACTCCCGCAAAGCGACCACGAATCACATCACTCAGATAAGTTGCTCCTAACGAAATATCTTTACTAGTAATTTCATTGACACTAAAGCCAACACTTCTACGGCTGGATTTACCAAAGCCTGTATTAACCTCCTCGTCATCCTCTGTCCTTTTTTCTCCAGAAATCACGACCTCATCTAATAATTCATCCTGAGGTGTCATATTAATGGTGAGTGGAGCGCTTGAATTAATAAGCATTTCTTTAGGATACATCCCTAAGTAACGTACTTGAAGAACATCCCCTTCACTTGCAGGAACTTCAAAACTTCCATCTGCTTTTGAAACATAGGTTTCTAAAGATCCTTTAATCATTATGATTGCACCTTGAACACCTCCAGCCGGACTAACAATTTTTCCGTTAGTCATTGTAGTCGCCGACCCAACCTTGTCATAATCCAAAGGTGTATTTGTGCGTATTGCTTCCATCGCCTCTTCTGAAGTAAAAACAGAAAGCGGGACATACTGACCTGCAAAATATTGAGATATCTGTATCAATCTATTGTGGTTTGCTTTTGGCAAACTAGTTACACTGTAAAGTGATATTGATTGATCTATTTTAAGATTTCCAAAAGCTTTATTTCCATCAGAAAATAAGAGAACCGCGTCTGCTGCCGTTGGACGCACCATATCAAAATCAGTAGCTCCTGAAAAAGGAACACCCTGAAGTGAAGTGCTTATTTCTGAGATATTTCCATTAGTGATTGTAAAGACTTTGTTTGTTACTACCTCCTCATTAAATGCTGTGAATTGAACTTCCACCGTGCCTAATGGTTTTAAAAAAGATTCCAAAAAAGCGAGCTCCTTGGCTGTATTACGCGACTTTAAGGACGCAGATACATCCCAAAACACGGTGATATTTTTTATTGATGCATAGGGTACAACACGAATAGCATCATCCTGCGGAAGGTAAATCGTTGTGGTTTTATTAAATAATGCGCGTGCATCTTTTCCTTGAAGCTGTACACTTTGATAATTAGGTGCACTAATTTCAAGAATGCTAGATTCATCTAATACTTGGTGATATTTTCTATAATTAAAACGTCCTGCTTCATCTGTAAGCTCTCCTAGACCCCCAGAACGGAGACCTATTTTTGCATTTGCAATGGGTTGTTTAGTTGTTTCATCTAAAACAGTTCCTCTAAAAACTATCTGTGCCTCTGCAGCCATAAACCCTAGCATACACACACATAAAATCACAGTATTTTTTAAACTCATAATCACTTTTCTTTTTTCAATCGCTCGTTGGACGCCAAAGGTCTACAAAAGTAACAGCTTTGAACGTTAAAAAATGCTTAACTGTCCACCTTTTGATTTGATAAACGAACTACAATTTAATGGAGCTAATTTTTTATCTACTCCATATTTGCTTTTTGCAATCGCAAATTGCCTATTTATCTGCGCTGCAATCTGCCCTTCTCCAATCATTCGACGACCATATTGCGAGTCATTTAATTGCCCTCCATGGCAGTTGGCGATTTGATGAAGGACCTTGTCTGCTTTATCAGGCATGGCTTTCCGAACCCAATCTTCAAAAACGCCTGCAATAGCTCCGTTTAAGCGTACAATAGTATGTCCTATTTGCAAGGCACCTCGCTCAGAAACCACCTTTACCAAGGGAATAATCTCATGACTGTTAATTCCAGGGATGATAGGTGCAATCATAACGCCAACAGGGATACCTGCCTCTGATAATTTCTCTATGGTTTCCAATCTTCTTTTTATTGTTGCTGTGCGAGGCTCCAAAAGTCGTCGGGTCTCTTCTGAAAGAGAAGTTATAGACAGCATCACTTTCACCAAATTGTCTGCGGCCAATTCCTTTAAAATATCAAGATCTCTCGTTATTAAGCTATTCTTTGTAATGATTCCAACAGGATGTTTATACCTTAAAAACAGCGCTAACAAACTACGTGTAAGCTTTAGACTTCTTTCCAAGGGTTGATAACAATCTGTATTTCCCGACATGACGATAGGTGCCGCTTGCCAACTTTTAGTCTGAAATTTCTTCTCTAATAATTCAACAGCGTTTTTCTTTACTAAAATCTTCTGTTCAAAATCCAATCCCGCACCATAGCCCCAGAATTCATGGCTATTACGAGCATAACAATAAACACAGCCATGTTCACACCCCTGATAAGGATTCAATGAATACTCCATGCCCACATCTGGACTCTTTACTTTATTGACAATGCTTTTAGGAAACGTACTAATGTAAGTGGTTTTGGGTGGCTGAAGGTCTTCGCTTTCGCGAAAGCGGTATTCTTTATAATCATCCCGCTCCTCATGATGCAATTCAAAAAACCGATTCCCAACCTGACCTTGGGCACCCCTACCTTTAATGTGTTTTTGTGAACTCATTTCCATTCTTTCAAATAATTAGTATTATGTCCAAAAATAAGGATTTAATCCTATTTATTTATCCCGCTGCATTTTTATATCTTTAAGCATCAAACTAACAATCACATCTTATGAAACGTCGTTCTTTTATTCAAAAAACTGCTGCTGCTAGTGCTGCTTTCAGTATCGTCCCCAGCTTTGTCCTCGGGGGACAACATATCGCTCCAAGTGATACCTTATACATTGCTGCTGTAGGTGTAGGAGGTCGCGGTGGAGGAGTTGTAAGGGATTTGACTGCTTATGGCAAAGTAAAATTTGTTGCCCTTTGTGATGTAGATGACAAAATGGGTGCAGCGAGTTATGCCTTACATCCCAAGGCAAAACAATATCGAGATTTTAGAAAAGTATATGACAATCACATAAAAGAGGTAGATGCCGTTATGGTAGGAACACCTGATCATACGCATGCGACAATTGCCTTACCTTTTATGAAGGAAAATAAACATGCCTATGTAGAGAAACCTTTAACGCATAACATCTATGAAGCGAGGCTTATGGCTCAGGTGGCGAAGCAACAAGGTATTGTCACACAAATGGGAAATCAAGGATCATCAGGAGATGGAATTCGTGTAGCCCAAGAATGGATCAATGCTGGTGTAATTGGAAAAGTACATCGTGTAGATTGCTGGACCAATAGACCTGTATGGCCGCAAGGCTTTAAACACATCACCGAAGGACAACCTGTCCCATCAAATTTAGATTGGGATCTTTGGTTAGGCCCAGCCTCCGACCGCCCTTACAATGAAAACTATCTGCCTTTTAAATGGCGAGGTTTCTGGGACTTTGGTACTGGAGCAATGGGAGATATGGGCTGTCATATTATGGAAACACCCTTTAAAACATTAGATCTCGGATTCCCTTATGAGGCTGAAGCGAGTTGTACAACTATCTGGTCAGGCGATTTTGTAGAAGCCGATTATCCAGAAGCTTGTCCGCCTTCCTCAGTTGTTCGCTTAAAATTTGATTCTCCAACACAAGGAGACGTTGCTTTAAACTGGTATGACGGAGGCATTATGCCTGATTTACCTTCTGAACTGAAAGAAGGTGAAAAGCCAGGGGATAACGGTGGTGGAAGTATTTTTCATGGGACAGATGGTATCATGATTACTGATACCTATTCTCGCAATCCAAGACTCCTTCCGTCAGAACGTATGAACGATTTTAAAGGTCCAGACCCTACGATTCCAAGAGTGACAACATCGCACGCAGGAGAATGGGTGGAAGCCTGTTTGAATGGAACAACAACCTCGTCACCATTTTCGTATGGAGGTCCTTTGACTGAAGCTGTATTAATGGGGAATTTGGCTATCAAAGCCTTCCAGTACAAGCGCTTTAAAAAAGGAAAGAAATCAGGAGATTGGGATCCGTATACCTACCCTGGACGTCGCACAATAAAATGGGATGGCGACAATATGAGAGTGACCAACTATGATGAAGCTAATGCGTGGGTAAAACGTGAGTATCGCAAGGGTTGGGAATTATAATCCGACTGTAAACTAAAAAAGGGATGTCTCGAAAAGACATCCCTTTTTTTTGATTTCCTATTGTTTATTTCCCAGGAAAATTTGCCTTTCTTTTTTCTAAAAAAGCAGTCGTTCCTTCTGTAAAATCTTCTGTACCAAAGCAGTTACCAAAAGCTTCTATTTCTGCATCAAAACCATCTACTCCGTCTCTAAATCCTGCGTTTACAGCTTCAATTGCGGCAGCTATAGCCACAGAGGAGTTGCGCATCATTTTTCCTGCCAGTTTTTCTGCTAGTGGCAAGAGCTCTTCAATAGCTACTAAGTGATTTATTAAGCCATAATCCAAGGCGGTATTGGCATCTATCATTCCTGCTGTCATAATCATTTCCATGGCTCTTCCTTTGCCTACCAGTTGCGGTAAACGCTGTGTTCCACCGTATCCAGGGATTACACCTAAGGACACTTCAGGCAATCCCATACGAGCATTGTCACTCGCAATTCTAAAATGTGCCGCCATCGCTAGTTCTAGTCCGCCACCTAAGGCAAAACCATTCACAGCTGCGATTACTGGAGTTCCTAAATTTTCAATAAAATCAAAAAGAAGTTCCTGCCCTTTGCGTGCGAGCTCTGCTCCTTTAGAAACGGAAAAGTCTGCAAATTCAGAAATATCTGCTCCCGCAACAAAAGCTTTCTCTCCTGAACCAGTAATAATGATCACCTTAGCGCTTGAATCACTATCCGCTTTCGCGAAAGCGTCATGCAATTCATTAATGGTTTCCACATTTAAGGCATTCAATTTAGAAGGTCTATCGATAGTAATCGTTGTGATACCATCCTTTGTTGCTGAAAGTATGTTATTGTAGCTCATGATTTTTGTATGCTATTTTGGGAAACTAACCGTAAAAGTTGTTCCCGCTTCGTTATCTGCTGTAAAAGTAATACTTCCGTTGTAGGTTTCCATAATGTTTTTCACCATCGCAAGTCCAAGTCCCATGCCACTCGATTTGGTAGTAAACTTTGGTTCAAAGATTTTGGCTTTGTTCTCTTCTGAAATACCAATTCCGTTGTCGTTTACGCTAATGCTCACACTATTGTCAGTTTCGGTCACCTCAACTACTATTTTTGGGTCTTCACAAAGTACAGTTGCTTGCACTGCATTCTTCACCAAGTTTGTAACTACTCGAATGAGTTGGGTGCGATCAAAATTGGCCATTATTTCTTCCTGCTCGCATTCATAGCTAATATAGCGTTCATTAAAAATATCCAATGAGAGCTTTACAATCTTTGGCACGTTTAATAATTCACTCTGCTGAGCTGGCATGTCGGCAAAATTGGAAAAAGCAGATGCAATGCTGCTCATGGTGTCTATTTGTTGAATCAAAGTATTGCTATACTCTTTAATTTTTGCATGAATTTCAGGGTCTTCAGGATCAAAACGGCGTTCAAAACTTTGAACTGTTAAGCGCATTGGTGTGAGCGGATTCTTAATCTCATGTGCCACTTGTTTTGCCATTTCGCGCCAAGCAGCCTCTCTTTCATTCTGTGCCAATTGAGCTGCACTGCCTTCCAACTCATCAATCATGGCATTATAAGCATTGACAAGTGTAAGTAGTTCTGTAGGTAATTCTTGAGTGGCTATTTTTTCATTGCGCTTATCGAGTTGGGTTTCTTTAATATTGTCCTCAACCGTTTTTATAGTTCCTGTAATATATCGTGCTAAAAAATAAGCTAGAAATACTGCCATGATAACCATTAAAACATTGACAACGACAAGACGCCACAATATCTCTCGCATTTCTTTATTGATAAATGCATCACTATCCTCATATTGAATTTGGAGAATAGCCAATGGCTTAAAAGAAGGGTCATTGATAAAAGAATAGGAAAACTGCTGAGATATCTTCCCGTCAATTTTATCTACATACCGCTTCTCAGCAGAGCCTTCTAATTTGTCAAGTATTTCCTGTGAAATAGGCTCAGGTCTTCCACCTACCAACTTTTCTGTAGAAGAGATTAATGCTTTTCCTTCTAAGTCAAAAATGGTGAGGTTTTCTCCTTGGACTTTGGCAATTTCAAAAATTTCATCCTTAAAGATATAAGGGAGTTTTTCAGTGATTAACTCGTAACTCGTACTGCGAAGCACAAAATCAATGGTGGTTTGAATAGCGGACTCTTTTCGTTCTAATCGTTCTCCGTTATAATCACGTATTTGCTCCTTGTATTGGTAAAAGGTCACCCCAGCTACGAGAGCAAAAGTGATCACTACCAACAAAAGCATGGAAATGAATATATTAGACCCTAAGGATTTTCTACTGAATTTAAGCATCTGGATTTTTTTCTTGTATTTTCTTGTACAACTTTATACCCATCATCAATAATACAGCCAAACACACCAATCCAATCAGACCGTAGATCCAGTTTACAGCACTTTTAGTAATTACCAGAAAAATAACAGCAAATAAAATAAGGGTAGCTCCTTCATTCCAAAGTCGCATAAATCGCGATGTATATTTGAATTTTCCAGCTTGTAATTGTCTGTGAATGCTCCACGTCTTGGCGTGATAAAAATAGAGCGCAACCACAAAGCCCAATTTAATATGCATCCATGGCATCTCTAATAATCCAGGGTTTAAATACAACATCAAAAAGGCAAATACAGAACATAAAACCAGGGAAGGCCCTGTAATAATCTTCCAAAGCCTGTGTGCCATCAAGCCCAATTGCTTTCCTAATATTTCCCGTTCTGGAGATGGTTTGTTGTGTGCTTCAATCTGATAAACAAAGAGACGAGGCATATAAAACAAGCCCGCAAACCAAGTGACCATAAAGATCACATGCAAGGATTTAAAATAGAGGTAGTAGTCGGCCATGAATCAAAGATACAAGAAAAGTATGGGGCAAAAAGGCCTCAATAATAAGCTAAAAAGGCACTTCGTATAGGCTGAAAAAAGAAATCCCATTATCATAATGGGATTTCTTTAATAATTTATATGAGCAAATAGCTGCTATTCTTCTTCTATAAAGAGATATTTCAATTTTAAATTATTGAAAGCAGTATTGAACGCTTCAATCTCCTTAGAGATAAGAGCATCAAATTTCTCTAGTTCCGAATTGATTTGTGCGGTCAACTCATTTTTAACAGCTATATCCTGAGCTGTTGGACCAAAATCGCCCATTCCTACTAAGGAATTTAAGTGCCCAAGTTTATTAGTAAGTCTGATCGGGAAGTTCAATGGATCTTGCCCAGATCGGTTTTTGGTTTGATAGAGTGCCTTTTCAATTTCACCAAATTGTTTCTGAAGCGTATCTGATTTCTCCCGTAATTCTTTCGTACGTTCATCATCTGCATACTGCTTATTAAACACTTTAAACTGAGCATTGATCTTTCTGATTTTCTTAATACTTTGATGCGCGCGATTGATCGTCTTATTAACATCTGTGATAAAATCATGCTGTTTTTGCATATCTGCTAGCGTTGCCTCTGCATTTGGATTTGCAACCACTTTAAAGTTTTGATTTTGCACTTCGCCATTGACATTAAGAGATACTTTATAGTTGCCTGGAACAGCTTTTGGTCCGTCTAGACTCGCCCACCAAAGTATCATGCCCGGCAATCTTTCAGCGCCTTCAGTGCGCGTATCCCAAGAATACAGATTTCCGCCTTTTTTAACCTTCAATTTGTTTTTTGACTCCTTAGCTCCGGTACTTAGAGATTGCAAAGTATCTCCAGCCATTGTCATATACGTAAGAGAAACTGTGTCCTTCTTTTTATCATAGTCTGCTACATTAAAGTAGGTCATTACACCAGCAGGATGATTAGTACCTGACGTTAAACTACCTGCACGGCCTCCGCCACCCATTCTGTAGGTATCCTTAGGTTTGAAAAGTTTAGTTTTCGCGGAAGCGCCACCATTACTCATAGTCTGGTGCAACATCCCTAAATCGTCTATCATCCAAATACTTCTTCCTTGAGTAGCGACAATCAAATTATTGTCTTTAATAGTAAGGTCCGTAATAGGAACTATAGGTAAATTAAGCTGAAAAGATTCCCATTTTTTACCATCATCAAAACTGATATACATCCCCGTTTCTGTACCTGCATATAAGAGTCCTTTTTTCTCTGGATCTTCTCGTAATACACGTGTAAAATGCTCTGAAGGTATTCCTGTAGTTATCTTTTTCCACGTCTTCCCGTAGTCGGTGGTTTTGTATAGGTAAGGTGCAAAATCGCCCAATTTATATCGAGTACCAGCAACATAGCATGTTCCCTCATCAAATGCAGAAGGCTCTACACTATTGATCATCATATTTTCAGGCATCCCTTTAGGAGATACATTGCTCCAGTTTTTACCTCCGTCGCGAGTTACATGTACTAAACCATCATCACTACCTACCCATAAAAGTCCTTCTTTTAATGGTGATTCGGCAGCGGCAAAAATGGTACAGTAATATTCTACACTCGTATTATCTTGTGTGATTGGTCCTCCAGAAGATTTCATTTTCTCAGGATCATTGGTCGTTAAGTCTGGACTAATTAATTCCCAACTCTGGCCTTCGTTCTCAGACATATGCACATGCTGAGAGAAGGTATACAATCGTTTTGGATTGTGCTTACTAAAAATGATAGGGAAATTCCATTGGAATCTATATTTCATAGCTTCCACTCCATGTCCCATTGGGTTATCTGGCCAAACAGAAACAGAGCGAACAGTATTTTTGTCGTGATTTACTCGGGTTAAAAAGCCATCATAACTACCTCCGTAAACAATCTCATTATTATTAGGATCAACAGCAATATGAGCACTTTCTCCTCCAGCGGTACTTTCCCAATCGTCTTCTCCTATGCCACGACCTTCAGTTCTATGCGGAATTCGGATTGTACTATTATCTTGCTGAGCTACATAAATACGATAAGGAAATGCGTTGTCTGTAGTCACTCTATAAAACTGTGCCGTAGGTTGATTCATATACGTACTCCAGCTGCGACCACCGTCATAACTCACTTGAGCCCCACCATCATCGGCAATGATCATTCTTTGACTGTCTTCTGGTGCGATCCACAAATCGTGGTGATCTCCGTGTGGCGCATTATGAGTGCTAAAGGTCTTTCCGCCATCTGTTGACTTATGATACCTTACATTCATTACATAGACAGTATTCTCATCCTCAGTATCTGCATATATTCTTGTGTAATACCACGCCCGTTGACGAAGTTTACGCTCGTCATTAACTTTTTTCCAAGTCGCACCAGCATCAGATGAAGAATATAATCCTCCCTCGTCTTGATTTTCCACCATCGCATACAAGCGATTACTATTTAGGGGAGAAACCGTAATTCCCATAATTCCTAGAGTGCCTTTGGCAAAACCTTCGTTATTAGAAATCTCTTTCCACGACTCTCCGCGATCTGTACTTTTCCAAATTTTAGACCCATCTCCACCAGAACTTAAGCTGTAAGGTGTACGTCTAATATCCCAGGTGCTAGCATATAAAACTCTTGAATTGTTAGGGTCCATAATTAAATCCACCACTCCTGCATCTGCGGTAACAAACAAGGTTTGTTTCCAAGTCTTACCACCATCGATACTTTTATAAACACCTCTTTCGGTAGACGGCTTATAAATATCTCCAAGTGCTCCTACGTATACAATATCAGGATTTGTAGGATGTACCCGTATTCTTGGAATATGTCGGCTATTTTTTAACCCCATCTGCTTCCAAGTTTTCCCTGCATCTTCAGATTTCCAGACTCCATATCCAGAGGATACATTTCCTCTTACAGTAACTTCTCCACCTCCTACATAAATTACATTAGGATCACTTTGAGAAACCTCAACGGCCCCGATACTTCCTCCAAAAAATCCGTCAGAAATATTTTCCCATGTTTTTCCGCCATCGGTGGTGCGCCAAACGCCTCCGCCGGTCGCTCCCATATAAAATAAATCAGGTTGTCCTGGAACCCCAGTCACGGCAGCACTACGGCCACCTCTAAAAGGTCCTAAAAGTCTATATTCCAGCGCTTCATATGATGAGGCGTCTGGTGATTGTGCAAAACTGTCTGTAAAAATTCCTGAGCAGAGCCCCAGAAATAATAGGAGTAATTTGGTTTTCATTGGTTGTATTGGTTTGAATTTGATTGAGAAAGTTAAACAAATCTTGTCATTCTTACTCATTTAGTCGTCGTTTTAACGTGTGTAAGAATATAGAGTAATGCCTCCGCTTGCGCGAAATTGCGATCTATACCATTTCCTGCTGAACCGCAAGTGTATTCTTGACCTCGCGATTCAAGTAATATCCAGTTACCAAAGTTGCCATTACATCAGCAATAGGAAATGCAATCCATACTCCCCAAACGCCTAAGAAAGGGGGTAAAATTAGTATTAAAGGAATTAAAAAGAATCCCTGCTTTGTCAGACTTAATAATAAGGCAGGCACTGCCTTTCCTATAGACTGAAAATAAGCCGACCCAATCAATTGTACTACAATAATGGGTGTCGCTGCAAAAACCCAGCGCAAAGCATTAGGCGTACGAGCCAAAATCTCTGCATTATCTGCAATGGTTTGTGGTGAACCTCCTTTGTTACTTATAAATAAGCTCACAAATACATCTGGAAAACTCATGATCACCGCAAAAATTATAATCGCCAAAATACCCGCATACTTAATAGAGGTATTGATAGTTTCCCGCACTCGCTTGTACTTCTTAGCACCAAAATTATAGCCCGCTATAGGCATAAACCCTTGGGTCACCCCAATCACAGGAAATAAGGCAAACATCAACATCCGACTGATAATCCCATAGGAGGCCTGATCTAATTCGTCTCCATAGGAAATAAGTACATTATTAAGCAAAATACCAAGAACACTAATGGTTCCTTGTCTTGCTAAGGTCACCGAACTAAGACTGCTAATCTCTCTTAAAATCTTTCCTTTTAAGCGTAGGTAATACAGCGTAATTCTGAGTTCGCTCTTTGCAATAAAAAACCAAAGTATAAATCCAAAACAGATGGCATAACTTATAAAAGTCGCCCAAGCGGCTCCTTCCATACCATAATCTAAGACATTGATTAAGATATAGTCCATGAGAATATTACCTACAGCAGGCAAGATCATGGCATACATAGCAAATTTAGGTTTCCCTTCTGCTCGTATGACATTGTTTCCCATCATACACATGGCAAGCATTACAATACCATAAAGGACTATCCTATAATACACTAAGGCCATCTCTTTATAAGATTCGGCAGCGCCAAAAAATTCAATAAAGAAATCTTGAAAAATCAACCCGATAGCAGCCAAAAAACCAGAAACCAAAAAGGTAAGAGTAATCTGATTCCCAAAAATACTTCGCGCTTTATCGTCTTCTCCAGCACCCAAAGCCCTTGATAAGACAGAGCTTCCTCCTATGCCAACAGCAAGTCCAATGGCTGCAATAAAAAAAGTAAAGGGTATTACGACCGTAATTGCAGCAATTGCCTGCGGTCCTATCCATCGGCCTACAAAAATAGTATCCACTATCATGTTTAATGACATGACAAGAATCCCAATGGAAGCAGGAACTGCTTGTTTCACCAGTAATTTTGAAATTGGCTCAGTGCCAAGAGTCGTAGATTTCTTTTTTGCCAAAGTTAATTTTCTAAGAAAATACAAGATGCAATCCCTTTCTCAGATTACCATCAATTTAGAATTTATTTAACGTTGAAAGTGCCTAAGCAATCGCCTTCCCTGAATGAACTATAGCCCACTCATTGATCCAATTGGCAATCACTTGTGCCCAGTCATCTCGATCGTTTAAACAAGGGATAGTAGTAAACTCTTCCCCTCCAGCTTCGTGAAAAATTTCTTGGCCTTCCATCGCAATTTCTTCCAAGGTTTCAAGACAATCAGATACAAAAGCAGGCGTTACAATGGCCATTTTCTTAAAGCCTTCTTTTCCCATACGTTCAATGGTACGATCTGTATATGGCTGTAACCAAGGGTCAAAACCTAAGCGGGATTGAAAGGAGGTTGAAAATGTCCCAGGCTCTAAGTTCAAATATTGCCCTACTTTTCGAGTCGTTTCATAGCACTGATGACGATAACAAAATTCATGTGCCTTGGATCCGGCACTACAGCAACTTCCATCTATTTTACAATGCAACTTAGTCACATCACTCTTCCTGATATGACGCTCTGGAACCCCGTGATATGAAAACAAGAGGTGTTCATAATCTAACTCTTTCAAATGCTCTCCAATACTTTCGGCAAGTACTTTTGAATAGTCTTCTTTATTATAAAAAGCAGGAACATTGGTGATTTTCATCTTAGGAAAAAACTCGGCGCGCAATTCTTCGGCTAGGACCAAAATGGTTTCTGTTGTCGCCATTGCATGTTGAGGGTATAGTGGCATTAAGAATACCTCATCTATACCTTGATCGTGTAGTTTTTGCAAACCCTCTTTGATGGAAGGCGTCCCATATCGCATTGCAATCTCCACTGGTAAATCTGTGCGCTCCTGAACTTTCTTCTGAAGTCGTTCGGTGAGAACAATTAATGGAGACCCCTCGTCCCACCAAATCTTACTATATGCTTTAGCACTCTGTTTGGGGCGAGTGTTTAAAATGATGCCTTTTACCAATATCGCTCTGGCAGCATAGGGTACATCAATAACACGCTCGTCCATCAAGAACTCTCCTAAATATTCTTTTACATCCTTAGGATCGGTGCTTTTGGGAGATCCTAGATTAACGAGTAAAACTCCTTTGTTCATTAGTTTTCTTTTTTGGTTCAACAAAAGTAAGAAGTATCAAGGGTAAAGTTGGCACAAAACAATAAGAGTTTTTGATGATACTATTCTAAACACCATAGTAGAGCTTCTTCCAAATGCCTTCTAAAGCCTTCTTCTGCAAAGGCTTCCTTAGTATGTCCACCCCCTGTATAAAATGCTTTTCCTCCATCATATAGGTGATACCAAGCTATGGGATGAAAATTCCCGTTGGTTCCTCCTTCATAAGTCAACTCATCCAAAGTCAAAACTGTGGTCACCGCAGGGTTGATATTTTTATAATTATACCATTCATCCTCTCGAGAAAATGATTTGGGATAATGCGCTACACTCTTATGTGAATTGGCCGTTCTCTCAACCATAGCTTTTCTAAGGTTTGGATTATTAGGATGACTTTCAAAATAGCCGCCAACTAACCTTCCATACCAAGGCCAGTCGTATTCTGTATCTGCAGCGGCATGTACTCCTAAATAACTCCCTCCTTTTTGGATGTACTTTTCAAAGGCATCTTGTCCAGCTTTGTCTAAAACGTTTCCTGTCGTACTTAAAAATACAATGGCATCATATTGGTCTAATCGCTTTCGGGAAAACACGATACTATCCTCCGTATGCTCAACAACAAGCATATGTTTCCGTCCAAATTCTTTAAAGGTCGCTACCCCTGTTTCAATGGATTTATGTCGCCACCCAAGTGTTTTGGTAAATACCAACACCTTCTTCATCTGTGTTTGCTCTACCTTCAAAACATCAGCAATTGCAGTTGAGTTAGTTTTCGCGCAAGCGGAAAAAAGAAATAATATCAACCCTAAATAAAAGAGATTCTTCATAAAGTACTAAAATCTTAAAACCATTTATTTTTCATTCAATCATTCAATCATTCAAACATTCACCCATTAACCCATTAACCCATTGAATCATTGAATCTATCCCATGGACATTAAATACTTCTTTGGCGTAGTCCCAAATTTCTTTTTAAAGGCGGTTATAAAATGACTTGCTGTGCTATATCCAACCTTTAAGCCCACTTCATTTACATTGTGTGACCCGGTTTCTAATAGTTGGCGCGCAACTTCCATCTTATAATCAAATAGGAAACTAAAAACCGAGTCTCCATAAATCTGCTTAAAACCTTCTTTTAGCTTATTGATCGATAGGCCGATCTCATCGGCCAGCGCTTGAAGAGTGGGAGGTTCTTGCATCCGACTAATAATTATTTGTTTGGCACGCTTGATCTTTTGAACATTATCTTCGTCTACTAAAAACGGACATTGTTCCACATCGGCATCGGCAGGACGATTAAAATACAAACTCAAGAGCTCATAGCCTTTCCCTTTAAAATAAAGTTCCTTAATACTGTTGTGTAAGTTATAGTTCATCAACTGATTGAGCGCGATGGCCATAGAGGGAGAAATACTGCCGTCCTTATAGTATTTACGATCCTTATTTTCATCACTTAAAAAAGTAATATAGTTTGCTTCGCTAGAAAACAGACTGTGGAATTTCTTAATGGAGATCAGTAGTGTGATCACCCAACTTTCAGGCTCTAACACCAAATTCATAGGCAAATCCCGCTGAGGATTATATAAAAGCAAAGAATTTTCTTCCCGAATAGGCAACTGATAGGCGCCATTATTAAAGTTGAACACGGCCGCCCCCTTCAGGCAGAAATGAAATTGGATAAAACTACTATCAATTTCGCGCACAACCTGCTGTTTCTGAGTCAACTCATTGTCAAAACGAAGCACAATAAAACCGGCTTCGATTCGTGTTTCATTCAATAGACCTTCAGCGACATTTTTTTCTAGACTGGGCTCCATAAATTAGTTTTTTTATTTAGAATGATTCTAATTAAAGCGACGACCTCCATCTCTTTAACAATGATTAACAGGCGGTTTATACAAAAATAATGCTTATTTAAGGGTTATCTAGCATCTTCCGATATAAATGGTACCGCTAGCGTTATTTTTTCCAATACTATCGAGATATTTTTGCACACGCCCATTAGAATCGTAACTACTTGAGTACACAAACAACATCTTTTTATGCCATAGGCCTTAGCTACCAAAAAGCTGATGCGTCCATTCGAGGGCATTTTAGTGTAGATGAAGCTACTCAGCAAGGGATTCTTGAAGAGGCTAAAAAACTAGGTCTTCCTGGTCTAGTTGTTATCTCTACCTGTAATCGTACAGAGCTATATGGATATGCCGATAGCGCCATGACCTTGGTAAATTTACTTTGTAATCAAACACAAGGGACGCTCGAAGAGTTTTTAGAGGTCGCCTATTTGCATAAAAACGATGATGCTATTGCGCATCTTTTTAAAGTAGGGACAGGACTTGACAGTCAGATTCTTGGAGATTTTGAAATTATTGGACAGTTAAAATTAGGTTTTAAAAAATCTAAGAAACTCTCCATGATCAATCCCTATATGGAACGATTGGTCAATGCTGTCATTCAGGCGAGTAAACGCATAAAAAACGAAACAGAAATTTCAAGCGGCGCCACCTCGGTGAGTTTTGCTGCTGTACAATATATCATGGCTCGTGTGCCCTATGTTTCTGAAAAGAACATCTTACTTTTTGGAACTGGAAAAATTGGACGTAATACCTGTGAAAATCTCATCAAGCATACTAAAAATGAGCATATCACTCTTATTAACCGAACCAAGTCTAAGGCAGAAAAAATCGCTGGCAAATTCAATCTAATCGTAAAAGATTACGCCGATATTCAAAGCGAAATCGCTCAAACAGATGTACTTGTTGTAGCGACGGGAGCACAACAGCCTACAATTAATAAGAGCCTAATTCACACAAAGAAACCCCTGCTTATTTTGGATCTCTCGATTCCAAAAAATGTAGCCGATGACGTCAAGGAACTTGAAAATATCACCCTTATTCATCTGGATCAGTTGTCAAAAATGACAGATGATACTCTCAAGCGCCGCCAAGGTTATATCCCACAGGCTGAAGCCATAATCGCAGAAATTACTGCCGATTTCAATGCCTGGTTGCTTACGCGAAAATTCGCACCGACCATACAGGCACTAAAACACAAATTGAACAGTCTAAAAGATGCAGAAATTGTCAACCAGCGGAAAAAAACTCCAGAACTTCTAGAGAAAGAAGCCGCCGAACTTGGCGATAGAATCATTCAAAAAATTACCAACCAATTTGCACATCACCTGCGCAATGCCAATGGCAGCACCCAAGAAAGTATTGCCGTAATATCTTCCATTTTTCAACTTGAAGAAGAAACGAATGACTAAAATCATACGTATTGGAACAAGGGACAGCCAACTAGCACTTTGGCAAGCCACTACGGTACAAGGAAAGTTGGAGGCATTGGGCTACAAAACAGAGTTAGTCCCTGTAAAATCCACTGGAGATCTTATTCTTGACAAGCCTTTATACGAATTAGGGATCACCGGGATTTTTACAAAAACTTTAGATGTCGCTATGCTTTCTGGCAAGGTAGATATTGCTGTTCATAGCATGAAAGATGTACCTACCGCTCTTCCTATTGGCATCGTACAAGCTGCTGTACTCGAACGTGCAGATACAAGAGATATTCTAGTACATCCTACAGCTCCAGATTATTTTAAAAACTGTACTATTGCGACTGGAAGCCTGCGCCGACAAGCGCAATGGTTACATCGCTATCCGCATCATAAAACCACCGATCTTAGAGGTAACGTAAACACCCGTTTGCAAAAGTTGGCCGACAGTGATTGGACCGGCGCTATTTTCGCGAAAGCGGGATTAGAACGCATTGATGTATTACCAGAAAATTATAGCCCTCTCGATTGGATGACTCCTGCACCTGCTCAAGGAGCTATGATGATTGAAGCTCTTGAAGATGATAATTTTTCAAGAGAGGCCTGCGCACAATTAAATCATGAACCTACAGCGCTTTGCACACATATCGAACGTGAATTTTTGCGAACCTTAGAGGGAGGATGTACCGCTCCTATTGGGGCACTTGCCACAATGGAAGACGATGTTATTCATTTTAGCGGAGTCTTATTTTCATTGGATGGGCAAACCAAACTTGAAGTGACAGAATTAGTTTCAAAACATAACGCACTTGGTTTCGGTACCGATTGTGCCCTTGAAATTTTAGATCAGGGAGGTCGTGCTTTGATGAAACAAATCAAGCAGCAAACCCAAAAATAATATCTGGATGAGAGTGCTTTCTACCAAAAAACTCCTTCAGAATCAGAGAGAATTATTACTCAATGCCGAGTTTAGTTTTCTAGATTATGACGCCCTTCAAATAACATATCTCGATTTAGAAATACCTGAAACAACAACGAATTCTATCATCACAAGTCAAAATGGAGCCCGTGCATTTTTAGCACAAATGCCGCAAGGGGCCAGTAAAACTACCTTCTATTGCGTAGGTAAAAAAACAGCTAGGCTATTATCAGAAAATGGCCTAAATGTGGCCCATATTGCGCAAAACGGAGCAGAATTGGCGTATTTTATCATAAAAAACCATCAAAACGAGGCATTTTCCTATTTCTGTGGCAATCACCGTCGCGACGAATTGCCTTCTTTATTAAAAGAAGCAGGCATCCAGTGTAACGAAATCATAGTTTATGAAACTCATGAACAGATCCAAGCCTTTAAACAGACCTTTGACGGAGTTCTTTTTTTCAGTCCGCTTGGGGTTTCTGCTTTCGCGAAAGCGAATCCAGTTCCTACCGCCTTTTGCATAGGAGAAACCACAGCCAAAGAAGCAAGAAAACACACAGATACAGTAATTGTATCTAATGCAACTACTATTGAAAGCACCATTGCCAAGGCAGTAAAATATTTAAATAACAACTGTCTGCAATAGACAGTCAGAGAGAGATACTATGATCAAGAACGATTTATTTTTAAGAGCCCTAAAAGGAGAAACCGTAGACCGCCCACCTGTTTGGATGATGCGCCAAGCGGGTAGATATCTTCCAGAATTTATGGAAATTAAAGCCAAGTATGACTTCTTTACCCGTTGTCAAACACCTGAGCTCGCAAGTGAAATTACGGTACAGCCCATAAGAAGATATGGAATGGATGCGGCGATTTTGTTTTCAGATATATTGGTGATTCCACAGGCGATGAATATCCACGTTGAGATGAAGCCCGATATTGGTCCGTGGTTACCAAATCCTATTCGAACGATGAAAGATTTGGATAATGTAATTGTACCAGATATTCACGAAACCTTAGGTTATGTGATGGAAGCCATCAAAATGACTAAGGAAAAACTAAATGATGAGATTCCATTAATTGGTTTTGCAGGTAGTCCATGGACGATTTTATGTTATTGTGTGCAAGGTCAAGGTTCTAAAAACTTTGATAAGGCTAAGGAGTTTTGTTTTACACAACCTGTTGCTGCTCATACACTACTACAACGTATTACAGACACTACCATCGCTTACCTGAAAGAAAAAGTCAAAGCTGGTGTGAATGCTGTGCAAGTTTTTGATAGTTGGGGAGGCATGCTTTCTCCTGAAGATTATCAGACTTTTTCATGGCAGTATATCCAGCAAATTATTGATGCCTTGAAGGAAGAAGCTCCCGTAATCGCTTTTGGAAAAGGATGTTGGTTTGCATTAGATACTATGGCCAAAAGTGGTGCTGCTGCCTTGGGTGTAGATTGGACCTGTAGTGCGCGTAATGCACGCTACTTAACAGGAGGGAATATTACCTTACAAGGGAATTTTGATCCAACACGCTTGTTTTCGCCTCCGAGCGAAATAAAAAGAATGGTTCATGAAATGATTGATGCTTTTGGGAAAGATCGGTACATCGTTAATTTGGGACATGGTATTTTACCAAATATCCCTATTGAAAATGCAGGTGCTTTTATTGAGGCAGTAAAAGAATATAAAGCCTCGTGAAAATAAGATCCATCCTACGATCGATGGATTTTAGAAAGCTTTGGAGTTTGTTTCTTCTGAGCCTTCGACACCCGCTTTTTGTGATTCCTACCCTTCAAGCTACTCGAAAATGTGTTGCAATTTGTGACACCCATTTCGGAAAAGCACATCACCGAAACGGGCCAGCAAATGCCTTTCGTCATGCCCTTTGGAATATGATGATCGTACAAAAAAGTGTATTTTCGGGTAGAGATTTTAAGGAGGCTATGGTTTGGGCAAAAACCATCACCAACTGGCATGAAGATTTTTCTCCCAATCGTCCTTTGGCGCGAGCAATGGATATTCACAATAACAAAGCAGGAAGGGATCTCATCACCATACATCAAGACAAGACGGTAGAAGAATTTACACTTTTACTATTGGAAATGCTCCCGCTTTCGCGAAAGCACACTGAACTACAAGAACTAATCAATGACACGGGTTATCTCGTACATATAGAAGATTGAAATGATTAAAGGTATTCTTAACGGATTTAAAAATTACGGAAGTTCTTTTGGGCTCATTAGCAAACTAGGACTTTGGAAATACTTTGCGGTACCCATTTTAATAAGTATCCTCACTGCGACTGCTATTGGATTTTCTGCTTGGGGATTTTCAGACAATATTGGGGGCTGGATTTCAAAAATATGGCCATGGGAATGGGGAGCAGATGCCTTTAGAACCATTACCGAAGTTTTTGGAGGAATTCTCATTATAGCTATTGGCTTAATACTTTATAAACACATTATAATGGCCTTAAGCGCTCCTTTCATGAGTCCGGTCTCAGAGAAGATTGAAGCTCATTTTAAAGGAGGAATCCACACACATAGAAATACTAGCTTTACTTCTCAATTATGGAGGGGTATACGCATTAACTTTCGAAATTTAGGAATGGAATTACTACTTACTATTCCTATTCTCATCCTAGGGTTGATTCCAGTTATAGGAATTATTTCTACCCTACTCCTCTTCCTAGTACAAGCTTATTATGCTGGCTTTGGAAACATGGATTATACTTTAGAACGTCATTATAAATATGGCGAAAGTGTCAACTTTGTTCAGAAAAACAGAGGGCAAGCAATTGGCAACGGTATTGTTTTTATGCTCTTTTTACTAATTCCATTTGTTGGAGTTATACTTGTGCTCCCATTATCTGTAACGGCTGCTACCGTACAAACCATTGATTTAATTGAAAAGAAACCTGCGATTTCAAAACTATGAAAGATCAATTTGTAAGCTATATCCACGCACTTCAAGATACTATTACCACGCGTTTAGAAGGAATTGACGGTACTGCTAAGTTTCAAGAAGACCTCTGGAAACGCCCAGAAGGTGGAGGTGGCCGTACTCGAGTTATTGAAAATGGCAAAGTCTTTGAAAAAGGGGGTGTCAACATCTCTCAAGTTCACGGGAAACTTCCTGAAACCATGCAGCAATACTTCGGAGTAAAAGATGCAAATTTCTTTGCTTGTGGCTTGAGTTTGGTATTACATCCGGTGAATCCAATGGTACCAACAGTGCATGCCAACTGGCGTTATTTTGAAATGTACAATCAAGAAGGAGAGATTGTAGATCAGTGGTTTGGTGGAGGGCAAGACTTAACACCATATTACCTATTTGACGAAGATGCCACGCATTTTCATCAGGTGTGTAAAACGAGTTGTGATGCGCATGACGCATCCTTCTATCCAAAATATAAGGCCCGTTGTGACGAATACTTTTACAACGCCCATCGCAATGAAGGTCGAGGTATAGGCGGACTCTTTTTTGACTATCTTAAAGCCACAGAAGATCGTAGCATGAAAGACTGGTACAATTTTGTCACTGAAGTGGGAGATAGCTTCTTGGAAGCTTATGTGCCTATAGTTGAGAAGCGCAAAGATCTCGCTTTCGCGAAAGCGCAAAAAGATTGGCAAGAAATACGAAGAGGTCGCTATGTAGAATTCAATCTCGTACATGATAAGGGCACTCTTTTTGGGCTTAAAACTAATGGCCGTATTGAAAGTATTTTGATGAGTCTACCCCCCAAAGTACAATGGGTATATGACCATCATCCTAGTCCTGGAAGTGAAGAAGAACGACTCCTCACCATTTTAAAACAACCCGTAAATTGGGTGTAATTTGATATAATGTTACTACTCCTTAAACGTGCTTTTTTAATTATCAATTGGAAAACCTTTGTCATTACGGCACTTTCCATCGCCTCTACTGCTTTTTGCCTTCACTTTCATATAAAGGCAGATTTTCCAATGACCCTAATAAGTACTGCTATTGTTTTTCCAATAGTGTTTTCTATAGGAGGAGCTTATAAGAGAAGGGAAGTAGCCTTAGACGAATACGGTTCTATTAAAGCGCATGGACGCGCTTTGTATTTTGCGGCCTCTCATTGGATGGAAAATGCTCCAGACGACTTAAAAGAAACATTAAAAGTTCATTTGGGCGAATTGCTAGTCTCCTGTCGTGATCTATTTTCGCAACCTATCGCCGAATTAGAAATTCACGAGCAGGAAGTATATAAGAGTTTTGACCAGCTCTCCCTTTTTATTCAAAGCTTAAGGAGTCATGGTTTGCCTTCAGGCGAAGCTTCTCGCTCCAATCAGTTTTTGAGTAAAATGATGATTTCCTTTGAACGCATTAAACACATTTATCAATATCGTACTCCGAGAACTTTGCGAACCTATAGTGACATTTTCATAGTGATTTTACCTATTCTTTATGGCCCCCATTTTGCAGAAAATGCAACCAATTTTAATTACGGATTACAATTTGCAATGCCCATACTCTTCAGTGTTATTTTAGTCGCTTTAGACAATATTCAATCCCATCTCGAAAACCCTTTTGATCAACAAGGAGAAGATGATGTACATATTAATGTTGAAAAATTCATTAGGAATTTAGACACTTCAAAAGCTTAAAATCATGTATCAACTGCGTAGAAATAGACGTTTAAGAACCTCAGAAAGCATTAGAAGTCTAGTGCGTGAAACTATTATTTCCCCGAGTGATTTCTTAGTTCCTTTATTTATTGTTGAAGGAAAAGGAATCAAAGAAGAAATTGATTCAATGCCCAATTATTATCGCTTTAGTTTAGACTTGATTCAAAAAGAAGTCAAAGACTTGTGGGCGATGGGGCTTAAATCTGTGTTACTCTTTGTCAAAGTGCCTGATGCCTTAAAAGATAATGCAGGTACAGAAGCTCTCAATCCAAATGGTCTTATGCAGCGTGCGATAAAAACGGTAAAAGATGCAGTGCCTGAAATGGTTGTAATGACAGACGTAGCCTTAGATCCATATTCTAGTTTTGGACATGATGGGATTGTGGGTCATGGTGAAATTGTAAATGATGACACCAACGCTATTCTTGCCGAAATGTCCTTATCTCATGCTCAAGCCGGCGCAGATGTAGTAGCTCCTAGCGATATGATGGACGGCCGCATTTTTGAAATGCGCACCTTGCTGGAAGACGAAGGTTTTCATAATACGGGAATTATGAGTTATAGTGCTAAATATGCCTCAGCCTTTTATGGACCTTTCCGAGATGCCTTGGACAGTGCGCCAGTAGATGCAAAAAATGTTCCTAAGGATAAGAAGAGCTATCAAATGGACTATGCAAATAGAGGCGAAGCGATTAAGGAAACCCTTATGGATATTAAGGAGGGAGCAGATATCGTGATGGTAAAACCAGGACTCTGTTATTTAGATATCGTTAGAGATATACGAGAAGCTGTAGAGGTCCCTATTGCTGTATATCAAGTTAGCGGAGAATATGCAATGTTGAAAGCAGCTGCTCAAAGGGGATGGTTAGATCACGATGCCGTTATGATGGAGCAAGTGACCTCTATCAAGAGAGCGGGTGCAAATATCATTGCAAGTTATTTTGCAAAAGATGTTGTGAAATTACTATCCTAAGACATTATTAGGGAACCAACTAGCATAAAGCACCAAAGCATAATAATTTACATACCTTTACAGAAACAGTATATATAACCATGGGCCAACTCCTTTTTTGGGCGACGATTTCGATATTCTTTTCCTTTTTGTGTTCCATTTTGGAAGCTGTTTTACTCAGTATTTCGCCAACATTTCTCAATGTAAAAAAATCAGAAGGTAAGAACTACGCTGAAACTTTAGAAAATCTAAAAAAGGACGTTGACAAACCTTTAATTGCTATTCTCACACTAAATACCTTGGCACACACCGTCGGGGCGATGATGGTGGGTAAGTTAGCAGGAGACCTCTATCCAGATTTTGGATTTTTAGGAATTAATTTTGTTGGCTTAGTTTCGGGAATAATGACATTTCTGATCCTTGTTGCCTCAGAGATTATCCCTAAAACTATTGGCGCTACATATTGGAAACAACTCGCCAATTTTACTGCAAAGACTTTAAGTATTATGGTCTTGCTATTAAAATATACAGGGCTTTTATGGTTGCTACAATTATTTACAAGACTCGTAGGAAGCAAAGGACATCACGGAAGCGCATTAAGCCGAGAAGATTTTACGGCTATGGCTCAAATGGCAAGTGATGATGGAGTCTTTGAAGAATCCGAATCTAAAATCCTAAACAACTTATTGACCTTTAAAGAGGTGCTCACCAAAGATGTTATGACGCCGCGAACCGTTATGAAAACGGCAAATTCGGCTACAACGATAGCCACTTTTTTTAAGGAAAATCAAGAATTGCGATTTTCTAGAATCCCTATTTATGAGAATAATGTAGATCACATTACAGGGATAGTTCTCAAAAGTGAAGTATACCGCGAAATGGCATTGGGTAATCACGGAAAAACCCTTGCAGATATCCAAAGACCCATTTTAATAACGAATCCTAGTTTAGCGATACCTGACCTTTTTGAAGAATTAATTTCCACAAAAAATCATATTGCCTTAGTCGTTGATGAATATGGTACTACCAGCGGTTTAGTTACTATGGAAGATGTCATCGAAACCTTGTTAGGGCTAGAAATAATGGATGAAAGTGACCACGTAGCCGACTTACAAACTTTGGCGCGAAAGAATTGGGAAAAGCGTGCTAAAGAATTAGGGTTACTGGACGAAAATGATAAAACCGATGCATAAATTAAGTATTTTCCTAAGCCTTGTTACGATGACGGTATTCAGTCAACAAAACACTCCTAAAGAGGCCTTTTTAGAAAAATGGGACAATTCAAAAGAGTATTTAATTCAGGTAGTAGAAGCAATGCCTGAAGAAAACTTTAAGTATCAACCCACAGAACGCGAAATGGATTTTGGCTCCCAATTATTACATATTCAAAGTAATATGAAATGGTTAGGAAACACCTATTTTTCAAACATCCCTTTTGATAAAAAGTCATCAAGTTTAGATCTCCCAGAAGCTAAAGCGGCTATTATAGAATCTCTCAAGGCATCCTTTGATAAGGTGTACGAATTAGTTTCTAAAACAACTGATGAAGACCTTAAGGAGACAGTGAAGTTTTTTGCAGGCCCAAAATCAAGAATACAAATATTAAATTTACTACAAGACCATGTCACCCACCACCGCGGGCAATTGATAGTATATCTCAACCTTAATAACATCAAGCCGCCTAGTTATAGTGGGTGGTAGTTAGTTAGGCCCTTTATGAAGTGATGCTGCATTAATATTCTTAAGAATGATAGTTAAAAATTGAGAGACGTCATAAGGTTTGAGAATAATATCATTCATTCCCGATTCCATTATAGTAGCTCGCATCTCGTCCAATTCTACCGCAGTAAGTGCAACTATAGGAGTAATCTTATTGAATTTTCGTATCTGTTTAGTAGCTTCTATACCATCAATCTTAGGCATGTGAATATCCATAAGTATGAGGTCATAGGAATTTGCTTTTGCTGCTGCTATCGCTTCCTCTCCATCATTGGCAAGGCTGCAGCTAAACTGCCGTTTCTCTAAAATCTTCTGTGTGATCTTTTGATTAATCCGATTATCATCCACCACCAAAATATGAACATTTTTTAAGGAGTGAATGCTATGCTCCTCTTGTAAGGCATCCATTTCCTGTTCTACTTCAATGGCATCCATAGAGTTGGCCTCTAGATCGATTGCAAAAGAAAAGGTGGATCCCAATCCAATCTGACTTTGAAGGTTTATTTCACTTCCATACAAGGCTAATAACTTTTTTACAATAGGTAAACCAAGTCCGGTGCCTTGATAATTATAGTTTCGGTTTACAACCTGTGAAAATTCCTCAAAAATAGATTTTTGCTTACTCTTAGGAATTCCAATTCCATCATCTTTGATTGTAAACTGAGTTCGATAAAGACCTTTAGAAGTTTTTTCTAATAAATCAATATGGACCCAAATATTCCCATTCTCATTGAATTTTATTGCATTTCCTATAAGATTCATAAGAATTTGAGAGAGCCGCACAGAGTCGCCAATAAGATTATTGGGGACTTCTTTATCTATCAATAGATGAATGGTATTCTTATTTTGCTCAAGGCTAAACTCAAAGGAACGTGTGATACTTTTAATGAGTGTTGTAAGACGAAATGGAGTATGTTCTAGCTTTACTCCATTTGCATCCATTTTATTAATAAGAAGCACATCATTGATTAAAGCCAGTAAGTAATCGGCAGAAAATTTCAATGACTGTAGATCTTCTTGATGGGTTTTAATGGCTTTTTCTTCCAAGAGAATTGAAGCAATGCCAATAACACCATATAGAGGCGTTCTCAATTCATGACTTACTGTAGAAAAAAATTGTGTTTTTAATTTCGATAGTTGCTCGGCTTTTTCCTTTGCTGCCTCGAGTTGCTCGTTTCTTTCGCGCAAGCGTTTTATATATTTTCTACGTGATTTAAAGGCAAAAAACAAAGCGATCAATGCCGTGAGAAGCACAACGGAAGAAAGGATAAATATTAAATTCAGCCTTCTTGAGGTATTGCCCAGTTTATCGCTAATAATTTGTTCATTTTTGGCAATCTCGACCTCTCTTTTGGCCTGTTCTACATTAAATTTTGCACTTGCCGCTTGAATTTCACTGAGTTTATCAGATTCATACTGTCGCTCATCATATTCTTTAAATTTTTGAAGGTATTTATAGGCGCTTTTAAAATCATTCTGAGCCTCTGCAAGTTGAGCATAATAACGGTATGCCTCACTCCCTTGGATAATCCAATCACCATAATCTGCCATTCGGGCCGCTTCGCTTAGTTGTTCTTCAGCGAGTATGTAATTCTTCTTCTTTAAATGATACCTTCCAAGTAAGGTCTTGATATTTGCTACATTTCTATTTTCAATTGAATCAAGCACTGAGAGATTTCTAGCTTTTAATAAATAAGGCCAGGCTTCATCTACTTGTTCCTCGTCAAGATAGGTCCACCCTATGTTCATAAAAGGAATAATATTATTTTGTTGTCTATTTATACGCTCATTGATTTCAATACTTTTTTCATAATAATCTATGCCTTTTTGGTAATTAACTTTCTGATCAGATTCTACATTTCCTAAGTTCAAATAGGCCCATGAAAGCAAATCATCCTGTTCGCTTCGAAGTGCCACCTCCAAGCCTTTCTCATAACTCAATCTAGCCTGTAAAGTGTCCTTAATATTTGAATAAACGGTACCAAGAATGTCATAACCTTCAAAAATAAAATAATCATTTTTTTGAGTAGTTGCCATGGATATAAGCGTACCACTAAGTTCAATAGCCGCTGTGATATTAAGCTGATTCAGGTTCTCCCGAGCTAAATCTCTATAGTATCCTAAACTATCATCAGTTGCGCTACTATCTTGTGCATTCAATGAGGAAGTTGCACAGAGAATAAATGAGACTAAGAAGATTCTCGTCATTAATATAGGATTTAAATTACATGCTTTCACACATCTACTTATTAAGCGGTTAATTATTAAAGGTCAAAAAGGAACTAAAAACGATGCTCTTTTATATAAAAATAAATACCTTTAAATATGGATACCGCATGGATACACTGCCCTATAGGGACTTTAAAATTAGAGGGAGATGAACAAGGCCTTAGTGCCGTTTCATTTATCGATGAAAATATTCCTGAAACAACGGTCATTCCTGAGAATCTCGCAGATGCCTGTAGGCAATTACAAGAATATTTTAGAAATGAAAGAACCTCTTTTGCTTTACAGCTCAATCCACAAGGTACTGATTTTCAGAAAAATGTATGGCAGAAATTACAAACAATATCTTTTGGAAAAACAACCTCCTATCTCTCCATGGCTAAAAAATTAGGAGACCCAAAAGTTATTAGAGCAGCCGCCTCTGCCAATGGCAAAAATCCAATTTCGATCATTATTCCATGTCATCGTGTTATAGGTAGCGACGGTTCACTCACGGGATATGCAGGCGGACTTTCTCGCAAAAAATGGCTTTTAGAACACGAAAGTCCTGTCACTCAAGGCTCCTTATTTTAAATAACACTCATTCATGAAATACATCAAAGGATTTTTAAAAGGACTCATTGGGCTTATCGCCATCATAGTTATTTCCTTATACATCACAGATTATGAGTATATCTTAAAAGGTGTTCGTGTTGTTTATATGACAGGGCATACTACAGCATATATTGATGATTATCCACATTTTGTAAATGCCTCCATAGAGAATGATACTGCTCAACCTTGGCCTGAACATAATGAGTACAATAGCGCCTCAGCAACCGAAAACCTCAACACTATCAACGATGCCCTGGGTACCGTAGCCTTCCTAATTATTAAAAACGATAGTTTGTGGTATGAAAAGTATGCAGAAAACTATGGTCCTGATTCTGAAACCAATTCTTTTTCTATGGCTAAAAGCATTACCTCTGCCCTTTTGGGAAAGGCCATTAAAGAGGGATACATCAAAAATTTAGACCAACCAATAGGTGACTTCTTTCCGCAATACGCTTCCGCGAAAACCACCGTGGGAGACCTTTCTTCTATGGCTTCTGGTCTCGACTGGCAGGAGAGTTATACGAGCCCCTTTAGTGTAACCGCGCGTGCATATTATGATGATGATCTCTCTGAAACCATCCTCAATCAAAAAGTTGTCGAAAAACCAGGGAGGCAGTTCAAGTATCTCAGTGGTAATACACAATTGCTAGGAATGGTCATTGAAAAAGCAACTCAAAAGAAATTGGCAACCTATCTTTCTGAGAGTTTCTGGAAACCTTTAGGGATGGAACAACCTGCACTGTGGCAAGTAGATGATAAGAAAAACCAACTCGTAAAAACCTATTGCTGTATCGCGAGCAATGCCCGTGATTTTGCGCGTTTTGGAAAGCTCTATAAAGACTATGGGATGTGGAATGGCACTCAGCTATTAGATTCAAGCTTCGTAGCTCAAAGTATTCGTCCGCGTTTTGAAAATGATTCAGAATACGGCTATGGATTTTGGTTAAGCGATTATAAAAACAAAGACATATTTGTGATGCGAGGCATCCTAGGACAATACGTAATAACCATTCCTGAGGATGATCTTATTATTGTACGATTAGGACATCAACGCGGTAGTTTTACGAGTGGAAACCCCTTTACTCAAGATTTCTATGATTATATAGATCAGACCTATACGATGCTAAACTCAAAATCTTAAGATTCTTTATTTAACAGATTGTTGTGAACAAAAGAACTGTCTTTTCCCTTTTTTTGAGAGACCAAGCAATTAAAATCTCTATGAAAAAATTAGCCGCTCTTCTTATATTCTGCACTTCTATTTCTGTTTTTGGTCAAGACAAAGTTTCCACTTTTGGCTTTGAAGAAAACGAACCTTTGACTTCAAAATGGTATGGCTATGGGGATGCAAATTATAATGTGTCTATAGACAATAAACTATATCACAGCGGTAAGGCTTCGGTAAGCATTCAAAGTAAGCCCGACAGTAAAGATTTTCAGCCTTTTTCATATTCAATTCCAGCCGACTTCGGTGGAAAAAAAATTAAGATGACTGGCTACATCAAAACTGAAGACGTCACAGATGGATACGCTGGATTATGGATGCGTATTGATCCTAATGTGGGCTTTGACAATATGGGAAATCGGCAAATAACAGGTACCACCGATTGGAAGAAATACGAAATCGAACTCGACCTTAAACCCGCCCAAGCAAAAACAATAGTCTTTGGTGCTCTTATCGCTGGCAAGGGTACAATGTGGCTAGATGATATTGAAGTTACTGTAGATGGCAAACCTTTATTAGATGCGGGACCCAAAGCTCTTAGTCCAGCACAAAAGGACACTGAATTTGATGCTGGATCTAACTTTTCAATAGAATCTCCTACATCACAACATCTGGAAAACCTCGCTGTATTAGGACGTGTTTGGGGCTACTTAAAATACCATCATCCTGCAGTATCTAAAGGCGAACTGAATTGGGATTATGAGTTGTTTCGTGTTATTAATGGGATCGCTTTCGCGAAAGCTGACGCCCAAAGAGATGCTGCTATATTCCAATGGATCGAAAGTTATGGAGATATAGCAAAATGCGATACCTGCAAAAAAACAACAGCTGAGGCGATTATCAAACCAGATCATCGATGGATCTCAAATAGCGGTTTATCAGAAAAACTTCAGCAAAAACTCAAGGAAGTATACGATAATAGAACACAAGGCGAACACTACTATGTAGGAAATATTCCCATGGTAGGAAATCCAGAATTTAAGAATGAAAACGCCTATGCCGATATGCCCTATCCGGATGCTGGTTTTCGCCTTTTAGGCTTATTCCGTTATTGGAATATGATTCAATATTACTTTCCGTATAAAGATATTACCGACAAGGATTGGGCAACTGTTTTGGAAGAATATATTCCAGAATTTATTAATGCCGAAGACGAACTTGCTTATGAAATTGCCAACATAAAACTCATAGGTGATGTAAAAGATACACATGCTAACTTATGGGGAGGTAACGACAAGTGGCAGGAAAAGTTAGGCTCAAATTATCCGCCGGTTCATGTGGCATTCATTGAAGACCGATTATTGGTATTAGACTATTATAATCCAGAAATGCAAAAAGAGCTTGGCTTAGAAGTTGGCGATGCCATTATTGCCATAAATGGAGAGTCCACAGCAGCTATTGTAAAGCGAAGTATCCCTTTTTACCCAGCCTCAAACGACGCTGCTCGATTTAGAGATATCTCAGGTAGTATACTACGCTCCACAGAAGAAGCATTAAAGCTGACCATTGAAAGAGATGGGCAAACTCTTGAAAAAACGATTCCTTTATTTGATAGAAAAGATCTCAATTATTATCGCTGGTATAAAACAGATAAGGAGGCACCTAGTTTTAAAATGCTTCCGGGAAATATTGGCTACATTTCTCTAGCCACCATTAAACGAGATGATCCTGCAAAAATTGAAAAAGCTTTTATCAATTGCTCCGGAATTATTATTGACATTCGGAATTACCCATCGGCATTTATGCCCTTTGCATTGGGGCAATTTATCGCTCCACGAAATTCTGATTTCGTAAAATTTACCACTGTTGATTTAAACAATCCGGGGGCTTTTCATATGGGTCAAACAATAGCAACGGGTAAGGGTGCTGAACCTACTTTTAAAGGCAAGGTGATTGTGCTTACAAATGAGCTGAGTCAAAGTCAAGCTGAGTATACTGCCATGGCATTTAAAGCAGCGCCTAATACTACCGTTATTGGAAGTACCACTGCAGGAGCCGATGGTAATGTCTCTATGATTAATTTACCTGGAGGGATGCGAACGATGATTTCAGGTATAGGAGTATTTTATCCCGATGGCACCCCGACCCAGCGTGTGGGCATTGTACCTGACATGGAAGTAAAACCAACCATCAAAGGTATCAAAGAGGGTAGAGATGAACTCTTAGAACAAGCGGTTAATCTTATCTTAAAGGTTAAACAATAGCATAGTCTTTTTATTCGTAACTTTCTTCTACAATTCACCAATACCGAATGAAGTTACTCTCTTTATCTGAATTTATTGACAAAGCAACTGAAGCTTTCAAGCGATTTCCGCTCACCTTGATATGGGCAATAGTAAGCACGACCATAGTGGTGGTTCTTATTGACAAGAACATAGACTACCTCTTTGAAGAAAACAATAGGTTATTGCTCGTAATGATCTTGGGTATTAGTTGGCTCATTGGAGCTCAATTTTATATTGAGCAATTTAAAAAGGCCCAGCAGCTCTGGTGGATAAAAATAATCGTGGTTTTAGCTGTTATAGGCGTTTATTTTCTCCTCCCGCCCAACGACCGCTCAAGCAATGGCCCAACACCATATATCCGTTGGGGCTTATTCTTTTTTGCTGGACATTTGAGTTTATTTTTTGCTCCTTTTCTCACCACTTGGCATCCTAAAGCCTATTGGAATTATCTGAGCAATATGATCATTGCTATTGGCCGAAGTATCCTATTCTCTGGAGTGGTATATCTAGGACTTTCATTGGCACTTTTGGCCATTCAATATCTTTTTAATGTAGACATCGATGGCAAGCGCTATGGACAGCTATTTGTGGTTTGTTTGGGGATTGTAAATACTTGGGTATATCTATCTGATTTTCCGAAGGAGATTCAGCATTCGATTCATATGTCTTTTAATAAGGCAACAGAGGTATTTGTAAAGTTTATTCTGATTCCTTTGGCGAGTTTATACATCCTTATTTTATATGCATACGCGCTCAAAATTGTTATCAATTGGGAGTTGCCTAAAGGTTGGGTAAGTTACCTCATCACTGCACTTGCCGGGCTTATCTTAGTGATACAGTTAATTATACACCCTATAAGAATTACGCATGAATCTCGGATAATTAGACGGTTTCAACCATTGTTTTATTGGCTTTTTCTACCCTTGCTTATATTGCTTTATGTAGCGATTTACAAACGTGTTGCAGATTACGGCATCACTGAAGCTCGCTACTTTTTAATTTTGCTAGCCTCCTTCATTACTGGTGCTATGCTCTATCTTATTTTTAGCAGAAAACAGCAATTAAGGTTTTTGCCTATGGCTTTAACAGGTCTCGCCCTTCTTGGTTCTTTTGGGTTTTGGGGAGCCTTTTCGGTATCCGCATGGAGTCAAAAGAAACAGTTTAAGGAGGTGTATATCGCTTTCGCGAAATTGCCTACTGGACAGGCTAGCGCAGACACTTTAACAATCTCTAGAGCACAAGCCGATCGCTTTGTATCTATCGCAAAATACCTCAACGAAAGAGATCTATTACATACTACTGAAGACCTTTTAGGTTACAACCCTAAGATTGAATTTCCGAATGCCTCTTCATGGAGTATAGGCGACGAAATGCTTAAGAAGGAGGGAATTACCTATTTGTCAAATCTATTGAATTATATTTATAAAAATTTCAATATAGATGCAACTGAACCTATTGATATAGAAGGATATTCATGGATGAATACTATGTATTTAAACGAAGACGCATCCAATCTAGAATACTCTCATATTCTTCAAGGGTATCGATTTTCTATCAATGTAGAAAGTGAGGAAGTTATCATTTCAAAAAACCAACAAACGGTCCTACGTATAGCGCTCACATCTTTGCGTAAAAGTTTATTTCAGCGTGATGATAGAGCTACGTATAATATCCCTCCTGAAGAAATGATGATTCAAGGCGAAAACGACAGTATTAAAATCAAGATATACTTTGATGAACTCAATTTTACTAAAAATAATAACACCTACGAACTAGAGAGTTCGCGTGCACGAGCCCTGCTTAACAAAAAACAATGATTGAAAGACTGCACCTAGAAAACATTCTTTTCTTAGACATCGAAACCGTGCCATTGCACGAAAATTTTAACGATCTAGACGAAACCCAACAATATCTTTGGGCCGACAAAACAAGATACCTGCGCAAGGACGATTTTACTCCAGAGGACTATTATGAACGGGCGGGCATATGGGCCGAGTTTGGAAAAATTGTCTCTATTTCTGTAGGGTATTTTAAGATGACAGGCGATGGGCGACAGTTCAGAACCACTTCCTTTTTTGGAGGAGAAAAAGAACTGCTTCAAGAGTTTAAGAATTTGCTCGAACTACATTTTAACCACAGAAACCATTTGCTCTGTGCTCATAATGGAAAAGAATTTGACTTTCCATATATCGCTCGCCGAATGATCATCAATGGGATAACTCTACCACCTAAACTCAATCTTTTTGGAAAGAAGCCATGGGAAATTCCGCATATTGATACGCTTGACTTGTGGAAATTTGGCGATTATAAACATTATACTTCGCTCAAATTATTAACCAATATTCTAGGTATTCCATCTCCCAAAGACGACATAGATGGAAGCCAAGTACGAGATGTCTTTTATGTAGAAAAAGATATCGATCGTATTGTAGTATACTGTGAGAAAGACACGGTTGCTGTGGCTCAAATTTTACTTCGACTGCGTAACGAAGAACTTCTAGAAGAACATGAAGTAATATCAGTATAGCAAACATTTGCTACTTATGATTACTGTCAAATAAAAACCCCGATCTCAAAAAGATCGGGGTTTAAAAATTTACACTTTATTGTACTTATTGCTTAACAAAACGTTCATTGATGAGGTCTTCTCCATCATTGATTTCAAGAATGTACATACCCGCTTGAAGGTTACTCACATCAATCGTTTGTGTAAGTGTTCCTTGCTTCACTTGTTGTCCTAATAGATTAACAATGCGATATGTCATCGCTGCATTTGAATCTACCATTTCGATATTTAAAAGCCCATTGGTTGGGTTTGGATAAAGTCGAATATCTCCTTCAAACTCAGATTCATCAACACTCAAATCATTGAATCCTTGTGGCGAATTCATAGCAACAATACCATCACCTGTTAAGGTTGCTGGTGCGTTTGCTGTAATTGTCACTGCGTCAATATAAATTCTATCTGCATTTGAACTTGCATCATTTCTAAAACGGAATTGCGCATTAGATGGGAAACTAAATGATCCACTGTCTAAAATAACTGTAGCGTTATAGAATGTGTCATTATTAAAGTCGGTACCTCTTGCATAACTCGCAACGGTTACCCATCCAGATCCACTATTATATTGTAACCAGAAATCTTCTCCGTTCTCCATGCTATTTGGATAGAAATAGAAATCTACTTCCACATTAGAATAGCCACTCAAATTAACATTTGATAAGGTCATGGTGGATGAATTGGTATTATCACGAAGTCTAATAGAGTAAGACCCTTCAAAAGAACGTGATCCGTTGTATCTGAAAGAATCAGACCCGCCATCTGCCCAGCCATCCCAGCCAGACTCAAAGTATCCTTGATGCAGTACAACAGGGCTTCCGCCACCGCCGCCAGTAGTTGTAGCCGACACAGCAGCACTTGCTGCCGAAACATTACCAGCTGCATCTCTTGCTCTTACTGTAAAGGAATAAGTTGTACTTGCGGTCAATCCAGTTACTTGGAAAGAAGCACTAGTTGTTGTTCCTGCAAGATTTGCACCTTCATAAACATCATACCCAGTTACACCAACATTATCTGAAGAGGCTGTCCACGAAAGATCAACAGTCGTATTCCCTACAGCGACAACACTAAGATTAGTTGGTACCGTTGGAGCTTGTGTATCTGCAGCTGTTTGAGTCGTAAAGCTTGTACTTCCTAATCCAGAATTATTACCCGCGGCATCAAAGGCGCTTACGGCATATGTATATGTCGTTCCAGGACTCAATCCTGTCGCATTGAATGATGTTCCAGCAGTTGTTCCTTGGCTAACACCATCTTCAAACACTTCATAACCCGTTACTCCAACATCATCGGTAGACGCTGTCCATGAAATGGTGGCAGTAGTCGTTTGAATACTAGAGGCAGTCACATTTGTAGGCGTCGATGGAGGTGTTGTATCTGCTCCCGACAAAGTGCTGAAAGTTACACTTCCTAAACTAGAGGTATTTCCTGCAGCATCAAAGGCGCTGACAGTATATGTATATGATGTTGCAGGGCTTAATCCTGTTGCATTGAATGATGTTCCAGCAGTTGTTCCTTGGCTTACACCATTTCTAAAAACCTCATAACCCGTCACTCCTACATCATCAGTAGACGCTGTCCATGAAATGGTAGCAGACGTTGCTTGAATGTTAGAAGCAGCAACATTGGTTGGAGTTGTTGGAGCCTGAGTGTCTACTGTTCCCGTAGTAAGATCAACGGTATAATCTTCAACCTCCCCATATGTAAAGGTTTCACAGGCTGTTGGTATACCATTATACTTCATCGAAACACGCATACGTGTTGAAGTTGCAGATGTTCCTGTAGGCACTGTAAAAGATCCACTCACTGGTGTTGCTGTTGTAGCCGCCTGAGACCAAACAAGCTCTCCAGCATCACTAAAGTCATTGTCATTATTATAATCTATCCAAACAGCATAACCTTCGTTGTAGATGGTTCCTGTCCACACTGGAGTTACAGTTACTGTATAGGTTGAACCTTCTGACAAGCTTGTAGATACTGATGTAAAATCAGTATAAAATTGAGCTCCAGAGGTATTGTCTATTGTTCCTACTTGTACACGACCTATATATTCGTCATTTACATTAGTACTCGCAGAAGTACAATAAGAAGTACCACCTCCGCCACCATAAGCAGCACCAACATTTACTGCATACATTGCATCTGTTACAGCAATTTCTTCAGGTCCAGCGGCACCATAAAGATCAATCGCCGATTGAATAAAAGCTGTTCTTGCCTGATCGAAAGTTGAATTTGCAGACAAATAATTATTGATTGCTCTATAGGCAATTTTAGCAGACTTGTCCATTCCGATTCCAGCTACGTTATAAACATCCCCAACGTCATTTGTTCCAGAACCACCAGCTACTGATAAGTAGAACATGTGATTTAAAACCCCAGAATTTGTGTGAACCCCACAATAGTCATTGGATTGTGTAGGAGTACCACAACTTGGGTTAATCCAAAAGGATCCTCCATACGTATCAGGTTGACCTAAAGACTTTGGATCACTCATTGAACGTAGCGCTGCTGAGCCTAATCGACGATCTATTTCGTCGCCAATTAACCAAATTTCAGCGCTTGGAGCGGAATCAATTCCATTCCCTTTTGCAAAATGTTCAACGGCCGCTCCCCAAATATCTGAATATCCCTCGTTAAGCGCTCCAGATTCTCTTTGGTAGGCAAGGTTTGCAGTAAACTGGGTAACCGCATGACCAATTTCGTGAGCCGCAACATCTAAAGATGTCAAAGCATCAAAAAATCCACTACCCTCACTACCATTAGAAGATCCATCTCCGTAAGACATTACACTTAAAAACCAAAAGGCGTTATCATAGTTATTGTCTACATGAACATAGCTTCTAAGTTGTGCTCCTGCATTATCATAACTATCTCTATTATGTACATTTAGCCAATAATCATAGGTTTGCATAGCTCCCCAATGCGCATCTAAGGCCGCATTGTCTTTTGCTGGGTTGTCATATTCTATCCAGTTATTATCCCCATCAGTAAACTCTGTATAATTGGTGATATATGGTAGCGAACTCCCAGAAGGAGCCAAATTGTTAGCGTTTCTTGTAAATACAGAACGACCAGCATCATTTAAAGTAAAATTACTCCCTGCAGCTGTTGTTTCAATTGTTCGTGTTCCGCTGTAACGAGTTGCGGCAGAACCAGCAACATAATCCTCAAATGTTTCAACAATAGCTTCAGCTTCTAAAGCCTCGGCATTTGTATTTGTTGAAAGTGCTCGGCCATCATGTCCAAAATTGTCAAGGTGTAATACTCTATTATTAAAAAACAAAGCACGACCATCTACAGCATCAATGTACAGATCTCCTCCACCTAAAGGTACAATTGTAAATATTTCAAATTTATAAGCCAACTTAACCGTTACCTTATCACCTTCAAAAAGTGGGAGTAATAATAATTCTCCACTTGGCTTTTCATAGCCTAGTTCTCTTGAGGCATCCACATCTTCCCATAAGTAGGAAGAAGCTGAAGTGTGGGCGATAGCTTTCGCGAAAGCGGAACTCGCATTCAACTGCGGCTCTACCGACATCTCCTTTATATCATAAAACTCACCACTAATCGTGGCAACCTTCCCATCTTTTGCATGCACTGTTGGCATAGCAAAGGCTACGGGAACTCATTTATAAGTTTGTTGAAACCTCTGATGTGTAAATCCTAATTGGTCTACCTCCTGTGTTTCAAGTTTAAAATCATTGTTGGGTGCAAGTTTTAAATTTTGCTGGATGACTGTTTTCGAATTTGAAAGAGACTGTCCTAAAGATGGATCCACCTTTATAAGTCCCGGAGATGTTCGAATAGCATCATCCTTTTCTGGTACTTGTTGGGCCATTGCCGAAAACGTACCAAATACTAGAAAAACGCACACTAGTGCGCGAGTTTGTAAACGTTCTTAATCTTCATAATTTTGAGTTTGGTTAATTAATTTTTGAGAGTCTTCAAATTAACATAATATTATGACTTACACCGCATTAGTGGCAACAATTATTGATATTTGTTGTGAAAAAGGGGGTAAACACCCTTTTATTGTATGGATATTATATTCTTTAAACATAAAAAACCCGGCATCTTTCGATACCGGGCTTTGTTCACAATAATGGTTAGTGTTAAAAACCTATTGTTTAATAAAACGCTTACTCATCGTAGCGTTTTCTACTTGAATTTCTATCATATATACGCCAGAATCTAAAGTAGAGACGTCTAAGGTGCTATTAAATGCTCCTGCTCTTACTACTTGTCCTAGTAAATTATAGATTGTGAACTTCTGAGCATCTGCTCCAATTACATTCACATTGAGTTGGCCTCTCGTCACCGGATTAGGGTAGATAGAGAAATCAAAATCGGCCTCAATACTCTCAGCAGTAATTGTAGTAGACGCTCCTGTAAATGTAGCAGTAGTACTGCCAATATTTACAATATAGTCTTCTACTTCTCCATAAGAAAAGCTTTCACAAGCTGTAGGAATCCCGTTGTACTTCATAGAAACACGCATGCGCGTTGGCCCAGCAGAAGCACCAGCAGGCGTACTAAAAGTACCTGTTACTGAAGTCGCTGTCGTCGCCGCTCTAGTGTATACTGTTTCTCCAGCGTCTGTAAAGTCACCATCTCTATTCCAATCTACAAAGACTGCATATCCTTCGCTGTACACAGTTCCTGTCCAAGCCGGAGTAATTGTGATACTATTACTTGCACTTGAATTTGTAGACAAGCTTGTAAAGTCTCCGTATCCACCAGCAGATGCACCAGTTACATTATTAATGCTTCCTATTTGCACACGTTGAATATATTCATCATTCGTATTATTACCGTTAGACGCACAGTAACCTGTTGGCGGTACTTGACCACCACCGCTACCAGCAGTTAAACGTGTATTATCGATAGCTACATCAGACTGCCATGTTGTTCCAGTAAGACGGTTGAAACGCAATTGAACACTTCCACCTAGATATGCAGCGAGATCAACACTTTGTGTTTGCCATGCTGTTCCTTGATGAGCAGATTGACTCCATACAGATGTCCAACTCGCTCCATCATCACTACTTGCTTCTAATGCTATGCTTCCCATTGTACCTGTTCCATTTGCATGGTAGTTAAAGGTGAAAGTAGCTTCGGTTTCTGCAGATAGATCAAAACAAGGCGAGTTTAAGATTGCACGCTTGCTAGGGTAACCTGTACCATTTCCTGAAGCTTCAACAAATAGGTAGAAAGACCCATCTGATCCTGTTGTTGGTCCTGTTCCTGAAGAAGGTGTTCCTCCTGAATCACGCGTCCAGTTTAAATCATCACCAGCCGCTTGAGACCAAAGACCTAAGCTCGCTTCAAAACTTTCAGCATATGGGAAAGCTGTAACGCCACCAGTACATCCTCCAGGAGTTCCTCCTCCAGTTGTTGTTGCACTTGCTGTATTACTATAGCCTGAAATATTTCCAGCTGCATCTTTTGCTCGTACTCTAAAAGTATAGGCAGTTGCGGCGGTAAGTCCTGTAATCTGTGCAGTAGTTCCTGCAACTGATCCAAGATTAGTCGCTCCTTGATATACATCATATCCAGTTACCCCTACATTATCTGTAGACGCATTCCACGAAAGTTCCACCGTAGTATCTGTTGCTCCACTAGCCGTTAAGCTCGTTGGATTAGTTGGTGCTTGCGTATCGGCAGCAACCGTTCCATCCAAACCGAAATCGTCAATTGCAATATCCCCAGACCAAGATGTTCCAGAGGTCGCAACAAAACGTAACTGAATTGTATTACCCGCATAAGCCGCTAGATTTACTGTTTCTGAAATCCATGCTGCGCCCAAATCTCCAGCTTTAGTCCAAACTTGAGACCAAGTAGAAGCGCCATCTTGGCGAACTTCTAATTTTACATTACCTACTGCTGTTCCTGTCATTTGATACTGGAAAGTAGCTTCTGGTGCATTCACTCCTGTTAGGTTAAAACAAGGTGAATTTAAAATTGTCGTTTTTGAAGGGTTATTTGGTGTTGAAGTTTCTGCATACACATAGTATGTTCCTGCTGCTGCTGCAGAAGGTCCTGTTCCAGATGAAGGAGTAGCTCCACTTTGAACTGCCCAATCAAAATCATCTCCTGATCCTTGAGTCCATTGCCCTAAAGTATTTTCAAAACCTTCAGCATATGGAAAACTTGAAACCGTAGTTGTACATACTGGAGGTCCCGTTACTACATAAGCGTCTCCTACATTAACCGCATACATTGCATTAGTTACTGTTTGTTCTTCTTGACCATCTGCTCCATATAAATCTTGCGCCGACTGAATCATTGCTGTTCTAGCCTGTGCAAAAGTTGAATTTGCAGATAGATACGTATTGATAGTTCTGTAGGCAATTTTACCGGCCTTAAGCATTCCAATTCCAGTTACATTATATACATCTCCTACATCGTTTGTTCCAGAACCTCCCGTTACCGCAAGATAGAACCAGTGGTTTAATACTCCAGAGTTAGTATGTACACCACAATAATCATTAGACTGTGTAGGCGTACCACAATTAGGCTCTTTCCAATAAGTACCACCGTAAGTATCTGGCTGGCCTAAAGATTTAGGGTCACTCATAGAACGCAAAGCTGCAGATCCAGTACGACGATCAATCTCATCTCCAATCAACCAAATATCGGCAGCTGGGTTTATATCACTTCCATTTCCTTTGGCAAAATGCTCAACAGCAGCTCCCCATATATCAGAATACCCTTCGTTCAAACCGCCTGATTCTCTTTGGTAAGCAAGATTAGCCGTAAAAGTTGTTACTGCATGTCCAATTTCGTGGGCAGCGACATCTAAAGATGTCAAGGCATCAAAATATCCATTTCCTTCAGCTCCATTTGAAGAACCATCACCATAGGTCATAACACTTCCATTCCAAAAGGCATTATCATATCCTAACCCTCCTGGTACGTCATCATAATGGATGTAACTATTAATAGCCGCCCCAGAACCGTTAAAACTGTTTCTGTTGTGAATATTCATCCAATAATCATAAGTCACCTCAGCTCCCCAGTGTCCATCAAGGGCTGCATTGTCTTTGGCAGCATTATCATATTCTGTCCAACTATTATTTCCATCCGTAAAATTAGTTGATGGGTAGGATGCTTGTCCGCCACTATTATAAGTGTTAACTCCATTTCCACGTGTGTTATCACGTAAAGTCCAGCTTCCGTTTATTTGACGAGTCTCAATGGTACGAGTACCACTGTAGCGCGTTGCAGCTGTTCCAGCAGCAAATGCCTTATCCTCAAAAGCACAAGCCTCAGCCTCTGTCATAGTATATGTAGGCACTTCCCCAACATGCCCAAAATTATCTGCATGCTTAATAATCGCATCAAAGAAAAGAGCTTGTCCATTTTGAGCATCAATATATAAGTTTCCTCTACTTATAGGTTGGGTAGCATATATATCAAATTTATAAGCCAACTTCATGCTAACTTGATCTCCATCAAAAAGAGGAAGTATTACAAGTTCACCTTCAGGCTTTTCATAGCCCAAGTTGCGTGCGCTTTCCTGATCATCCCACATATAGGCCGAAGCATTTGTGTGTGATAACGCTTTCGCGAAAGCGGAACCCTTAGCCAATCCAGCAGTAACTGTAAGATCATTGACATCATAGTACTCTCCACTAATGGTTTGTACTATTCCATTCTTTGCGTGTAAAACAGGTTGAGCAAACTCTACAGGGATACCCTTATAGGTCTGTTGAAAACGTTGATGTAGAAAACCTAATTCATCTGTTTTTTGTGACTTGAGTTGAAATTTGTTGTCGTTTGCAAGTTGCAAACGCTCTTGAAAAATGGCTTGAGTATTATTTAATGCCTTTTGTTCTGAAGCATCCAAAGTGATAATTCCAGGGGAAGTTTTAATAAAACCTTCTTCCTGAACCTGCTGTGCCTGCATCGTAAATGCACTTAAAGCTAGTGCGGCACAGGCAATTACGCCCGGGTAACGTTTTTTTCATAATCATTGAATATTAGTTAGTGTTTGAATACATTGAGTGAGTTATTCTCAATATTTCTCTAAATATCTTAAATTATTTCAATTATCCTAATTTTATTCGATGAATGACACAAATACTTTTTAACAAGACTTTAAGATTTGATCTTTTGAGGAAAAGCTTAAACAAATAATAACAAAACACTACTTTTAGGGTGTGAAAGAAAAGGCAATACTTGAGATTCGTCAATTGAAGATTCAATTTGAACACCAGGACCAGCTTCAAACGGTCGTGCATAATATTGGTTTTGAATTACATACAAATGAAATTTTGGCTATCGTAGGGGAATCAGGTTCTGGTAAATCTGTTTCTACCTTGGCCATTCTTGGTCTTTTACCCAAGAAAAAGGCTAAGATTTCGGGAAGTATTCAATTTGAGGGCAAAGAATTAATAGCCTTGGAAGATGCTCCTTTTAGGAAGATTCGCGGAAATGAAATATCTATGATTTTTCAAGAACCTATGAGCTCGCTCAATCCTTCCCTTCGATGCGGATACCAAGTAGTAGAAATCTTATTGCAACATACCTCCTTAAGTAAAAAACAAGCCATAGCCGAAACTATTTCCCTTTTTGAAAAGGTTAAACTCCCGAGACCGGAAGAAATATTTAAGTCCTATCCTCACGAAATTAGTGGCGGACAAAAACAAAGGGTTATGATTGCTATGGCGATTGCCTGCAAGCCCAAAATCCTTATTGCCGACGAACCAACGACAGCCTTGGACGTTACTGTACAAAAAGAAATAATAGAATTACTTAAAAGTCTTCAAAAGGAGACGGGGATGAGTGTCATATTTATTTCTCATGATCTTTCTCTAGTAAGCGACATTGCCAACAGAGTATTAGTAATGTATCAAGGAGAAATTGTGGAGTCCGCTTTCGCGAAAGCGATATTCTCCAACCCCCAACATCAATATACCAAGGCTTTATTGAGCGCACGTCCTTCTTTAGATACAAGACTAAAAACATTACCGACTATCGCCGATTATTTAAATGAAACCTCCCAAACGGATGTAATCACTCCTGAAGAACGAGTAAAAAAACACTCCTTACTATATAGTCAACCCCCATTATTAGAAGTTAATAATGTTGAAAAAACATATATTTCCAAAAGCGGAATTTTTGGAAAAACAAGGAGCGTCAAAGCTGTGGATGATGTTTCTTTTGCAATCTATGAAGGGGAAACCCTTGGCCTAGTAGGAGAATCTGGCTGCGGAAAATCTACCCTTGGGAATGCTATTTTACAATTAGATAAAGCGACAGCGGGTAAAATTCTATACAAGGGAGTCGATATTACTTCGGTTAAAGGGCGACACTTACGCCAACTCAGAAAAGAAATTCAAATCATTTTTCAAGATCCTTTTGCAAGTTTAAATCCGCGATTGACTGTGGGGGAAGCTATTTTAGAACCTATGACAGTTCATGGGCTTTATGGCTCAAAAAAAGAACGGAAGGAAAAAGTTTTAGAATTACTGGAGCGGGTGGGCCTTAATGAGGATCAATACAACAGATATCCGCATGAGTTTAGTGGGGGTCAGCGACAACGCATAGGTATTGCGCGAACAATTGCGTTACAACCAAAGCTAATTGTTTGTGACGAGTCGGTAAGTGCTTTAGATATCTCTGTACAAGCACAGGTGCTGAATTTACTGAATGAACTGAAAGAGCGCTATGGCTTTACCTATATATTTATTTCCCATGATTTAGCGGTTGTAAAATATATGGCAGATCAATTGGTTGTAATGCAAGCAGGTAAAATAGAAGAAATGGGAGAGGCAGATGCAATCTATAAATCGCCTAATAGTCCTTATACTGAAAAACTAATTAGCGCAATTCCTAAAGGATCTTAAAGCATAAATAAGAAAACCTTCTTTGCGAGATATGCGCAATTCCCTACAAATTAAAATCCTGAACGAATACTTCTAAAGGTATTTTGAATGGGTTGTGCAGTATTTTCCATGTAGAATATGTTTGGTTGAAACTATCTAAAAACAAAATCCGCAAGGCTCCCCTTGCGGATTTCTAACAAATCATAACTTAATACACTCGTATGAGTTTAACAAAGTTATTCGGTTGATGACTTTACAACTTTAAAGACTTGGGGGCGTCTTTAGAGAAGTTCTGTCACATCATTCAATTATGATGATTGGGGACTGCTAATGTAGTATAAAATTACACTTCACCAAACTTTTATCATAAAAATTTGTGTCAAATGTTAAAAAAACGTGTATTTCATCGAATATATATGTTTTTTAACGTTAATATTTTTCAAAATCGTTCAAAACACACTTTATCAAGCCAAAATACACAGTCCTTAAATTTTGAAAAATTTAGCAATCCGGCCTTTGGGTTTTTCACCTTTTGTACGTGGCGAACAGACATCGTCCACTTCATAATAAGAGCGACCATAATTTGATCGCTTATCTTCTCCCAATCTTTTAGCAACTTGATTTGTCATACGAATTACAAATTCTTCCTCTTTATTAGGATATGACAAATCATGCCCTGCATGATCCAATTTTTTTCCTCGAGAGCTATAATCCTGTTTCCTATCAATATAGTCTTCCGTTTCGTATAGTTCGTTATAACAATGAATTAGTTCATGAGCAAGCACAGCCATAGGAGAATTGTATCCGCGATTTCGGGAAAACCATTTTTTACGGTGGTTCTTTCTAAAGAATACCCCATGGGTGTCGTAGAAGCCTACGGTATTTGTGCTAGGATTATAGTAGTTCCTAGCTTCCGAATAGATAATATTAATGCCATTAGTCGAGTCGGCCGTTAAAACATCGATAATATCTAGGGTTTTCTCACTTCCATCATCAAGGAAAACAATGGTCAAGGCATCTGTTTGGTGCAGATAATCAAGAGCCTTCAAAGTGTTTTTTAAAAATCGATCTTGAATAAGAGTATAATCCCTGTCCTTTATATATACATATTCATGTGCAATATTCTCAAGGTCATAAATGATCATGTTTTAAAACTTCATCTCTGGCACTTCTCCATCTACTATTAATGTCCCTTCTGTCGCTTGTTGAATCTCAGAGACCGTTACTCCAGGAGCGCGTTCTAAAAGTTTAAAACCATTAGGGGTGACTTCCAGAACAGCTAGGTTAGTAACCACTTTCTTTACACAGCCTACACCTGTTAATGGTAAACTACAGCGTTTTAAAACTTTAGATTCACCTGCTCTGTTTGTATGCATCATGGCTACAATAATATTTTCGGCACTCGCTACTAGATCCATTGCTCCACCCATTCCTTTTACCATTTTACCAGGAATTTTCCAATTGGCTATATCGCCGTTCTCAGCAACTTCCATTGCTCCTAAAATAGTAAGATCCACATGTTGTCCGCGAATCATCGCAAAACTGGTGGCACTATCAAAAAAACTTGCTCCAGGCAAAGTTGTAATCGTTTGCTTTCCAGCATTAATTATATCAGCATCTTCTTCTCCTTCAAAGGGAAACGGTCCCATTCCAAGGACTCCATTTTCACTTTGAAACTCCACATCAATATCGTTGCGTACATAATTTGCTACCAAAGTTGGAATACCAATACCTAGGTTGACATAATATCCATCCTTTACTTCTTGAGCTATGCGTTGTGCAATTTGGTTTTTATCTAACATAAAATATCCCTTTTAACAATCTGCTATTTTTTTGTTCGTACTGTTCGTTGCTCAATTCGTTTTTCATAGGTTTTCCCTTGAAAAATGCGTTGCACAAAGATTCCTGGAATATGAATTTGATTGGGATCTAAGGACCCTACTGGCACCAGCTCTTCCACCTCAGCTACAGTGATCTTTGCAGCGCCACACATATTGGGATTAAAGTTACGCGCGGTTCCTTTGAATACAAGGTTTCCTGCTGCATCACCTTTCCAAGCCTTAACAAAGGCAAAATCGGCATCAAAGGCGTATTCTAAAATATGCATTTTCCCATTAAATTCACGGGATTCTTTGCCGTCAGCGACTTCTGTCCCATATCCAGCTGGCGTATAAAAGGCAGGAAATCCAGCTTGGGCTGCTCTACACCTTTCTGCTAAGGTTCCTTGCGGAATAAGCTCAACGTCTAATTCGCCACTGAGCATTTGACGTTCAAACTCGGCATTTTCGCCTACATAAGAAGATGTCATTTTTTTAATCTGTCTTTGATGTAATAAAAGGCCCAATCCAAAATCATCTACCCCTGCATTATTAGAAATACAGCTTAGGTTGTTAATATTGAGTTTTACCAACTGTGCAATTGCATTTTCGGGAATTCCGCTCAGGCCAAATCCGCCAAACATCATAGTCATCCCACTTTGAACTCCTGTTAAGGCCGCTTCAACATTGGGTACATTTTTTGAAATCATAGGAAATCTAATTTGATTTAAAAATACGACATTTTACACGACCTACTGCTGCCTTTGGAGAAAAGGAAAAGAGCTCTGTGTACTTAAATCATTTAGAACTTAATGCCCAAAGGAATTATTTTGAATTGCCTATCCGCTCAATAAAAGAGCCGTTATTCAGTAGTAAAAAATGGTGAAAGAAAATTTTTTTAGGATAGAATTACTAGGCGTTAAAAGTCCAATTCGTCTGGAATTTCATCACTTACACCACTCCCTTTATACTTTTCACAGTCGATTTCTATGGAAAGATTTGCAGGTTTAATGAACTCCTCCTTGGAGATTTCCAAGTCTTCATTTGCATAACAATCCTTCATATACATTCCCCAAATTGGTAATGCCATAGTCGCCCCCTGTCCATATCTAAGAGTAGGGAAATGCACTGCTCGATCATCACCACCAACCCACACTCCAGTCACTAGATTAGGAACAATACCCATAAACCATCCGTCAGATTGGTTCTGTGTTGTTCCTGTTTTTCCAGCAATAGCGTTAGTAAATCCATAAGGATAACCTGTGACAGCGCGTTTATAATCTGTTCTTCCGCTTGCCCAAGTGGTTCGTAGTCGCTGTCCAGATCCAGACTGGGTAACACCTTCCATAAGTTGTAAGGTCACATAAGCTGCCTCAGCACTTAATACATCTCGTGTTTCTGGCACATGTTGATATAAAATAGTCCCATTTTTATCTTGAATGGTACTCACTATTTGTGGAGTAACATATACCCCTTGGTTTGCAAAAGCAGAATAGGCAGATACCATTTCATATAAACTCAAATCAGGCGTTCCTAAGGCTATGGAAGGCACCTGAGGAATTTCAGCTTCAATACCGAGTTTTCGTACAAGGTCGATTACTGGTTTAGGCCCTACCTTGTCCATAAGTCGCGCCGAAACGGTATTTACAGATTGAGCGAGTGCATCTTTCATGGTAATCATCCCTCCATATTGTCCGCCAGAATTTTTTGGCGCCCAATCTAAGGTATTCCCATGCTTGCCAGCCGGAATACTGTAAATAGTATTAGGCAAGGTATCACAAGGAGATAGGTGTAATTGATCTACAGCCGTTGCATATAAAAATGGCTTGAAGGTCGAACCTACTTGTCGTCTTCCAGTTTGTACATGATCATATTGGAAGTGACGCATATCAATACCTCCAACCCATGCGCGAACTTCACCTGTTTGTGGCACCATTGACATAACGCCGGTACGTAGAAATTTTTTATAGTAGCGTATAGAATCTTTTGGGGTCATTACCGTATCAATATCCCCTTGCCAAGAGAAAATAGACATGTCTGTTTTGACATCGAATGACTTACGGATCTCCGCTTCACTTTTTCCAGCCTTTTTCATCAAACGCCAGCGGGAGGATGATTTCATGGCATTTGCAAAAATCAAATCAACCTCTTCTTGTTCGATATCCCTGAAAGGTGCTGTTTTATTTTTTTCATTCTGACTATCAAACTCAGCTTGTAATTTTGTCATATGTGCAGTCACGGCATCTTCAGCCATTTTTTGCATCCGGCTATCAATCGTTGTGGTGATGGTTAGACCATCTCTATAGATATTGTAATATTCTAAATTTCCATCTGCATCTTCCCCTTTTGGATTATTTTTAATCCAATCGGCCATGAATTTTTTAAGATTTTCTCTGAAATAGGTAGCAATACCATCTGCGTGACCCTCTGGCGTATAACGAACGATCATAGGCAAGGCAGTCAAAGAATCTTTTTCTGCGGTAGTTATCGTTCCGTTGCGCTCCATTTGCTTGAAGACTTGATTTCTTCTGCCCAGAGATTTGTTTTTTGAAATCTCTCGGTGTGGATTATACTGTCTAGGATTTTTAAGCATGGCAACAAAAACTGCAGATTCTTCCATGCTTAGGTCGCTAACGTTTTTATTGAAGTAAATACGGGCCGCTGAACTGATCCCAATAGCATTGAACAAAAATCCTTGCTTGTTCAGGTACATGGTAATAATTTCTTCCTTGGTGTATTGACGCTCTAATCTTGTGGCAATTACGTATTCTTTGACTTTCTGGATGAGACGTTCTATTGTATTTCTTGGAGGCTTAGAGAAGAGGAGTTTTGCAAGCTGCTGAGTCACAGTACTTGCTCCTCCTTTGGTTCCTAAGTAGGCAAAAGCTCTCGTTGTACCCCAGAAATCTATCCCAGAATGATCAAAATAGCGTTCATCTTCGGTAGCCACTAAGGCGTCGACTAAATTTTGAGGTAAATCTTCATATTTAATTGGCGTTCTATTTTCATTGAAATACGTTCCTAATTGCTTCCCATCAACTGAGACAATTTTGGTGGCCAAATTACTATCAGGATTTTCTAATTCTTCAAAGGT
>TARA_R110002051_G_scaffold121090_3_pt1 | contig 65500 bp, 46 predicted proteins | sample TARA_R110002051 | Tara Oceans TARA_R110002051 (sample SAMEA4397023) | marine metagenome | biome: Polar Biome; feature: [MES] marine water layer (ENVO:01000295) within the mesopelagic zone...; material: water (ENVO:00002006), including particulate matter (ENVO:01000060) such...
CAGTAGCCCTTTTTCTTCCAGTAATTTCAAGTCTTTTCTAATAGTAACAGCAGAAACATTTAATTTTTTACATAAATCTAAAACCTCAATGTGTTTTTCTTTAGCTAGAATGTTTAATATGGTTTCGTGTCTTTGCATAAAATCAAATATAAGTAAATGAAGATAGAAGATAAATGAAGTTAATCAATTTTTTTTTTTTTTATTTATTTTATAAAATAGTTTCGTTTTGTTTCGTTTTAAAATTATTTTCAATATATTTGAAGCAAAGTAAAGCTAATCAAAATACAAAATAAATCAATTTGTTTAATAGGAATACATTAATAGAACAGCTAAAAGGAAACTCTGAATGGGATGTCATCATTATTGGAGGTGGTGCCACAGGTTTAGGAATTGCCTTAGATAGTACTACACGAGGTTTTAAAACCTTACTTTTAGAACAAGTGGATTTTGCAAAAGGCACATCTAGTAGGAGTACAAAACTGGTACATGGTGGGGTAAGGTATCTGGCACAAGGTCATATTGATTTGGTTAAGGAAGCATTATACGAAAGAGGTCTGATGCTTAAAAATGCATCACATTTAGTTAGTAATCAATCGTTTATTATTCCGAATTATAAGTGGTGGGATAATTTTTTCTATACTATAGGCTTAAAAATATATGATCTTTTAGCAGGTAAATTAAGCTTTGGAAAATCAGTTAGAATATCAAAGACGGAAACTCAAAAGCGCTTAAGAACCATTAAATCCGAAAAACTTAAAGGAGGTGTTGTTTATCATGATGGTCAGTTTGACGATTCAAGACTCGCTGTAAATATAGCTCAAACATCAATCGAGCAAGGCGCAACGGTTTTAAATCATTTTAAAGTAGAACAATTATTAAAAAATGATAAAGGTTTGGTTAATGGTGTTATGGCTAAAGATGCTGAAACGAATATATCCTATAATTTAGATGCCAAAGTGATTATAAATGCCACAGGCGTTTTTACAGATGAGGTTTTAAAAATGGATGATGCGCTGGCCAAAAACAGCATTCGCCCAAGCCAAGGAATACATTTGGTTTTAGATAAATCATTTTTACCCGGAAATGACGCGATTATGATTCCTAAAACAGATGATGGTAGGGTATTGTTTTTAGTGCCTTGGCATAATAGGGTTGTGGTTGGAACTACCGATACGCTTTTAGACAGCCATAGTTTAGAGCCAAAAGCACTGGATACAGAAGTCGACTTTATCCTGGAAACGGCTAATAGATATTTAACAAAACATGTAGGTAAAAAAGATGTTCTAAGCATTTTTGCAGGATTACGACCATTGGCAGCGCCAAAAGATAAATCTGAAAAAACTAAAGAAATATCCAGAAGCCATAAAATTATGGTGTCAGCTTCGGGTTTAATTACTATTACAGGTGGAAAATGGACGACCTACAGACGTATGGCGCAAGATACTGTGAACAAAGCTATCGAATTGGGTAAATTGCCCAATATCAAATGCAACACAAAAAAATTATTAATTCATGGTGCGAATGGCGCTGTTGATAAATCACATCATTTGTATATTTATGGAAGTGATCAAAAAGGTATAAAACAGCTTATTGAAGAAAATCCAGAATTAGGCAAAAAACTACATATAAGACTCGAATTCACAAAAGCAGAAGTAGTTTGGGCGGTACGCAACGAAATGGCAAGAACCATTGAAGATGTTTTGGCAAGACGTGTTAGAGTTTTATTTTTAGATGCTAAAGCGGCTATAGAAATTGCGCCTCTGGTTGCCACTATATTAGCTAAAGAATTAAATAAGGATAATGATTGGAAGCAAGAGCAAATTTCTAATTTTATTGAAGTTGCTAGTCAGTATGTTATTAAAAATTAATTTATAACTAAATAACCCCGAGTAAGCTTTCTCCCCTTTTGGGGGAGTTAGAGGGGGCTAATCTTATGGAAAAATATATACTAGCATTAGATCAAGGAACTACAAGTTCAAGAGCCATCGTTTTTGATAAAAAAGGAAGTATTATTTCAGTAGCTCAAAAAGAATTTACACAATATTTCCCAAAACCGGGATGGGTTGAACACGACCCTCTGGAAATTTGGTCTACACAAGCTGGAGTAGCCGCCGAAGCTATAGCTAAAAAAGGATTAAATGTTGAAAACATAGCCGCCATTGGTATTACAAATCAGCGTGAAACGGTTGTTGTTTGGGATAAAAACACAGGAAAACCCATTTATAATGCTATTGTGTGGCAAGATAAAAGAACGTCAGATTATTGTGATGAACTTAAAAAAGATGGTAGAGAAAAAAGTATAAGAGAAAAAACAGGATTGGTAATAGACTCCTATTTTTCGGGTACAAAAGTAAAATGGATATTAGATCATGTTGATGGAGCAAGACAAAAAGCAGAATCTGGCAACCTCATTATGGGTACGATTGATACCTGGATAATTTGGAACTTCACTAAAGGAGAGCAACACATCACCGACGTTACTAATGCCTCTCGAACATTATTATTCAATATAAACACCATGGATTGGGATGATGAATTGCTTAAATTATTAACCATTCCTAAAAGTATGTTACCCGAAGTAAAACAGTCAAGTGAAGTTTATGGGCATACAAAATCAACTTTTTATGATGCAAATATTCCTATTGCAGGAATTGCAGGAGATCAACAAGCGGCTTTGTTTGGGCAAATGTGTACTAAGCCAGGTATGGTAAAAAACACTTATGGAACAGGTTGCTTTATGCTAATGAATATTGGTGAACTGCCAACGGTTTCAAAGAACAATTTATTAACCACTGTAGCTTGGAAAATAAATGGGAAAACAACGTATGCTTTAGAAGGTAGTATCTTTATTGCAGGAGCGGTTGTTCAATGGTTGAGAGATAGTTTAAAGATTATTAGAAATTCAGCTGAGGTTGAAACGCTAGCTAGTTCTGTAAAAAGTTCAGAAGGTGTATATTTCGTGCCTGCATTTGCAGGTTTGGGAGCACCACATTGGAATCAGCAAGCACAAGGCACTATGTTTGGTTTAACACGCGGTAGCACTGATGCACATATAGCACGTGCAGCTTTGGAATCTATAGCATACCAAACCATGGATATATTGAAAGCCATGGAAGCTGATTCTGGAATTTCTATAAAAGAATTGCGTGTAGATGGCGGAGCAACAGTTAATAATCTGCTCATGCAGTTTCAAGCTGATGTATTAAACACGGTTACTGTACGTCCAAAAGTGGTTGAGACTACTGCAATGGGTGCTGCTTTTTTAGCAGGATTAGCCGTGGGATATTGGGAGAATCCAGAAGAAATTCAAGCGATATGGCAAACAGATAGGTATTTTAACCCAAAGGAGGACAGAGAGGATATTGATAAAAATATCAAAGGATGGTATAAAGCTATTGATGCCTTGGAGTATTGGACGAAATTAGATTAGCATTCAAGTATAAAAAATTAGTTTAGATTTATGAATTTTTGAAAATTCAAAAAACCATGAACTTTTCTAAATATTAGATAAAAAATAAATGTTGTCCGGTAAAAAATAATTCAATCAAGTAAACCTTTTTTGCGAGCACAGGCTTTTTCAAGGCTTATGAAAAAAGGGGGCTTGCTTTTTACATCTCGATATATCGGGATAAAAATTTTATTTTTTGGAATCGTATGAATTTGAAAATAAGTGTTTATCAATTAGTTACAATCAAGTCTTGGTTCTATTAGCGAAGCGGTCTTGATTCTTTAATCAGACATTAATGATAAAAAATAATTGAATCATTCGTATCTCAACAATCGTAAATCCTAAATAAAAATGACACCATTTATAGCAGAAATTATTGGAACAGCCATACTTATTTTATTAGGCGGTGGTGTTGTAGCCAACGTTGTACTGAATAAAACCATTGGCAATAACAGTGGATGGATAGTTATAACCACAGGCTGGGCTTTGGCGGTTTATATTGCAGTGGTTATTGCAGGACCGTATAGCGGTGCACATATTAACCCAGCAGTTAGTATTAGCTTAGCAGTAGCAGGAAAATTCCCTTGGGCAGATGTGCCTTTATATGTTTTAGCACAAATGTTGGGTGCTATGGTTGGGGCTTCAGCCGTATGGGTGTTTTATAAAAATCATTTTGATGCTACTGAGGATGGAGATAGTAAAAAAGCAGTATTCTGCACAGCACCAGCCATAAGGCATACATTTTCTAATTTTTTTAGCGAAGCTTTAGGAACGTTCATGCTTATTTTTACCATATTATATTTTACTAATGCGACCATTAACGATACAGAAACTATTATTGGTCTGGGGTCATTAGGGGCATTACCTGTTGCTTTTTTAGTGTGGTCCATTGGTTTATCGTTGGGCGGCACTACGGGTTATGCCATAAATCCTGCACGTGATTTGGGACCAAGAATTATGCACGCTTTACTTCCTATTAAAAATAAAGCGTCGAGCGATTGGAGTTATGCTTGGATTCCAGTTTTGGGACCTATAGTTGGTGCATGTTTAGCGGCTTTATTGATGTTGGCACTTTCTTAAAAGTTGATCCTTATTTTTGCTTTGAGACCTAAAAAAGCTTATTTTGTGTAGTCATTGCCTAAAACTATTTTTATAAATAGATTGAATAAGTTGTTCGTTAACTTAAATTCTTATCACGGGATGAAAATTTTACAGTCCATTTTCTTAATGTGTATCGGTTTGGTGTCTTTTACTCAAGAGCTACCACCAATAGCTAAATACACCACCGAAAACTACAATGGCGATAATCAAAACTGGATGATTTCCCAAGGGCTTGATGATTATATTTACGTTGCAAACAATAAAGGATTACTTGAGTTTAATGGTTCAGAATGGATAACCTATACATCACCAAACAATACTATTACTAGAGCGGTAAATGTTATTGGCAACAAAATATATACTGGGTGTTATGCAGAGTTTGGCTATTGGTTAAAAAATGAATGGGGTACTTTAAATTATACTTCATTAACATCCAAACTTGATAAGGATATATTAAAGGATGAACAGATATGGAACATCGTTGAATATAATGAATGGGTAATATTTCAATCAAGTTATAGTATTTATTTTTACAATACACAAACTGAAACATTTAAAATAATTACAGCCGCTAATATAATTTATAAAATTTTCAAGGTAAAAAACCGAATTTATTACCATGTTGCAGATGAGGGCATATATGTTGTTGAAGATGGAAAATCTAAACTTATATCAAATAACCAAATCTTAAAATCTGAAAGGGTTATCAATATTTTTGAGGATGATGAAAACCTAATCATTCTAACTCGTAGTTCAGGGTTTTACAAATATCAAAATGCTCAAATAAAACGATGGAATATAGCTGCGGATTCAATGTTAAAAGGAGTAGATGTATTTAGCAGTATCCAACTTGAAGATGATAGTTTTATTATAGGAACCATATCTGACGGGGTATTACATTTAAGTAAAGAGGGCAATATTAAATATCAAATCACTCAAAAAAAGGGATTAAGTAATAATACCGTTTTGTCGTTATTTGAGGATAAGGCTCATAACGTTTGGGCGGGGTTGGATAACGGTATTAACTGCATTAATGTAAAATCTGCTATAAAAACATTTTTTGATTATGAAGGGGTTGTGGGAACAGTTTACACCACGCAAGTTTTCAAAAACGTCTTGTTTGTAGGCTCTAATCAAGGTTTATTTTACAGAAAATTAAATGGGGGAAATAATCTATTTGAGTTTGTTGAAGGTACAGCGGGTCAAGTATTGGATTTGTTTAATTATAATGATAAATACCTCTTCTGCGGACATCATTTAGGAACTTTTTTAATTGAGGAATTCAAGGCAAATAAAATAAGTGACGAATTAGGAGCATGGACATTTAAACCCATTCCGAAACATCAAAATCTTTTGCTTCAAGGGAATTATAATGGACTTTATATTCTTGAAAAGGTTAACGGCTTATGGCAAGTAAGAAATAAGGTAAAAGGATTCAACAACTCATCTAGATATTTTGAAATTAATGATGATAACCAAGTTTGGGTGAGCCATGAGTATAAGGGTGTGTTTAAATTAAAACTAAATGATAGCTTAACAAAAGTCCTTAAACTTGATATGGAAACAACATTGCCATTGGGAAAAAACTCAAGTTTAATTCGCTATAAAAATGACATTCTTTATGCATCAGAAGAAGGTATTTTTAAGCACGATAGAACAAATAAAGGCTTCAAAAAAGACTCTTTATTAAGTGCTGCCATTAAAGAAGGCGATTACATTTCTGGTAAATTGGTTGTAGATAAGCATGACAGATTGTGGACGTTTTCAAAAAATAATATTAGTTATATAGAAAACGACGATGTAACAAATAAACCAGTTATTAATAATATTCCTATCCCTTCAAAACTAAGAAGAGGCGTGTTAGGCTATGAGAACATTTCGCTTACCAACCATGTTAAGTATGTTTTAGGAACAGCAAATGGTTACATTATTTTAGATGTATCTCAAATCAATAGAAAAAAAGATTACATCGTTTATTTGAATGCCGTATCCTTCCAAAATATAGACGATGAAACCTTAAAGTATCCTATTGGGACCGAGGGTGAATTTAATTACAAGCAAGGTTTGCTAGTGTTTAAGTTTTCTGTTCCAGAATATGATAAATATTTAGATGTTAATTTCCAATATAAGTTAGAAGGCCTTTCTAATAAATGGAGTAAATGGACAGAAAACCCTCAAGTAACTTTTGAAAATCTCTCTTTTGGAGATTATACCTTTAAAGTTAGGGCTAAGGTTGGTAATGAATTATCAAAAAACACAGTGTCTTATACTTTTATAGTGCATAGGCCATGGTACCTTTCAAATACGGCTTTGGTATTTTATTTTCTCTTGCTTTTAGTAATCATTTTTATTACTCACAAAGCCTACAAACGTTATTATATAAACAAGTTTAAACAAGAACAGATGGAGAATGAGCAAATGATTATGCACATTAAAAACGAAAAATTAAATCAGGACATAGACAATAAGAATAGAGAATTAGCGATCTCAACCATGAGTATTATTAAAAAGAACAGAGTTCTGAATAAGATTAAAAAGGAATTGAAAAAGAATAGGCATCCTGGTAATAATACTGCACTAGAACTTATTGATAGTAATTTAAATGATACCAAGGATTGGTCGTTTTTTGAGCAAGCTTTTAATAATGCCGATAAAGATTTTTTAGAAAAAATCAAGAAATCCCACCCAGATTTAACGCCAAATGATTTGCGTTTTTGTGCCTATTTAAGGCTCAATTTATCTTCAAAAGAAATAGCGCCACTGCTTAATATATCTACTAAAAGTGTCGAAACCAAACGTTATAGATTACGTAAAAAGTTAGGGTTGGAACATAATAGTGGTCTTGTTAACTATATCTTAAAGTTTTAGCAACACGACACCATGAAATTTTACCACGACATTACCACGACAAGAGTATAAAATCTAATATTTTTAAGGGTTTGTACCATAAATATTTGTAATCGCAACTTTGTAGTATTTACAATGATTTCCAAAAGAAAATCTGTTATAAATTCATTTTAAAATTGCGATGTTCGTTTTTTATCGGCTTTAAAATTGTGAATTTCTCAGTATTTGATGTTAAGTTTACATATAATTAATTCTTGTCATCAAATCAAACTATATTTTTGAAACTAAACTTAAAACGACACTCACATGAAATTAAAACTCTGTTATCAAAAAATTAAAGTGCTGTTTTTGTCATTGCTTTTGCTTACTTCCTTTGGAGCACTAGCCCAATCACAAAAAACAGTTACAGGAACTGTACTCGCAGCTTCGGATAATATGCCTTTGCCGGGAGCAACGGTACTTGTTAAAGGAACTGCCAATGGCGCATCAACTGATTTTGATGGAAATTTTTCATTATCAGTCAACAACAATGCAACAACATTGGTTATATCTTATGTAGGATACGTAACTCAAGAATTAGCAATTACTACAGATCCAATGACCATACTGCTAAAAGCGGATGAGAACATACTGGATGAAGTAGTAGTAGTAGGTTATGGTACGCAAAGAAAAAGTGATGTCGTCAATGCTGTCGCTACCACTAATATGGAACAAGCCATACTAACACCAACATCTGATGTTAATGAAATGTTGAGAGGTAGAATTGCTGGTTTACAAGTTGATGTAGGCGGAGGTACATTAAGGCCAGGTGGAACATCTGATATTATCTTTAGAGGGCGAGGATCAATCGAAGGTAATGTAAGTGCCATATATGTAGTAGATGGGATTATTAGAGATGGTGGCATTGAAGATATTGACTCTGATGATATCGAGTCGATAGAATTTCTTAAAGACGCATCTGCCCAAGCCATATATGGTTCCCGGGGTGCAAATGGGGTTGTTTTAATCACCACAAAACGAGGAAAAGCAGGTAAAGTAAGTGTAAGCTATCATGGTTTTGTTACTTCAAAATCAATAGAAAGAAATTTTGATGTTTATAGCGGACAAGAGTTTGCACAGTTAAGACGGGAAGCTGTAAGATCAACTATTGCAGATGATTCATATCCAAATGATGACGATATTTTTTCAGACCTAGAATTAGAATCTATAACAAACAATCAATTTGTAGACTGGGAGGACCAATTAGTAAAAAGAGGTCAAGTTAACAGTCAAGCCATTAGTATAAGTGGCGGTACAGATATGACTAAGGTTTTCGGTAGTATCAATTACTTTAAAGAGAATGGTATCATTCCAACTTCAAACTATACAAGAAAAACATTACGTTTAAATGTAGATCAAAAAATTAATGATAAATTCTCTGTGAATTTTGATTTGAATATATTAAATGATGATACAGAAAGAGCGGCTAATATCAATGTAATTACAACGTCTCCATTAGGTAGGGCTTATGATGATAATGGAAACCTTACACAATTTCCAAGTGGTGAGGAATTATCAGCTGTAAACCCAATATGGAATCTCAGAGAACAGGATAACGACGAAAAAGGAAATGATTTTGTAGTTAACGTAACACCAATTTGGCAAATCACAGATAACTTACAATATCAATTAAAAACGAACTTTACCAGAAGAACTTCGGAAAGAGGCCAGTATCAATCTTCTTTAAGTTCTGCTGGAGATGATGTAAATGGTATTGCAAGAATAGATAACCAACTAAGGGAATCTTATTTAATTGAAAACATCTTAACATATGATAAGACCTTTAATGACGACCACAAACTTAATGTAACATTGGTTCAATCTGCTCAAGAAAATAAATTTAGCAGAACATTTACAGAGGCCCAAGGGTTTACAAATGAAAGTTTAGGATATGATGGTATTACAAATGCCATAGGAAATGTAACAGTTGAGCGCGATAAAAACCAGCAAAGGTTAGCGTCTTTTATGGCCAGAGCACGTTATAACTTAATGAATAAATATTCCTTTGAAGCAACGGCTAGAGCCGATGGAGCCTCAGTTAATGCTCAAGATAATAAATGGAGTTTTAATCCTGCAGCATCTTTTGCATGGAAAATTCACAACGAAAGTTTTTTAGAGGATGTTGATGCTGTACAAGAATTAAAATTCCGAGCAAGTTATGGTTCTTTGGTAAACGATTTGGGTCGGGCCTATACATCGCTATTTACTGCTGAAGGTCAAAATTATATATTTGATGGGGAATCTGCGTCAGGATATTCGCCGTCTGTAATTTTACCAAATCCAGATTTAAAGTTTGAAAGAATAACAACCCTAAACTTAGGTTTGGATTTCTCAGTGTTTAATAGAGTACTGGTAGGCAATATAAATTACTACGATGCAAGAACAACAGACTTATTATTGCGACGAGGAGTGCCGTCAATAACAGGTTATCAATATACTTTTTTCAATGCAGGAGAATTACAAAACACAGGTATTGAGTTAAGCTTAACGGCAAATATTATTAATACCGGTGATTTTAGATGGTCTGTTTCTACCAATTGGTCAAATAATAAAAACAAATTAACAGACCTTTATAATGATGGAGAAGGCAATCCCATTTTGGTAGATGATGCTTTTAACTATTATGTTGGTCAGCCTGTTGGCGTTATTTACCAATATGAATTTGATGGGATATGGCAAGAAGGCGACGATTTTGCGAATGCACCACAAGCGAATCCTGATTCAGCACTTCCACAAGATGATTTAAGACCAGGTGATATCAAAATAAAAGACACCAATGGTGTAGATGATGAAGGTAATGAAACTGGTGTGCCAGATGGAAAAATAACTCAGGAAGATCGTGTTTTTAAAGATCCTAATCCAGATTGGTTTGGGTCATTATCAACTACACTAGCTTATAAAGGTTTTGATTTGTTTGTAGATTTTTACGCCGTAGAAGGCGCAACAAAAGTAAATCCATTTTTATCAGAATTTAATAACGGTGGTACTTTATCAGGGAAATTAAATGGTGTAAAAGTGCCTTACTACACACCTGAAAATCCATCAACAACGTTTCCTAGACCTAATTTTGATGCCGCACCGTTATACTTAAATTCTTTAGCGGTTAAAGATGCGTCATATATTAGATTAAGAACAGTAAGTTTGGGTTATACTTTGTCTGATGCTGTAACATCTAAATTGAATTTAGAGCAGATTAGGTTTTATGCAACGGGCACTAACTTATTTACCAATACAGATTATATAGGCTATAGTCCAGAGGTTAATATTAGAAGTGTCTTTTCAAATGCTGATACAGGATACCCAGATGCAACAAGTTTCACCTTTGGTGTAAGAGTTAAATTTTAATTAAAAAAAGATAATATTATGAAAACGAAGTTTTTTTATTCAAAACTAAAAGGTGGACTACTGCTATCCATAGCGCTATTTTTCGTTGTGTCATCTTGTGAAGAATTCTTGGAAGAACAACCAAGTACATTAATTGATTCAGATTACATTTATACTACCGAAGAAGGTTTAAAATCTGGTGTAGTAAGTTTATACAAGTTTAATAGAGATAGATATGACCGTAGGATAGAGGATTTTATGGGAGGTGTTTTAATGTCATCCAGAAGTGATTTGGCATTTAGCAGAACAGGTTATACGGGTTTGATGGGTAGATACCAAAGAGGTGTTTCACCAATAGATCAAGGGGCTAATTTTGTGTCCACATTATTCTGGAAACATTTTTACAACATAACCAATAAAGCAACTGAAATTATAAATGCAGCAGAAGTTGTACAAGGGGTTGATGAAGATGTAAGAAACCAAGTTCTCGCCGAAGCTAGGTTTTTCAGGGCAAATTCCTATTTCTATTTATATAGAATGTTTAATAATATTTATGTGTCCACAGAAACCATTACAGTAAACAATGCATTTGATCTTATTAATGACAAATCCTCTGAAGCAGAAATTTTTGCACTATTGAATAGCGACCTCAATTTTGCAATTGAACATTTAGAGTGGACCGATACTTTTGGGCGTGTTACCAAAGGAACTGCAAAACATGTAAAGGCGAAAGTAGCCATGTGGCAAGGCGATTGGGAAGAAGCTAAATTACAAGCTTTAGATGTTATAGAAGATCCTGATAGCCCACACGCATTAGTGTCAAGTACGGCAGATGTTTTTAGTGGCGATAGAAATCATTCAGAAGCATTATTTGTAATACAATCCCAAGATGATTTATTAGGTGGTGGCGATAATACCATGATTAATGCTAATTATGTAACACAGTATTTTCAAATACCGGGTATAGATGCTAATGTAGAACAAGGCGGTAGAGGGTTTTCGAGAGTTTTACCAAACCGATATCTAATGGGCCTTATTGCTGAAGACCCGAATGATACTAGAGATGATGACACCTATTTCAGGCTAAAATATTATTACACAACAGGTGTGAATACAGGTCAGGAAATTGATATTTATAAGCCTATCTCAGACGCTTACCCTGATGGTGTTCAAGTAGCAAGGTATTATCAAAGGCTGCATCCATCTTGTATTAAATTTGCTCAAGAAGATGATAACCCAGATTCTTATTTAAATAGAAGCAATATTTTGGTATATAGATTGGCAGAAACGTATTTAATTGCTGCCGAGGCTATTATGAGGTCTTCAGGAGATCCGTTACCATATATAAATGCCATAAGAGAGCGAGCAAATGCAGCACCTTTAACAAGTGTGGATGAGCAAGTTATTTTAGATGAACGTGCGCGTGAATTGGCTTTTGAAGGACAACGATGGTTTACATTAAAAAGAATGGGACAAGACGTGATAAATCGTCAAATAAGAAACTATGCAGGGGATGGAGAATTTTTCCCTAATAATTTTGGAGGCGATAGAGACCCAAGAGTTAATTGGGAAGATCATTATATAAATTTCCCGATTGCACAAATAGATCTAGACCTGTTTGGACCTACATATCCTCAAAATGACGGATATTAGAACATATTTAGTTTGGAGTTAGTTTGTTTGAGTTTTTTTGTAATCTAAGGGCAACATTGTTAAAGTTGTCCTTAGATTTATGACATCAACTCGCAAAAAGATATCTTTATTTTTAAAAATTAAATACTCATGCAAAAAAGTATATATCTATTATTCTTATTATCTGTTTTAATAAGCCTCAATGCTTGTAATACAGATAAAAACAAAATCACTTTTGCAGACAATGTAGCCATCGCTCACAGAGGCGCATGGAAGCAAAATAATTTACCTCAAAACTCCATTGCTTCTTTAAAACAAGCCATAGCATTAAACTGTGCTGGCTCTGAGTTTGATGTAAGAATGACTGCGGATACTGTACTAATTGTAACCCACGATGGTGATTATCATGGAATGGAAGTTGAGGAAACTAAGTACTCTGAATTATCAAAATTCAAGTTACCCAACGGAGAAATCCTTCCAACTTTAAAACAGTACTTAATCGCTGGGATGCAAAATAACCCATCTACTGGATTGGTACTTGAAATAAAACCATCAAAATTTGAAGAACGAAATAATGTCATAACAGAACATATTGTAAAACTGGTAAAAGAAGTAAATGCAGAAAATTATATACTAAGTTATATTAGTTTTAGTTACTCTGTTTTAAAAAAAATAAAGGAGTTGGATGCTAATGCTAAAACGCAATATTTAGATGGTTCAAAACGTCCAGAACTTTTAAAAGAAGATGGTATAAATGGATTGGATTATTTAATTTACAAATACAAAAAGCACCCAGAATGGATAACCAGCGCAAAAGAAAACGGACTAATTTTAAATGCTTGGGTGGGAAATGAGATTGATGATATTGACTGGTTATTGGATAATAGTTTCGATTATATTACTACAGATGAACCAGAGCTTGTTTTTGAACGCATAGAAAAAAGCCCAACAAGTAAAGGTTATGAGTTGGTTTGGAGCGATGAATTTAATTATAAAGGAAAACCTGACAGCACTAAATGGGCTTTTGAGTATGGCTTAAAAAGAAACCAAGAAAAGCAGTACTATGTTGATAGTTTAAAAAATGCTAAAGTAGAAAACGGATTATTAGTTTTAGAGACTCACAAAGAAACTATTAAAAACGAAGCATTTGTTTCCAAAGATGCTAAAGGTTGGAAGAAAAATTGGGAATATGCCAATTATACAGCACCAAGCCTTACTACCAAAAATATTGCGGAGTGGACGTATGGTAGAATTGAAATAAGAGCACAATTACCAAAAGGTGTTGGTTTATGGCCGGCATTTTGGATGATTGGTGCAAATTACGATGAGGTAAAATGGCCAGAATGTGGTGAAATCGATATTATGGAACACGTTGGTTTTAGTCCTGATTCTATTTTTGGAACCATACATACAAAAGCCTATAATCATATGAAGGGTACAGAAAAGGGACAAAAGGTTTTTATTGACAAGCCTTATGATTCTTTTCATATTTTTGCTTTGGAATGGACACCTGAAAAATTAGACTTTATTTTAGATGGTACCACTTACAACCATATAGAAAATGAACACAAAACCAAACATGAATGGCCCTTTGATCAAGATTTTCATTTGAAAATAAATATTGCTGTCGGAGGAATGCTGGGTGGGCAAAAAGGAATTGATGATTCCGTTTTTCCGCAGCAAATGCTAATCGACTATGTTCGGGTTTTTCAAAAAAAAGAATAAAATGGTGAAGCAATATTCAATACTACTTATAGTGTTAAGTATAGTTTTTACTAGCTGTAAAAATGAAAGTCAGCACGCGGATATGAAACAACAGGTTGAAAAACAAAGCCTAAGTGTTATGACTTATAATATTCGGTTGGACGTAGCTTCAGATGGTAAAAATGCTTGGGCAAATAGAAACCATTTTTTAAGCTCACAAGTACAATTTTACGGCCCTGATATTATGGGTGTTCAAGAAGCGCTTCCAAATCAAATGAACGATTTGAATAATATTCTAATAGGTTATAAGGATATCGGTCTGGGACGAGATGGTGAAAATAAAGGTGAACATTCATCAATTTTTTACAATTCAAAAAAAATAAAAGTAGAAAAAGAAGGTACGTTTTGGCTTTCAGAAACACCAGATAAAATTTCTAAGGGGTGGGACGCTGCATACCCAAGAATTTGTACTTATGGATTGTTTACTTTACTCGAAAGTAATCAAAAAATTTGGGTGTTCAACACGCATTTAGATCATGTTGGTGGTGAAGCGCGGCTAAAAGGTATGGAATTAATTCAAAAGAAAATAAATACACTAAACACAGATCATTTTCCAGTAATTGTTATGGGAGATTTTAATGTGGAACCTAGTAGTGAATTAATCACTAATCTTAAGAAAAAGATGAACGACTCAAAAGATATAGCAAAAATTACCTTTGGCTCCAATGGTACTTTTAATGGCTTCAAATTTGATGAATTGGTTACCAGGAGAATCGACTATATAATGGTTTCAAAAACCAGTACAATTGAAGTTGAAAAATATGGTGTTTTATCAAGTTTAATAGATTTAAAATATCCTTCAGATCATTTTCCCGTCATGATAGAATTACGATTGAAATAAATCTACAAAAAACAATAAAATTTATTCCAGTATTCCAACTTCATGTGAAAGGACATCCGTTTTTTACCGCAAATAAAATATGGGAAATAGAACCCGTAAAATTTAATGATTGAACTTTTAATTTTATACTATTATGGATGTAAAGATTATTAAGAATTTGGTCTTAACTATAGTTTTAATGGTTTCCTTTAATTCGATAGCACAGAAAAGAGATAAACCCAAATTAATTATAGGTTTAGTAGTAGACCAAATGCGAGCAGAATATTTATATCGTTTTCAAGATAATTATGGTGAAAATGGTTTTAGACGATTGATAAAAGAAGGCTTTAATGTAAAAAACATTCATTACAACTACATTCCAACGGCAACAGGTCCGGGGCATGCATCTATTTTTTCAGGAACAACACCAGAACATCATGGTATCGTCGGAAATGACTGGTATGATAGAAGACTAAAAAGAGCTGTTTACTGCGCAGAAGATACAACCGCTTACTTAATCAATAATGATAATATTATATCTTCCGAAATAAATAAATATTCAAGATCACCAAAGAATCTTTTAACTACTAATATCGCTGATGAATTAAAGCTATTTACCAATGGAAGATCAAAAGTCATAGGCTTATCATTAAAAGATAGAGGAGCAATATTTCCTTCAGGGCATATGGCAGATTATGCGTTTTGGTATAATACTGAAACAGGTGATTTTATAACAAGTTCTTATTATGATTCTAAATTACCCGATTGGTTGATTAAATTTAATAATCAAAAACAAGCAGATAAACTATTGAATCAAACATGGGATACCTATTTTCCAATTGAAAGATATATAAATAGTACTTTAGATAATGCTACCTTTGAGCATCATTTTAATGGAAAACAAGCTCCAACGTTTCCATATCATTTAAAAGAACTAAGAAAATATAACGGCAATTTCACACTTCTTACTCAAGTGCCACAGGGAAATACGCTATTAACGTCTATGGCAATAGCTGCTATTAAAGGCGAAAAGCTAGGCCATGGAAATGATGTGGATTTTCTAACAATAAGTTATTCTAGTACAGACTACATAGGGCATAATTTTGGAATTAGATCTAAAGAGCTAGAAGATACCTATGTGCGTTTAGATAGGGAATTGGAAAAATTACTCAATTATTTAGACACAACACTAGGAGAAAATAATTTTCTTTTATTCCTAACCGCAGATCATGCTGCTAGTGATAATCCTGTATTTTTAAAACAAAGCAATCTATCTGGTCAATTTTATGATCCTCAAAAAATAGCATTGGATTTAAATAGCTATTTGTCTAAAGAATTTGGGACTAAAAACTACATAAGTTTTTTTGATAAGACTCAGATTTATATATCTGATTCATTTAGAACGAACCAAAGCATTTTAGAGGCATCGCTATTATTTTTACAAACACAAGTAAAAGGGATTAAGAATGTATACATACCCAATTTAAGAAGTAATGTTTTAATGAATAGTGATATAGGTCAGGTATTCATGAATAGCTATAATCCATTAAATTCTGGAGATATACTTTTAAATTTTTATTCTGGTTGGATGGAACAAAGAGCCTTTGGGACAAACCATGGTACAGCATACAATAGCGATACAAATGTGCCTTTATTATGGTATGGTTATGGAATACCCAAAGGAGAAACTGTAAAGTTATATACCATAGACCAAATAGCATCTACGGTATCTTTTTTAGTTGGTATCCCTTTGCCTAATTCTGCAAAGAGTAAGCCTATTACAGAACTTTTTGAGGATTAATGTTTTTGACCTAATATATTTGTTGATTTTTAAATAGTTTTTCTGGAATTTGCTATGAAAACTAAAAGGGAAAAGTTGTTTTTAAAATTAAAACACTAAGCTCTAAAAGTTGCAAATTGTGTTTTTGGTGGTAAAAGTTTAGGTGTGCTTTTTAAAGTAAAACCAGAAGTTTAGAATGTGAAAATTTCATTTTTTTAAAATGATATTAAATAAAAAAAGAGAAGCATTGCTTCTCTTTTTTTAATAACTTTTAAGTGTCTTCTTAGTTATCGTCACCATCAATTTCATCAACGGCATCTTTGGTAGCTTCACCTGCCTCTTTTACCTCGTCAACGGCGTTATCTATAGCTTTGCCAGCTTCTTCAAGAGCTCCTTCAGTAGCATCAGCAGCGTCATCCGCAGCATCTTCAACCGCATCGGCAGCATTTTCAAGAGTATCTTCTACAGATTCGTTTTTTGTTTCTCTACAAGATGTAAATGTTAAACTTAAGGCTAGTAATAAAACGGTGCTTAATAATAATTTTTTCATTGGTTTTTGTTTTAGTATTTATTGTTTTAATTTACTGATTAACTTTTGTTAAATTTTAACATCTATTATATTCATTTTTAACAAATGTTAACGAAATCAGTTTATATACGTAGGTAATCAAGTATTTGGATGACGGCACCTCTGTTTTTTTGAATATAATCTAAATTCTTACTTCCAGTTTTCAATCTTTTTTCTTGATTTTCAATGAGTTCATTTAGTATTTTATCGAACTCTTGTTGATTTGAAATCGAAAACATGCCACCATTTTCTATTAGAGCCTTAGCTTCAGGAAATTTAGAATAATTATGGCCAATTATTATAGGTAACCCAAAAACGGCAGGTTCTAAAGTATTGTGTAATCCAGTATTTCCCATGGCGCCTCCTACATAAGCAATAGCGCCGTAACTATATATTTTTGTAAGGATACCAATAGTATTAACAATAAAAACTTGAGCTTTTTCAAGTGGCTTGTCATCTTTTTCAGAGAATAACACTGATGAAGTATTTAACCTTTTTTGCAAATCTAGGATGTTATTTTCTTTTATATCATGTGGAGCAATAATAAATTTAATGTCTTTTTTTATTGACTTGTTAATATAATTAATAAACAAGTCTTCCCCTTCAGGCCATGTGCTACCTGCTACTATACATAACTTATTGCCTTTAAAAATTTCAATAAAATCTAGCGAATTATTCAATTCTAATTGGCTGAATACTCTATCAAAACGGGTGTCTCCAGAAACTGTTACGTTGTTGTAGTTTATAGAATGGAGTAATTTTTTTGAAATTTCATTTTGAGTAAAAATATGTTCAAAAGCAAATAAAGCATGTCTTAAAGATTTCCCGTAAAATTTAAAATACGATTGGTTTTCTCTAAACGAAGCCGATATTAAAATAGCACGACCTTTTCTACTTTTTAATTCATTTAAAAAATTAGGCCAAATATCATATTTTACAAAAACAGCAAGTTCAGGATTGACACTATCTAAAAAACGTTTCGCATTTTTTTTGGTATCTATCGGGAGATAAACAACAACATCCGCGATAGGTGAATTTTTACGAATTTCATAACCCGAAGGTGAAAAAAAACTCAGTACAATTTTATGATTTTTGTAGTGCTTTCTAAGTGCTTCAAAAACTGGTAAACCTTGCTCATATTCGCCTAACGATGCACAATGAAACCAAAGTGTTTTGTCGCTTTTATTTAAAACAGTTTCTAGAATTTTAAAAGTGTGTGACCGACCAACAACACCTTTCTTTATTTTTTCATTAAACGGAGCTGCACATCGTAATCCAAAACCGGTTAAATGTATTCCTATGTTGTAAATAAAACCCAAGTTTGTTTCTTTGCTGCTAAAATACATTTCTTTAAAGTAAATTCATTGTTTGTCGCGTATGATTTTTGTAATTTTGTAAGCTACAAACCCATATTGGGTATTCATTAAAATGAGTCAGTTTTATAATATTGACTTTAATTTATTTTAGATGAAGAAAATACAAATGGTTGACCTAAAGGGTCAGTATAACGACATAAAGGATGTCGTTAATCCTTCAATACAAGAAGTGATAGAAACTACCGCTTTTATAAACGGCCCAAAAGTTCATCAATTTCAAAAGAATTTAGAAACGTATTTAAATGTAAAACATGTAATACCATGCGCAAATGGTACTGATGCTTTGCAAATAGCTATGATGGGTTTAGGTTTAAAACCAGGAGATGAGGTTATTACTGCCGATTTTACTTTTGCTGCTACGGTAGAGGTCATTGCCTTGTTGCAGTTAACACCAGTTTTAGTTGATGTGAATGCCGATGATTTCAATATCAGCATCGAAGCTATAAAAAAGGCCATTACACCAAAAACAAAAGCCATTGTTCCTGTACATTTGTTTGGACAATGTTCTGATATGGAGGCGATAATGGAAATTGCTAAAGCGCATAACTTATTTGTAATTGAAGATAATGCCCAAGCTATTGGTGCGAATTATAAATATAAAAATGGCACTAAAGTAAAAGCAGGAACCATTGGTAATGTTGGAGCTACATCGTTTTTTCCGTCTAAAAATCTAGGGTGTTACGGCGACGGTGGCGCCATTTTCACAAATGATGACGATTTAGCATATACCATTCGAGGTATTGTAAACCACGGGATGTATGAGCGTTATCATCATGATGTTATTGGTGTTAACTCACGTTTAGATAGTATTCAAGCAGCTGTTTTAGATGCGAAATTACCGCATTTAGATAATTACAATAAAGCAAGACAAAATGCTGCAAGAAAGTATAATAAAGCTTTTGAACCTATTGAAAACATAATTACTCCCAAAACAGTAAATGGTTGTGATGGTATTTGTGATACTTGCGACTGCCATGTTTTTCATCAATATACTTTAAAGATAAAAAACAGTGATAGGGATGCTTTAGTAAAACATTTAAATGAGAAGAATATTCCTTGTGGCGTGTATTATCCAATTCCTTTGCATAACCAAAAAGCGTATGAAGATGAGCGCTATAACGAGAATGATTTTAAAGTGACGAATCAATTAGTTAAGGAAGTTATTTCTCTACCAATGCATACTGAATTGGATGATGAACAAATAGAATTTATTACATCAACAATCATAAAATTTATAAATGGATAAAATATTAGTTACTGGCGGATTAGGATTTATTGGGTCGCACACGGTTGTAGAATTGCAAAATGAAGGGTACGACGTTGTTATTATTGATGACTTATCGAATTCGTCAATTAAAGTTTTAGACGGTATAACTTCAATTACGGGTAAAAAGCCAGTTTTTGAAAAATTAGATTTAAAAAATAGAGCTGGTGTTGAAACCTTTTTCGCAAAGCATAATGACATAAAAGGTGTTATTCATTTTGCTGCTAGTAAAGCTGTTGGTGAAAGTGTAAAAGAACCCTTATTGTATTATGAGAATAACATAGCGACATTGATTTATATTTTAAAAGAATTGCAAAAACTACCATCCGCAGCATTCATTTTTAGTTCATCGTGCACAGTATATGGACAGGCAGATGAGTTACCAATTACTGAAAATGCGCCTGTAAAACAAGCAGAGTCTCCTTATGGCAATACTAAGCAAATAGGTGAAGAAATTATTAAAGATACTTGTAAGGTATCAGAAAATTTAAATGCTATAGCTCTACGTTATTTTAACCCTGTTGGAGCTCACGAATCTGGTAAAATTGGTGAGTTACCCATTGGAGTACCCCAAAATTTAGTGCCGTTTATAACTCAAACCGCTATCGGTTTAAGAAAGGAATTATCTGTTTTTGGTGATGATTATCCAACACCTGATGGAACCTGTATCAGAGATTATATTCATGTAGTAGATTTAGCCAAAGCACATGTTGTTGCGCTACAACGCTTACTACAAAATAAAAATAAAGAAAACTACGAAACCTTCAATCTGGGAACAGGAAAGGGAAGTACGGTTTTAGAAGTCGTTAAATCTTTTGAGCGCGTTTCAGGCAAAAAATTGAATTACAAGATTGTAGGTAGAAGAGAAGGTGATATTATTTCTGCGTATGCAGATACTCATAAAGCGAATGATGAATTAGGTTGGAAAACGGAGTTGTCGCTTGATGACGCTATGCGTTCTGCATGGAAATGGGAACAAGTAGTTAGAGCTAATAAATAGTTATTTTTTAAAACTGATTAAAAGGGTGCTAAAATTTTAGCACCTTCTTATTTTTGGCTCTAAGGTCAAAATGAAACGAGTAAAATACTTCTATGGCTCTGCCTCGAGGATAGTTCGTTTCAAAAAATTCTTTATTTACGAGGTTTTCTTTTTCTTCTTAAAACTAACAATTACCAATATAATCATCCCAGTAGTTACAGATAAATCTGCCATATTAAAAATACCAGTTCGTAATACATCAGTGAGTTTAATATAGAAAAAATCGGTTACCGATCCGTAAGCTATTCTATCAAAAACATTCGCTATGCCACCGCCAATAATACTAGCAAAAGCAAAGAGCGACCAATTATCTAAACTTTTATCTTTTAAAATATAACGTAAAACAAAGCCTAAAACCAAAATGGGTAAAATAAGCAATAATACAATTCTTAAAGGGCCGCTTAACTCACTTCCCATACCAAGAAACGCACCTTCATTTTCAACATTCATCATAATGAAATTTTCACCAATGAGTTGAATTCGTTCACCAATACTAGTTTCTGTTCTAGGTTCAATATTAGCTCTAACTAAAACCTTTGAAATCTGATCGACAACAATAGTTGAAACAATAACTAATATGATGTAAATGGAACGTTTTGATAATTTCATTTAGCTATTACTTTCAAAAGTTGCAGAAATCGTTTCAGCATCTCTATTAATTTTCTTTACCAAACCTTGCAATACTTTACCTGGGCCAACTTCAGTAAATAATGTAGCACCATCAGTAATCATTTGTTGTACAGATTGTGTCCAACGTACTGGAGCAGTTAACTGGGAAATTAAATTTGCTTTGATTTCAGATTCATTAATTACAGCATTTGCAGTTACATTTTGATAAATAGGGCAGTTAGGTTTGCTAAATGTTGTGTTTTCAATAGCAGCGGCCAATTCCTCACGAGCAGGTTCCATTAATGGTGAGTGAAATGCGCCTCCAACAGGTAATACCAAAGCTCTGCGTGCACCTTCTTCTTTTAGTGCTTCACAGGCTCTGTTAATGGCTTCAATGCCTCCAGAAATTACCAATTGTCCTGGGCAATTATAATTTGCAGCAACCACAATGCCTTCAGTTGTAGCACATATTTTTTCAACAATATCATCATCCAATCCTAGAACTGCGGCCATAGTGCTCGGTTGTAGCTCGCAGGCTTTTTGCATAGCAATAGCACGCTGTGAAACCAGTTTTAGCCCATCTTCAAAATTTAAGGCACCATTTGCCACTAAAGCTGAAAACTCTCCGAGTGAATGTCCTGCAACCATATCAGGTTTAAAACGATCCCCTAAAGTTTTAGCCAATATAACCGAATGTAAAAATATGGCAGGTTGCGTTACTTTAGTTTCTTTAAGGTCTTCAGCTGAACCTTCAAACATGATATCTGTAATATTAAAACCGAGTATTTCATTGGCTTGTTCAAATAACTCTTGAGCCAAAGGCGAGTTTTCATAAAGGTCTAAACCCATGCCTGGGAATTGTGCGCCTTGACCTGGAAATATATATGCGTTCATCCTATCTTCCGTCTTTCCAAAGGAAAGAAACTTTTTTAGTTAGTTATTAAATTCGTTTTAATGTGGCAAAAATAGGAATAATTTAAAGAGAATATAAATTATCAAGAGTTTACTGTGATTAATTTTAAAATAGAGTATAACCAAAAATTAGTGATGTTGTTGTGTAATTAGATAACCAAGTAGGAGTATCATTTGTGATTTCTCTATTCAAGCCAACTCTCATCTCTAGGGAATAATTACTTTTAAAGTTATATCCAAAACCTAAAGCAAAGCTTGGTTTGGAAGTAATTTCTACATCATCAAAAAATATGCTAATCGTATCGACTACATCAATAGTGTTGGATAATGAAACATCTAAAATAAAAGATAAGTTAAAAAATAATTTAGAGTTATTATTTAAAAACATATAATGCCTTAAGCTAATAGGGATTTCTATACTTGAATAATCCACAACAATATCCGATTTTCTAGTTATTGCTTCATTTTGGATATAAGTTATATCTTTTTTTTCTGTTTTATAATATTGGTAAGTTGGTTCTATCAAAAAAGCCCATTTATTTTTATTAAAAGGCATAATAAACTCTGCCTCTAACCCAAGTCTAAACGACAATTCATTATCAAAATTTATTTTCGCTAAATTTAAAGCGGTATTTTCTAGTTTTAAAGAGGCATTATTTACACCTGGACGTATAGTTAAATTAAACAAATCTTCTTTTTTCTTTTTAATATGGTTAATTGACTCGACGTTACTACATTCATTGTATTTTAGGAATAATTTTAGTAAATCACTCTGTTTGTAATTAATATTTTCAACATCTTCCAATGAAATGGTTTCGCATTTTAAATTGGTTAAAAGCTGTTGCTTATATCTGTTATTTTTACGAATTTGGTTTTCTAATGTTTTATATTTTTTGAAAATGAGTTGCTCAATATCAGAAATATCAGTCTTATAAAAATAGCGTTGTAATTCGCCATCGTGGTAAGAATATAAATTAGCTTTTCCTTCTATTAATAGTTTCAAAAAGAGTAATTCTTTTTTAAATTCCGGTGTTTTAACAGTGCTTAATTTATTTATATTATCGCTAGATCTGTCAATATTTACATTATACCTTATGTATTTTGATCCCGTTAAAAAAGCAAACTCTTTAACAGAATTTATATTTGTTAGTATTTCTTCACTAGTTTCTGATAGCTTATAATAAAATTCAGTCGGATTATTTTTCCAATCAGTATTTTTAATTAAACAATTAATTTTTTGATCGGAGTTGTTAATGAAATAAGCATCTTCAAAAGAAACTTGAGCATTAACAAATAGGCTTGTTGCTGTAAACAGGAAAATAAATAATGATTTTTTCATTTAATAGAGTAGTTTAATTCGAACTTAAATATTCCAATTTTTTTATAAAATGCAAGAAAAAAGGTTGAAACTTGTCAAAATATCTGAATTTGATAATTCTACAGTTTAACATTTAATCACTTTAGTTGCCGCTTCGGCACAACGTTCGCCATCCATAGCAGCCGAAACAATACCACCAGCATAACCTCCACCTTCTCCGCAAGGAAATAAATTGAATATTTCAGGATGCTCCAAACGCTCATTTCTCGGGATATTTACTGGCGATGAGGTTCTGGATTCTACACCTACTATATTGGCTTCTTCGGTATAATAGCCTTTCATTTTTTGCCCGAAAGCTTGAAACCCTTTTCGCAATCGGCTACCGATTAATTTTGGTAAAAGGGAATGTAAAGGTGCGGAATTTAGTCCAGGTTGGTAAGATGTGTCATTTAAACTTGCAGAAAGTTTACCTTCAACAAAATCTGTTAAACGTTGAGCGGGAGCCGACTGACTTCTTCCACCTGCTGTAAAAGCCAATTTTTCTAAATTTTTTTGATATTCGAGTCCTTTTAAAGGGCCAAAGGGCTCATATTTGTGCAAATCGATATCCACATTAATTTCAACCACAATACCAGAATTAGCATATAAATTGTTGCGTTTAGAAGGCGACATGCCATTTACTACAACCTCACCATTGGCAGTAGCAGCAGGCACAATAAACCCACCGGGGCACATGCAAAATGAATAAACACCTCTATCATTAACTTGTTGCACTAATCCGTATGAAGCCGCTGGAAGTAAGTCTGGACGCTTACCAGAACAATGGTATTGAATGGAGTCTATAATATGTTGTGGGTGTTCCACCCGAACGCCCATAGCAAACGATTTAGCTTCCAAAGCGATTTGTTTTTTATGAAGTAAATAAAAGATATCACGAGCAGAATGTCCAGTAGCTAAAATGACTTTTTCTACAGTTATTTCTTCACCGTTTTGAAGTTGAATGGCTTGAATTTTATTGTTTTTTATTATAAAGTCGGTAACACGAGTTTCAAAATGAATCTCGCCACCATGATTCAAAATAGTTTCTCGAATGTTTTGAACCACTTTTGGCAGTTTATTGGTGCCGATATGAGGATGTGCATCTACAAGAATTTGGTCGGTAGCGCCATGAAATACTAGGTTTTCAAAAATGCGTCGTACATCGCCACGTTTTAAGCTTCGTGTATAAAGCTTTCCGTCACTGTATGTTCCTGCACCACCTTCTCCGAAACAATAATTGGAATCTTCGTTTACAATATGATCTTGATTTATGGCTTTTAAGTCGCGACGACGATTTTGAACATTTTTACCACGCTCTAAAACAATGGGTTTAAAACCAAGTTCAATACAGCGTAAAGCGGCATACATACCTGCTGGTCCGAAGCCAATAATATGGATGGGTTTTGCTTTGGAAACATCTTTATAATCAAAGGTGTATTCTGAATTTTCAGGAAGCTTTTCTCTTATATAAACCGCAACTTTATAATTAAAAATAATTTTTGGCTTTCTGGCATCGATGGATTTTCGAAGAATTTTGACGCCCGTAATCTCGTTTTTAGCAATAGCTAATTTTAAGGCAGATTTTAAAACAAGAATATCACTAATTTCTTCTTCTTTAAGTGTAATACGAAGTTGTATTTCTTTAACCATTTGGCAAAATTACTGAAAATTGGGCTAGGAGTTTAGAAAAGAATTTTTGGAAGGTTCGTTTAACAGTTTTGTGTATTCTGACTAACGTCAAACTTTGTTGTTTTTGTCCTGTGTCCCTTTATTATTAGGTGATTCAGATATTTTTTGTTCTATTTTTTTTAAAATTCCCTAAAATTTTCACGTTATCTGGAGAAATTAATCTCGGTTTTCCGTGATGTGGGGAATGAAGCACAACGACTCAATATAAAATCGTTTTAATATCTTAATATTTAATGTTAAACGAAAGTGGCCGTAATTTTTCACAAAGTCAACTTAAGCTTATTTCCTCTCATAAGTAATAAACGAAAACTCATACTCATGGTCTTCATCTTTTTTATGAAAGATATTAGATGTTTCTTTCCAAACGGCAGAGTCTATTTTAGGGAAAAAAGTATCGGCTTCAAAATTTCCGTGTACTCTAGTTAATTCAATTTTATCCGCTAAACTCATAGCTTGTTTATAAATTTGACCACCCCCTATAATAAAAGGTTGTACATCGTTTTTAGCGGCATCAATAGCATCTTCTAGACTATGCACTACAATAACACCATCAGGGGCTCTATAATCTGGTTGTCTTGTAATTACTACATGCGTTCTATTTGGTAATTGTTTTGGGAAACTTTCAAAAGTTTTACGTCCCATAATAATATGATGCCCGTTGGTTAAACTTTTAAAGCGTTTTAAATCATCGCTTAAATGCCATATTAACTGATTGCCTTTTCCAATTGCATTATTTTCGGCTGCAGCCACAATCATTGTAAGCTCCGATGTTCTATTTGAAGCTTTGGACGATTTGTTATAAACTTCGCTCTGTGCTAAGAGTGTTTCTTCTTTTACAAAACCTGCTTTGAGTTTTTCAATACGTCGATGTTGTTTTGCCACGAGTTTTTCTAGTTGTTCCTGCTCCCATGCTTTACCCATAAACTTTTGGGTAACAAAAACATTAAATAAATGATAAATAAATAGAAACAACCAAATTAGTATGGCAAAAACAAACCAATTGATATCAAAAATCTTGAAGTCTTTACCAATGCCTAAAACAGTATTGGCCACTATTAAAAAGATGGCTCCAATTAGAAAAATAACAAAATGAATGTATAAACGTTTTTTTTGTTTGATACGCTTTTGAGCATTTTCAATAAGCTCTAATTGGTCTTTGTCTATTTGTGGAGTATCTTTCTTTTTTCCAAACATGATATTAAAATAAGGTTTGTAAAGTTAAAGTTTTTTTGATGAACGGATTATTAAAACCTAAAAAACAAAAGTTTTACGCAAACGTTTTCGGGTAAAACTCACTGAAAATCAGGCAAAAAGATAAATTTATTATTGATAATAACATAAATTTTTATCAAGTTTTTTTTCTAACGCTTAATTTATTAAGAGCCATATTAACAAATTAATAATTCTTCGCTATAATATTAACTAAATGGATACAGCAAGAATAATGTTTTATAAATTTGTGTCATAAAACAACACACTTAAAAATTTTAATCATGGCTATTAAAAAACAATATTTAAAAAGCAAACCAGTTTGTAAAGTTACATTTTCTATTGAAGCTGAAGATGCAAAAAAAGTTTCTGTTGTAGGAAGCTTTAACGATTGGAATGCTAAAAAAGCTCCACTAAAAAAATTAAAGAATGGTACATTTAAAGGCACTTTAGATTTAGAAAAAGATAATACTTACGAATTTAAATACGTAGTAGATGGTGCTTATGTAAACGATGCTGCTGCCGATGCTTACGCATGGAATGACTTTGCAGGAGCAGAGAACAGTATTGTAAACGTTTAGTGAATTATTTAAAAGAATTAAAAAAAGCTTTCCATTTTGGAAAGCTTTTTTGTTTTATACTGCCACAACACCTTTGATGTGCGGATGTGGATTATAGTCTACCAAAGTAAAATCATCAAAATCAAAATCAAATATATCTTTAATTTCAGGATTTAAAATCATTTTTGGTAAAGGGCGAATATCTCTTGATAATTGTAATTCTAACTGCTCGTAGTGATTGCTGTAAATATGCGCATCACCAAATGTGTGAATAAATTCGCCAGCTTCGTAACCGCAAACTTGAGCCATCATCATAGTGAATAAAGCATACGATGCAATATTAAATGGTACGCCTAAAAATATATCAGCACTACGTTGATATAATTGCAAAGACAGTCTAGGTCTCGCATTTACTCCTCCTTCGGGGGTTGGGGGGCTTACATAAAATTGAAAAAAAGCATGACATGGCGGAAGTGCTGCTTTGCCGTTTGCTACGTTTTCATCAAAAGACTTTGAAGTATCGGGTAATACAGAAGGATTCCAAGCAGAAACTAACATCCTTCTACTATTTGGGTTGTTTTTTAGCGTATGTATAACCTCTTTTATTTGGTCGATTTCATCACTGTTCCAATTACGCCATTGATGACCATAAACAGGGCCTAAATCACCATTTTTATCAGCCCAATCATTCCAGATACGAACCCCATTTTCGGTTAAATAATTAATATTTGTGTCGCCTTTTAAAAACCAAAGTAATTCATAAACAATAGACTTTAAGTGTAGTTTTTTTGTGGTTACCATGGGAAAACCTTCACTTAAATCAAATCGCATTTGATAGCCAAAAACACTTTTCGTGCCTGTGCCTGTGCGATCTCCTTTTTCATTACCGTTTTCTAAAACGTATTTTACTAAATCGTGATATTGCTGCATCCTAATCTTCTGTCTTCCCAAAGGGAAGAAACTGCTTTAATTATTTAAAAAAATTTCGAAGTAAAAATAAAAAATAAGAGTTGAATCTAGTGAACTCAATACGTTATAATATCAAAAGTTATTAACTAAATATAAGCGAAATGTTTTTTGAGAATTGCTAGTTTTCCCTTTTGGGGAAATGTCCGTAGGACAATGGGGATTAACCAATTATCATTCCAGCAATAGTAGCCGAAATTAAGGAAGCAATAGTTCCACCAATCAAGGCTTTCATACCAAACTTGGAAAGTGTTTTACGTTGCCCAGGAGCTAACGATCCAATACCGCCAATTTGAATACCAATAGAGGCAAAATTTGCAAATCCACAAAGCATATAAGTCGCCATAATTATGGATTTCTCGTAAGTTAAATGAATTGAGTTCCCTGCATTTTTTAAGTCAGCTAATTGTATATAACCTATAAATTCGCTGGCTGCTAGTTTAATACCTAAAAGTTGACCCATAAGTGCCATATCTTCAGTAGCAACACCAATTAACCACATAAGTGGTGCAAAAGCATATCCTAAAATAAGTTCAAGCGATAAGCTTTCGTAAGTTGTGTTGTTGGCAATCCAAATATTTATGCTTGTAAAATCTCCAACCCAACCTAAAATACCATTAAACATGGCAATAAATGCCACAAAAACAAGAAGCATGGCGCCAACATTAACAGCTAATTTTAAACCTTCTGTAGTACCGTTTGCAATAGCATCTAAAAAGTTTGATCCAATTTTTTCCTGGGAAACTTCAGCATCAGTATTTACGTCTTCTGTTTGCGGATATAATATTTTTGAAATCACAACAGCACCAGGGGCCGCCATAACCGACGCAGCCAATAGGTGTTTTGCATAAAATAATCTTAATCCAGGATCGTCTCCACCAAGAAAACCGATATAGGCTGCAAGTACTGCGCCAGCAACGGTTGCCATACCACCAATCATGACTAAAAGTATTTCGGACTTATTCATTTTCTCTAAATAAGCCTTAATTAAAAGTGGCGCTTCAGTTTGGCCTAAAAAGATATTCCCAGCAACACTTAAACTTTCTGCTCCTGATATTTTTAAGGTTTTGGATAATAACCAAGCCATAGCTTTTACTACTTTTTGAATGATACCGAGATAAAATAAAACCGATGTTAATGCAGAAAAGAATATGATGGTTGGTAATACTTGAAAGGCGAAAATGAATCCGAAAGTATCCATATCGACTACTAAACCTTCAAATAAAAATTTGCTGCCTGCACGAGTAAAATCCAATACACTTACAAACAGGCCGCCTACAAATTCAAAAATAATTTTTATAAACTCAATTTTTAAAACACCTATGGCTATTAAAAGTTGAAAAGCCAAACCAATTCCAACAATTTTCCAATTAATGGCTTTTCTTTTACTGCTGAACAAAAAAGCAATAAATACGAGTGAAATCATTCCTAAAACCCCACGCCATAAACTAGTGAATGTGAACCCTTCATTTGGAATTATTGCAACTTGGTTGTCACTTATATCTGAAGTTTCAGATGCATTACTGTTTTCCGTATTAGCTAAATCATCATTGGTTTTTGATAAATCAACAATGTTGTTAATAGAATCTGAATACGTTTGAGATACAGTTTCGTTAGTGCTTTCAACATCTATTGAATCTGTATTTTGAGCTAAAATTGTTGAATATCCTACAAAAAAAATAGTGATAAATAGCAATAATAGCTTTTTCATATAGTAAGAAATAAATTGAAATTTAGGATTCTCGTTTTGAGATTTCATCGCGAATGCGTGCTGCTTTTTCATAATCTTCATTCACAACAGCTTCATTTAATAAGTTATGAAGTTCTTCAAGGGTTTTGCTTTTAAAACTCTCGCGTTTTGTATTTGGTTCTAGTTCGTTAGCAACTAAATCGTCCATTAAAATACTGTCTTGGGTGCCTTCATCCTCATCCTCTTTTTTAGGATTCACCTTTAAGTAAATACCAGCTTTATCAAGAATGTTTTTATACGTAAATATTGGTGCTTGAAAACGAAGTGCTAATGCAATGGCATCACTTGTTCTGGCATCAATAATTTCTTCAATTTTATCGCGTTCGCAAATTAAACTGGAGTAAAAAACGCCGTCAACCAATTTGTGAATAATCACTTGCTTTACAACAATATCAAACCTATCAGCGAAATTTTTAAATAAATCGTGAGTTAAAGGTCGTGGTGGGCTAATTTCCTTTTCCAAAGCAATGGCTATAGATTGTGCCTCAAAAGCACCAATAACTATAGGAAGTTTACGGTCGCCATCTACTTCATTTAAAATCAATGCATAAGCACCATTTTGGGTTTGACTGTACGATATCCCTTTTATATTTAATTTTACTAAACTCATAATTTATATAAAAACGCAAAGAACTGTTTAAATTAGGACTTTACCAACTGTGCCTGCCACATTAAGATAAAATGCTAATTTAAGCAGTTCAATACTACTTTATACCTTTTTTTCATTGAAATAACCGTAATAAAACACCTTTTTCCCTTTCTACTTTAATATAAAAAGAAACCGTAACTAAGGCTATGCTTTATTTTTCTATTTCGTATAAAGGAAAAAATCATCATTTTATTTTGCAGTAATTTCAATACAGAAATGGTATCACAATTTATAAAAAAATATTTTATTGTTGTGCTTTAAAAGTCTTTAATTTTTCGATAAGTTGCGGAACAACCTCAAAAGCATCGCCAACTACACCATAATCAGCAGCTTTGAAAAAAGGAGCTTCAGGATCGGTGTTGATGACCACTTTTACTTTTGAGGCATTAATACCTGCCAAATGCTGAATAGCACCAGAAATACCAATGGCAATATATAAGTTTGATGCTACAGGTTTTCCTGTTTGCCCAACGTGTTCGCTATGTGGGCGCCAACCTAAATCTGAAACAGGTTTAGAGCAAGCGGTTGCTGCCCCTAAAACATCGGCAAGTTCTTCAATCATGCCCCAATTTTCAGGCCCTTTTAATCCACGACCTGCAGATACTACAATTTCTGCATCGGCAATAGTCACTTTATCGGTCGCTTTATCTAAAGATTCAACTGTAACTCCTAAATCTGGAATTGAAGACGAAAAGTCTTCCGCGGAAGCGTTACCACTATTTTCAACCAATCCGAAAGAATTATTGGAAACACCAATAATTTTTACATCGGTGTTTATTTGCGTTATTTCGAAAGCTTTATTTGTGAAAGCGGTACGTTTAACTGTAAACGGATTTGTACTGGAAGGTGCTTCTATAACATTTGTAGCATAACCCGCATTTAAACCAACAGCTAAAAGCGGTGCTAAATATTTACTATCTGCACTAGAGCTTACAATAACAACTTTTGCAGCTTCTTTTTCGGCAGCTTGTTTTATGGCTTCGGCATATCCTTTGGCATTAAAAGCAGCTAATTTTTCGTTTGAAACATTTAAAACCTTATCAACACCATAGTTGCCCAATTCTGAAGCATCACCAACATTTATAGTTACTGCAGTTACGGTTGTTCCTAATTGGTCAGCAACCGCTTTGGCATAAGAAGCAACCTCTAAAGCTGTCTTTTTAAATTTTCCTTGTTCTGATTCTGTATATACTAAAACTGACATAAAAATTTTTTAAATTTTTTCCTGGACTTGTTTCAGGAACTGTTTAACTTTTAATTTTACTCTAAAAAGATCCTGAAATAAATTCAGGATAATTCAGTAAACTAAATTACCTTAGCTTCGTTATGAAGTAAACTAATTAATTCATCTAAATTATCTGGAGATACTAAAGTAACTGCGCCTTTTGGAACTGGTTTTTCAAATGAAACAGAAGTTGTTTCTGCTTTAGCTTCAACAGGTTCAACAACTGTTAAGGGTTTTTGACGCGCCATCATGATACCACGCATATTAGGAATTCGTAAATCACTTTCTTCAACCAATCCTTTTTGACCCCCAATTACCAATGGTAAAGATGTTGAAACCGTTTCTTTTCCACCGTCAATTTCTCTTGTCGCTTTCGCGGAAGTACCATCAACTTCAAGTTTTATGCAGTTATTTACAAAGTTAGATTCTGTTAAACCAGCAATCATGCCAGGAACCATTCCGCCGTTATAATCAATAGATTCACGACCAGCAATTACTAAATCGTAACCACCATCCTTAACTATATGAGCTAGTTGTTTTGCAACCGAAAACCCATCGGTAGCAGGCGTATTTACTCTAATTGCAGCATCAGCTCCAATAGCTAAAGCTTTACGCAGTGTGGGCTCTGTTTCTGTGCCACCAACATTTGCAACCGTTACATTTGCGCCTTGTTTTTCCTTAAACCACATAGCTCGGGTTAAACCAAATTCATCGTTCGGGTTAATTACAAATTGCACACCGTTAGTGTCAAACTTGGTATCACTTTCAGTAAAATTAATTTTTGAAGTGGTGTCTGGAACATGACTAATACACACTAATATTTTCATTATGGGTATTTTATATATTAATATTTAGTTTTTAATCTTAAAAAAATCCATGAGTTTGAGACTGCTTACTGCTACTGAAAACTGCGAACTTTTTTAATGGCTACGAAGTTAATTATTTTATTTTGAAAAATACTATGCATGCATAGTAAATTTTAAAAATTCTTCTAAGAGCGTATGTCATTTATTGTTATTTTTGCAATTCGATTTATTTTTTTTAATTAAAAAAGTGCTTCCCTTTGGGAAGACGGAAGATGGGATGAAGACAATTCAATTTAGAGAGGCCATTTGCGAAGCCATGAGCGAAGAAATGCGCAAAGACGAAAGCGTATATTTAATGGGTGAGGAAGTAGCTGAATATAATGGAGCTTATAAAGCTTCAAAAGGCATGTTAGATGAATTTGGTGAAAAACGTGTTATTGATACGCCTATTTCAGAATTAGGTTTTGCAGGGATTGCTATTGGTTCAACCATGACTGGTAACAGGCCAATTGTAGAATACATGACCTTTAACTTCTCTTTAGTTGGAATTGATCAAATTATAAACAACGCTGCAAAAATAAGACAAATGTCTGGCGGGCAGTTTAATTGTCCAATAGTATTTCGTGGACCTACAGCGTCTGCAGGACAACTAGGGGCAACACATTCGCAAGCTTTTGAAAGCTGGTTTGCTAATACACCGGGCTTAAAAGTGGTGGTGCCGTCCAATCCTTATGATGCAAAAGGACTTTTAAAAGCGGCAATTCGTGATGACGATCCAGTTATCTTTATGGAAAGTGAGCAAATGTATGGTGATAAAGGTGAAGTGCCAGAAGGTGAATATATTGTTCCATTAGGCGTTGCTGATATAAAGCGTGAAGGAACCGATGTGACTATTGTGTCTTTTGGAAAAATAATTAAAGAAGCATACAAAGCAGCTGATGAACTTGAAAAAGAAGGGATTTCTTGTGAGATTATCGATTTACGAACCGTTCGACCAATGGACAGAAAAGCTATTGTTGAATCGGTTAAAAAAACAAATAGATTAATAATTTTAGAAGAAGCTTGGCCTTTTGGAAATGTAGCTACTGAAATTACTTATTTGGTACAAAGTGAAGCGTTTGATTATTTAGATGCACCAATTATAAAAATTAATACAGCAGATACCCCTGCGCCATACTCACCAGTTTTATTAGCAGAGTGGCTACCAAACCATGAAGATGTTATCAAAGCTATAAAAAAGGTGATGTACAAATAAATAAAGTAAAATTTTATACGTTATGTAAACTTCATTAGCAATTTTGTTGATGAAGTTTTTTGTATTATGAACATAAGACTACTAGCAACATTTTTTTTCTTAGGAATTATTTCTGCCCTCGCCCAAACCAAAGTAAGTGGTTATGTGTTTGATGAATATAGCGAACCGGTTTCTTTTGCTAATATTTTATTTAAAGGCTCTACAAAAGGAACAATTACTGACGAAAACGGTAAATTTTATTTAGAATCTGACGAAACTTGGGACACCTTAATCGTATCTTTTATAGGTTATGAAACCCTAAATATTCCTTTAACTAAAAAGGTGAATTACGATTTAAAATTCACTTTAAAAGAAGAGGCATCGCAGCTAGATCAAATTTTTATCGTGTCTGGGAAACAATCCAAAAAGAATAACCCAGCCATTGATTTGTTAAGAAAAATCTGGGCAAACAAACGCAGCAACGGTTTAAAACAATTTAAACAATACGAATACGATAAATACGAAAAAGTAGAATTCGACATCAATACTATTGATAGTGCGCTTATAAAAAGCAAACTATTTAGAGGTATGGAATTTGTTTTTAATCAAGTGGATACGTCCCGGGTTACTGGTAAAACGTATTTGCCTATGTTTATTAACGAAGCGGTTTCAACTGTTTATGGCAATAATGTATTAAATAAAGAAAAAGAAGATTTAAAAGGAAATAAGAATTCCGGATTTAGTGATAACCAAATAATTATCGACTTTGTAGATGATTTATACACCGATTTTAATGTGTATGATAATTACCTAAAGTTCTTCGATAAGAGTTTTGTGAGTCCGCTTTCAAAAACGGGAATAAATACCTACAATTATGTCCTGTCCGATAGTACAATTATAGATAATAAATGGTGTTATAATATTATTTACTACCCGCGCAGAAAAAATGAACTCACTTTTAAAGGCGATTTTTGGGTTGCAGATACTACTTATGCTATAAAAGAAATTAATCTTCAAGCTTCAAAAAGCGCGAATATAAACTGGGTAAAAGACATATATATTGAGCAGGAGTTTGACGTGTTGAATGATTCGCTATTCCTTGTAAAGCGTGATTATATGATGAGTGATTTTGCCTTTAGTAAAAAGGAGAAATCTAGAGGAGTTTACGGTAAAAGAACTACACTTTACAATAATTATAAATTTGATATAGATAAAGGGAAGGATTTTTATGATAAGGAAGTTTATAATTTTGATAAAGACATTTATGATAGGGATGATGAATTTTGGGCAGAAAATCGCTTAGAGGAATTGAATCAAGATGAGAAAGGCGTTTATAAAATGCTGGACACCTTAAAAACAGTAAAAAAGTTTAAAAGACTTTATAATTTAGGAAGCATCTTAACATCGGGTTATATTGAATTCAATACATTGCCTTTAGATTACGGGCCTATTTTTTCAACGTTTGGGTTTAATGAAGTTGAAGGGTTACGACTTCGTGCCGGTGGACGAACTTATTTTGGTAGAAACGATTTATGGCGACTTGAAGGTTTTTTAGCTTATGGATTAAAAGACGACAAGTTTAAATATGGTATTTCTGGTAAATGGTTACTGGATAAAAGAAGCCGATTAATTATATCTGGAGGAAACAGACGGGACGTTGAGCAAATAGGGGCAAGTTTAACAAACAGTACTGATGTTTTAGGGCGTAGTTTAGCCTCCTCTTCATTGGTAAACACAGGTGCAAATGATAAACTAACATCTATAAATTTAACAAGTTTAGCCATAGAAGCAGAACCTTGGCGCAACGTTATATTCAGATTGGGCGCCAACTACAGGACTTTAGAATCGGCATCCCCAACATTTAGTTTGGATTATAATACGCCAACAGGTGTTGAAAGTGAAATAAAGCAGTTTGAAAGTGCTTTATCAGTATCTTATTTTCCAAAACGAAAAATGACAGGTTTTGGTGTAGAACGCCTAAATGCCAATGATGATTATGCACGTTTATTTGCGATAGTAAGCAAGGGTGATAAAAATATGTTCAATAGTGATTTTGATTATACGAAAGTACAATTTTCATATATTCAGCCTTGGCAAGTTGGTGGTTTTGGCAGATTGACAACTACTGTTGAAGCTGGTAAAACCTTCGGAGAAGTGCCTTTAGGTTTACTTAGCGTCATTCCTGGAAATCAAACCTACTTTTCAATTTATAATACCTTTTCTCAGTTGGATTTTTATGAGTTTGTATCTGACACATATACCTCATTTCATTTAGAGCATAATTTTAACGGGCGTCTGTTTTCGAGAATACCTTTTTTACGAAAACTTAATTTGAGGGAAATTGTGAGTGTTCGAGGTGTTTGGGGTGAAATTTCAGATGAGAATATGGCTTTAAACACAACAAACAATCCTAATAGTATTCCATTAATAGCACCATCGAGTAATCCTTATTACGAGTACAGCTTAGGTATTGGTAATATTTTTAAAGTATTTAGAATAGACTTTAATTTCAGGGGAAACTACAAAGATGATGTTCTAAACCCAGATGCCAGAAAATTTGGCATTACGGGTAGTTTCGGGTTTTATTTTTAATTTTTTAGGACTGTACGTGTCTTCAAAATGCAATATCTAACACGGTTGTTGCATAAATATAACTTATGGATTGTATAAAAAATATAAATAAAAATTTATCAATAATGGTGAGTATCTTTGATTAGAGTGAAAAAAAGTAAAAAAAATAAAAGTTTAGTGAAGTTAGTTTAGTTAGTCATTAGTATGTCTCCAATCAAAATCCATGAAAAAATCATGGATTTTGATTTTAAGAATTAAGTTAAATTATGACTTTTAATTATTATTTATTTCGGAACGTCGCATAGGCATAACATCGATGGTTTTAAATAATTCTTTACAAGTAAGTATGTTGCTTTGTCTTAATTTAACACCTCCATCCAATCCAATTAAAATAATTTCAAAAGGAGCATTTAATTTTTTGTAATCTTTATAAAGTTTATAAGATTTTTGCCATTCGCCACTATCTTGTAATCCTATTTTACAACTATCTTTCTTAACTTGATAAATAATTAATTTACGTTCTTGAAGGCCGTTTTGACATTCTTTTAAATTATCAATTTGATTTTTATAAATGGTATTTTCTGTATCATTTGTTAAAGCTAAAAGTGTTCTATTGTTCCATTTATGAGATGTTAGGTCTTGTGCCATTAAATGGCTTGCATTAAAAATAAATAAAGCTAATATGATGATTTTTGTGTAGTACATATAGCACTTAGATTAAATCATAGAACTAGTCGTTTTTCTTTTCTTTAAAACTATCAAATTCCGATTTTGTTTCCACTTTAGGAAAGCTATTGTTTTCCATTGCTGTATCGGCAAATTCAAAATTAGGATCTAAATTTATTTCACGAACTTCTTTTTCCTTTATAAAGGTTTGTTGCGTTTCGTATTCGTTTCTGCGCCAAATTTGTGCAGGAAGTTTATCTATTTCATTGGTACCATCAGTATAAATCCATTCTATAGTTACAGGCATAATAAGTCCGCCAACATTTTTAATGGTTAATTCGTAAATATTTTTTCCAGAAAGTTGTTTTCTTATTTCAGGTTCATCCAAACGAGATAGAAATTGTCCGTAACCAGAATCAGGAGTAGAGGTCATCGTAATAACCTCTGGGCCGTTTGAAAAATCTTTAGATTGTGCTTCAGCAGTATCTTCTGAAGATTCCATTTTAATTTTAGATGTTTTGTTTTGGTCTTCAATATTTGTGTTTTCCTCAAAAACCTTAAACCATTTTACATTGCTAAGTTCCACATCTACATGATCTGTGGTAAAAAACCAGCCTCTAAAAAACCAATCTAAATCAGTGGCCGTAGCATCTTCAAGGGTTCTAAATAAATCAGCTGGGTTTGGGTGTTTGTATTTCCAACGGTTGGCATATTCTTTAAAAGCTTCATCAAATAATTCTTTACCAATAATGGAGTTGCGAAGCATTTGCAAACCAACGGTAGGTTTTAAATAAAAATTAGCGCCAAATTGACTCATAAGTTCATTGTCGGAAGTTGTCATTATAGGGCGTAAAATGTTTTTATCACCACTCATAAAAGGCACAATACTTTTGGGTGTTACACTATTAAAATCGGGGTAGCGTTCGGCAACTGTACGTTGATGTAAAAACGTATTCAATCCTTCGTCCATCCACATCCATTTGCGTTCATCTGAGCTTACAATCATTGGAAACCAGTTGTGTCCTACTTCATGAATAATAGTGCCAATCATTCTTGCTTTGGCGGCATTACTAATAGTGCCATTTTTATCTGGTCTGCCTCCGTTAAAACTAATCATGGGAAATTCCATGCCAATATTTGAAGTATTTACCGAAATACAAACAGGGTATGGATAATCAAACGTAGCTTCAGAATATACTTCAAGCGCATGCATTATCGCTTTTGTAGATTCTTCCCGCCATACAGGTAAGCCTTCTTTAGGGTAAAAGGACATTGCCATAACGGTATTGGTTGGTAGTTTTACAGCTTGGGCATCCCAGATAAATTTTCGTGATGATGCAAAAGCAAAGTCACGCACGTTTTTAGCGCTATATTTCCATGTTTTTTGTTTGGTTGATTTTGATTTTTCATTAGCTTCAGCTTCCTCTTTTGTAATAATCATTATAGGTTTATCAAACGTTTTTTCAGCTTCAACTAACCTTTTTCGCTGGGTTTTACTGAGCACAGATTCAGCATTTTGTAATTCACCAGTTGATGCAACTATATGGTCGGCAGGAACGGTGATTTCTACATTATAATCTCCAAATTCCAAAGCAAACTCTCCAAGTTTTTGAAATTGCTGGTTTTGCCAACCTTCGGTGTCATTATACACGGCCATTCTAGGAAACCAATGCGCAATAAGGTAAACGCTATTATCATCTTCAGGAAAATATTCATAACCCTCACGAGATAATAAATACATACTTCTATCTGTAATGGGATACGACCACGCTATTGAAAAACTAAACGATTCACCAGATTTTAAGGGTTTATTTAATTTAACCTTCATCATCGTATTATTTACGACTGTTTTTAGGTTGTTTCCAGAGGCGTCTTTTATATATTTTATGGAATATCCTGCTGGAAAGTCCATAGCTCTAGTAAGAAATTGCATTTGACGTGAAGTCATACCTTCCTTTACATTATTATTAATATCGCCAAAATCCTCGTTTTCTTTTTTGTTTACATTTTGCTCTAACTGAATCCATAAATAGCTTAAATCATCAGGTGAATTATTAAAATAAGTTATGGTTTCCTCACCAGTTAATGTATTGTTTTTTTCATCTATTGAGACCTTAATATTATAATTGGCACGCTGTTGCCAATAGGCTTTACCTGGTGCTCCACTGGCAGTTCTATACGTGCTTGGTGGATCAATCATTCGGTCTATAGGCTCAAACTTCCCTTGCCATGGTTGGGTTTGTGCTTGAAAATTAGAATAAGTAAAGGTTGTGATGATTAGTAAAAATAGTAGTCGCATTTTTATTGAATTAGTCGTTTCAAATTAATGCAACAATATAATAATATTATGATAAAAATTTAATGTTTTAGTGTGATAATCAATAATTTATTAACAAATGAGAGGTGTTTAGTGAAAATATGAAACTAGTGAAAAGTTCAATTTCTTAATCGAAAAGAATTCCTCGTATCCTCTGCGAGGATAGTTGGTTTCAAGAAATTCTTTTATTATCAGAAATTACTTAATGTAAAGAAACGATTACTAATTATAAGAATCCATCAAAAAGCCTTTAAAACGTTAGGTTTTGTTTTGTTTACTGAGCAAGTGTTCAGTACATTTGCAGCCCTAAATAGAAATAAATTATGGCCAAGAAAAAAGATTTAACATTTGATGTGTTAATTGAAATACCGAAAGGAAGTAGAAATAAATACGAATACGATTTTACACTGCATAAAATTAGATTTGACCGTATGTTATTTTCATCAATGATGTATCCGGGGGATTATGGTTTTATTCCTGAAACCTTGGCTTTGGATCAAGACCCATTGGATGTATTGGTAATGGGAACAGAGCCAACTTACCCTATGGTAGTTATGGAAGTGCGACCTATTGGGGTTTTTCATATGACTGATGAAAAAGGACCAGATGAAAAAATTATTTGTGTTCCAGTTTCAGATCCTATTTGGAGTAATAATAAAGATATTGCAGATTTGAATCCGCACAGATTAAAGGAAATTGAACATTTTTTCCAAGTTTATAAAGATTTGGAAAAAAAGAAAGTTGATGTAGGTGGATGGGGTAATTCAGAAGAAGCTGTTAAGATTTATCATGAATGTGTCAAACGTTATGATGAAAGTGAACACAAGAAAAAAAGGACTTTTACGATCTAATTGAAAGATTCGTAATATATCATCAAAAAAATGAGCCATCTTTAATTAAAGGTGGTTTTTTTTATCACTTATAATTTCCTATTTTTAGCCCCATTATAAAAAAATCAATTAATTAAATTAACTAACTAATATGGAATTAATAGTAAAATTTTTACCGCTTTTTGGTGTTGTAGCTTTAATTTTCGTTTTTCTAAAAAGCGGATGGGTTTCAAAACAAGAAGTTGGCGATGAAAAAATGTCACGTATAGCTAAGAATATTGCAGACGGAGCCATGGCATTTTTAAAAGCCGAATACAAGGTTTTAGCAATTTTTGTGGTAGCAGTAGCCATCTTATTATTTTTTAAAGGTGCTTCAGAAGAGGGTTCTAACGGGATGGTAGCTTTATCATTCATTGTAGGAGCTATTTGTTCTGCCCTAGCAGGATTTATCGGGATGAAAGTGGCCACCAAAGCAAATGTTAGAACTACACAAGCCGCAAGAACATCATTGGGACGCGCATTGGAAGTGGCATTTGCTGGAGGTGCAGTAATGGGCTTAGGCGTTGTAGGTTTAGGTATTTTAGGACTTAGTGGGTTATTTATGGTTTACCAAAATATGTGGAGTGGTCCTGAAAATTTATCAATGGTACTTAATGTGCTTTCAGGTTTTTCATTGGGAGCATCATCTATAGCTTTATTTGCGCGTGTTGGTGGAGGGATTTATACCAAAGCAGCCGACGTTGGTGCAGACCTTGTAGGTAAAGTTGAAGCTGGTATTCCAGAAGACCATCCATTAAACCCTGCAACTATTGCTGACAATGTGGGTGATAATGTAGGAGATGTTGCTGGTATGGGTGCCGATTTATTTGAATCTTATGTAGGTTCTATTATTGGTACTATGGTATTGGGAGCTTTTATTTTAACACCTGATTTTGCTGGCTTAGGAGCTGTGTACTTGCCTTTGGTTCTTGGTGCAATAGGTATAATAATGTCTATACTAGGCACCTTTTTTGTAAAGGTAAAAGATGGTGGAAACCCACAAACAGCCTTAAATATTGGAGAATTTGGTTCAGCTATATTAATGGTTGTGGCATCTTATTTTATTATAAATGCATTAATCCCTGAATCTGTTGAAGGTTTACCTTTCGGAGCCATGGGTGTGTTTTGGGCAACAATTTCTGGTTTAGTTGCTGGTTTGGGTGTTGGTAAAATAACTGAGTATTATACCGCTACTGGTAAAAAACCTGTAATGTCCATTGTTAAACAATCAGAAACTGGGGCAGCTACAAATATTATTGCTGGTTTAGGTGTTGGTATGATGTCAACCATGATTCCTATTCTTTTGATTGCTGCCGCTATTATGGTATCACATCATTTTGCAGGTTTATACGGTATTGCTATTGCGGCAGTTGGGATGTTAGCAAACACAGGTATTCAATTAGCAGTTGATGCTTACGGCCCCATCTGTGATAATGCAGGTGGTATTGCTGAAATGGCAGAATTACCAAGCGAGGTTCGCGAGCGTACCGATAAATTAGATGCTGTTGGAAATACAACTGCAGCGGTTGGTAAAGGTTTTGCCATTGCTTCTGCAGCTTTAACAGCCTTAGCATTATTTGCCGCTTTTATGAAGACTGCTGGCGTAATAGCCATTGATGTGTCCCAACCTAAAATTATGGCTGGATTATTAGTAGGCGGTATGTTGCCATTTGTATTTTCTGCTTTGTCAATGAATGCTGTTGGTCGTGCTGCTATGGCCATGATTGAAGAAGTGCGTCGTCAATTTAGGGATATTCCTCAATTAAAAGCGGCTTTAATAGTAATGCGTAAGTATGATTCTGATATGAGTAAAGCTTCAGCTGAAGATAGAGCCATTTTTGATGCTGCTGACGGTGTTGCTGATTATAGCAAATGTATTGATATTTCAACCAAAGCATCTATTAGGGAAATGGTATTACCAGGTTTATTGGCTATTGCTGTCCCTGTTGCTGTTGGTTTTATAGGTGGTGCAGAAATGTTAGGAGGCTTGCTTGCTGGTGTGACCACTTGTGGTGTGCTTATGGCTATTTTCCAATCCAACGCTGGTGGCGCTTGGGATAACGCTAAAAAAACTATAGAGGAACAAGGTAAGAAAGGAACAGATGCACATAAAGCGGCTGTTGTTGGAGATACTGTAGGAGATCCATTTAAAGATACTTCTGGACCTTCATTAAATATTTTATTAAAATTAATGTCGGTTGTTGCATTGGTGATTGCACCAAGTATTGCATTGTCTTCAGACCATGTGAGTGCTTATGTTTCAGAACAAAATCAAACTGAAATAGTAAATAATATTTCTAAAGAGGTTAAAATAGAAACGAACAAAAATGATGATGGAACTGTAAAAGCTGTTGTAACTACCGTTACTACTGAAAATGGTGAAGCATCTACTGCTTATGTGACTTTTGAAGGCACAGAATCAGAAGTGAAAGCAAATATTGAGGCTTTATAAAAACATCTGAATATGTATTTCAAAAACCACGCTTACAGCGTGGTTTTTTTGTAATTTTAGTTATCAATTTTAACTTATGTTCAAAAAAGATCCACTTCAAATTATTGCATTCCAAACTTATGGTTCATCAAACCATATTTATTTAAGAGGTCGAGCTATAGAAGATGAAAATATAAACTTGGAACAAAAAGGAGTATTCCAATTACTTTTTAATGCTTGGAAACGCTTTGAAACCGATGAGATAAAAAATACAAAACTCAAGGTTAAAATGGGTGACGATAAATTTTTTTATACGAAGACTGATAATGATGGTTATTTTTTATTGGATGAAAAAGTTGAAGACATTAGTGCTTATGCAAATGAAGAGGGTTGGGTAAATTTGGAGTTTTCTTTTAGAGAGGAGCAAATATCACGAACGATACAATCGGAAAATCGCTTTCCAGGGGAAATGCTTATTCCTTCAAAAAAAGCTTCTTTTGGTGTTATTAGTGATATAGATGACACTATTTTACACACGGGTTTAACATCTACATTAAAATGGCGTGTATTAATAAATACGTTGCTTACATCATCAGGAAAAAGGTTGCCTTTAGAAGGTGCTACAGAATTTTATCATTTATTGCACCAAGGCAAAACAGGAAATGAAGCTAACCCTATCTTTTATGTAAGCCATAGCCCATGGAATTTATATCGTTATTTGAAATATTTTTTAAAGAAGAATAACTTCCCCAAAGGGCCCATTGTTCTCAGGAATTTTCCAAGTCCGTTTTCAAAAAAGAATAAAGACGATAAGCCACAGAAGCAAAAGGAAATCCTTAACCTTTTAAAAGCGTATCCTAAGTTGAAATTCATTTTAATTGGTGATAGCGGCGAGCATGACCCTGATATTTATTTGGAAGTTGCTCAGGCATATCCGGATAGAATATTAGCGATTTATTTGCGCAGTGTCAATCATAAAAAGAAAATGCTTCGCGTATCTGGGTTGTATAAAGATTATAAAACCACTCCGGTATTATTGATAGAAAGCAGCAAGCAGGCTATAGAGCATGCAAAACGGAATAAATTCGTTACTTAATTTAAGATTGAACTCCAGCGTAATTAATTCCTGTTAGTTTATGCATGTCAAAATCGAACGTAGATAAGTCATCATGATTAAATTTTGAAATATCATCATATCCACAAGAGCGTGCCACGACTTTAATCAAATTGTTAGTTGCTTCAAAGAAATTTTGCAATTGCTTTGCAGAGGAATCAATAATCAATCTGCTACGTAATGATTCTTTTTGAGTGGCAATGCCTACAGGGCAATTGTTGGTGCCACAAGCGCGCATGCCCAAACAGCCAATAGCTTGTAATGCGGAGTTTGATACTGCAATAGCATCTGCGCCTAACATCATGGCTTTTGCAAAATCTTCGGCAACACGTAAACCACCAGTTATTACTAAAGTAACATCTGTAGCACCAACTTTATCCATATATTTTCTAGCTCTTGCTAATGCAGGAATTGTAGGTACATTAATATGGTCGCGTAAAATGGTTGGGGCAGAACCTGTTCCACCACCTCGGCCATCAAGAATTATATAATCAACACCTACGTTTAATGCAAACTGAATATCTTTTTCGATATGGCTTGCTGCAATCTTAAACCCAATTGGAATACCTCCTGTGTGCTCACGAACTTTATCGGCAAACACCTTAAAATCTTCAACTGTATGAAAATTTGGATTAGCTGCTGGCGAAATAGCTGTTTCACCTGCTTCTAAACCTCTTACTTCTGCTATTTCTTTACTCACTTTATTTCCTGGTAAGTGACCACCTGTTCCTGTTTTTGCACCTTGCCCACCTTTAAAATGAAAGGCTTGTACATGATCCAATTTATCCCAAGAAAATCCAAATTGTGCCGATGCTAATTCATAAAAATATTTGGAGTTATTAGCTTGTTCTTCTGGGAGCATACCACCCTCTCCCGAACAAATTCCTGTACCTGCTAATTCCGCGCCTTTTGACAGTGCAATTTTTGCTTCACGAGACAAAGCTCCATAACTCATATCACTAACAAACAAGGGTATATCCAATTCTAAAGGTTTTTTCGCCTTTGGGCCAATCACTACTTTAGTTGTCACTTTTTCGTGATCTAATAAAGGTCTTGATGCTAATTGTGCTGGTAAAAACTGGATATCGTTCCACTTAGGAAGTGTATTTCTATCAACACCCATAGAGGCTGAAAACCCATGATGCCCAATATTTTTTAAACCGTTTTTTGAGAGCTCTTTAATATATCCAGTATAGGGTTCGGTATCTTCAGGATGCGTATCGGCATAGGAACCTAAATAATCTTCTCGATTAAAAGGCTGTGGATTATTGTGCTCAAAATTTTCAATTTCAATTTCATCAATTAAAAGCGAATCACCTTCAATATATTCTTGAAACTTGTGAAGTTGCTCTTCATTATTATATTCACTAATTCCAGTATCATATCTATAATCCCAACCGTGTACTCCACAAATAAGGTTGTGTCCATCAATATGCCCATCAGCTAATATGGCACCACGATGATGGCACCTTCCATACATAACTGAAATGCCTTTTTTGTGTTTAACTATAACTAAGTCGGTGTTTTTTACTAATGCGTAAGCTGGTTTTTTAAATTGGAGGTTTGAGATTTTTGCAATTTCTATTTTAGCGTTCGCCATTTGGTTGGTTTTTAGATTACTAAAGTTACAACTTTTTTGACGAGAGATATTTGCTTTAATTACAAATAGAAATTATTATTGTGGTAAGAATGGAAGTCTTTTGACTTTGATAATGCAAACAAAAACAGGACGAGAAGTCTAAAACAGCCCATTTATTTCGGCATTAATAGTATTGATAACATTTCCTAAATCTTCTGGATTATCTACAAAGTTAAGTTTGTCAACGTCTATTATTAGTAGCTTTCCTTTGTTGTAACCGTGTATCCAAGCTTCATAACGCTCGTTCAATCTGCTTAAATAATCTATACTAATGGAGTTTTCATATTCACGTCCGCGTTTATGAATTTGCTTTACTAAATTTGGAATAGAACTGCGTAAATAAATTAAAACATCGGGGCCTTGAACTAAAGATTCCATTAAATCGAAAAGTGATTTATAGTTTTCAAAATCACGATTGGTCATCAAACCCATAGCATGCAAATTGGGAGCAAAAATATGAGCATCTTCGTAAATAGTTCTATCTTGAATAATATCTTTTCCGCTTTGGCGAATTTGCAAAACTTGACGAAATCTGCTATTTAAGAAGTACACTTGCAAATTAAAACTCCAGCGTTCCATTTGATTGTAAAAATCATCCAAATAAGGATTATCTACAACGTCTTCAAGTTGTGCTTCCCATTTATAATGTTTTGCAAGTAATTTTGTAAGCGTTGTTTTTCCAGCGCCAATGTTTCCAGCAACAGCAATATGCATAATCTCAGTTGGTTTTTATTTGGAATTCTTGAAGAGTTTCATCGTTGTAAATATACAAGGTTTCACTGGTTACAAAAAACTGATTTATCAACAAATTTGGTAATACTATGGGAATAGGTTCTATGGCGTTTTTCTTTAAATAAAAAAGTGTATTTTCTTTTCTTAAAACAATATCCTCATTAGCCGTTTCAAGAGATGAAAAACCGGTATTCGGTATTTTTTTTAAAAGACTGCCAAAATAATTATAAATATATAAGTTGTTTTTGGTAAGCAACCAGCAGGTATTATAATTGCTTTTTAAATCTAAAACTGGAGATTGCACGGGTATGGATTGCACACGAACTTTATTGGTTTTATAATCATAAAGTTCTAATTGCTGTAAATCTAGATTAAAAATCCAAATGGTATTGTCGTAACCAGTTGAAATATGCGATACGTTTTTGTAATCAGGCAACGCATTAAAGTCTATTTTAAATATTTCAGCAAGCCTGTTATCAAGAATAATAACGGTATTAAAATCTTTATAAAAGAGATTGATTTTTAAAGGGTTGAAAGCATTTGCAGTTTCTAAATGGCCAAGTTGTAAATTGTTGTAGGTGATGGTTTTTGCGTTATCAGCTTTATGAAATACATTATTGTTAATGTAGTATTTAGTTCCGAAATTATTAATTGAAACAAGGGTTTCAACATCTAAATTGATTTTTTTAATAAGTGAAGTTTCAATAATTTCTTGAGAAAAAATGGAAGTCGTAAAAAGTAAAAAAAGATAAAATATATGTTTCATGCGACTTGAAAAGTACAAAAATCAAACCACTTTCTATCCATTATGAAAACTAATTACTTTAAGAATATTTTAACGTTTAACAGTTAAACTAAAAAATAAATGTGAGGTCTAAAAGAAATAAAACAGTAGTTTTAAAACCTAACAAATATTCATTCAAATGACTTTTAATTTTTTCAAAATAGCAATTGTATGTTTATTGCTTTCTTTTTCTACAAATTTATTTGCTCAAAAAGATTTTCAAGGTAAAGCTTATTATCAATCTAAAACTTCGGTTGATATTAGCAATTTTGATAGGCCAGGAATGAGCGAAGACCAAAAGAAACGAATTGCAGACCGTATGAAGAGTATGTTTGAAAAAGAATATGTACTTACTTTTAACCAAGTAGAATCAATTTATAAAGAAGAAGAAAAACTTGAAGCTCCAGGGTCAGGAAATAGTCGTTTTGGTAGTATGATGAGTAGTTATACTCCAGGGCCACAATACAAAAATATTAAAACCCACTTGTTATTAAGGAGTCAAGAATTTTTCGGAAAACAATTTTTAATTAAAGATTCCTTGCCTCAGTTAAATTGGAAAATGGAGGGTGAGACCAAACAAATAGGAAAGTATACTTGTTTTAAAGCTACTGCCACAAAAATGGTAGGAAGTAGTGACGTTATGGGTCGTTTTAGAAGACCTCCAAATAGAGAAGAAAAAGCAAAAGCAAAAGATTCAGTGCATGTTAAAAGTGAAGAAATGGAACAGGAAGATTTAAAAGAAATCACCATTGTTGCATGGTATACGCTACAAATTCCTATTAACCAAGGTCCAGCTGAATATTGGGGCTTGCCAGGTTTGATTTTAGAGGTTAATGCTGATAAAACAATTATTTTATGTTCTAAAATTGTTATGAATCCCCAAGAAAAAGAAGTTATTAAAAAACCAGAAAAAGGTAAAGAAGTAACCGAAAAGGAATATAACCAAATTATAACAGAGAAAATGGAAGAGTTTAGAAATAGCAGAGGAAGAGATAATGGTAGACCTGGAGGTGGTAGACCAAGATAAATTCAAACTAATTTAATGTTTTGTTTTTTTTAAAAGGGCCTGGGTTTAAATAACGATTCCTGTTGTTTAATTATTTTGTACTTTTGTTAAACAAATATAATTATTTAATTTACTAGCAATGAAAACAGTATTCAACAAATTAGTAATCGCCTCGTTAATTTTCTTTTTATCCATGTCGCTACATGCGCAAGATTTTCAAGGAAAAGCTTATTACTACAAGAAAACGACCATGGAACTTGGTAATTGGGGTGCGAAAATGAGTGAAGCACAAAAAAAACAAGTTTATGAACGTTTAAAAAATAGATTGGAAAAAACCTATGTTTTAACCTTCAACAAAGAGGAATCGGTTTATGATGAAATTGAAAAATTGGATGCTATTTCTGGTGCAACAGATAGTTGGGGAAAAAATTTCACACCAGGGGAATTATATAAAAATGTAAAACAAAATGCTTTAGTTCAAAACCAAGAGTTTTACGGAAAACGATTTTTAGTTAAAGATAGTTTGATGTCTTTTGATTGGGTTATGGGTTCTGAAACTAAGCAAATAGGCAATTACACATGTTTTAAAGCAACTTGTAAGGTCCCCAGTGCAGATTTAGAATGGTGGTCGTTTTCATGGGGTAGTTTAAGGGAGAATGATTCAAAAACAGACGACGTTGATATGACTGAAGTTACAGCGTGGTATTCGCCTCAAATCCCAGTAAGCCTTGGCCCGTTGGAATTTTGGGGATTACCAGGATTAATACTCGAAGTAAGTTCTGGAAATACAGTGATGCTTTGTTCTAAAATTGTATTAAATCCCGAGGAAAAAACAGAAATTAAAATGCCCAATAAAGGTACTGAAGTAACAAAAAAAGAATACCAAGCGATAATAACCAAAAAAATGCAAGAATTTAGAGAAAATCGCGGCGGAAGAAGAAGATAGTACGGGTGGTTTCTAATAGCACTTACATTCAAATACATGCTAACAAATAATATGAATAAACTAACTTTTGTAGTGCTATTTTGCTTTTGCAACTTAATCTATAGTCAGGTAAAAATGCAAGGTGTAGTTAAAGATAGCATTGGAGAACCCTTAGAATTGGCTAACGTTATAGCTATAAATCAAGAAACAAATAAACTTGAGTCTTACGGCATAACTAATGATAAAGGCAAGTATTTATTGTCTTTAGAAAAGAATTCCAAGTACAAACTTCAAGTAAGTTACATCGGTATGAAAACCTTTGAAGAGATTATTGAAACTGGTCAAGATAACTTATTAAAGGATATTACGCTTACAGCAGATAATGCTCTAGATGCTGTAGAGTTAACCTATGAAATGCCAGTAACTATAAAAGGCGATACGCTTGTTTATAATGCAGATTCTTTTACAAATGGAACTGAAAGAAAGCTCGAAGATGTTTTAAAGAAATTACCTGGTGTTGAAATTAATGACGACGGACAAATTGAAGTTGAGGGGCAACGTGTTAATAAACTTATGGTGGATGGAAAAGATTTTTTTGATGGCGATACCAAGTTAGCAACAAAAAATATCCCATCAAATGCAGTCGATAAGGTTCAGGTTTTAAAAAATTATGCTGAGGTAGGACAATTAAGTAGTGTTAGTAATAATCAAGATAATTACGCCATTAACATAAAACTAAAAGAAGGTAAAAAGAACTTTTGGTTTGGTAATGTTACCGTTGGTGGTGGTGCATCAACCGATAATGAATTGTATATAGCTCAACCCAAGTTGTTTTACTACAGTCCAGACTATAGTATAAATGTTATAGGCGATTTAAATAATACAGGCGAGCCCGCTTTATCAAGAAGGGATTTACAAAATTTTGGTGGGGGTTTTAGAGCACCAAGTAGAGGTAGCGGAACAACTCTAAACCTAGGAAGTAATAACTTAGGGTTTTTGGCAACTCAAAATAATAGAGCTCAAAATATTGAAAATAAGTTAGGAGCAACTAACTTTAGCTATTCGCCCAATAAGGCTCTAGATTTAAGTGGTTTTGCCATTTTTAATAGTAGTCGGGTAAATTTAAGAGAAAATAGTTTTGTGCAATATACCAACCCAGATTTAGGTATTCCAGATGAGGAAACAAACGAAACTACTAAGCAACGAAGCGATATTGGTTTATTAAAATTAAGTGCTGCTTACAAACCTAATGTAAACAACCAATTAGATTATGATGTTTTAGCGAGAGTAACTAAAGAATCTCAAGACAGAACTTTGTTTTCATCTGTTGTTGGTAATACCATTCAGCTTGAAGAAAACACGCCATATAGTATTAATCAAAATATAAATTACTATTACACACTAAACGAGAATAACATTTTTGCGTTTGAGGCACAACATTTATTGCAAGATGAAGATCCGTTTTACAATGCGTTTATAGAGGATAAAGCAGGTTATGGAAATACAGCAGATAATTTGGGATTAGACCCGAATCAAATGGGGTATGATGTAAACCAAGACAGGCGTGTTAAATCCAATCAATTGGATGCTAAAGTTGATTATTGGAATATATTAAATGGTAGAAGCAATATTAATTTTACGCTTGGTGCTCTAGTTAGTCGACAGGATTTTAACTCTAATATTTTTCAAATCTTAGATAATAATTCAACTTTAAATCCTACACCAACATTTAATGATGGATTGGATATAAATGATACCCAATATAATTTTAGCGATATTTATTTAGGAGCACATTATACTTTAAAATTAGGCAAATTCACCTTTACACCAGGGGTTTCTTTCCATGCTTATGGCAATAGTAATAACCAATTTGGTGTTGATTATACCGATAACTTTTTTAGGGTGTTACCAGATTTTGAAACGCGCATTCAATTCAAAAAAAGTGAAAGTCTAACTTTAAGATATAACATGCGAAATCAGTTTACCGATGTAACAAATTTAGCTAGAGGTATTGTTTTAAATAACTTTAATAGCATACAAATTGGTAATCCAGAATTAGAAAATGCACTATCAAACAACGTGAGTTTATTTTATAGAAGTTTTAATTTATTTAATTATACCAATGTTTTTGCTTCAGTAAACTATACAAACTCAATGAATCAAATACGTTCTTTATCAGATTTTGAAAGCGTTATTAGAACCAACAGGTTTTTTAATTCTGAATTTGCCGATGAAAGTGTGTCTTCTTTTGGGCGTGTTCAACGTACATTCGGTAAATTTCGAGGCAGCTTAAACGCCAATTTCAATTACAGTAAATTCAATCAGTTTATTCAAGGAAATCGATCTGTAAATGAAAGCTACAGACAAACATATACACCAGAAATTCGTTCAAATTTTAGAGAAGCACCAAATTTTGAAATTTCTTATCGATACAGCGTAAATGATAATAAACAAGGTGGCAGAACAACCACATTTATTACAAATGCGCCATCAGTTGAGTTTGACGCATATATTTGGAAATCGCTAACGTTTTTAACCAATTACAGTTATAATAGCCAGAGTAATCCTAATGGAGAAACACAAACCTTTGAAATTTGGGATGCCTCATTATCTTACAGGAAAGACAAAGATTCTAAATGGGAATATCAATTGAAAGCAACAAACCTTTTAAATACGCAATCGCAAATACGAAACGGAAATAATAATATATCTGTTTTTGCTTCAGAATATTTCATTCAACCACGATTTTTAACGTTCAGAATTCGATACGAGATATAAAATGAAACTTCATTGCTATTAATATCGTGGCAATCTCAATCTGTTGATTGAATTTATATATATAAACTAAACCTTTTTGAATATTTTAAGAATGGCTTTTTTTGTCAAGAAGTTATTCTGTTTTTCTTTTGCAGAATTAAAGAACCCTATTATATTTGCGATCAGTTTTGGGGAGATACTCAAGCGGCCAACGAGGGCAGACTGTAAATCTGCTGACTACGTCTTCGCAGGTTCGAATCCTGCTCTCCCCACTTTAACTCGAAAAGTTTGCATGGTAATGCAAGCTTTTTTTGTTTCAAAATGGTTTAGAAATGTATTTCAGAAATCATTTTAAACTAAAAAAAGTACGCTGCGATAGCAGTTCAACTTTTCATTTTCACAAATGGGGAACTAGGATATTTAATCCTGCTCTCCCTACTTTAACTTAAAAAGTTATTTCATTTTTAAATATTTAGCGAACAGTGATGAAATTTCCGATGCTTTTAATCCGTTATGAACGAGAATTCTATATCTTAATATTATAGGTTCAATATCAGAAAGAATAACAGCTTTGTTACCAGGATGTGGATATACAGCGTTTTGCATGCTTCCTTTTTGACGTAAAATCCATGGATTTGGATAGCCTGGATTTTTATGGTGACTAAGAATCGTAATACCTGCTACGAGATTATGATGTCCCAAAGCCCCCGAAATATCTATCCATCCTTCCGCTTCCATAGGACGTTGTTGTGGTTCAACTTGCCCAGTTGAACTGGTGAATATCATGTCTTTATCCAGACGAATCCTAGTAGAAAAACCTCCATATCCTTTTTCATCTTCTGACCCACCAATTCGCAAATTTGGTTCTTGCGCTATTAAGGCTATTTCAATATCAATTTGCCGATAGTTCTCTGTTTTTGGGAAAACTGTAATTGTAGTATGCTCAGATACCAAAGGTTTCTCATTTCCGTTTTCATCCAACCACAAAGGAGACTTCCAAATTATATGTGCTTTAACACGTTTTTGTTTGCCTTTTTTTTTGAGTTCTTCAACTGATAATACCTGCCATTTAAAATCCTTTATTAGCCATCCATCGCCAATTCTTTTATAGCCAACATATAATTGATGCCAAGCCCAAAAAACACCACGATGATGAAGATGATCAGAAGGGAAGTCCTCTGTAAAAACTTCGCCATCTAATGTATAAAGTGGATGAATATAATTTGATCTTTTATAGGTGCCATTCAGCTCTTTATGAGCTGTTTGATAGAATAATATGCTGTCTGATCCTTCCTTAAAAAGGACTCCACTATCTTTAATTTGAACGGTCACACATTGTGATGTAGCGGTAAGTTTTAAAAATAAAATAATGAAAATGCTTATAAAATACCTCATCGCTTCATTAGATCTAAACATCAATTATAAGAAATCGTACTGATTTTTTGCATGAGGAATTTAACGAAATTATCTTTTTTATCCTACGAAAATAAGTTTTAAAAAAAAGACCGCCTATAAAAAGCAGTCTTTCAAAATAATTTATTTCGGTTTTAATTTACAAACCAAATACTTCTTTAACCTTATCAACATAATCTAATTTTTCCCAAGTAAACAACTCAACATCTAAAGTGATATTTTCGCCATTAGGTTGAGAAAATGTTTTGGTTACAATTTCATTAGTACGCCCCATATGCCCATAAGCAGCGGTTTCACTATAAATTGGTGCGCGTAATTTTAAACGTTCTTCAATGGCAAATGGCCGCATATCAAAAATTTTAGATACTTTTTCAGCAATTTCACCATCAGTCATATTAAACGGGCAAGTGCCATACGTATCAACAAAAATACCCATAGGTTCTACAACGCCAATGGCATAACTTACTTGTACCAATATTTCATCGGAAACACCAGCGGCAACTAAGTTTTTAGCAATGTGTCGTGTGGCATAAGCAGCACTTCTATCCACTTTACTTGGGTCTTTGCCCGAAAAAGCCCCACCACCATGAGCACCTTTTCCGCCATAAGTATCCACAATAATTTTACGTCCGGTTAAACCCGTATCGCCGTGTGGCCCACCAATTACAAATTTTCCAGTTGGATTGATGTGATAGGTAATATCATCATTAAATAATTTTTGAGCAGATTCAGGAAGTTTGGCAACTACTTTCGGAATTAATATATCCACAATATCTTTTCTGATTTTTGCTAACATGGTATCATCATCAGCAAAGTCATCGTGCTGGGTTGAAACTACAATGGCATCGATTCGCTGCGGGATATTATCATCACTATATTCGATGGTTACCTGACTTTTACTATCTGGTCTTAAATAATCAATAGCTGAATTTTCTCTTCGTAATTCTGCAAGTTCTTTTAAAATCCTATGCGATAAATCTAAAGCTAAAGGCATGAAATTTTCGGTTTCATTGGTGGCATAGCCAAACATCATACCTTGGTCGCCAGCACCTTGTTCTTCTTTGCTTCCACGATCAACACCCTGATTGATTTCTTCAGATTGTTCATGAATTGCAGATAAAACACCACAAGAATTTCCATCAAACATATATGCGCCTTTTGTATAACCAATTTTATTTATGGTATCTCTAGCAATTTTTTGTACGTCCAAATAGGTGGTGGATTTTACTTCACCGGCAAGTATAACCTGACCGGTAGTCACTAAAGTTTCGCATGCTACTTTAGATTCTGGGTCGAATGCTAAAAAGTTGTCAATTAAAGCATCGCTAATTTGGTCAGCTACTTTGTCTGGATGTCCCTCAGAAACACTTTCTGAAGTGAATAAATAAGCCATATAATTATATTTTAAGCAAGATTTGACGACAACGTCGAAGGAAGTTTACACTGCCTTTAGCATTTTTATTTATGCTGAACTTGCTTGCACTGAATTTATTTCAGTGTCTAGTATCTTTTTAAAAGAAGTTCTACATAAAGAGGTTGCAATCAGTCAAATCTTTCCTCTGTTATTTGTGATTGCAAAAGTAAAAAAATTAAAGGAAAAGGAAATCACTTTTATTTTTTTTTAGCAATAAATAGGATATTAATTTTTATTTATAAATATTTGCTTAACAAAATGAAAAAACAAGTTTTAAATATCGTTTCTATCAGTGTTATTGTGATTATTTCACAAGGGTAGGGAATGATATATAAAAGATTAAATAAAATTTAATTAGCCTTCCCGAAACGGAAGGCTTTTTCATATATATTTTTTCAATTTTTGAACATCATAAAAATTAGCGGTTAAAACGTTATTAAACAGTCATTTAAATTGATTTTTATAGTCATGGATTTAACCTCAAATAGCATTGAATAATCAATATTAGAACTTATTAAATTAATTTCGCATCTTATTTTGGTTTGTTTTGAAGCATTTTTGTTAAAAATCTTAAATCTTTGAGAATATTAAAACCGACAAAGACAAGGTGTAAATGTTTTAACAATAAATATGAAGGAACTTAATAAACATAGTAGAAGGTTAACGCAAGATGCATCTCAACCTGCATCTCAAGCCATGTTATACGCTGTAGGTTTGACCGACGAGGACATGAAAAAAGCTCAAGTTGGTATTGCAAGCACAGGATATGACGGAAACCCTTGCAATATGCATTTAAATGGATTAGCAGCTGAGGTTAAAATTGAGTGTAAAATAGCAGGTTTGGTAGGTTTAGGATTTAATACCATTGGGGTTAGTGATGGTATTTCCATGGGAACTTCCGGGATGAATTATTCATTAGCGTCTCGAGATATTATTGCTGACTCTATTGAAACGGTTATGAATGCGCAAAGCTATGACGCGCTTATTTCTGTGGTTGGTTGTGATAAAAATATGCCAGGAGCAGTAATTGCTATGTTACGTTTAAATCGGCCGTCAATAATGATGTACGGTGGCACTATTGCATCAGGAAAATACAAAGGAAGAAAATTAAATATCGTTTCTGCCTTTGAAGCCTTAGGCCAAAAAGTGGCGGGAGAAATTGGTGAAGAAGAGTATAGGGACATTATAAAAAGCGCCATTCCAGGAGCAGGAGCTTGCGGCGGAATGTACACCGCTAATACTATGGCATCGGCTATAGAATGTATGGGTTTTGCATTGCCTTATAATTCATCTATTCCTGCAGAAAATCCAAATAAATTATCAGAAAGCGAAAGAACAGCCATCGCTATTAAAAATCTTTTAGAATTAGATTTAAAGCCTTTAGATATTATTTCTAAAAAATCCATTGAAAATGCTATTGCACTTGTAAACGCCTTAGGAGGATCTACAAATGCGGTATTGCATTTCTTGGCTATTGCACATGCTGCAGATATCGAGTTTACATTAGAGGATTTTCAACGTGTCAGTGATAGAACACCTTTAATAGCAGATTTAAAACCATCTGGAAAATACTTAATGGAAGATGTTCATGGCATTGGAGGAATACCAGCGGTTATGAAATACCTTTTAGAAAATGGCTATTTACATGGTGATTGTCTGACGGTAACAGGAAAGACTTTAGCAGAAAACTTAAAAGATGTTGAGCCACTTACCTTTGAAAATGATCAAGACGTTATTTACCCTAAGGATAAGGCCTTAAAATCTTCAGGGAATCTACAAATTCTTTATGGAAACTTAGCAACTGAAGGCGCTGTTGCAAAAATATCAGGAAATGAAGGCTTATTGTTTGAAGGAAAAGCTGTTGTTTATGATGGTGAGCAAGCTGCAAACACAGGAATTTCAAATGGAGAAGTAGAAAGAGGAGATGTCGTAGTGATTCGCTACGTAGGTCCAAAAGGAGGTCCAGGCATGCCAGAAATGTTAAAACCAACCTCGCTTATTATGGGCGCAGGTTTAGGAAAATCTGTGGCTTTAATAACTGACGGTCGTTTTTCTGGCGGAACACACGGTTTTGTTGTGGGACACATCACACCAGAAGCACAAGAAGGCGGTACTATTGGATTATTAAAAACTGGGGATAAAATTAAAATTAGCGCAGAAGACAATTCGATTAATGTATTGCTTTCTGATGAAGCATTGGAAGAAAGAAAAGCGTCATGGAATGCTCCAGAATTGAAACATAAAAAAGGAATATTGTACAAATACGCAAGATCGGTATCATCAGCTTCAAAAGGTTGTGTTACTGATGAGTTTTAAGTGGAAATTTTTCATTTCCGCGGAGGCGGAAATCTCAACAATAGAAATTTGGGAATTATGAATACTGAAACATTAAATAAAACAAAAAAAGTGGCAGAAAAAACACAGCGGATAGCAGGTAGCGAAGCAGTTGTAAGAAGTTTGATGGCTGAAGGTGTAGATATCCTTTATGGATATCCTGGAGGCGCTATCATGCCTGTTTATGATGAATTATACAAATTTAGAGATCAAATTCATCACGTGTTAACACGTCATGAACAAGGTGCTGCACATGCGGCTCAGGGTTATGCGCGTATTTCTGGTAAAGTAGGAGTTGCTATGGCAACTTCAGGACCAGGGGCTACAAACTTAATTACTGGAATTGCCGATGCGCAAATAGATTCTACACCATTGGTTTGTATAACAGGTCAGGTACCATCGCATTTGTTGGGTAGTGATGCCTTTCAAGAAACAGATATTGTTGGTATATCTACACCAGTTACCAAATGGAATTGTCAAGTAACAAAAGCTGAAGATATACCCAGCGCCATTGCAAAGGCATTTTATATTGCTAAAAGTGGAAGGCCAGGACCCGTACTTGTAGATATTACAAAAGACGCTCAGTTTGGAGAGTTGGATTTTAAATATGAAAAATGTAATGGTGTAAGAAGTTATATTCCAATACCTAAAACAAATCCAGAATCAATTAATGCCGCCGCGGAATTAATCAATAATGCTAAAAAACCCATGATTGTTTGGGGTCAAGGTGTTATTTTAGGTCAAGCTGAAGAAGAATTAAAAGCGGTGATTGAAAAAGCTGGAATTCCTGCTGCTTGGACTATTTTAGGAGCTTCAGCACTACCAACATCACACCCCTTAAATATTGGTATGGTTGGTATGCATGGCAATTATGCACCTAATAAGTTAACCAACGAATGCGATGTGCTAATTGCTATAGGTATGCGTTTTGATGATCGTGTTACGGGTAGTTTAGACACCTACGCTAAACAAGCTAAAATCATTCATTTTGATATTGACCCTGCGGAAATTGATAAAAATGTTAAGACTGATGTTGCTGTTTTAGGAAACTCTAAAGAAAGCTTAGCATTGCTTTATGATGCTTTAAATAAAAACTCACACAAAGCATGGTTGCAAGAATTCAAAGATTTATATGCTATTGAATTTGAAAAAGTAATCAAGGACGATATCCATCCTACCAAAGAAGGATTGACTATGGGTGAAGTTTTACAGCAAATAAATATTGAAACCAAAGGAAATGCTGCCATCGTATCTGATGTTGGGCAACACCAAATGATAGCTTGTAGATATGCAAATTTTAACATAACCAAAAGCAACATCACATCTGGTGGTTTGGGCACTATGGGTTTTGCTTTACCAGCTGCAATTGGTGCTAAAATGGCTGCTCCAGATAGGGAAGTTGTTGCTATAATTGGTGATGGTGGTTACCAAATGAATATTCAGGAATTAGGCACTATTTTTCAGCAAAAAGCAGCTGTTAAAATTGTGGTGCTAAACAATGAGTTTTTAGGAATGGTGCGCCAGTGGCAACAGTTGTTTTTCGATAAACGCTACGCCTCTACCGAAATGACAAACCCAAATTTTGTGGCCATTGCAGAAGGTTACTATATTAAGGCTAAAAAAGTAACAAAACGTGAAGAATTAGCAGATGCAGTAAAAGAAATGATAGCTTCAAAAGAATCCTATTTCTTAGAAGTTTGTGTAGAAAAAGAAGATAATGTATTTCCAATGATTCCTTCAGGAGCATCAGTTTCAGAAGTAAGATTAAGTTAAATGAAGAATAAAGAAAATAGATAAAAGAATAAAGAATATAGAGCAAAGAATAAAGACAAACAAAGAAAAATAGAACGAAGACGAAAAATAACTATAAAATATAAGAGACATTAAAGTGCGTCTCTTCTCTTTTTTCTCTTCTCTCTTTTCTTTCTATCATCTTAAAGAAAAATGAACGAAGACATAAAATCATTCACCATATCAATATATACCGAAAATAATATCGGTTTATTAAATCGTATATCCGCTATTTTTCAGCGCAGGCACATCAATATTGAAAGTTTAACAACCTCCCAATCTGAGATTGATGGTGTAAACCGATTTGTTATTGTTGTAAATATTACCGAAACAAATGCCAACAAAATAGTGAAGCAAATTGAAAAGCAAGTTGAAACGATTAGAGCCTATTATCACACCGATGAGGAAACTATTTACACCGAATCGTGTATGTTTAAAATAAAATCTGAATTACTATTTGATGAACCTCAAATTCAAAATATAATAAAAGAAAGTAATACGACAATAGTTACTGTAAATAAAGAGTTTTTTGTGTTGGAAAAATCTGGACGACGAAATGAAATTGAATCTTTAAGACGCGATTTAAATGTTTTTGGCATTATGCAGTTTGTACGATCAGGACGCATTGCGGTAACCAAGGAAGAAATGAAAATAACTGAAATGCTATCGGCATTTAATAACAAATAATAACTAAAAATTAAAAATGGGAAATTATTTTAACACCTTATCGTTAAGAGACAAATTAAATCAATTATCGAAGTGCAGATTTATGGAATCTTCAGAATTTGAAGATGGCGTTGAAACTTTAAAAGGTAAAAAAATTGTAATCGTAGGATGTGGAGCGCAAGGGCTAAACCAAGGGTTGAATATGAGAGATTCTGGATTGGATATTTCTTATGCATTACGTGATGCGGCTATTGCAGAAAAACGTCAGTCTTATATAAATGCGACCGAAAATGGTTTTAAAGTTGGAACGTATAAGGAGTTGATTCCAACGGCAGATTTAGTATTAAACTTAACGCCAGATAAACAGCATACAAGCGTTGTAAAAGCAGTAATGCCTTTAATGAAAAAGGGTGCCACTTTATCATATTCCCATGGTTTCAATATCGTTGAGGAAGGGATCCAAATTCGTAAAGATTTAACTGTTATTATGGTAGCGCCAAAATGCCCGGGAACAGAAGTTAGGGAAGAATATAAAAGAGGTTTCGGAGTACCAACACTAATTGCGGTACACGAAGAAAACGACCCTGAAGGGAAAGGTTGGGCACAGGCAAAAGCTTATGCTGCAGCAACCGGAGGCCATAGAGCTGGTGTGTTAGCATCATCTTTTGTGGCTGAGGTAAAATCAGATTTAATGGGCGAGCAAACTATTTTATGTGGTTTGTTACAAACAGGTTCTATATTATGTTTTGATAAAATGATTGAAAAAGGAATTGACGCAGGATATGCTTCAAAATTGATTCAATATGGTTGGGAAACGGTTACTGAAGGTCTAAAATACGGCGGCATTACACACATGATGGATCGCTTATCCAATCCAGCAAAAATTAAGGCTTTTGAGCTTTCTGAAGAATTAAAAGATATTATGCGTCCGTTATTCCAAAAACATATGGATGATATTATTGAAGGTAATTTTTCTAAAGGTATGATGGAAGATTGGGCTAATGATGATAAGGATTTGTTAGGTTGGAGAGCTGCAACTGCTGAAACGGCTTTTGAAAAAACACCAGCTGGTCATGATGAAATTACCGAGCAAGAATATTATGATAATGGGGTGCTGATGATAGCCATGGTAAGAGCTGGAGTTGAATTGGCGTTTGAAGCTATGACAGATTCTGGAATTATTGATGCTTCTGCATACTACGAGTCGTTACATGAAACACCACTTATTGCAAATACCATCGCAAGAAAGAAGTTATATGAAATGAATAGTGTAATCTCAGATACTGCTGAATATGGTTGTTATTTATTCGATCATGCTTGTAAGCCTTTGTTAGGTGATTTTATGAAAACCATTGATACTGATGTTATAGGTAAAGCTTATGCAACAAGCAATGGAAAAGGTGTAAATAATGCGAAGTTAATAGAGGTTAATGCAGCTTTAAGAAACCATCCTGTTGAAAAAATAGGAAGGTTTTTAAGATCGTCAATGAAGGCTATGAAGCCAATTGTATAGTACATAAAACTGTTTCAGACCTGTCAGGTTTTCAAAACCTGACAGGTCTTTTTTAATATATCCTGCAAGGTTCCTGTGCTGAACTTGTTTCAGTATCTAACCTTGTAGGTATTTAATAAAAAGCATTAAAAAAGTATTACATGGAAAAGGAAAAGCAAACCTATTTTCCGAGTCTTACTAACATAAAGAAAGCTGCCGATACTATTAAAAAAGTATCGGCAGTTACGTCTTTAACTCCTAGTTTTAGATATTCTGAGCATTTTAAAGCAAACATTCTTTTTAAACGAGAAGATTTGCAACAGGTACGTTCTTATAAAATTAGAGGCGCGTATAATAAGATAAGTTCGTTATCACCCGCACAATCCAAAAATGGGGTGGTATGCGCAAGTGCAGGTAACCATGCACAGGGTGTTGCGCTCTCTTGTAAATTATTGCAAATAAAAGGAACTATTTATATGCCTGCGCCAACACCAAATCAAAAGTTGGAACAGGTTAAAATGTTTGGTGGCGATTATATTGATATAAAGTTAGAAGGCGATACTTTTGATGATGCCTATTACGCAGCCATTGAAGAATGTGAGCAATTGAATAAAACATTTATTCACCCTTTTAATGATGAAAAAGTCATTGAAGGGCAAGCGACTGTTGGTCTTGAGATTATAGAACAAACCGATGTGCCAATTGATTATGTGTTTCTTGCCGTTGGTGGTGGTGGTTTAGCTTCAGGGTTATCAACAGTGTTTAAACAACTATCACCCAATACAAAAATTATTGGTGTAGAGCCAGAAGGCGCACCATCTATGTCCGTTTCAATTAAAAATAATAAGAACACCACTTTAGAGCATATTGAAAAGTTTATTGATGGTGCTGCTGTTAAGCGGGTGGGCGATTTAAACTTCGCTATCTGTAAAGAAAATCTTCACGATATGATTACGGTTCCAGAAGGGAAGGTTTGCGAAACTATTTTAGAACTATACAATAAAGATGCTATTGTGGTTGAACCTGCTGGTGCATTAAGTATTTCTGCATTGGATTTTTACACAGAAGATATAAAAGGAAAAAATGTGGTTTGTATAGTAAGTGGTAGTAATAACGATATTACGCGAACAGCAGAAATTAAAGAACGCGCTTTGCTTTATGCTAATTTAAAGCATTATTTTATATTGAAATTTCCACAACGTGCTGGTGCTTTAAAGGATTTTGTTGTTGATATTTTAGGAGAAAATGATGACATCACATACTTTCAATATGCTAAAAAAACGAATCGTGAAAACGGTTCTGCGGTGGTTGGTATTCAACTAAAATCGGCAAATGATTTGGGGCCTTTAATCGAGCGCATGAAAGCACATAAATTCTATGGAGATTACTTAAATGATAAACCAGATTTGTTTCAGTTTTTGGTGTAAACAAGCTTTTCTTTTTATTTCTTGACGAAAACGATTGCGTTTCAATTACATTCAAATCTTAAGTAAAATATAGAATAATTTTTATCTAAACCGTATCTTGCAGGATAGTTACAAAACAACTTATTACTAATTTAGCTCAAATTAAAAATATAATCGCAGCACATGAATACTAATTTTCAAGACATTCCAGAAGCATATAAAATAGATTCACTTTTACATCAAACCACCTATTTAGTAAATGGGGAATTGAAAAATTGGGATGGTGAAACGGCTGAGGTTCATTCAACAATATCTTCAACTCCAAAATATAAAAAAACACTTTTAGGAACTATTCCGCAACTTGGAGAAAAGGAAGCCATAGAAGTATTGAATTCTGCGACTGGGGCTTATGATAATGGAAAAGGCTTATGGCCCACTATGAAAGTAGCGGACAGGATTGCTTGTATGGAAACCTTTGTTGAGCAAATGAAAACCAAACGAGAAGAAGTTGTAAAACTTTTGATGTGGGAAATTGGAAAGAATTTACCCGATTCTGAAAAAGAATTTGACAGAACGGTAGATTATATTTATGACACTATTGAAGCTTATAAACAAATAGATAGAGACTCCGCAAAATTTGAAAAAAACTCTGGAGTTTATGCGCATATTCGTCGTGGTCCATTAGGTGTTGTTTTGTGTTTGGGACCATATAATTATCCTTTAAATGAAACGTTTACTTTATTAATCCCTGCCTTAATTATGGGTAATCCGGTCATTTTTAAACCAGCAAAACATGGCGTTTTACTTATAGCGCCTTTAATGGAAGCTTTTCAAAGTAGTTTTCCAGAAGGTGTTGTTAATATTGTTTTTGGTCGCGGTCGTGTTTTGGCAACACCCATTATGAAATCCGGAAAAATAGATGTACTCGCATTAATAGGAAACAGTAAATCTGCAAACGCACTTCAATCGCAACATCCAAAAGGAAATAGGCTTAGAATGGTTTTAGGTTTAGAGGCTAAAAACCCAGCAATCGTATTACCAGACGCTGATTTAGATTTAGCAGTCGAAGAATGTATTGCAGGAACGTTATCGTTTAACGGGCAACGTTGTACAGCATTAAAAGTATTGTATGTTCACGAGTCTGTGGTTGAGGAATTCAACAGACGGTTTGCATACAAAGTCGATCAGCTTAAATTTGCAAACCCTTGGGAAGAAGGCGCTAAATTAACACCACTTCCAGAAGAAGATAAGCCAGCATATATTCAGGAACTAATTGATGATGCTAAAGAAAAAGGTGCCAAGGTTTTAAATAAAAAAGGAGGTAAAACGAGCGAAAACTTTATTTTTCCAGCAGTTTTGTATCCGGTAACCAAAGCTATGCGTGTTTTTAAAGAAGAACAATTCGGACCAGTAATTCCAGTAGTTTCTTTTTCAGATATTGAAGAACCGTTAGATGATATGGCAGAATCTAATTATGGCCAACAAGTAAGTTTATTTGGAAAAAACATCCATACGCTATCTCCATTAATTGATACTTTAGTAAATTTGGTGTGTAGAGTGAATTTGAACAGTTCTTGTCAACGCGGACCTGATGTATATCCGTTTACAGGAAGAAAAGATTCTGCGTTTGGTACCTTAAGTGTTCATGATGCCTTACGTTCGTTTTCAATAAGAACTTTTGTGGCGTCAAAAGATAATGAATACAATAATGCCATTTTAACGGAGTTATTAGAAAAGAAAACATCAAATTTTATAAGTACAGATTATATCCTTTAATTAAACATATTTTAAAATGAAAGTATTAAAGCAACTATTGGTTTTATTTATCGCTGGGTTTTTAATGGCTTGTGGCGGTAAAAAAGAAGACAAGAAAGAAGGGTTTTCTTATGAGAAAAAAAGCGATGCTTCAGAAAAAGTAGAAAGCAACCCTAATGATGTTGTTTTAACATCTAATGATGCGATGCAATTCAACAAAAAGGAAATTAGAGTTAAAGCAGGACAAAAGGTAAAATTGACATTAAAGCATATTGGTAAGCTTGATAAAAATGTCATGGGGCACAACTTTGTATTGCTGAAACAAGGCACAGACTTAACTGCTTTTGGCAATAAAGCAGCAACTTTTGGCAATAACGAATACATCCCAACCGATACCGAAGATATTATTGTACACACAAAACTTATTGGTGGCGGTGAAACAGCAGTTGTAGAGTTTGATGCTCCAGAAAAAGGAACCTATGAGTTTTTATGTAGTTTCCCGGGGCATTATGCGATGATGAAAGGAAAGTTTATTGTAGAATAATTTTAAAAATCATCTGAAGTTTTATAGGCATTAATAACGGCACGCTCGCCAGTTTTGCCTTCCATAGAATTTCCGTGTTCCATTCCAATAATACCATTAAAGCCTTTGGAATGAATAAATTTGAAAACGTTTTTGAAATTTATTTCTCCTGTTGTTGGTTCTTTCCTACCAGGATTATCACCAACTTGAAAATAAGCAATTTCGTCCCAGCAGGTTTCTATATTCGGAATTAGATTTCCTTCTTGTATTTGTTGATGGTAAATATCAAATAGTATTTTACATGAAGGTGAATTTACTGCTTTACATATTTGGTAAGCTTGAGGCGACTCGCTTAAAAATTGCCCTGGATGATTTCTAAAATTTAAAGGTTCTAAAACCATGATTAAATTATGAGGTTCTAAAATGGCCGAAGCCTGTTTTAAAGTTTCAATCACGTGCTGGGTTTGGTAAGCCATATTTTGTTTTAAATCTATATAACCCGGCACTACTGTCATCCATTTTGCATTCACACGTTTAGCAACTTCTATAGAGTCTTTAATCTCATTTAAAAAGGCTTCACGTTTTTCAAGATTCCCACTGGTAAGATTTGGTTCTTTCCAATAAATAGTATGTGCCACAAAAACACCCATGCTTAAACCCCTTTTAATCATCGTATTTGCCATAGCATTTTGGGTTTCAATAGGACGCTTTTTCATATTATTGTCCTCAAAAGCAGTAAAGCCCTCATCGGCCATGAAGTTTAATTGGTCAATGGGATTTTCTCCCGCATGATTTTTAAACATATTTAAATGTGGCGCATAGTTTAATTTAAAAGCACTTAGAATTTCATCTTTTTGTTCTTTAGAATTTAATGCATTTACGCCTGAAAGCCCTAAACCTAAAAATGATGCTGCCGTGGCGCTTTTT
>TARA_R110002051_G_scaffold13808_4_pt1 | contig 65346 bp, 55 predicted proteins | sample TARA_R110002051 | Tara Oceans TARA_R110002051 (sample SAMEA4397023) | marine metagenome | biome: Polar Biome; feature: [MES] marine water layer (ENVO:01000295) within the mesopelagic zone...; material: water (ENVO:00002006), including particulate matter (ENVO:01000060) such as......
TTGAAAAAAGTATGTTGTCAAACCACGTTTTTTTGATGTGAAACATCGAAAAAGTATATTTCCATACAATAAAAAGGATTTCATATAGTTCAGCAAAAAAATGTAGGAAGGGTAATAATGACCTAAAAGCCCATAATTATTAGTATTGCAATATTATATATGTTTATAGGGTAGTGTAAAAAACCTTGATTTCCTACAAGGAATAATTAGTTTAGTTCCCGCAGTTAGCAGAAACCAAGTAGTAAAAACAAAAAAAACCTAGGCAGTGCCTAGGTTTTTTTTATATGATTAAGGTATGTACTAGTTCAAGTTACTTTCAAATTGCAAGCCTTTTGCTTCTGTTATTTCCAAAGATTTAGAATATGATAGTAAAAACTTTATTGTTTCTGGTTTCGCTTTTACTAATGTACTATTATTATCTTCTGTGTAAATTTTTTCCATGGTACTTGTTGTTTAGGTTCAACTAAAGAACGACACATGTATGAAGATAGTAGATCCATTCGACCTGCGACCTATTAATTCGTTAAAACAATATTATTTGTTTCAACAAGCTTTCTAAGGTTTATTAAAGCGTAACGCATTCTTCCTAAAGCTGTATTAATACTAACCCCTGTATTATCAGAAATTTCCTTGAAGCTCATATCCTTATATATACGCATTTCTAAAACCTCTTGTTGATCTTCTGGCAATTCTTTTATCATTTTAATTAAATCAGAATCAATTTGCTCCTTTATTAATTGTTTTTCTGCATTTAACCTATCATCGTCTAATAAAGAAAAAATATTATAACTTTCCTTACTATTATACATAGGCATTCTATTATGCTTTCTAAAGTGGTCTATAACCAGGTTATGAGCAATACGCATTACCCAAGGTAAAAATTTACCTTCTTCATTATATGCACCTCTTTTTAAGGTACGTATAACTTTCATAAATGTATCTTGAAAAATGTCTTCTGTTAATTCGCGGTCACCTACTTTAGAATAGATAAAACCAGTAAGACGGGAATTATGACGATTTATAAGAGCTTCTATAGCTCTTTCATCACCTTGAATATATTGCTTTACTAATTGAGAATCTTCAATCTGTACTACCATAACGTTACTTTAAGGGTTAAAATGCAGCCCCAAATTCAGCGAATAAGGGTCTAATGGTTAAATTCTAACTTAAAAAAGTAATGTTGCGTTATAGGCAAATTGTATATTAATGAGTCCCAAAGATATAAAAAAATAAATAGTCTTATAAAAATGTGAAAACTTCTTGCAGTATTTTAGATAAACTGCATTTTTTAGTTCAGAAAAAAGGCAAAGCGTATCTTTGCAAACTTAGAGAATTATATGCCTACACTAGCCGAAGTAAATCCGAAAGAGAATATTATTATTAAAGGTGCAAAACTGCATAATCTTAAAGATATTGATGTAGTTATCCCAAGAAATAAACTTGTTGTTATTACTGGATTATCCGGTTCTGGAAAATCTAGTTTAGCTTTCGACACATTATATGCAGAAGGCCAAAGACGATATGTTGAAAGTCTTTCCTCTTACGCTAGGCAGTTTTTAGGAAAATTAGACAAACCTAAAGTTGACTATATAAAAGGTATAGCTCCGGCAATTGCAATTGAACAAAAAGTTAATTCTACCAATCCTAGATCTACTGTTGGTACTACTACAGAAATTTACGATTATATAAAGCTTTTATATGCTCGAATTGGCAAAACCTGCTCTCCTATTTCAGGAAAAGAAGTAAAAAAGCATACGGTTACAGATGTGGTAAACCATGTAAAAGCGTATACTGAAGGAACGAAACTTTTGCTCTTGGCACCAATTACTATTCGTGAAGATAGAGATGCGTTAAAATCATTAGAGCTATTTTCTAAACAAGGATACGCTCGTATAAAGTACAATAATGAAGTTTTACGAATAGATCAAGCGCCAGAAAATATAGGTAAGCACTTCTATTTAGTTATTGATAGAATCATTTCTAAAAACGATGAAGATTTTTATAATCGTTTAGCTAATGCTGTAGACACCGCATTTTTTGAAGGAAAAGGAGAATGTATAATAGAAGAACTGGCTGATGGAAAACAAACATCATTTAGCAATAAGTTTGAATTAGATGGCATGTTGTTTCTTGAACCAAATGTGCACTTATTTAGTTTTAACAATCCTTATGGAGCTTGCCCAAAATGCGAAGGTTATGGCGATGTTATTGGTATAGATGAAGATTTAGTAATTCCAAATACGTCATTATCTGTTTATGAAAATGCTATTTTTCCATGGCGTGGAGAAAGTATGGGTGCTTATAGAGATCAACTGGTAAATACTGCTTACAAATATGATTTTCCTATTCATAAACCGTGGTTTGAGCTGTCAGAAGAGCAAAAACAATTAGTTTGGGATGGTAATGCAAATTTTATTGGCTTGCATACCTTTTTCGAAATGTTAGAAGAAAAAAGCTATAAGATACAAAATAGGGTAATGCTTTCTCGATATAGGGGTAAAACCAAATGTAATGTTTGTAATGGCAAGCGTTTACGTCCAGAAACAGATTATGTAAAAGTAGGTGGCGCATCAATTTCTTCTTTAGTTGGTTTATCTATTGAAAAACTAATTGTATTCTTTACTAATCTAAAACTAAGCGAAAGTGATGCTACTATTGCGGCAAGACTACTAATAGAAATAAATACACGACTCAGCTTTTTAGACAAGGTTGGGTTAAACTACCTTACTATTAATAGAAAATCTAACACGTTATCTGGTGGGGAAAGTCAAAGGATTAATTTAGCAACTTCTCTTGGCAGTAGTCTGGTAGGATCCATGTATATTTTAGATGAGCCCAGCATAGGATTGCACCCAAAAGATACAGAAAACCTAATTGAAGTATTAATTTCATTGCGAAATTTAGGAAACACGGTTATAGTAGTGGAGCATGATGAAGATATCATGAAAGCTGCAGATATGGTTATTGACATAGGACCAGAAGCGGGCACACATGGCGGTAGCGTGGTAGCTCAAGGTACACTGAAAGAAATATTGAAATCGAATTCTCTTACAGCTCAATATCTAAACGGTAAAATGGAAATTAAAATTCCTAAAGAGCGAAGAACATCTAAGAATCATATTACAATTAAAGGCGTCAGGGAAAACAACCTTAAAAATATAGATGTAACTTTTCCTTTAGATATGCTTACCGTAGTCACAGGAGTATCTGGTAGTGGAAAAAGTTCCCTGGTAAAGAAATTATTATATCCTATTATTTTAAAAGAAACTGGTGGATATGGTGAAAAAGCAGGTCAACATACATCAGTTGAAGGCAAGTTTAATCATATTAAGCATGTTGAATTTGTTGACCAAAACCCAATTGGTAGATCCTCTCGTTCTAATCCTGTAACGTATATAAAGGCCTATGATGACATTAGAAATTTATATGCTGGGCAAAAGTTGAGTAAAATAAGGAATTACCAAGCAAAACATTTTTCTTTTAATGTAGATGGCGGGCGTTGTGAAAAATGTAAAGGCGAAGGTGAGGTTACCATAGAAATGCAATTTATGGCCGATGTACATTTAGAATGTGAAACGTGTGGCGGTAAGCGATTTAAAAAAGAAGTACTCGAAGTTACTTTCAACAATGCAAATATCGATGCTGTTCTGAATATGACCATTGATGATGCTATTCAATTCTTTGAAACAGGGGAACAAACAAAAATAGTAACCAAGCTAAAACCATTGCAAGATGTTGGCTTAGGTTATGTAACATTAGGTCAGTCCTCTTCTACTCTATCTGGTGGCGAAGCGCAGCGTATTAAATTAGCATCTTTCTTAATAAAAGGTAGTACAAAAGATAAAGCACTCTTCATTTTTGATGAGCCTACCACAGGATTGCATTTTCATGATATTCAAAAATTATTAAAATCATTTAATGCACTTATAAAAAAAGGACATTCAATTGTAGTAATAGAACATAATATAGAATTAATTAAATGTGCAGATTACCTAATTGATCTAGGTCCGGGTGGTGGAGAAAACGGAGGGCAATTACTAGCAGAAGGAACCCCAGAAGAGGTTATAAAAAATAAAAAATCCTATACAGCAGGATATTTAAAAGAGAAATTACTATAAGTTCAAATACAATAGCATCTTTAAAAATACAGTATAATATACTGATTTTCAGGAATATAACACATTACTGATATTTTTGGCACGCTGTTTGTAATGATGTAAGGGAATGTGAATAGTTACATTCGAAATCACTGCTTAAGGGCAGATTTAAAACCTTATATTATGAAGAACTTAGTACTCCTTTTTACTGCGATGATTTTAGGCACTACAAGTGTTTTCGCTACCGGTATTAACGAAGATAAGGTTGCAAACAGCAATGCTTATAGATACGACAACTCATTTATTTTTGTAGAAAATGGAATTACATTTTCAGTATACCCAGATGGTGAATTTGATTTTTATATTGAAAATCAAATTAGCGCTCAAAGAAATGGTGTAACATTTAACTCTGGTTTTGATTATAGCCCATATGCCCAATATGATGATTACGGAGCTGTAATACAAGTAGAAAATGTCCCAATTTATTACGATTATTACGGTCGCGTAAGTCAAATTGGCGATGTAGACATCAACTATTTAAACAACCGCGTTCGTAGAGTAGGTGGCATGTATGTTTACTATAATAATAGAGGATTCTATGATTACCATACTGGCTACATAAATGTTTATAACAGACATTATGTTTACAGACCTTTTCATAGATGGTTTGTAAGACCATCAATAGGTTTTGGTTTGGTATTCAACAGTCCTTATAGAAGATATTATAGCCCAATACGATATACATATTATAACCCATATAGAAATAACTATCGTAAAGCTTATGTACATGTAGGTAAGCAACACAGGTATAATAAGGTAAGAAATGAAAGAGCTACAATTTACAGAAATGATAAACGAGTTGCTGTTAGGGATAATTCTTATAGAAGTAATAGAAGTGTTGCTAAAAGAGATAATGGTTTAAGAAACGATAGAACCTTAGCGAACAATAACACTGCTAGAACAAATAGAAACTCAACAGTAAATAGATCAACTACTGTAAAGCGAACTAATACAAATAGTGGTAGAAATACACAGAATAGAACAGTAACTAGAAGCTCTAATAATGGTACGGTTACAAAAAGGAATAATTCTGCGGTAAACCGAACACCAACTAGAACCGTTACTAAAAGAGAAGTTATAAGTACGCCAAGAAGTACAACGGTTAATAGAAGTACTACAACATATAAAAAACCTGTAAGTAGAACTGAAAATACCAGAACCGCCAGTACAAGAACGCAACGCAGTAGTACTACTAGGTCAACGACTACAAGTCCGTCTAGAAACAAAAGTACTGTAAGCAGAAGCACTAATTCAAGAACAGTAAGTAAAGTACCATCTAGAAGTACCACCTCTAGATCAGCTACAACAAGAAGTAGCAGAAGAAATTAAAATAGTTTTTTAGGTTGGTTAGTTGTTTAGCGCCGTAATGAATTGAATTCATTGCGGCGCTTTTCCTTTGGTTATGAAATATTGGTAAATAATTTTTTAAATTTAAGTGGCAATGTAGATTCAATATACAATTCCTCATACGTGTTAGGATGAATAAATCCTAAGGAATGAGCATGTAAATATAATCCTTTCCCCTTTAACAAAAATCCTTCTTTAAAGTAAATTGCATCACCTAAAATTGGATTTCCAATGGCCAACATATGCTTTCTTAATTGATGTCTACGACCAGTCTTAGGGTTCAATTTTACTAAATTCAAAAATTTAAATCTTTTAGAAGGTATAGTTTCTAATACCTTAAAACTGGAACTGGCTTCTTTATCATCAATTGACAAATTAACTTCCCCATTTGGTTCCATGGCCCCAATGGTTACCGCATAATAAGATTTTTGAACCTCTTTAAACTCAAATAATCTATTTAATTCTTTAATTATACTACTCGTTTTACCTACAAGTAATAGACCAGTAGTTGCAAAGTCTAAACGATGAACAGGTTGTGGTTTTACTGCATCAAAAACTGGGCTTAGTTTTAAATTTTGACTTAAAGCATTTGCTACGGTCTTAAAACCATTTCCACTTACTAGTATACCTGCAGGTTTGTTAATAACAGCTAGATAATCATCTTCATAAACCACCTCCAGTGCTAATCTAAGTTTCGTTTTTTCATTGCTACTTAAATCAAAGCGATATTCAATTTTTTCCCCTCCTTTAATGAAAGTAGCCGTAGTCGCCACTTTATCATTAACAAAAACCATGTTCTTTTTAATGGCTTTCTTTAAGGCAGATTTAGTAGCGATTCTTTCAAAAATACCAACCCCATATTCTTGTAATCTTATTACATCAATACTTAACACTGCTATATGTGATTCTACTAATTGCATGCTAAGAAGGTATCAATTTTCACCATTAAACAATTTAAAAATGCTCTTCAATAAACACATTTAAAGGTACTTAGAAAGTATATCTAAAAGCGTAAATATTTATTTAAAAAGCCATAAACATCTTCAGATATTTTAAATCTATATAATACCCCTATATAAACTACAATCATTAAAACGCTTTTAATAACAATATTAACCACAGGGTGAAAAGGCAGTGAAAATATAGAGAACAACACACCAACAACTAACAACAAAGCAAGAACTTTCCTTGTTTCATGGGTAAAAGGAACCATTTTAAACTTTGCTTTCACATAAGCTAACTTCAATGTATTATATATAAAAAATGCCGTAAAACTAGCTATTGCAGCACCGTCAATACCATAAGTAGGTATTAACCATAAATTAAAAATGACTGCCAAGCCTGCTAATAAAACCCCAAAAAATAAAATTGAACGATAATAATCCGAATTATATAAAATGGAATTGTTATTACCTAATAGTGAATCATAAACCTTGGCCAACCCTATCCAAAAAACAATCATAAAGCCGCCAGAATAATTATCTGGTAGTAATTTATATAACTCATTTAAGTTTAATAGAATTAAAAGAAAAAGTATACCTGAAATAATAAAAAGTGTCAAAGAGCTTTTCTGATATAAATCCTTAAGAGCAGACATATTTTTGTTGTTTAAATAAGTTGCTGTTAACGGGTAAGTTATTTGGTGCATAGCTCTTGTTGGTACAGCAATAGTTGATGCTATAAAACCAGCAACCGCATAGAAAGCCACATTATCCAGAGACAAGAAATTATTCAACATTACTTTATCCACTTCCATTAAAACAATAGCTGTAGATCCCCCTAAAATAATCAATGCGCTATATTTTACTATGCTTATTATATTTTCTGGAAAATGAAAATTAAGTTTGGGTTTACGAATTTTGTAAGCATAAAGTTTCATTATTAGTGTTCTTACCAAATAACAACCCACCAAGGCATTAATAAAAAAATTGATATCAATAATATTAAACCATAACAAGAGTAATAAGATGGTTTGGGCTATTCTACAAAAAACCTCTTTCATAAAATTACCGAACATAGACTTCATTTTAATTCTAGCCCACGCATAAAATACTTCAAAATATGCCATTGCCATACCTATGAAAAATATATGCCATACATAATCTCTAACAATGTCATTCTCTTTTGAAAGTAAATCACCTATAATTTCATTAGCAAAATAACTTAGAATGGCAATTGGTATTATTAGTACTAATGGAAGTAAAACCATTAAAGTTAAAAAACCGTCTTTAGCGCTTTCATCTTTAAAACTTGAATAGAATTTAACTAAACTATTTGGTACGCCAAACGCTAGAATTGGCATTAATACGGCTGATACAGATAAGATTACTTGAATTAATCCGTAATTATCGGGTTGCATAAAATTAGTATACAAAAACAACGTATTAACCGCCCCTATTGCAAAACCAATGTAGGTTACAATAGTATTGTTCAATGATTGTTTTAATACGATACCCATTAAATATGTTTAGCTAATTTTCGAGTTAGTTCTCTTCTACTAAATTGCTCAATACTATTAGAAGATATTGTCAACTTACCATTCTGATACTGTTCAAACCAATTTAAAAGTACGTTTTTAAGCTCTATATCATCTAAGTGATTAAAAATGCATCCTGTTTTGGTTTTATTTACAATTTCACCAACCTCCCAGTTTTGAGGACCAATACCTATTATTGGCCTATTTGCCGCCATATATTCAAAAACCTTACCTGGTATAATTCCTTTAGTATCTTCGGAATCTATTTCTACTAACAGTAGAATTTGAGAAGACTTTTGATATGATAAAGCCTCTTCATGCGAAACATAGCCTAAAACTTCAGTTTGTTCTATAAGTCCAGCATCTTTTATGGCCTGCAATACATCATTACTAACCACACCAATAAATTGAAGACAAAGTGCTTTTTTAAACTCACTATTTTCATTTACCAAATCAGCTAAAACCTTCCATAAATTATTAGGGTTACGACCACTTAATAATGAACCTATATGAGATATGGTAAATTTTGAATCTAGTTTACTATTCAAAACAACTTCCCCATCATAACCATTGGTTATTACTTGAATAGGGCGATTGGTAATCTGTTCGAATTCTAGTTTTGTGGTGCTACTTGTAACAATAATTTTGTCGGCTGAATTCAATACATCCGATTCTAATTTTTTATGTTTCTGAGCAGACTTTGAAGTTAATTTCAATTTCTTATGATACCCTATAGTTGTCCACGGGTCACGAAAATCTGCAATCCAATTTAGTTGTTTTTCTTTCTTTAAATAGTATCCAATTAAATGAACACTATGTGGTGGTCCGGTAGTAATTATTGTTTTAATATTTTCTTTTGCTAAAACATCCTTTAAGAAACTCACAGATGGCTTAACCCAAAATTTACGTGCATCAGGAATAAATAAATTACCTCTAATCCATAGTAAAGCCTTTTCTATAAAAGATTGATTTTTAGTCAGAATTATTCCAGAACTAATGCGTTTGGTTTTCTTACTTGAAAAAAAAGTAGCCAATCTATAAGGTTCAAGTATGGGTTGCTTATAAATAGTTAAGTCTTTAGGTATATCCTTTAAAAAAGATTCATCCGTTAATGGATAATGGGGATTTTCAGGAATATAAAGAACTGGCTCAATATCAAAATCTCTTAGATATTTTACAAACTTTAACCAGCGTTGTACACCAGGACCTCCAGCAGGTGCCCAATAATAGGTTATGACCAGTACCTTTCTCATTATGCTTCTTCTTCTTTTCTAGATCTCCAAAAAGAAAAACCTAATCCGCCTACAATTACTAAGCCTAATACTATAGAACTTGTTAGAGTAATTTTACTACCTACGGCTACAACTTCTGGGATGAACGTAAATTGAATAGTATGTTCGCCAGAAGGGACTTTCATAGCTCTTAGCACATAATCAGCCTTAAAATAATCACTATCGCGACCATCTATAGTTGCTATCCACCCATTTTTATAATACATCTCAGAAAAAACTACAACACCTTCATTGCTATTGTTTGAAGCATAGGTAATTTGATTGGGTTGATAATGAGTTAACGAAATAGTAGCAGTTGAATCTACTGTAAATTGTGTTGCTGAAATATCCTTAAACCTAGAAACGTTTACTATTGCAACATTTTTGGTGTTTAAACTATCTAATGCCATAATTTCCGCATCGGCATTTTCTACAACTTTAAGCTCTTTAATAAACCATGCATTACCATTAGCATTCGGGTTTTCTATTGGAAAGGAATTACCCTCTTGATCTTGACTTATTACATACTTAATATTCAACATATTTAACACCGAAAGATTCCCATTATAGATATGAAAATTGAACAAGTCTTGCATACCAGCAGGTTTCGCTGCATGATACCCAGTAATACTTTGGTGAAAGTATGCAGTTTTTGCAGAGTCAAATCCGTCGGTTTGGTCAAAAACACGAAATATCCCATCATCTTCAGCTATCAATTTATCTGCAGGAGTCTCTGGAAAAGGCTCTAACATTTTACGTTTAGATACAAAGTTGTCGTCATTGACATATCGTAAATCAACTCCAACTAAATCAATAACTACTAAAACCCCAATAGCAATGATTACAAAGTTCATCTTTATTTTCTCTTTCAAATAAAACCAAATTAAAAGAGAGGTAACTAATACAAAACCTAATGAACGTAACAAATCACTAGTATAAACCGACTTACGATCTAAACGAAGCATTTCTGGAAGTTCCTCTAAACCAGTCATTCTTAGATTATCATCGGCAGCACCAACAAAATGGAATGCTCCTTTCAATACAAATAATAACACACCTAAACCAAAAACGGCACCTGCAGCAAACGTCAAAGATTTCATTTTATCTGCTTGTGGCACTTTATCCATAAACAATTTTTTCAATGCTAAAATTGCCAAAATAGGTACACAAAGTTCCAATACAATTTGTATAGATGATACCGCTCTAAACTTATCATATAAAGGAAAATAGTCAATCATAAAATCTGTCAGTGCACTGAAGTTTTTACCCCATGACAATACCAAGGAAACAATAGAGCCAATTAATAACCACCATTTATGTTTGCCTTTTACTAAGAATAAGCCGAAGATAAAAAGAAAGAAAATCACGGCACCTAAATATGCAGGGCCCGAGGTAATGGGTTGTTCTCCCCAATATAAAGGTAAACCACTAACAAAATCTAAAGCACTTGATCTTGGTAAGCCTTTGTCGATTAAATAATTAAAAGATTTTGAATCTTCGCCTAAATTTTCTTGGCTTGCACCACCAAAAAGACGTGGCACAAATAAATTCAATGATTCAGAAATACCATAACTCCATTGTGTTATATAAGCTTTACTAAGACCACCTGTATCCTCTTTTGGGGAGCCGTCAGGGTTAATTGTCAATTCGCTTTTACCCCGTGTACTCCAATCGGCATACTCTTTAGTTGCCATTAATCCAGTAGCATTTGCAGCGACACCCAAGGTTACAGCTATTAATAATAGGCCAACAGAAATGAAATAATGTTTAATTTGTTTTTCCTTAATAGCATAAATCAAATAAACAATTCCCAACACAAGTACAAGTAGCATAAAGTAATAGGTCATTTGATAATGGTTGGCTGAAATTTCTAATGCCATTGCCAATGCAGTAAGAACAAAACCCCAAAGGTATTTTTTTCTAAAAACCAGTACAATTCCTGCTAAAAGAACCGGTAAATAAGCAACCGCATGTGCCTTTGAATTATGTCCAGCACCTAAAATAATTATGAGGTATGTGGAAAAACCAAATGCCAAAGCACCTACTATAGCCAATTTATAATCAACCTTAAGACAACATATAAGAATATAAAAACCAATGAAGTAAAGAAAAAGGTAATCTGCAGGTCTAGGTAAAAAGCGAATTAAACGGTCTAATTGTTTAACATAATTATGGGGGTAGTTCGCTCCTAACTGATACGTTGGCATACCGCCGAAAGCACTATTTGTCCAATAAGGTTCTTGATTATTTGCTTTTCTAAAATCGTTCTGTTCCTTGGCCATGCCCGTATATTGAACAATATCGTGCTGATACATCACTTTACCCTGCAAAACAGGGCTGAAGTATGCCAATGCGGCGATTATAAAAAATGCTATTACAAAAAAATGTATGAAAAAGAATTTTAAGCCTTGCTTCATTATATAGGTAAGTAGTGTTTTGACAAAGATAACTAGTCTAGCTCTTCAAAATCAATGTATTCCCCTACTTTTTCAGAATTTGCCTTTTTCTTGGTTGTTTTTTTATTTATTATAACATCACCAACTTGTTCTTCGCTTGAAGCGTTTTGATTATCAAAAGCTTGTTTAAAATGAGACTCTGTTTTTTTAGCTGCGTAGCTTAAAATTTTTGGTGCATATAACTTTACTAAAAATTTTAGTAAGTAATAGACCAAAAGAATTATTAATATAGTTTTTAAAAACACCATTTATTACTGCTTATGTATATCAAAAATACAATTATCACGTTGTATAACATAGAATCATACTATTAAAATAAATATAAATTCTTGTTCATGAATAGTCTATTTGCCTACTCAAAATCATATCTATACATATTCAGCTTTCTACTATTTTTACCATTGCTAGGTAATTCACAGTATACAGACGTGATAAATTCTAACCGACCAGGTGTTTCTGTAAGTGCCTATGCGGTAGGTAAAAACGTGGTACAGGCAGAAATGGGTCTCTTTTATGAGCAGCGTGACCACACCTTATTAAATACACAATCAGACATTTGGGGCACTGATATTTCATTACGATACGGATTATTGTTTGAGCGATTAGAACTTAATTATGAAGGCACTTTTCAAGACCAAGATATTACCTATTCTAATTTTAACCTTCTTGCCAAAAGAAGAGATTTCTCTAGAAATAGACTAGGTTTAAAATATCTTGTTTATGATCCTTTTAAAAATCCTGAAGCGAATAAACCTAATTTATACAGTTGGCGAGCCAACAATAAGTTTCAGTTTAAAAATTTGCTTCCGGCTGTTTCACTATATGGTGGTGCAAATTTTGTATTTGGAGACAACCCTTTTTATGTTGGCGAACCAACATTATCTTACCGAGGTATGATTGCTACACAAAGTAGACTTACACCTAGGTTTGTATTAATCACTAATACTGCGTATGACCGCATAAGCACTGACGACCCAGAACTTAGCTATACTATTTCATTATCTCACGCATTTAGAAACCCAAAATGGAGTGTGTTTGTAGAGCACCAAGGTATACAAAGTGATAGATATGCAGATTTATTGATTAGAGGAGGTATTGCTCATTTATTAAAAGAAAATCTACAGTTAGATTTTAATATGGGTGCAAGTTTAAAAAACACCCCTTCACGTATTTTCTTTGGACTAGGAGGATCGTTTAGAATGGATTTTCATAAGGATAGTCTAAAGCCAATTGAAGATCAGGAAGCAGACCAAAATGGCGGTGCAATTGACAAAGATGCCATGAAGAAAAACAAAAAGAAGAAAAATAAAGGAAGTGGCGCTGAGGATATTGACTTAGGTCCTTCAAAAAAACAATTAAAAAAATTAAAAAAGGCAGAAAAGAAGAAAAAGAAAGATAGTAGCGAGATAGATTTCTAATACTTATTTTAATTACTTAATTTTCATACCCCTCAACTTTACTTTGTTGATTAATATCCCTAATATTGATACTTCTAAAGAAGTTCAATGATTACACTACATGAAGCTAAAACAAAGCAAGACTTAAAACGCTTTGTAACTTTTCCTTTCTCACTTTACAAAAACAATAAATATTGGGTGCCCCCCATCATTAATGATGAACTAGAAAGTTTTGACAAGGATAAAAATCCGGTTTTTAAGGATGCCGAAGCATGGTTTTTTCTTGCTATGGATGGAGATAGAATAGTTGGTCGGGTAGCAGCCATTATTAATCATCTTGAGATAAATCAACAGAATGTAAAAAAAATGCGTTTTGGCTGGTTCGATTTTGTAGATGACCCCGCGGTATCTAAAGCTCTTTTGGACAAAGTAGCTGAAATAGGCAATGAAAATAACTTAGAGTATTTGGAAGGCCCAGTTGGTTTTTCTAATTTGGACAAAGTAGGTGTTTTGGTAGAAGGTTTTGATCATATTGGAACCATGATTACTTGGTATAATCATGCATACTACAAAGACCATTATGAAAATTTAGGTTTTGTAAAGGAAAAAGAATACATGGAGAATAAATTTCCAGCAAAGAATGCAGACCCTGCACTTTTCACAAAACTGAATGATCTAGTAAAACGACGCTATGGTTTAAAAGAGGTAAACTTTACAAAGACAAAAGAAGTTATGCCTATGGCAGATGAAATGTTCGACCTTTTTAATAAAACCTACGCCAGTTTATCATCTTTTGTGCCAATTACAGAAATACAAAAAGCATATTTTAAAAAGAAATATATAAGTTTCATAAATCCTGAATACATAAAATTCATTAAAGATAAAGAAGATAAACTAATTGCCTTTGCCATTGTAATGCCTTCATTTTCTGAGGCTTTACAAAAAGCAAAAGGTAAACTTTTCCCATTTGGATTATTTCATCTTTTAAAAGCTAAGAAAAACAGTAAGGACGTTATATTTTACCTTATTGGCATACACCCGGATTATCAAAACAAGGGTGTTACCGCTGTAATTTTCAATGAATATTACAAAACGTTTAATGCAAAAGGTATTGATATGTGCTATAGAACTCCAGAATTAGAAGAGAACCTAGCCATTAAACAAATGTGGAAACATTTTGATCCTGTTATCTATAAACGAAGAAGGACATATAGAAAAGAATTATAAAGTAAAAAGCCCAAAATCAATTGTGATTTTGGGCTTTTTTAAAATCTATATCAATTGTACTTACTCCCCCATTGCAGCTGATACTGCAGCCGATAATCTTTTATAAGTACCATTCTGTAAACGCTCACGAATAGACGAAAAAGCAACTAATGTTTCTTCAACATCTTGTAATGTATGTGTGGCAGTAGGTATTAAGCGTAAAAGTATTAAACCTTTCGGGATTACTGGATACACTACAATAGAACAGAATATACCGTGATTTTCACGTAAATCTTTTACTAATGCCATTGCCTCTGGAATACTGCCATTAAGATAAACTGGAGTTACACAACTAGTAGTTGTACCAATATCAAAACCTTTTTCTTTTAATCCGTTTTGTAACGCGTTTACATTTTCCCAAAGTTTAGCTTTAAGCTCTGGTTGCGTACGTAACATATCTAAACGTTTTAATGCTCCCTTTACATAAACCATTGGCAATGATTTAGCGAACATTTGTGAACGTAAGTTGTATTTTAAATAATCAATAATACCTTGGTCAGCAGCTACAAAAGCTCCTATACTAGCCATGGACTTAGCAAAAGTAGCCAAGTACACGTCAATACCGTCTTGCACTCCTTGCTCTTGTCCAGCACCTGCACCTGTTTTTCCTAAAGTTCCAAATCCGTGTGCATCATCTACTAACAAACGAAAATTAAATTTTTCTTTTAGTGCAACTATTTCTTTCAGTATACCTTGCTCACCTCGCATACCAAAAACACCTTCAGAGATAACCAAAATACCTCCACCTGTTTGTTCTGCCATTTTAGTGGCACGCTCTAAGTTCTTTTCAAGACTCTCAGGATTATTATGAACAAACGTAAATCGTTTACCCATATGTAAACGCACACCATCAATAATACAAGCGTGACAATCTACATCATAAACAATAATATCATCTTTAGTAACAAGGGCGTCAATTACTGACATGAAACCTTGGTAGCCAAAATTTAATAAGTAAGCTGCCTCTTTTTCTACGAAAGCTGCACACTCTTTCTCTAACTGTTCATGAAAATCAGTATGACCACTCATCATTCTAGCTCCCATAGGGTATGCCGCACCATATTCAGCAGCTGCATCACCATCTACCTTTTTAATTTCAGGAAGATTTGCCAAGCCTAAATAATCATTGATACTCCAGGTAATTACATCTTTACCTCTAAATTTCATTCTATTAGAAATAGGACCTTCCAGTTTTGGAAAAACGAAATAACCTTCAGCTTGTGAAGCCCATTTGCCCAAAGGACCTTTATTTTCTATAATTCTCTCAAATAAGTCTCTCATTGCTTAATTCAGTTCTGTCTGCAAAAGTAAATAAATTTGATTAGGATTCATAAAATATTTACAAAGCAAAAAAGTGGGCTGTTAACCCACTTTTTTCTAAAAAAATATATCTTTTATTTAATAAACTGTATCTCTTGTGTTTCTTCTACGATTTCGGTGTTTAAGAATCCTTGATCTTCCATCCACTGATCACTATATATCTTACTCATATAACGAGAACCATGATCTGGAAAAATACAAACAACATTACTATCTTCAGTAAACGTTTTCAATTCATCTAATTGCTTAATTGCTTGCATTACTGCACCACTAGTATAACCAACGAAAATACCTTCTGTTCTAGAAATTTCTCTAGCCGTATGTGCACTTTCAGCATCGGTTACTTTTATAAACTCATCTATAATACTAAAATCAGTAGCCCCAGGTATCAAATTTTTACCTAAACCTTCAATTCTGTAAGGGTATATTTCATTTGCATCTAACTTTCCTGTTTCGTGGTATTTTTTAAGTACCGAACCAAAAGCATCAACAGCAATAACTTTTATATTTGGATTTTGTTCCTTTAAAAAACGAGCTGTACCAGAAATTGTACCACCAGTACCACTACAAGCAATTAAATGTGTTATTTGACCTCCTGTTTGTTCCCAAATTTCAGGACCAGTAGACTTGTAATGCGCATCCATATTCAGTTGATTGAAATACTGATTAATATAAATGGATCCTTTTGTTTCTTTATGCAGTCTTTTAGCAACTTCGTAATAAGACCTAGGATCATCTGCACTTACGTGAGCTGGACAAACATATACTTTTGCCCCCATGGAGCGTAGCATGTCTATTTTGTCTGGTGATGATTTTGAACTAACTGCTAATATGCAATCATAGCCTTTAATAATACTAGCCATAGCAATACTAAAACCAGTGTTACCAGAAGTTGTTTCTATAATTGTACTACCTTCTGTAAGGATACCTGCTTTCTCAGCCTGCTCAATAATATGTAAAGCAATTCTATCTTTTGAAGAATGTCCTGGATTAAAAGCTTCAACCTTTGCGTAAAAATTACCGGTAAGGTTTTCTGCTATTTTATTTAATTTAACTAGAGGTGTATTACCTACTAGTTCTAATATATTGTTGTAAGCCCTGATCTCATTTTTCATAAGGGGGATCAATGTTTAATTATTAAATAAGTCGAAATTTGTTTAAATTTCTTGTGCAAACTTACTATTTTTTTTCCACTATGCGATTTTTCCTTCTAAATCTAAAAGAAATGCATATTCCTTAACTACTTCTCTCAACGATTCGAACCTGCCAGATGCGCCACCATGGCCTGCCTCCATATTCGTATTTAGTAACAATTGATGATTATCGGTTTTTAATTCTCTCAATTTAGCTACCCATTTTGCAGGCTCAAAATACTGAACTTGTGAGTCGTGTAACCCAGTGGTCACTAACATATTTGGATAAGCTTGTGCGGTCACATTATCATAAGGAGAATAAGACTTCATATAATCGTAATATTCCTTTTCATTAGGGTTCCCCCACTCGTCGTATTCACCTGTTGTTAATGGAATAGAGTCATCTAACATTGTAGTAACTACATCCACAAATGGAACAGCAGCTATAACACCATTATATAATTCTGGTTGCATGTTTATAATTGCCCCCATTAGCAATCCTCCTGCAGAACCACCCATGGCGTACAAATGATTAGCACTGGTCATTTTCTGCTCAATTAAAAATATAGAACAGTCTAAAAAATCTGTAAACGTATTTCTTTTTTGAAGAAGTTTTCCTGTCTCATACCATCTACGACCCAAATACTCCCCGCCCCTAATATGTGCAATAACATACACAAAACCGCGATCCAACAAGCTTAATCTTACTGTCGAAAAATAGGGATCTATAGTTGAACCATAAGATCCATAAGCATACTGTAATATAGGTGTATTTTCATTTAAAACAGTATCTTTTCTGTAAACTACCGACATAGGTATTTTGACACCATCTCTAGCATTTGCCCAAAAACGTAGTTCGGTATAATTCTCTTTTTGAAATAAACCTCCCAATACTTCTTGCTCTTTCTTAATATCCTTTTCTTTGGTACGCATGTTAAAATCGATAACTGAACTTGGTGTAGCCATTGAGTTATAGGAATACCTTAAAATATCAGTATCAAAATCTGGATTACTACCTACATATGCTGTATATGTTTCACTATCGAATGGCAAAAAATACTCACCTGTACCATCCCAGCGAACAATTCTAATTTTATTCAATCCGTTCTCGCGTTCCGAAAGCACATAATACTCCTTAAAAATATCAATATCCTCTAAAAGCACTTCTTTCCTATGTGGAATAAAGTCTTGCCAATGCTCAGAACAAGATTTTTCTTCTGAGGTGCGCATCAGTTTAAAATTCTCTGCCTTGTCTTTGTTTGTAAGTATGTAAAAACTATCCTCGTAATGGAATATAGTATATTCTAAGCCTCTTTCCCTTGGGGAGAAAACTTTAAATTCACCATCAGGATTATCGGTAGAAAGAATTTGAAACTCGGACGTTAATGTACTGAACGAACCAATAACCAAATATTTTTTTGATTTAGTTCTATAAATAAAGGTACTAAACGTATCATCTTCCTCATGAAAAACTAATATATCTTCAGAAGTTGGTGTTCCTAATTTATGCTTATAAATTTTATCTGAACGAAGTGTAACAGGGTCTTTTCTAGTATAAAATAATGTCTCGTTATCATTTGCCCACACACCACCACCAGTTGTATTCTCAATTTTATCATCTAAAATAATTCCTGTTTCTAAGTTTTTAATTTGTAGGGTATATTGTCTCCTAGAAACTGTATCTACCCCGAAAGCCGCTAAGCTATTATTAGGACTTATAGCAATACCGCCTAAACTAAAATAATCATGGCCTTTTGCCATATCATTACCATTGAACATGATTTCCTCTTCAGCATCTAAGTTTTGTTTAAATCTAGAATACAAAGGATACTCGCCACCAATGACATATCTTGTACTATACCAGTAGCCATTTAATTTATAAGGTACAGAAGAGTCATCTTCTTTAATTCTCCCCTTCATTTCTTGAAACAAAGTTTCTTGAAAATCTTTAGTATGTGCAGTTAAGGCATCATAATATTCATTCTCAGCTTCTAGATAAGAAATAACCTCTTTGTTTTCCTTTTCATTAAGCCAATAATAGTTATCTAACCTTAAATCATCATGGATAGTTAATTCTTTAGGTATTTTTTTCGCCTTAGGCGGATGCTGAAGAGCCATATCAAAATCATTAATAAAATAAGATGGCAAAAATAGGGTTAATTCACAGACTCCAAGTTTAAGAACACCTAAAAACTGAATTGCTAGTATTTTGATTATTTTTACAATCTAAAATTTAAAACAGATATTATGTTCGGAGATATGATGGGTATGATGGGAAAACTTAAGGAAACCCAACAAAAGGTCGAAGCCACAAAAAAAAGATTAAATACAGTAACCTTAGAAGAAAAATCTAATGACAATTTAATTTCTGTTACTATAACTGCTAATAGAGAAATTAAAAAAATTGCATTAGACGATAGTCTTCTTCAAGATAAAGAACAATTAGAAGATTATCTTATCATGACTTTAAATAAAGCCATACAGAAGGCAACAAGTATTAATGAAAGTGAATTGGCAGCGGTAGCAAAAGAAGGAATGCCCAATATTCCTGGGATGGATTCGTTATTTAAATAACATTGGCAGGTTATTTGCAATAATCCTCTAAAATATTGATTATGAAGTATCTTATAATATTATTTATGATTCCAATATTAACTTCTGCCCAAGCAGATTTTAATAGCGTAAATGATACTAAATGGTTAACGGATTACGATTCAGCTATTTCTAAAGCTAAAAAGCAGCATAAAAATGTTCTTGTTTACTTCACTGGAAGCGATTGGTGCCCACCTTGTAAAATGTTGAAAACCGATTTCTTTGACACCAATGAATTTCAAGAACTATCTAGCGGCTATATTTTACTCTATATAGATGTTCCTAGAAATAAAGATTTATTATCAGAAAAACAGCTTATACACAACAAAGATTTATTAGCTAAATTAAACAAGAGAAAGGTTTTTCCATTATTAAAAGTAATAGATTCTAAAGGAAAAGAATTAGACGAACTGTCTGGCTATAGCATGAACGGTGTAATAGATTCCCATCTAAAACTTCTACGCAAAAACATCTAAAGCAAAAAACAAAAAGGCTTATGATATTTCATAAGCCCTTCGTCACTTAAACAACCTAAATACTAGTTATTAATTAATCTAAACTGAGTTCTTCTGTTTACTGCATGCTCTCTAGCAGTGCAAGAAACACCGTCACTACATCTATTTAACAACTTAGTTTCACCGTAACCATTTGCTACTAAAAGACTAGAGTTTATACCTTTGGTAATTAAATAATCTGCTACTGCCTTTGCTCTTCTTTCAGAAAGATCTTGATTTGAAACTGCACTACCTTGAGAATCTGTATGAGAAGCTAATTCAACTTTAACACCAGGGTTTTGAGCCAATACAGGTAACAATCTATTGTCTATTAAATTTCTAGCCTCTGCAGTCAACGTAGCACTACCAGAATTCCAGTTTATAGGTAATGCTTGGTATTCAACCAATGCACATTCCACTTCTTTCCAAGTGGTTAAACCTCCTTTTTCTTTCAACACTTCTTTTGTTATTGTTGTTGTTTTTGCAGGCACCAACTCTTCAACAGTATACGCATCTTTGTCTAATACAGTTTTTGTAATTTCTCTATACTCTGCCGGTATTATTTTCTCAACTACTGTTGCTGGGGAAATTAAAACTGTTTTTGTGTAAGAACCGTTTTTAGAATCTAAAGGGGTGCTAGTTGTAGAAGCGTCGCTTGCAAGTACCTGCGTAGAAACTGTTTCAAACTGTGCAGGGTATCCTTTATAACACCAATATCTACAATCATCGGGGTTTCCAGACTCACAATCAGGAGCTGCCACACCCAATTCCCATTGTGCATAAGCAGGTTTAATTTCTAAAGTTTCTGTACTTGGAGAAAAAGCAGCTGGTATAACTTTTAAAGCATTACCTCCTCCTTTAGATACATACGTTACCGTTTCAGTTCCCCATTTTGCTGGTACAACTGTAAGTACTTTTTCTTCCTCCTTGATTAAAACACGTTCAGTAATTGTTTTAAATGTAGCGGGTACAGTTTTTAAAATTTTGAAAGCTGGGTTAGTCGTAATAGTTGTAGTTTCATTAACATAGACATCGGGGGTAGTACAACGTACATAGCATTTACCAGGTTCAGGGTTAGCAGGTAAATCTTGGGCCATTGCAAAAGATGCTGAAAACGCAGCTACTAAGAATAATACTTTTTTCATTTTGATAGTGTTTAAAATTTAAAATGGTTATTTAATATGAGGTGTTTGAAGTGTTTAAATTTTCAGCTTGTTCTTTGCTGAAATTAAATTTGTTGGTAGAAACCCAAACAGTCTCATTAACTTAGACACACTATTATTTAATAAGTCACTAAAATTCAGAGAGAATATTATATATCTTTAAGGATATGATTAAAATTGACAAAAAAAAGGACGGACTATTTCAATTTAAATTGAAATCTAAAAATGGTAGAACTTTACTAAAAAGCGTATCCTTTTCGAGTAAAGACGATTTGGACAAAACACTAAATGAAATAAAAGAATTGAAATCTACAAAAGCCAAATTATTTGAACGAAGAACAAATACTGATGGCAAGTTTTTAGTAGAATTAAAAAATTCTGTTGGCGAAATTGTTGGCGCAAGTGGACTTTATTCTTCCGAGGCCGGTATGGAAAACGGCATATTAAACATCTCTAAAAGTATAGAATTTGATATTAAATAGCATTACAAAGAAGTTAGTTGTTTCAACAATACTTCATGCATATCATCTGTATAATCTAAATGAGTAACAATTCTTAATTTTCCTTGTCCCATTCCTATTATTAGAATATCTTTTTCCTTTAAGGTATTAACAAACTTATCACTGGTCATAAAAGACTCATCAATTTCAAAAATGACAATATTTGTTTCAATAGGTTCTACCTTTTTTATAAAGGATTTTGCGGATAATGTCTTACCTATTTCTTTTGCCTTTTTATGATCTTCTACTAAACGATCTATGTGGTTGTCTAATGCGTAAATTGCAGCAGCAGCCAAAAAGCCCGACTGACGCATACCACCACCAAAAATTTTACGAATGCGTATAGCTTTTTGCATTTGCTCTTTTGTGCCTAACAACAAAGATCCAACAGGGCAACCAAGTCCTTTACTCAAACAAATACTAATGGTATCAAAAAGCTCCCCATACTGTAAGGCATTTTCATTCTTTTCTACCATTGCATTCCATAAACGAGCACCATCTAAGTGAAAACCTAATTTGTGGTCATTACAAACTTTCCTTATTTTTTGCAACTCATTAAAATCCCAACAAGTTCCGCCACCCTTATTCGCTGTATTTTCAACGCAAACCAAGGAGGTTAAAGGGCTATGATAAAAATCTGGAGGATTTATAACAGAAGCTACTTGTTCTGCAGTCATAGTTCCTCTATTACCATCTACAAGCCTACAAGAAACACCACTATTAAAACTAACGCCACCACCTTCATAATTATAAATATGGGCGTATTTATCACAGATTAATTGCTCCCCTGGCTGTGTGTGCAATTTAATGGCTGTCTGGTTTGTCATGGTTCCGCTAGGAAAAAATAAAGCAGATTCCATTCCAAATAATTTGGCAGCCTTATCTTCTAAAGCATTTACTGTTGGGTCTTCCTTAAAAACATCATCCCCAACCACAGCTGACATCATAGCATCTAACATACCTGGAGTTGGTTTTGTTACTGTGTCACTTATGAGATTAATTTGCATTACTATTTTGAAAATTTTAGATTAGTGAAAACAACTCATTCCTATTGGTGAACCATCTGGAATTTGAGGTGAAGGTATTACTTTAAATAATTCTGGGTGCTCATTAAATTCTTTAATTCTTTTTATCATTTCCGCATGAACAGCATTACTACCAGAATCTTTAACAAGTTGAAAGCTTAGCTCTTTTAATTTTTTCGAAGCTATGGCATTTACCTGTGGATGAACTTCTGCATGACCAGCCAAATTAATGATATGAAACAAAACTCTAAAGTTAATAATTGTTTGAGCTTCACTTAAATACGTGTCTTTATGTTTCTTATTAATTGTTGCTGAAATTAACTCATTAATAACCTCATCTAAACCTAAGTTATTTTCTTCAATTGCTTTTTGCTGAATAAGTCTAGAGGCACGCTCAGGATGTAATAAGAATAACAAAGTCATGTCTGATGCAGTTTCGACAGCTGATAATGCATCAAATGAAACACCCGTTTTTCCATTAATAGACTCTCTTGTTCTTGGTGTACCAAAAGCACGTGGCGGAAACAAGCTTAATTTATTTTTTGGTATGGCAATTTCATTAGCGTCTAAGGTTTTTAAAACAGCCTTTAAAGCTTCATCTTGCATCGCTTTATTTGCAATTGCTACCGTTTGTTGTCCATCACCCTTAACGGCATAATTATATTCTAATCCTCCAATTATTTTAGCTACACCTTCGGTTTGGTATCTATGAAAAAAGTAGAGTGGCACAAATACATCTTCCAAGACCGAATATGGAGTACCATCTTGGATATTATCTACCGAAAAATTATTAATTGCGGTTTTACGAATAGCCAACATATCATCTAACTCTTTACTAACATTAGTCCCGTTATCCCATAAATGGGCTAAAACATGGGCACTACCCTGAGGACGCGCATCTTGATCCGTAATGTATCTAAGTCCGTCAGTGTTGGCTTTATCTAAAATAGCATTCAACCCTTTTTTTTCTTCATTTTTGGCAAAATTTTGATAAGAATACGCCACGGTAACTTTATCCCAATCCCCTATTCCGGTTTCATATGCTTTAGAAAAATCAATTTTTCCATCTTCCATTGAAAATTGTGGATGAGGATAGTCCATTACAGAAGCTTTACCAGTAGTACTTGCGGCGTAGTTATGTGCAAAACCTAAAGTATGTCCTATTTCATGAGCAGATAATTGACGAATACGGGCAATTGCCATTTCTAACATAGGCTGATAATTATCATCACGATCAGCAAAGGGTTTGTTCATTAGTGCTTGGGCAATTAAAAAATCTTGTCGAATACGTAGGCTACCTAGACTTACATGTCCTTTAATTATTTCTCCTGTTCGCGGATCTGTAATACTACTACCATAGCTCCATCCCCTGGTTGAACGATGAACCCATTGTATAACATTATATCGTACATCTAAAGGATCTGCATCATCTGGTAACATTACCAGTTGAAAAGCATCTTTATAACCAATTGCCTCGAAAGCTTGGTTCCACCAACGACCACCTTCTAAAAGAGCAGACCTAACAGGTTCTGGAGTACCATTATCTAAATAATAAATAATTGGCTCAACGGCTTCGCTAATCTCCGCCTCTAGGTTCTTTTTTTCTAAACGATGTCTTGTAATAAATTGTTTAAGAATAGGCGATTCCACCGGAGTAGCATAATCATAATAAGAGAAAGGATAAGAACCGCTTCTAGGATCAAATTCTCGCTTCTCATAGTTATTATCTGGCAACTCAATAAATGAATGATGTTCTGCAACAGTTACCAAACTTGCGTTAGGCGTAACACTTTTAATATAACTACCAGTAGGTTCTCCTTTAAAAGTTAAGGTAACATCGAATTCTATATTTTTAGGAAAGGCTTTGGTTCTATCTAGGGCAAAAGCACTTTTTGTTTTATCCAAACTGTATGAACCCTGCTGCGATCTTTTCAATCTTTCTGCAACTCCATGTGCATCTTGCATTAAAAAATCTGTTATATCAATTGTATATACCCCATTTTTATTTTCTTCTATTGTAAACCCAAACAAAACCGATTTTGCAAAAGCTTGCTCAACTGATTTACGTTCTAAAACATTATCAGTAATTGCTCTAAATTTTAAATTAGGCTGAACCAACAAAAGCTTATTTCCGGCTTTCTTAAAATAAACTACTTGTTCATTTCCTAATTGACCACGATCTAATCCAATGTCATTACTACCAATACCACTACTTAATGAGTATACATACAAAAATTCTTTATCTAAACTATCAACTTCTAAATAGATTTTATCCTTTGCCTCGTCATAATAGAAATCATAAAACCCCTCGTACTTTTTAAAATCCTTTTTTTGCTCGCTAAACTGAGCGTGCAATATATTTAATGAAAATAAGGTCAAACCAACTAGAAGTACATAATAATTTTTCATTCTCTATTATTTTGCCTAAAAGTATAGAAAATCTTAAGAATAGTAAAAACAACAATATCCAAAAAAGAAAATAGCATACTTGTTAAAAATGCTAACAAATTATTACATAATTAAGAATATTTTTAGCGATTAATACAAATAAATCAACTATTTATTGCTTTTATTCATGTACCTTTTACAAAAACAATTTCCATGGCCAGCATTGAAAATCAAATATTCTCTTCTTATCAAAGAAACCCCGAATTATATGATGAAATTTATGATAAAGAAGGAAAAGTAAAAGAGATTTACCAAAAGCTCTTTGAAATATATGGGGAACATACTATAAGCGATTATGTTAATTTAAATTCCAAGGCTAAATCTTCTTTTTTTAATCAAGGAATTACTTTTCAAGTTTATGGTGATAGCGATGTGCAAGAAAAAATATTCCCTTTTGATTTGTTCCCACGTATAATAGACCACAAAGAATGGGATATTATCGAGCGTGGTTCAATACAAAGAAGCAAAGCATTAAACTTATTTCTATGGGATATATATCACGATAAAAAAATATTGAAAGATAAAATTGTTCCAGTAGATTTAATAACGTCTTCTGCCAATTACCTGGACCAAATGAATGGAATAAATCCTCCAGGAGGGATTTACAATCATATTTCTGGAACCGATATCATTAAACATAATGATGGCAAATATTATGTTTTAGAAGATAACATAAGGTGTCCATCTGGTGTCAGCTATGTAATATGCAACCGTACCGCTTTAAAAAAGGCACTTTTTGGGGTTTTTAATCATTACCAAACACATTCAGTTACTAATTACGCAGAAAATCTCTTAGAACTCCTAGAATCGGTAAAACCTAAAGGAGTAGATATACCTAATGTTGTTGTAATAACACCAGGAATGTATAATTCTGCTTTTTACGAGCATTCCTACTTAGCGAAAACCATGGGAGTAGAATTAGTAGAAGGGCGGGATTTATTTGTTGAAAACGATTTCGTTTACATGAAAACAATAAAAGGCCCTGAGAAAGTTGATGTAATATATAGACGAATAGATGACCAATTTATAGATCCGTTAGAATTTAGACCAGATTCTGCCCTTGGAGTACCTGGATTGTTTGCAGCTTATAAAAAAGGGAACGTTACTTTAGCTAATGCTCCAGGAACAGGAGTTGCTGATGACAAAGCAGTTTATACTTATATGCCGCAAATAATTAAGTATTATTTAGACGAAGAACCAATTCTTAACAATGTACATACCTATCATTGCAGTAGACCAGACGAATTAAAGTATGTACTTGAACACATTCATGAATTAGTAATAAAACCTGTGGATGAAGCAGGCGGTTATGGTATTTCTATAGGTAACAAATTAACTAAGGCAGAAATTGAAAAAGTTAAAGCAGAAATAAAGGAAAGTCCTCGAAAGTATGTGGCACAACCAATAATGTCTTTAAGCGTTCATCCTACTTATATTGATGAAACCGAATCTTTTGAACAACGTCATGTAGATTTAAGAACATATACCGTAATTGGTAAGGATAAAGAATTTGTTTTAAAAGGAGGACTAACGAGGGTTGCATTAAAAAGAGGAAATTTAATCGTAAATTCTTCTCAAGGTGGTGGATCTAAAGATACATGGGTATTAAAAAAATAAATAAAAAATATGCTAGCAAGAGTAGCCAATAATTTATTCTGGATGGGGCGTTACATTGAACGCTCAGAACATGTAGCACGTTATATAAACGTGAACTATTTTTCATCATTAGATGCACCTAACATAAAATCGCAAGATAGACAGTTTGTTTTAAGGTCAATGTTATTTATGATTGGGAACCCAGAAGAAGATCAAGATAAATTCCTAAAAGAGGAAGATATTTTATATAGTATAGGTCTAAATCCCGACAATCCTTTTTCCATTATTAGTACTGTAAAACTTGCGCGCGAAAATGCAAACAGTGCACGAGACCTAATTTCTACAGAGCTATATGAAGCAATTAATAAATTTTATCATTTTGTACTTAGTTACCCAAAAGAAGTTTTTGTAAAAAATGGACTTCATGACTTCACTAGCAATATTGCGGAAATGACAGCAATACTACGCGGAAAAATAAGAGGAACGTTACTGCATGATTCTGTTTACGCAATTATAATGATGGGCATTAATATTGAACGGGCTACTCAAATTACTCGAATGATAAATTCTAAGTACAATGATGCTCTTTTATCACAGGGCAACCACGGAGATAAGTTTAGTAAAAGTTTTGAATGGACAACACTTTTAAAATGTGCAGAATCCTATGATATGATGCGCAGATTTTACAAAAAAACACCTACAAGTATAACTACTTTAGAATTTTTGATTTTGAATCCTAATTGCCCTAGGTCAGTTATGAATTCATTAAATCAGGTAAACGAGCATGTAAGAATGTTAAATCCCGAAAAACGATATAACAATGATTCAACTGCTTTTTTAATTGGCAGAGTTAGAGCTGAATACGAGTTTAAATATGTAGAAGAAATAGAAAAAGATATTAAATCTTTTATTGAAGATATTTTGGATAGTTTAGTCAAAATAAGCAACAAAGTGGATGAAGAATTTTTTAACTATTAAGACCGATTATTAAAGGTATCTTTGGCTATTATGCCAAATGATTATAAAATAATTTACAGTACAGAAAATACCTACGACAATTGGGTAAACAATGCCTATTGGCAATTTCTAATAATTCCAATGGAAAACAATACTCAGCATCATATTGATGTTGAATTTTCCAATTCCCTATTTGCCGTAAATGAATTCTCCACAAACGGATATGGGTTTAGAACTATACGAGTTCATCCTAAGAAAAAATTTAAAAAAATTATTTTTGAGGCGCGTTTTAGCCTTGTAAAAGATACTGTAGATCCTTTTAATTTCCCTTTAGACTTAAATGATTCATTGGCATATAAAGAAATTAATGAATTGAACTTTAAAATTAATTTTGAATCTTTTTTAAGAAGTACTTTATTAACCAAATTACCGGATAACTTAAAATCAAAATTCCAATTTAATTTATCGAACACTATTTTCGAAAATCTACAAGCATTAAATAAATGGACTTTTAACAACCTGCAATTTAAAACCGGTGTTACACAGGTAGATTCAAAATTATTGGACATTTTGGTAGCTAAACAAGGAGTTTGCCAAGATTTTACACATTTATTTTGCGCTATGGCCAGACAAAATGGGATACCTACAAGGTATGTATCTGGCTATTTAAACCAAGAACATGGGCTTTTGGGAGATTCTCAAATGCATGCCTGGGCAGAAGCTTATATACCGTTTGTTGGCTGGAAGGGTTTTGACCCCACCAATAATATTTTAGCAAATACTAACCATATTAAAGTTTGTCACGGTAAGGATTATAATGATTGTTCGCCTTTAAGAGGCGTTATTTATTCTAATGGACAAAATGTAACTTCCCATACCGTATTAGTTCAAAGTCAACAGTAGTTATTCCTTAAATTATCTTCCTAAAATATTTAAAAGAGTATTATTTTTACCTAAAATAAAGAATTGTATGAACATAAGTATGGACCATTACAAAGGTCTTATAGATCGCCTTGGTGCGTTAAGGAGGTATCTTTGACATCGATGCGAAATTAATAGAAATAGAAAACGAGCAAGAAAAAACCTTAGCACCTGATTTTTGGAATAACCCCCAAGAAGCACAGGCACATATGAAATATATCCAATCTAAAAAACAATGGGTAGATGATTATAATGCCGCACAAATGCTAGTTTCGGAATTAGAAATATTGATAGAATTCCTTCAAGAAGGAGAAGTTTCTGAAGAGGAAGTTGAACTACAATACCAGAAAGCATTGAACACTCTTGAAAAGATGGAGTTTAAAAACATGCTCTCTGAAGAAGGTGATGAACTACCTGCAGTACTACAAATTACAGCAGGTGCTGGTGGAACAGAAAGTTGTGATTGGGCTGCCATGCTCATGCGCATGTACATGATGTGGGCAGAAAAGAACGGTTATAAAATAAAAGAACTCAATTATCAAGAAGGAGATGTCGCTGGTATAAAAACGGTAACATTAGAAATTGACGGTGAATTTGCTTTTGGCTGGTTAAAGGGTGAAAATGGTGTACATAGATTAGTTCGTATTTCTCCTTTTGATAGTAATGCAAAAAGGCATACCTCATTTGTTTCCGTATATGTATATCCGTTAGTTGATGACAGCATAGAAGTAGATGTCAATCCTGCAGATATTACAATTACCACTGCACGATCTAGTGGAGCTGGTGGGCAAAATGTGAATAAAGTTGAAACAAAAGTACAACTTACACACCACCCTACCGGAATTCAAATTTCTTGTTCGGATAGCAGAAGTCAACATGACAATAGAGCAACCGCTATGAAAATGTTGAAATCTCAATTATATGAAATTGAACTTCGCAAAAAAATGGAAGCTAGGCAGGAAATTGAATCTTCTAAAATGAAGATAGAATGGGGTTCACAAATAAGAAACTATGTAATGCACCCTTACAAACTAGTAAAAGATGTTAGAACTGGTGAAGAAACGGGTAATGTAGACAATGTAATGGATGGTGATATAGACCAATTTCTAAAAGCTTTCCTAATGATGATGGGCCAAAAAGAAGAAGATTAATCTAAGTTGTACATATTCTAAAACAGCATAAGAAAAACTAATTATTTAAATTATAATGATAAAAATTTACCATAATTCTAGATGTAGTAAATCCAGGGAAGGCTTAAAGATTCTCGAAAATTCTGGCAAGAAATTTGAAGTAGTAAAGTATTTAGAAGACGTACCTACAAAAGATGAATTAAGAAATGTAATTAGTTGTTTAGGAATTAAACCTATTAATCTTGTTCGTAAATCTGAAGCAATTTGGAAAGAGAAATTTAAAAATCTAGCGTTATCAGATGAGGAAGTAATAGAAATAATGATTACTCATCCAAAATTAATTGAAAGGCCAATTATTATAAATGGAAAAAGTGCAGTTATTGGCAGGCCAGCTTCTAAAATAGAATCAATATTATAAATTAGATTAACATATTGATGCAATGTATTAACAAAGAATTAACCATTCTTAATTAAACCTAACAATAATTATTTAATCAAAGGATATGAAAAAAACATTAAAATTCAGTGGTATCAAATTTTTTATGCTCCTGATAATTCTATTGGGAAGTTCTGAAATTTATGCTCAATATGGTTATGGTAATGGTGGCTATGGTTATGGTGGAAGAGGAAATTATGGTTATGGGAGACAACGAAGTGCTATACCGCAAGCTCAGGAAACAGAAAAAGAACCTGAGCCCAAAACGGCGGAACAACTAGTTGATGGTGAAATGCCTGGCATAACAGAAGCCTTAGGTTTAAATGATTTTGAGCAGGCAGTTTTAAGTTCTGTATTAAAGAAATATGTACAAGAGCGTATAGAGGCAAGAATTTTAAAACTTCCACCAGAAAAAATGAGGGAGGTATATGAAAATATTACCAAAAGACAAGATGAAGAATTAAAAGCAGGCTTGCCTTTAGAAAAATACGAAGCATTTGTTGCGCTTCAAGAAAATGGGGTTGCAAAAACCATAAAGAAAAAGAAAAAAGAAAAACGAAAGAAATCTAAAAACTAACTTAATGAAAAAACTTTTCCCTTTACTCCTACTTCTAATACTATCAGTAAATTACGCAAATAGTCAAAGACCGGGAGGAGACCGGGAAAGTAGCCCAATTATTATTTCAGGGCAAGTTTTAGATCAAGAAACCAATGAACCATTAGAATATGCAACACTTGTTTTACAAAGTGTAAATAATCCTGAAAATATAACTGGAGGTATAACTGATATAGATGGTAATTTTAGTGTAGAAACTAAACCTGGTCAGTATAATGTAAGTATTGAGTACATCAGTTATAAAACGTATAAAAAAGCAAATCAAACGCTTACCAAAAACACCGATTTAGGCGTTGTAAAACTCTCATTAGACGTTGCTCAGCTAGACGCAGTTGAAGTTGTAGGGGAAAAAACTACTGTAGAAGTTCGCTTAGATAAAAAAATATACAATATTGGTAAAGACTTAACAACAAGTGGAGCCAATATAAGCGATGCATTAAATAATATACCTTCAGTAACTGTTGATATTGATGGTGCAATTGCCTTGCGTGGAAACGACAATGTTAGAATATTAATTAATGGAAAACCTTCGGCAATGGCAGGTTTCGGTTCTACTGATGCACTTAGACAATTACCAGCAGATGCCATCGAAAGAGTAGAAGTAATTACAAGTCCGTCTGCACGTTATGATGCAGAAGGTACAGCAGGTATCTTAAATATTGTTCTCAAAAAAGAAAAAACCTTAGGCTTTAATGGAACTATAAACACCACCGTAGGTTACCCAATTGCAAGTTCTATTACCACGAACCTTAATTTAAGAACTGATAAATTTAACATCTTTAATACTTTGGGATATTTCTACAGAGCCGCCCCAGGTAACGGATATTTTGACAATAAGTACTTTGATACTATCCCAGATAATTTTGACAGAATTATTGAAGATCGGGAAATTGAAAGAAATGATAAAGGTTTCAATATTAATTTAGGGATGGAATATTTCCTAACTGATAAATCTTCGATTACTGGAAGTGTTTTTGGAAGATTTACTGACGAACAAGATATAACTGGCAATAACACCACCAGATACAACCAAACTATTATAAATAGCAATACTTTTCGTAATGAAGAGGAAAATCAAGATGACCAGAGCTATCAAGTATCTTTAAATTACACGAATAATTTCAACGAAACAGGTCATAAATTAACCACAGATTTCCAATATTCATATGATAAAGAAATACAACCTACCATAATTTCTGAAAGTAACACTTTTCCCAACACAGAACTTATTGCCCGCGAAAACATTTACGAAACACAAATAGAAAATGAATATTTAGCACAAGCAGATTATGTTTTACCTATAGGTGATGCTCAATTTGAGGCAGGATATCGCGGTAATTTTCAGGAAAGTACTAATGACTATCAACTAGACCAACTAAACCTAGATTCTGGAGTTTTTGAGACCAATTTAGGGTTAACTAATATTTTCACATATACACAAAACATTAACGCACTTTATACTCAATACGGAGATAAACTAGGAAAATTTTCTTATTTATTAGGCTTAAGATTAGAGAACACACAATTAAAGGGAGAAGTTGATGCATCGGTTGATTTAACCGAATTGCAGGAAATATTAGGGGGCGAAATTGATTTAGATTTCGATAAAAATTATTTAGGCCTATTTCCTACCATTAATTTAATATATGAATTAAGTGAAATGGAAAACTTTAGCATCGGTTACAATAGAAGAATTAATAGACCTCGTGGATTTTTCATAAATCCATTTCCGTCAAGATCAAGCAGAACTAATATATTTCAAGGTAACCCCGATTTGGATCCCGCTTATGCAAATGCCTATGATTTAGGTTATTTAAAAAGATGGGATAAATTAACCCTTACCTCATCAGTTTATTTTCAAAAAGAAACTAATTCTTTTGAACGCATACAGGAAGAAACTGGTCAAGTTACCACAGATGGTATTAATATTATACGAACCCTTCCCATTAACTTATCTACCAACCAACGAATTGGTGCTGAACTAGGGCTTTTATACTCTCCAGAAAAATGGTTGAGATTAAACGGTAGTTTTAACTTTTTTCAATTTGAAACCGTTGGCTCTTTTAATGGCATAGATTATGGCGCTACTAATACCAGTTGGTTTTCAAGATTTAGTTCTAAAATAACCTTACCTGGTAAAATAGATTGGCAAACAAATGGTTTTTACCGTGGACCTTCTCAAAATTCGCAAACAGAAAGCAAAGGGATATTCTCTTTAGACTTAGCGTTTAGTAAAGATGTATTTAAAGATAATGGCACCATATCATTAAATGTAAGTGACCTTTTAAACTCAAGAAAAAGAAGATCTTATACCGATACAATGGATAGTTTTAATGATGATTCTTATTTCACCTCAGATAGTGAATTTCAATGGAGACAGCGCCAATTTACATTAGCCTTTATATATAGAATAAATGAAAAGAAGAAAAATGAAAAACGAGGAAGAGGAAATAATGATAGTGGAGAAGATGAAGAATTCTAAAACTAAAAAAATATAAGTAAGCATAAAAAAAGAAGCCAATTGGCTTCTTTTTTTATGCTTACTTATTTATGCTTCTCTTGCGGCTTTTTTCTTGTCGCGTCTTTCTTTCAATAACTCTATAATGTTACCTCCTAACCAGTAAGGAACAACAAATAATAACAAAAACATCATTAACCAAAAACCAATGGTTAAAATGGTTAAAAAAGCTAAAAATCCTAAATATTGGTCAAAATCAAACATATCTTATAACTTATATATTGCAAAGATACCATAAACGAATTATTTTTTGCAAACGTTCTGCAAAATTAATTTTAATATTCTCAACAATCTTATCACAATAAAAATAAATGTATACCTTATTTTTGAACTTATTAAAATAAGGTAACCAAAGATTCATTAAAATATAATATCATGAAGTTTAGAATCGAAAAAGACACTATGGGTAATGTAGAGGTACCCCAAGATAAATACTGGGGCGCACAAACTGAGCGTTCTAGAAATAATTTTAAAATTGGTCCATCTGCATCAATGCCGTTAGACATTGTTTACGGGTTTGCTTATTTAAAAAAGTCAGCAGCTTATGCAAATTGCGAGCTGGGAGTATTGGCAAAAGAAAAAAGAGATTTAATTGCTAAAGTTTGCGATGAAATTTTAGAGGGCAAGCATAATGATCAATTTCCATTGGTTATATGGCAAACAGGTTCGGGCACGCAAAGCAACATGAACGTTAATGAAGTTGTTGCTAATAGAGCTCACGAAATTGCTGGTAAAGTTATAGGTGAAGGTGAAAAAACAATTCAGCCAAATGATGATGTGAATAAATCACAGTCTTCAAATGATACTTTCCCAACAGGCATGCACATTGCAGCTTATAAAAAAATTGTTGAAGTCACCATACCAGGAGTAACTCAATTAAGAGACTCACTGAACAAGAAAGCAATAGAATTCAAGAACGTTGTTAAAATAGGGCGTACACATCTTATGGATGCCACTCCCCTTACCTTGGGTCAAGAATTTTCTGGTTATGTTTCACAATTAGATCATGGCTTAAAAGCACTTAATAATACACTTGCTCATTTAAGTGAACTTGCTCTTGGAGGTACAGCAGTTGGAACTGGCTTAAATACTCCTGAAGGTTATGATGTTTTGGTTGCTAAATACATTGCAGATTTTACTGGGTTACCGTTTATAACAGCAGAGAATAAATTTGAAGCGCTTGCCGCCCATGACGCAATTGTTGAAAGTCACGGTGCATTAAAACAACTGGCTGTTTCTTTAAATAAGATTGCCAATGATATTAGAATGATGGCTTCGGGACCCCGTTCAGGAATTGGTGAAATCATAATACCAGCTAATGAGCCAGGCAGTTCTATTATGCCAGGAAAAGTGAACCCAACACAATGTGAGGCCTTAACTATGGTTTGCGCTCAAGTTATGGGTAATGATGTAGCTATAAGTGTTGGTGGCACACAAGGACATTACGAGCTAAACGTTTTTAAACCAATGATGGCTGCCAACATTTTGCAATCAGCACAATTAATTGGTGATGCCTGTGTAAGTTTTGAAGAGCATTGTGCTGCAGGAATTGAACCGAACCATGAAGTAATTAAGCAGTTATTAAACAATTCTTTAATGTTGGTTACCGCCTTAAACACTAAAATCGGGTATTACAAGGCCGCTGAAATTGCAAATACAGCCCATAAGAATGGTACAACCTTAAAAGACGAAGCTGTTAATTTAGGGTATGTATCTGCCGAAGATTATGATGAATGGGTAAAACCAGAAGATATGGTTGGTAGCTTAAAAGACTAAAAGCAAAAACCAGCAAAGAACTTCGGGGCAAGTTCACAAGACAATGAATTAAAAATTTAATTAATGTTTCGATGCTTTCATCGAAACATTTAAATCTCAATTATCAAGTAAACGAAAAATGGCGACCAATTGGTCGCCATTTTTTTATAACAAAAGAATCTTACTTCAACATGAATTTAGAAGTACCTAATAATTTTAATTGGTCGTCATATACGTTCACCATGTAATTTCCATCTTTAAAATCACCAGCAGGCTTATTAATGTAATCACATACATCTAAAGCTTTATTCTCGTAGTAGAAACCTGTTTGCTTACTATAAGTTATTGAAGCACCATTATCATTAGTTTTAGAATTGCTTCCACCTAGAATATTACCTTGAGGGTCTAATACCTCTAAATAAAACTCTCTATCACCTGCCTGTGCAATAACGTTATCTGCAACAGTAAAACAAATTTTAAACTTATCAGTAGCTTTTGCACGTTGGGTAGAAACCATTTTACCGCTATTACGTTCTTTAACAGCATCAACATTAAATTTAGATAAATTTAATGCAGAACCCTTCTCAACTACTTGAGCTAAGTTTGTATTCTGTACTACTAATGAATCATTAAATACGGTTTGTTTTTCTAATTCAACATACGTACTATCACGTTGCATTGCAATCATAGTATTAGAACGTGTTAACGAATCAACTTGTCTTAATAATTGCTCTCTTTCTGCCTTAAGAACCCCAACTTGTCTTCTATATCTAGACAATGTTCCAATATCAGCTTTCATTGTTTTTACAGAATCAATATATTTTGCAATATTATCTCTTGCACTAACCAACTCTTCGTTTGTAGCATTACTCTCTAATATAGCTTTATCATATTCAGATTTTAAGCTATTTAAATCTTCAACTACCAATTCTTTTTCCTTGGTTAGTACAACTTCTGTCTTCTTCTTATCTTGATAAAGACTAACGGTATAAATGATTGTTCCTAAGAGAACAACCCCTAAAAGTGCGGTTAAAACTTTTAAACCATTGTTATTTTTTGTTTCAGTCATAATTTTAAATTTAATAAAGTGTCTGTTTGTTCAGGTTATATACGTTTGGTTTTAACGTTTAGATTATTCGATGTTAAATTAATTTAAATCATTAGCAAATACAAATAAGAAAGTTATAATTTCGACTATGGAATTCTAAAATAATTTTCATGTTAAGCATAGTACCCTATGAACCTAAATACGCGCAAAAATTTAAAGAACTTAACATAGCCTGGATTAATGAGTATTTCATTGTTGAAGATAAAGATATAGAGCTTCTAGAAAATTGTGAATCATCTATTATAGATAAAGGCGGATATATATTTATAGGGTTATGGGATAACGAACCCGTAGGTTGCTTTGCTCTTATAAAAATTTTAGAAGGTAATTTTGAATTAGGGAAAATGGCTGTTCATAAGTCGTACCACGGACATAAAATTGGTCAAAAATTACTTTCGTATGCCATCGACTTTGCAAAAAATAAAAAGTGGGAAAAAATAATACTGTATTCAAGCACGAAATTAAATACTGCCCTTCACATTTATAAAAAATTTGGTTTTAAAGAGATACCCTTGGAAAAGAACACACTTTACTTAAGATCAGATATAAAAATGAAATTAACCGTTTAAGTTTTATATTTAATTACAATCTACATTACCAAAAAATATTAGCTGTTAGCTAAAAAATTAAAAGGCCCGCAATTGCGGGCCTTTTAATTATCTAATTAGTTTTTTATATTTAATACGTTTCGGCATAAGATCTCCTCCTAAGCGTTTCTTTTTATTCTCTTCGTAATCTGAGAAAGAACCTTCAAAGAAGTATACTTGAGAATCACCTTCAAAAGCTAAAATGTGTGTACAAATACGATCTAAAAACCATCTATCATGCGATATTACAACAGCACAACCGGCAAAATTTTCTAAACCTTCTTCTAATGCACGTAGTGTATTAACATCTAAATCGTTGGTAGGCTCATCTAACAATAGAACGTTACCCTCTTCTTTTAATGTCATGGCAAGGTGTAAACGGTTACGTTCACCACCAGAAAGCATACTTACTTTTTTATTCTGTTCACTACCAGAGAAATTAAATCTACTTAAATAGGCTCTTGAGTTTACTTGACGGCCACCCATCATAACTAGTTCTTGCTCATCACTAAAATTCTGCCAAATGGTTTTCTCCAAGTCAATATTAGAATGGCTTTGATCTACGTAAGCAATTTTTGCAGTTTCACCAGTTTCAAACTCTCCTTTGTCAGGAGTTTCTTCGCCCATGATCATTCTAAAAATAGTGGTTTTACCAGCACCATTAGGTCCAATAATACCAACTATACCTGCTTGCGGTAATTTAAAATTTAAATCCTCATAAAGTAACTTATCATCAAATGCCTTACTTACTCCTTTTGCCTCAATTACATTAGTACCTAGACGAGGTCCGTTAGGAATATAAATTTCAAGTTTTTCGTCGAGCTGCTTTTGATCTTGGCTCATTAACTTGTCATAATTCTTGAGACGTGCTTTTTGTTTGGTCTGTCTTCCTTTTGCTCCTTGGCGGACCCATTCAAGCTCTCGCTCTAAGGTTTTTTGTCTTTTAGAAGCTGTTTTACTTTCCTGTGCTAAACGTTTCGATTTTTGATCCAACCAAGAAGAATAATTACCTTTCCAGGGAATACCTTCACCTCTATCTAATTCAAGAATCCAACCTGCAACATTATCCAAGAAATACCTATCGTGTGTTACGGCAATTACGGTTCCTTTATATTGAGCCAAATGATGTTCTAACCAGTGTACAGATTCGGCATCTAAATGGTTGGTAGGTTCATCTAATAATAAAATTTCAGGTTCTTGAAGTAACAATCGACATAATGCCACCCTTCTTCTTTCACCACCAGATAGCACCGCTATTTTCTTATCGGGCTCTGGCGTACGTAGTGCATCCATGGCTATTTCTAACTTGGTATCCAGTTCCCAAGCATTGGCGGCATCAATTTTATCTTGTAATACCGCTTGTTGATCCATCAACTTCTGCATTTTATCGGCATTCTCATAAACTTCCGGAAGGCCAAACATGTCGTTTATTTTATTGTACTCGTCAAGAATAGCAACAGTTTCCGCTACACCTTCTTTTACAATTTCCAATACCGTTTTATTCTCATCTAGTTCCGGTTCTTGTTCAAGATAACCAACTTTATAGCCTGGAGAAAAAACAACATCTCCTTGGAAGTTTTTATCTACTCCCGCAATTATTTTTAATAAGGTTGATTTACCAGAACCGTTTAATCCTAGGATTCCGATCTTGGCACCGTAGAAAAAACTTAAGTATATGTTCTTTAAAACTGGGGTATTAGCATTTTTATAGGTTTTCGTAACTCCTGACATGGAGAAGATTACCTTCTTATCGTCTGACATAAAATTATAGTATTAAGTGAAAATTAAAACCGAGCAAAGGAATCCACTGAGGGTTCTAACAATATTTTATACTCTACCTTTAAGAGCGTTGAACACCCAAGCAATAGCAAAAAATCCTATACCTACGGATGCAAATCCCCAACCGGCAACATCGTCATAGCGAAAAGCACCTAATGCAATTAGAGCAAGCCCTACAAAAATCATAATAAAAGTTGCCCAAGAGAGCACTGTATTCTTATTCATTTTCGAATCAATTAAAATTTAAGCGACATCAAATATCGTAAATTTTAAGATATATGCCCACTATTACCCCTGCTATTATTCAAACGGAAACACAATTCCCGTCTTTTTACGAATGGAATCCATAATCTCAATTAGATCCAAACTATTTTGATGACTCCACAATCCACTTTCTTTTTTACCAGAAATTAAACAAGAATGTACTTCTTCGATTTCATGAAAATAACCCTTTCCCATTTTCCCTACCTCATTAATACTAGAATCATCCCCTTTCTCCATAGTATAACCCGATGCCTCATGCCACCTGGGATGAATAAAAATAGTTCCTTCACTGCCAGCAATTTCAGCTTTCTTTTCTGAGTTTGAGTTGAGTCCACTATATAAAATTGCTTGTGCATTTTCATAATTAAAAATCATACTCATTTGAACCTCAACACCAGTTTTATAAAAATTAGCGGTTGCCTTAATATCCTTTGGTTTTCCTAAAATAAGATACGATAAGAAAATAGGATAAATACCAATATCTAACAAAGAACCACCTGCAAGTTCTGGATTTAAGAGTCTGCCATTATCATCCCTATCCAACGCATAAAAAGCAAAATCTGAATGTAAATATCCAACGTCACCAATGGTACCATTATCAACTAACTCTTTTACTTTTATAATAGTAGGATTAAAGCGTGTCCATAATGCTTCCATAAAAAAGACATTATTTTCTTTAGCCGCCTTAATCATTTGCGCTACCTCAGCGCTATTTACTCCTGCAGGTTTCTCACAAAGTACGTTATTACCGGCTTTCATAGCCGCAATACTTAGTTCAGCATGATTTGTATGTGGTGTTGCAATATAAATAACATCCACCGTTTTACTTTTAAACAATTCATCGTAACTGCCAAAAGCATTTTGAGCGCCATATTCATCTGCAAAAACCTGAGCTTTTTCTACATTTCTAGATGCCACAGATACTAGCTTACCGCCATTTACTAATGCCAAATCTTTTGAAAAACTATGCGCAATGTTACCTGCCCCGACTATACCCCACTTAATCATACTTTTTATTTTTGTTGCATGAACACCAAAATTAACTCCTATCTTTATCCAAAGAAAAGAAAAAAGCAGGAATGGATTTAAAATTCAATCAAAACGAAGATAGGAATAAGTTGTTATTATCAGACTTAAGACGCAAACTTAACGAGGTACATTTGGGTGGTGGCAAAGCAAAAATTGCCAAGCAACATGACCAAGGTAAAATGACTGCTAGAGAACGTATTGATTATCTATTAGACCCAAAATCTGAACGTATTGAAATTGGTGCTTTTGTTGGCGATGGAATGTACGAAGAACACGGAGGATGCCCTTCTGGTGGCGTAGTTATTAAAATTGGCTACGTAAAAGGAAAACAATGTATCGTTGTTGCCAATGACGCAACAGTAAAAGCCGGAGCATGGTTTCCAATTACAGCAAAAAAGAATTTAAGAGCACAAGAGATCGCTATTGAGAATAAACTCCCTATAATTTACTTAGTTGATAGCGCAGGAGTTTATTTGCCTTTACAGGATGAAATTTTTCCAGATAAAGAGCACTTTGGCCGCATATTTAGAAATAATGCTATAATGAGCAGTATGGGAATTACCCAGATATCTGCTGTTATGGGTAGTTGTGTTGCCGGTGGTGCTTATTTACCTATTATGAGTGATGAAGCATTAATCGTGGATAAAACCGCGAGCATATTTTTAGCAGGTAGTTACTTGGTAAAAGCGGCTATAGGTGAAAGTATTGATAATGAAACTTTAGGCGGAGCTACTACGCATTGCGAAATTAGTGGTGTAACTGATTATAAGGCAAAGGATGATGCAGCGGCTTTAGATACCATAAAGAATATTATGGATAAAATTGGTGATTTCCCTAAAGCGGGATACAACCGTAAGAAAAGCATAAAGCCGAAGGAAAATCCGGATGATATTTACGGAATACTACCTAGCTCTAGAGCAGAGCAATACGATATGATGGAAATCATAAAGCGATTGGTGGATAATTCTGAATTTGAAGAATATAAAGCTGGCTACGGACAAACCATATTAACCGGATATGCCCGGATAGACGGATGGGCAGTTGGTATTGTTGCAAACCAAAGAAAAGTAGTAAAGACTGCCAAAGGCGAAATGCAATTTGGCGGAGTCATTTACTCTGATTCAGCAGATAAGTCTACCCGTTTTATAGCCAACTGCAACCAAAAGAAAATTCCATTAGTGTTTTTGCAAGATGTTACCGGTTTTATGGTAGGCAGCAAAAGTGAACATGGCGGTATTATCAAAGATGGTGCAAAAATGGTAAACGCAGTTAGTAACTCCGTAGTACCAAAATTCACTATTGTAATCGGTAATAGCTACGGCGCAGGAAATTATGCCATGTGTGGTAAAGCCTATGACCCAAGATTAATTGTTGCTTGGCCAAGTGCGGAACTAGCTGTAATGAGTGGAAATTCTGCTGCTAAAGTACTTTTACAGATTGAAAAAGCTTCTTTAAAAAAGAAAGGGGAAACTATTACCGAAGAAAAAGAAACAGCACTTTTTGATAAAATTAAAAAGCGCTATGACAACCAAGTTTCTCCTTATTACGCAGCATCAAGATTATGGACAGATGCCATCATAGATCCAAAAGATACCCGTAAATGGATATCAATGGGTATAGAAGCAGCTGACCATTCGCCTATTGAAAAGCCTTTTAATATGGGAGTTTTGCAGGTTTAACTAAATTGATTTATGGGAGTATAATTAGGTTTCTATTAATTTTCTTAACATCCATTCTAAAGATTTCCACTACATCTTTTTGATTTTCAGCACCATAATTTGTACTAATGGTTACTTTTAAATAGGTAGCTAAACCAGTTTTATTTCCTTTGTAATCAGCATTAATACGCCAATTACTTTGGTCTCCATAAATGAAAAAATCTTTACTAGTATAGCCTTTAGATAATAGACTTTCACTTAACTCTCCATCCGTCGTATTTGACCAGGTGCTTAAACTATTGTCTGGAGATATGAACTGAAAATTTAATTCGGCATCATCATCATTCCATTCTAATACAATTCTTGTTTTTGTATCCTCTTTAGTTATAAAACTTGCTATAGAACTGTCTAATTTATCTTCAGAAATATCAAGTAAAGTTTTCACTTCAGAATTAATAACATTTTGCAAAGCATCGGGTTGCTTAGAAAAAAAGCCTTCTTTAGTTAAGTTGAAATACCTGGCATATAGATTTTCTCCTCTTTCCTTTTGGTTGTTATTAACATATGCATTTGCCAAATCTCTGTATGACTCTACAGAATTAGATTTCAGTAGTAATATTTGTTTATATAAAACAACAGATTGGTCATACTTTTTATTTTTATCCAACACAAAAGCTAAAGCCTTTAAATACTTGATATCATTTACAAAGCGGTTTAAATTCTTAGATACCAATACCGATGTAAAAATTTCATTTCTCCAAAATTCAAGAAAGTAATTTGTTGCATCTATATTAAAATTAGGGTTTGTACCATATTTGGGTTCGTAAGAATTATATATTTCTTGAGCTTTTAAAAGGTTTTCGCTAACATAAAGTTCCTGGAGAAAATCGGGCCAATTACGACGGGCTTCATCTTCTGTAATTACCTTTTCGTTCATTTCATGGGTGAACACTTTCATTTTTTTAGTTGAACCAGTTGACGAAGATGAAAAATTAGCAGCTTTTGTATTAATAATAATCACACCTCCAGCACCCATAGTACCATATTTAGCTACAGATGCCAACCCTGATAATACCGCAATACGTTTTATTTGTGCTACATCAAGAAAAGTAGGAAAACCTGAGACCAATAGTCCATCTACCTCAAACGCCGCAGGAATAGGATTGTTGGTACCTTGCTGTCTTAAAAATACTTGCGTTGAACCATCAAGGTTATCAGTGGATAGCATACTTAATCCAGGAACTTTACCCCGTAACATATTCCCTAATGAGGAAGCCGTACTCCCAAATTCCGATTCATCTATTACACTTAAAGAAACGGCTGATGTTTCCTTATCAAAAATACCAAAAGCTGTTTTGATGATTCCTTTATCTTCATCGTAATCATTGAACAACTCTTCTTGCGTTCGTTTTTTCCTTCCTAAGGCAGTTACTGTAACTTCCTCTAGCTCGGTTACTTGTTCTTCTAAAGCTACATTTATGGCAAAAGTGGTTTCCAGCACTGTTCTTAGTTCACTTTGCAATGCGGCATAAGAAAATTTTAATTCATCGCTCACAGTAGCTTTTGTGCTATATCTACCGTCATCGTCAGTTGTTGTAACTTCACCTGTAGTTAAATTTTGAATTTGAGCTCCTTTTACCTTTTCGCCATCCTTAAATACAAATCCACTTACAACCCCAACATTTCTACCCATGCTTTGTAGTAATTGCTCGTTAGTATAATTAGTAATAAGCTTTTCATCTAACAGCACAACATCATCTTCATCCTCTTCCTCTAGCATGGTTGTACTCACAAAATAGGTCAAAGCATCTTTAGAGTATCTTTTCCATTCTCCTTGACTAATATATCTACGATACGAGACCCCAGGCGTATCATCACCTGCAACCACCAGGTCAATTTTATCTCCGTACACTTTTAATAATTCTATACCGATACTAAAATCATTTTCGACAGTAATATTAAATGGAGTTAAATCTATACCCACCTTTCCTATTTTTGTTTTAAGGGTATATGTTATATTCTTGTTCGATAGCTTTTTCTCTGGAACCTTTGTTGTACCATCATAAACATTCACTCGCAGCAATAAACTATCTGATGTATTTTTTAACACATAAAAATAAAATGCATTAAGTTCTCTCTTTTTTTTGTTGACATTTATTTTAGTAACTAGCTCACCCCCTAAGGCACCATCTCCTTCCCAAGAACCATTTTTCAACTGCCCTACAAAAGAATAACCTACCATTTTTTCGGTTTTACTTCTTTTCTTTCTCTTACTACTAGTTAAGACAACCTCGTTTAAGCTAACAACATCAGGTTCCAATTCAATTTTGGTGTATTTCATGTCCTGCGCCAGCACTTTAGAAAATGGCAATTTATACTCCTTGTATCCTAAAGAAGAAACTTTCAAAGTATCTAAGTCTGATAATTTTGCTGGATCAAACAAAAAATTAAATTCTCCATTTTCATCTGAAACGGTACCAAGGCCTTTAGCTATAAAACCAATATTTACGTAAGGCAATGAAAGACCAGTATCAGCATCTGTAACTACTCCTTTAAATACTGTTTGTGAGAATATACATTTAGGTAAAAAAAAGAAACAAACCCACGCAAAAACTATTACGCTTTTTTTTGTAAGAAAACTTGAATTCAACTGCATAAAACTGTGCAAAATTAACATATAAAAATACTGATAAAGACTTAGGTATTAATTCCCTTGATGACCTTTTACTCTTGGTATCAACAAAAGTTCCGTTTGTCGACCGTTTACATACCTAAACCCTTCTTCACCGTAAAAACCTGCTTCTTCTAGCATAATACGAATATCTCTATTCCACTCAGGTATAGTAACAGTAGTATTTAGTTCTATAGCATAAACAGTATTGGGCTTTAAGGTATAATTTTCACCATCATCGCGCATTACACCCCCTTGAGAATCCCACATACCAATTGTAGTACCCGCAGAATGTCCAAAAGACCCTAATGGATGGGTATATATAGAAGGTTTTAATCCGGCTAATTTAGCCTCATTTAAGGATTTTGCTAAAATAGCATTACCAGACCTGCCTTTAATCATATTACTTGTCAAAAAATCTTGGACTTTATTTCCATCTTTTAATCCGTTCACCAAGAAGTCTGGCGCTGATGTTTCTTCAGGTTTTAGTACATAGGCCAATTCTTGACAGTCTGTATTTAATCGCAGGTATGTAATTCCGAAATCGCAATGTACTAAGTCACCAGTTAATATAACCATATCATCTGGTTTATCTGCAAATGAATAAAATTGACTGACTTTATCTTTTTCACTTCTTTGCACGTCTACAGTAGGGTGAAACCAAGTATCCAAACCTAAATCCGTAACTTTTTGTCTCATCCACCAAACCACATCTGAAGTTGTTGTAACACCAGGCGTAATTACTTTCTCTGAAAAAGCTTCTGCTATAATATCATGAGTAATGTCTATGAGTTGGTCATAAATAACCATTTCCCGTTCAGACCTGGTTTCAATCCAGCGAACAGCTAATTGCTCTGCAGAAGTAACTTTTGAAATAAATTTTTTAGGAAGACTTGCCATAAACTCTTCGTAGTCGGTCTTAACCAAGCCATCTGCAATATTGTGGTCTGTAGAATAATTGAGTCCGATTTTCTTCGGATTTCTTTCCTCTATTAATTGCATTAACCGGGTCCACTGATTTGGTTCTTTCTCCTTATCCCAAGCAGAAACAATATTCTTACCCACATTATAACGGGCTACAGCCAACTTCTCTATAGTATTCTTTGCCTTATCTCTATAAAACAACAAAATAGTTCTTCTACGAGCGTTTAACCAGGTAGCCGGAAGCATTGTTTTAATTACGGGATCTTCGTTATACTCTCTTGAAATAACCACCCACATATCTAAATCTGCAGCATCCATAAGTTCAGGAAGTAGATTATTAAATCGGTCGTCTAAAATTTCATCAATTACCTGAGCTCTTTCTTTTTCATTTAAAATTTGTTGGGCATTAAGTTCACCAATAAAAATTAGGCAAACTAAAAGGAATAGTTTTTTCATGAGTGTTGTTTGGATTATGCCTTGAAAATACAAAATAACACACATTCGAAATAAACTATTCCTCTAAAATCAATTGATTTTTACAATCTGAATAATATCAATAGTTGTCTGTTATCAATCTATCATTGATGCTTTTAACCAACCTTACAAATTCTGCTCTATATCCATTCTTATCTTCACTTCTACCGTTCTCTGCCAATTCAATAACATCGTTAAATGAAGTTTTATTTATAAATACCGACTTTCGTAATTGTTGACCGAATAAAGCTACTGCAGCAGAAAACTGAAAGTCTTTAGACATTTCTTGAGTATTCGAATTTTGAACATGAACCAATTCTATGCTTTTATTGCCATTTGGCTTTTTGTATCTAAATTTTACCGTGAACAGCTCATTAGAAAACCCAGTTTTGCTAGTAGCATTCGTATACTTTAATTCTGGTATTTCTTTATCAAATTCTGAAGTTACACCTGCTTCTATAATTTCATACAAGGCGGTTACCTTATGACCGCTACCTAGTTCCCCGGCATCTTTGGTATCATCTATAAAATCCTCATCTGCCATCAATCTATTTTCGTAACCAATTAATCGATACGATTTTACTGTAGCCGGATTAAACTCTACCTGTAATTTTACATCTTTAGCAATGGTAAATAAAGTGCCCCCAAATTCCTTCCCGAATAATTTCTGTGCTTCTTGCATGGTATCTATATAACCATGATTTCCGTTTCCTTTATCTGCCAAGATTTCCAATTTAGAATCTTTATAGTTCCCCATTCCAAAACCAAGTACAGAAAGAAAAACACCAGATTCTCTTTTTTCTGTAATTAAATCTTCCATCTCTTTATCGTTGGACAGCCCTACATTAAAATCGCCATCCGTTGCCATTATCACTCTATTATTTCCATTTTTGTTAAAATGTTTTTCTGCCAACTTATAAGCCAACTCAATACCCTCTCCACCGGCTGTGGACCCGCCAGCTTCTAAGTTGTTTAAAGCACTCATGATTTTCACTCTATCACTACCAGATGTTGGTTCTAAGACCACCCCCGCCGCACCTGCGTAAACTACAATAGAGACTTTATCCTTTTCCCTAAGCTGGTTTACCAATAATTTAAAGGCAGATTTTAGCAGTGGTAATTTGTTTTCATCTGACATGGACCCAGATACATCTATTAAAAAAATGAGGTTAGATGGTGGCAACTCTTCATTCAAATATTCTTTTCCCTGCAAACCAATGCGCACAAGTTTAGTGTCTATATTCCAAGGGGTTTGTGCTACTTCAGTATTTACAGAAAAGGGGTGTTCATTTGTTGGTTGCGGATAATCATAGTCAAAGTAATTTATCATTTCTTCAATTTTAACCGCATCAACTGGAACGTCCTTTCCATTATTTATAAATCTTCTAATATTGCTATAAGCAGCTTTGTCGACATCAATAGAAAAAGTGGATAACGGATTAATTCCTACATTCTGAAATTTATTTTCAGTGACTCGGGCATAATTTTCGTCGTTCTCAACAACATAATTTCCTTTTACAGTATGTATTACAATACATCCATACTTGGCATCTTTTCCATATAGCCTTGTTGCTTCAGTAGCTTTAAGTTTTTTACTGCTATCAATATTTTCACTTTTTAAACCCTGAATAATAGTATTGTATTCTTTTTGAATAGGAATACCATCAACTATATATAAGGGACTTTTAACCGTATTTCTTACGCCTATATCTTCCACAGACCTCGCACCACGAATAGTAACACCACTTACTTTACCTTGTAAAATTCTACTTATATTATTTTTAGGAGATTGCATGTTAACATTTGCAATAGAACCCGTTACATTCTGTCTTTTTTGAATACTATATCCAGAAACCACCACCTCGTCTAGTGCTTGATAGTCTTCCTCAAGGGAAACATCAATAATCACCTTATCGCTAATTTTCACAATTAGATTCTTACAGCCTATATACGAAAATGTTAATTCTGCACCTTTTGATACTGTTAATGCATAGTGTCCGTCAAAATCTGTTTGTGTACCATTGGTTGTTCCTTTCTCCATTACATTTACACCAGGCAAAGGAGTTCCTTGTTGGTCAAAAACAGTACCACTAATTTTAACTTGTTGCGAAGACAACAGTATACTACTAAGTAGAAAGAATAGGAAAGTTGCATTTTTCATAATAATAGGTTTAATGTTTGAGCAATAAACCTATTAAGAAGGCAGTGTTTTAAAAATGAAAAATGAGCAAAGGCTAACTTACAATGAGGGAAGTTATGCTTTCAATAAGTCCATTGTTTCTTTCCTTTTTATTTTATCACTATTTGTTCGTAAGAAAACAGATAGTAATTTAATTTGCTTTGGAATTTCAAACTTTGATAAAAAAGTACTTGCAACTATATCTTGCATTAAAGAGTCAGGATCAGCTTTTCCCTCTACCACCAACACAATTTGCTCTCCAAGTATTGAGTCTGGTAAAGAACCTATAAAAAAACTTTGATCTAAAATACTTGAAAGCTTATCTTCTATTTGCTCAGGGCTAAGTTTAACCCCTCCAGAATTAATAATATTATCAAATCTACCAAGCCACTTAAATTCGGTCTTAGAAACCAAATCAACCAAATCATTAGTTATTACAGGTTCATCTGAAATTTTTGGAGCATTAATAACTAGACATCCTCTTTCATCTGTAGAAATGTCAATGTCTGGTAAAATAGAAAAAAGCTTTTGATCACCTACACCATTGTTCAAAGGCTTAACTGCAATATGCGTTAAGGTCTCCGTCATCCCATAAGTTTCATAACTTGCATTATCTATTGCTTTTAATTTTTCTTTTAGCGCAATAGAAATAGGTGCTCCGCCTATAATCAACTTCTTTATTTGACCTAATTTATTTAATGAGTTTTCAACCTGTAAAGGCACCATAGCCCCAAAGCTGAATAATCTTTTAACATTTTTCAAAGGGTTTGAAGTAGGTGGAAACAAGTGTAAATCTAAGCCTAAAACCATGGCCCTTACAATCATCATTTTACCAGCAATAAATTCTGCCGATAAACAAAGTAATACAGATTCTTTTGGCATTAAATTGAAAAATTCACCAGTTGCCAAAGCACTTTGAACCATTTGTTTCTTTTTAATAGAAATGATTTTTGGAGCACCTGTTGAACCAGAGGTTTTTACTAATAAAGTTGACGAATTATCTATCCAATCTAAAATGAATTCGCCAATATGTTTTTCAAAATTATCACCTTCCTTAATAAAGCTATAACTAAGTTCAACTAAGTCATCATTAGATAATTTTCTGCCATGTATTGAAAAATAAGGATGTATATCTGGTCTAGACATTTTCATTGTTACCTTTTATTAAAAATTCATCTTTAGTTAAGACCCTACCGGTCAATTTTTCTTTCCAGTTAGTCCATCCATATTTTTTAGAAAAAATTACTAAAAGGATAGGGAAAATTATAAATACAGGAACTAAGATATCCCAACCTAAAACAGGGTTAGATATATCTCGATATATTGAATTTGTTTGAAAAGCTGTCCAATCTGCAGTTAGCAAAAGTGCTCCAATTAAATTATTAGCGGCATGAAAACCTAGAGCTAGTTCTAAGCCTTCATCCATTAAAGTTAAAATACCTAGAAAAAAACCAGTACCTATGTAATAAATCATTATTCCATACCCTAGTTTTTCCACTTCAGGATTACCTAAATGCATTAATCCAAATAAAACTGAGGTAACAATTAAAGGAACCCATCTATTTTTTGTTGCTAGACCTAAACCTTGCAGCATGTGACCTCTAAACAAATATTCTTCAAAACTTGTTTGTAGTGGTATAAGAACTATTCCGATAACTACTAATGATAAAAAAGGAATTAGTTTAAAATTAAAAACATAGTCTTCTGGAGAAAAATAAATCCCAACAAAAGTTAATATTATAGTTACCACACCCCAAATAGCAAAGGCAAAAAACACTCTTTTCCAATCAATCTTTTTTCGAGATGTAGTTAAAGATGTTATAGTTTGGCTATGTACCAGTTTTGTCCATCCTAAAACAAAAAACAGGCCTACAGCTAAAGGAGCTAGGACAAGAATTAAAACTACATTGGAGCCTAGGGCATTAATCATTTGCGCCATACTATCTTCAACACTAACAGGTGAAAATAAAATAGCAATATAATTTACAATCATTAACCCTATAAAACAACCAGGAATAATTAAATATTTCCATAAACCTATATCACCTTTATATCCTTGTTCTATATACATAAACTTTCAATTAAATTAGTATTCCAATTTTTAGACTTGTTATAAAACAACCCTCCATTATTCGCTTCTAACGGACTCTCTATATTATTAGTAAACAATGAACCCGTTCCTAGTCCTTGCGGCATTTCACTATTAAAAGTGGCAGTCCATTGTGCTATGGCGTTTAAGCCAATATTGCTCTCTAATGCACTTGTTACCCACCACCCTATATTATTTTTTTCAGCAAGAGAAATCCATTCATTGCTTCCTGCAAAACCGCCAATTAAACTTGGTTTCAAAATTATATATTGTGGTTGAATAGTTTGTATTAAATCTTCCTTTTTCGTTAAATCAACCACACCAATTAATTCTTCGTCTAACGCAATAGGCAAAGGTGTGTTGGCACAAAGTTTGTACATTTCTTTCCATTGGCCCTGTTTAATGGGTTGTTCTATAGAGTGTAAATCCAGATTCGACAAAATTTCTAGTTTAGATAAGGCTTCTTGTGGAGAAAATGCCCCGTTAGCATCAACACGTAATTCAATATCTTCTTTTGAATAGCGATCTCGAATAGATTTTAGTAATGCTATTTCTGTATCGAAATCTATTGCACCTATTTTCATTTTTATGCAAGAAAAACCATGTTGTAGCTTATCCTCTATTTGTTTATACATAAACTCTTTATTCCCCATCCAAACCAATCCGTTAATAAAAATTGGTTTTTGTTCATTTAAGAATAACGAATTAAATAAGTGAAATGGATTATTAGAACGTAGCGACAAGAAAGCCTGTTCTATACCAAATTGGATGCTAGGGAAATTTTGTAATTGCTTAAGCAATATAGTTTCGCCTAAGTTAATGTTTTTTACTACCCATGCACTTTTTTCTTCATATTCGGGAACATCATCAAAACTAAGACCTCTAAAAAGTCCACATTCACCTATGCCCCATTTTCCATTTTCCTCTAAAAAGAGAAACCATGTTTCTTTGGTTCGTAGAATTCCTCTAGAGGTTCCGCTAGGGTTTTTAAAATTTAGGATATACTTTTTAAATGTAGCATTCATAATATCGCTCAAATTTAACTATATTTTGAGTTTAATCGATATTGAAAAATAAGTATGAAGGATAAGGTAATTTGGGTAACAGGAGCATCTTCTGGAATTGGAGAAGCATTGGTATATCAATTAAACGAGCTTGGTGCTAAAATTATACTTTCAGCAAGACGAGAAGATATTTTAATAAAAGTTAAAAACAACTGTAAATTCCCAGAAAAAGCAGCTGTACTTCCTTTAGATTTAATTGAATTTAATACTCTTGAAAACATTTCTAAAAAAGCTTTTTCATTTTACGGAAATATTGATGTTTTAATTAACAATGGTGGTCTAAGCCAACGCTCTCTCATAATTAACACCAATTTTGAAGTGTATCAAAAAATGATAGATATTAATTATCTGGGTACTATTAAATTAACAAAACATGTACTTCCCTATTTTATAGCTCAAAAAAGTGGTCACTTTGTTACCGTAACTAGTTTAATGGGTAAATTTTCATCTCCATATAGATCAGGTTACTGTGGTGCCAAACATGCACTACATGGCTTCTTTGATGCATTACGTATGGAACATAAAAAAGACAATATTAATGTTTCTATAATTTGTCCTGGTTTTATCCAAACAAACGTGGCAAAAAATGCTTTAACTGGAGATGGCTCTGCATTACAAAAAGAAGATAAAGCTACAGAAAATGGAATGCCAGTCAACAAATGCGCCAAAGAAATCATTACTGCTATTAAAAAGAAGCGTTTTGAAACTTATATAGGTGGAAAAGAAAAAATTGGCATTTACCTAAAAAGGTTTTTTCCAAAGTTATTACATAAAGTTGTAATGAATAGTAAGGTTAGATAAGTTATTTAAAATTAAACCAAAAACGCACTCCCTCTGTAGTTTTATCAGTATTTAATGAGGTTTGCAGCTGATTTGCCAATCTATTCATAAGGCGCATTCCCATAGAAGAATTTGCTCTTTCCTCAGAATCTTCTGGTAAGCCTATGCCATTATCTGTATATTCAAAAAAGCCTTCTTGGCCTATTATTTTTCGTAAGTGAATATAAATTTTACCATTGCTATCATCTTGAGGAAATGCATATTTAAATGAATTAGAAACTAATTCATTTAAAATAAGCCCAAACGGTATGGCCCTATCAATATCCAACTCAACGCCTTCAGCGTCAATTGTTATATTAATATTATGCCCACCTTTTTTATAAACCGATTGTATGCTATTTATTAAGCTTTCAATATACCCTTGCATTTCAATTACTGAAAGGTCGTCATTTTGATATAATTTTTGATGAATTAAAGCCATTGCTTTAACTCTACTTTTACCCTCTTCCAAGGCTTCTATTGCCGCTTTACTTCTTGTATTTTTTGTCTGCAAACTTAATAGGCTAGAAACCATTTGTAAATTATTTTTTACCCTATGGTGTATCTCTTTTAAAAGGGAGTCCTTTTCTACCAATGCATTTTCAATAATAAATTTCTGTTCAGCAATAAGTCTTTGGTTTTTAATGCTCTTTAAATAAGCATATACTAGTCCAGCAAAACCAATAAGAGTAAATATCAAGGATACAAATACCAAACTAATTTTATCATCTCTGGCCGCAATATCTTTTCTAGATTCTTCTAATTGAGCTTTTTGTTGCTCCATCATTTTTTTAGAATTCTCTAAGTCCTGCTCAATAATAGACGTCAATTGCTGGTTCTTAATGTCAGAAGCCAGGTTATCTATAGAATCTCTAATTCTATTATTTTTCTTTAAATAAACTGTAGAGTTCTTAAAATCGCCGGTTTTGTAATAATAATCTGCATAAATCACATTTCGTTTAAGAATATTATCTAGTCTCAAAAGGTTTAAATCATCACTTAAAATATCAGTAGCTTTTTCATAATTGCCTAATTGCAAATAGCATTCAGCAAGTGCCAATTTATTTTCATTATATTCTGATGAAAACTTACCTTTATTATATTGTTTAATGATGTCTATACTCTCTTCTAGAAATGGTATTGCCTTTTCATACTCATTTAATTGAACATGGCATTTACCTATATTACCAATAATTAATCCATTTAAAATTCGTCCATCAGTAATTTCCTTTTCAGTTCTTTGATTAGTTACATCACTTAAAAACACGTTAATTAATCCTTCCGATTTTTTAAAATAACTAAGAGCAGTAGGGGTAGAATTATCTAATCTTAAGTAATTGCCAATGGTATTGTTATAAATAGCGAGCCCATAATAATCATCATCTTTTATCTCTTTTTTCTCCTCTGTCATATAATCGCGCATAGCCTTTCTATACTGACCCAGATTAGCATAAATATCATAAAAAGAAACATTGTCCTCGTAGCCTAATTCTCGTTTTACCCTTCTTATTTCTATTTGTTTATTATACAATTGAAGCTTAGAAAAATTGGCATCTAATAATTCTAAAATGTTAAATTTTATATCATTATCCAATTTCTCGAAATTGTCATACAAAGACCTAACAATTGCTAAACTTTTTTCATAATCCCCTAAATCAAAGTAAATTTGAGATTCAATTAACTGGTAATTTTGAATTGAAGTAGAATCTTTTGTTTTTTCGGAGCTGTTTAGATAAACTTTAACGGTATCTAGCCAATCGTAAGGGGAGTTTAGATTATAACGGTTGGGAGTATTAAAAAAGAAGAATGTACGAAGTTCGCCGTTTTCTAAATCTTGAAATTGTTTATAATAATCTTCATTTTGAGTAGACAAACTGTCTTGCGCCGCAATATAGAACGAAAACGTACTTATAAAGAAAGCAAAAATGAATCTCAAAACGGCTATTTTTTTCATATCATATTAAAAACAGAATCAAACTTAAAATTTACACTTGATCCTACTAAATTTTTGTTGTGAGCCAAAATAGGTAGATTTAAAATACCTGAAGCTCATTTAGTGTGTTCTACGCACTAATAAAAAAAATTAGAAAAATACGCTACAGCGATACTCCTAGTAAGTGTAATTAATAAGAATATTGAAAATTTCTAATTAATACAAATTTAAATATTAGCCAACGGGGATTGCATTATTTGTTGTGTAACTGTCAATTATTGTTGTGAAATTAAAGACGAGTAGCCTATCATGTATTTCATCGGTAAAAACAAGCGCTTTAACGTTTAAAAATCACCTTTCAACTAGTAAAGGAGCAAAAAAAACACCATAAAATGGTGTTTTTAAATCTATTTTAATAAGATTAAGAATTCATTGCAGAGATAATAAACTCTTTAAAGTCTTTAGAAATAGGAATTAAAGTATCATTAATCATAATATCCTTAGAGTTAATAGCATCTATATGATCAACATTAACTATATAGGATTTGTGAGCTCTATAAAATTTATTTTGAGGTAGTTTTTCCAAATAATCTTTTAATGGTGAGCGAACTAAAAACTTTTTATCAATTGTATTTACTTCTAAATATACGTTATCAGCTTTGATAAACTGAATATCACCGAATTGAATTCTATAATATAAATGCTGTTTTTTTACGAAAATAGAATCTTTCAAAATGGAATTAGACATTGGAACGTCTTCATTTGCATCATCATTTGAAAGACCTTTTTCGGTATTTTGCTTTCCATAGATAAAATTAGAAAGAGCAATTTCTATAGAAGTATAAAGGTCTTGTTGCTCAAAAGGTTTTACCAAATACCCGTTAGGCTTAACTGTTTTTGCATTTTCAACCGTAGCCCTGTCTGAGTTTGAGGTTACAAAAATGAATGGTATATCGTAATTATCCCTAATATGTTTGCCTAAATCTATACCTGTCTTATCAGAAGCTAAAATAATATCAATAAGTACTAAATCAACTTGTTTAGTTTTCAAAACCTCAATAGCCTGTTCATAAACTATAACATTATCTACAATTTCATATCCTATTTCCTCTAACATGGACTGCATGTCATCAGCGATAATCACATTGTCCTCAACAATAAGAATTTTAATAGGTTGTTCCAAGTTTATTAAAAATTTAGATGGTTATATTCAAAATTACAAAAAATAAAAATAAGTCATAAAAAACAGCAAGGCTGTAAAAAAGGTACTTAACGCCAATTTTTTAAGTTCTGGATCAAGCTCCGCCTCATTGCTTGTTGCCTTAACTTTATTCATATGAATAAATACTGGTATGTAGCCAATAAGACATACATAACGTAGAGACAATCCTTTTGTTGTGAACAGAAACAAAAACAAGCATAAAAAAGAAATAATTAGTATAAAATAGTGGTAAATTTTCGCGTTTCGTAATCCCATTTTAACTACAAGTGTATTTTTACCTACAGAGGTATCAGATTTAACATCTCGCATATTGTTTAAATTAAGAACACCTACACTCAATAAACCTATTGAAATAGCCGGTAAAATAGAGTTCATTGGAATAGCCTTAATAAATAAAAACAAAGACCCAAGAACACTTACTAAGCCAAAGAAAATAAATACAAAAACATCTCCATATCCATTATAGCCATAAGCAGATTTCCCTACTGTATATTTTATTGCAGCCCATATTGCAAATACACCCAAAGTTAAAAATAATGCAGTGTACAAAATATTATGCACACCAAAAGAAGTAAGCACTAATAAAACGATTAATAAAAAATTAATAAAAATACTAATATAAATACCTCGTTTAAGTTGTTTAGCAGTTAAGAGTCCACTTTGCATAGCTCTTTTTGGACCTATTCTATCGTCATTATCAGTCCCTTTTACACCATCACCATAGTCGTTAGCGAAATTTGAAGTAATTTGGAGTCCCACAGTAGTTAATATGGCTAAAATAAGTATAGCCGTATTCGAAGCCCCTTGAGAAGCAGCTAATCCTGTACCTACCAAAATACCTGATATTGATAAAGGTAGCGTTCTAAGTCGTGCTGCATTAAGCCATGCGCTAACTTTAGTCACTAATAAGGATCTTCTATTTGAATTCTTTTACCATCTTGATAAGAAGCAACAAAAGCATCTCCAAAACCAATATCCACTAATTGCTTTCTAAAAGATTGTGCCTCCTGCAAGGTTTCAAAATTACCTAAAGAATAGGAGTAAAAAGGATTCGTTTTCACAAAAAGCGTATTTGTTAATGCCTCTGAAGCAAGCGTAACATTATTATCTACAAATGATTTTACTTGAACGGAATAAATTTTTTCTTTTTGTAAAAACTCTTTTGCTAAATAAAACTCTTTTACAAGACTAAGTTCTTCATTTTGTTCTTTTAAGTTTTCTAGTCTAGCACGAATTGCATCGGTACTATCCATAGAGGACAAAAGCAATTCATTATTTGGATTTCTATTAAACCCACCAGAACTAGAGATACCAGCTGTAAATGAAGTAAATGCCAAACCACCAATTAAAAAAAACGCAGTAATACCAGCGAAAATGTTTCGCTGTATCTTGCTTTTTTTTAACTCCTTATTCTTGAACTTTATTTGATCTAATAATCGTTCATTAATAATTTGAGCTTTATCGACATCTTTATGTAATTCTAATAAATCACTCTCTTCTATAAAAGGCATATTACAGGGGTAAATATTATACTTGCAGCTAAATGTAAGTTAATTTTTGTTAATAACTTTTTAATTCTTACAAAAATAAAATTATTTAATAAGTCTAACAAAAATATATCCTCTTTTCTAGCATAGAATTCTGCTAATCAGTTATTTGAGAATTTTCTGACAATATTTAACTAATCTTCAGATAAGGAAATGCCGTCAGGTTCAATTTTAATTTTTCTTTCTTTATAAAGGGTTCCTAAACCCTTCTTAAATGTTTTCTTACTCATTTGAAAGACATCTCTTATTTCCTCTGGCGAGGATTTATCATGCAGTCCTAAAAAACCACCACTTTCAACTAAAACTTCATAAATCTTCTTAGCTGCTGGCTCAAGAACTTTTGCTCCTAAGGGCTGTAGTGAAATATCTAGCTTATTATCTTTTCTAATTGTTTTTATACAACCTGGTATTACATCGCCGATATTAATAGGTTTAAACACTTCATTAAAATAAACAAGGCCTTTATGTCTTTCATTGACAATTACCTCCCATCCTAAATCGGTTTGTCTGGTAACAACCAAATCTACTTGCTCCCATTCTTTAAGGTCAATACTTTCATTGCTTAAAAATTTGTCTAATTTATTAGATGCGACTAATCTTCCTGAACGCTCGTCTAAATAACAATGAACTACATACCATTGTCCTTCTTTCATTTTCACCCTTTGCTCTCTAAAAGGCACTAACAAGTGTTTTTCCAATCCCCATTGCATAAAAGCCCCAAATTCATTTACTTCAGCCACTTGCAATAATCTAAATTCACCCAACATTATATCTGGCTCTAAGGTGGTTGCCACAGGTCTCTCATCATAATCTAAATAACAAAACACTTTTATGTTATCGCCAATTTCATATGTGGTAGGCACATACTTATTTGGTAATAAAACATCATTTCCCTCTTCATCACCCAGAAATAAACCAACACTGGTATCTCTTAATATTTCTAGGTTATTAATACGTCCTAATTCTATCATGCTACAAAATTACATTTTAAAATCTACATATGTAATTGTAAAAAAAAGACCATTACCAAAAAGGTAACGGTCTAGTCAATATTCTAATAATTAAAACTTCTTATTTATTATAAACAGAAGCTTTTTTGAAGTGTTGGCAAAGCTTGTAATAGATTACTGCTCTATGCTTGTTTTTATTAGATGAACCATACTTGTCCAATACTGATTTAATAGCAGCATCTAATTCAGGACTATCTTTAAGACCTAATTTCTTAATCAAGTAATTATTCTTAACAGTGTCTAATTCTTTCTGATCACCACCAGACACTTTAGATGCGTCTAGATTGTAAATTGAAGGCCCTAAGCCAACAGTTACTTTCTTAAGCAAATCCATATCTGCATTCTCACCAAACTTATCTTTGATGTCGGCAGCATACTTTTCAATTAAATCATCTCTTTTACTCATGTTAATGTGTTATAATTAATGGTTAATACACCTCTAAGATATAAAACGAAAATATTCAATCAAAATTTTATCGTTTATTAATGAAGGAGTTACAATTTCCAATAATTTTGGTTGCTCCGATTTATCAAAAAAGTGTTGTAGTTCATTTTCTAACTTAACACCAGTGTCAGCAGTATTATATTGAAAATCAAACATATTACATAAATGTTTAGCATTTAGATTATGCCGTGTTTCAAAATATTTTTCAAATATGTCATTGTTCTCTTTACCGGGTAGTATTCTAAAAATACCACCTCCTTTGTTATTCACTATTATAATTCTAAAATCATTTTTAACATAAGTATTCCAAAGCGCATTACTATCATAAAAAAAGCTAAGATCACCAGTTATAAACAAAGTTGGTGTTTCACTAATAACAGATGCTCCTATTGCTGTAGAAGTACTACCATCAATACCACTTGTTCCTCTATTGCAATATACTTTAAGAGTGGGGTCAAGATCAAACAGTTGAGTATACCTTATGGTAGAACTATTGGCTAGTTGCAAAAGATAATTGCTAGGTATATTCGTAAGAACGGAATGAAATACGGCTAAATCTGAAAAAGGTATCTTTTCAAGGTATTCTGCCCTTTTTACAACATAATTTCTTTTTATCTGATTCCAAAAATTGAAATAATCACTTTTAACCAATTCAACGTTAGCATACATTTCATTAAAAAATGAATTCACTGATGTTTTGATATGTTTTTTTAAACAGAAAAATGTATCATTAGGATTTGTCCCATCAATATGCCAATGATGTTCGGGAGAATATGTTCTTAAAAATGCTTTTACCTTTTTAGAAACTATTAACCCACCAAAAGTAATTAGTACTTGGGGTTTTAAACTTTCAAACAAATTTTCTTTTGCTTCACTCAATTCTATAGGTGCAATTATTGAATCAATACTATTGAAAAAAAAAGGGTGATATAAATTTGATGTCGTTTCCGTTAAGACAATTACACTTGGGTCATTTGCAAGACTCAACACTATTTTTTCATCAATATTATCTGGGGCATTTACACCAACAAGTACAATTTTTCGTTTTGCTGAATTCCAGATATTCTTTTCAAAATTTAAAGAAAGTAACTGCATTTTATTTCTGTTAATAGATGCAATTTTAGGGTAAACTGTTGGCGCTGTTATTGTTTTATATAGTGGTTCTTCAAAAGGTACATTTATATGTACTGGGCAATTAGCAGTGATTGCTAAATTAAAGGCATTATTAAGCTCTTGATCATTAAATTCTTGAATTTCATTTTGAACTTGGGCTACATTTTTATTTTTAATCCATTGGGGTTTATACTGAAGAATTTTATCCGTAGAATGTAGTACATCTTGCCTAAGATTTGCCGAGTAACCTATATGGTTATCGTAAACATTTTTTTGATTAATTGTTTGTCCATCCCCTATTCCAACTTTATAAATTGGTCTGTCGGCAGAAATAACTATTATAGGAATATTGCTAAAATATGCTTCGGCTATGGCCGGATAATAGTTTAAAAGAGCACTACCCGAAGTACAAACAACTACTACAGGCTTTTTTAGTTGTTGTGCCATACCTAAAGCAAAAAATGCAGCACAACGTTCATCAACTATACTATAACAAGAGAAAAAAGGATTCTCAGCAAACGCTATTGTTAACGGGGCGTTTCTAGACCCAGGAGAAATAATAATATTAGAAATATCATTAGCCTGGCAATGTTGAACTACTGTTTGTGCTGTTGGAATTAGCGAATATTTCATGTATTCAAAAATACAAACTAAGCAGGTTATTACCCAAAAGTCTTATTGCAATTTATGGCTAAGCACATTAAACATTGTATTGCTTTTTAATACAGTTTCTTCCCACTCACTTTCAGGGTTAGAATCACAAGTTATTCCACCTCCTACATAAATGGTGGCCGAATTATTTAGCAATTGCATACAACGTAAGTTTACAAAAAGCTCGGAGGTTTTTACAATACTTTTGTACGCGCTATTTTCTTGGTTTCTTCGGTTTTTGTTTCTTGATTGTTCTAATTTTATATTCAGCTCCCCTATAAAACCGGTGTAAAAAGACCGGTTATAGTTTTCGTTATCCAGAATAAACTTTTTAGCCTCTAAAAATGGACTACCACATACAGCCGGGGTAGGATGAAGCGATTTTAATACATCACCAAATTTGTTAGGAGTAAAAGATCCTTTTATTTCGGTACGCAAATGCCAAAGCTGACCAGCTTTAACAGATTCTCGTTTAGAACTACTTAGGGAAACCACTTTATCTTTTAAGGTTTCAAAAATATAATCTGTAACCAATTGTTGTTCATGTAATTCTTTTTCTGACCATTGCGGAGCCTCTAAATCATTTGAATTCTGAGTACCCGCCAATGACATTGTAGTAAATCGTGTTCCATTACTTTTAACTAAAATTTCTGGAGTGGCTCCCATCCAAGCGCCAATTTTAGGGTGATACCAAAAATAGCAGAAGGCCTTTTCATATAACTTTAATAACCTTGTATAAATCTCTAAATGATCTTGTTTACATTCAACATCTATTTTCCGAGATACAACCACCTTGTCAAAATAGCCAAAATCAATTTTGTTAATAGCATTTGAAATCAACTCAAGATAACGGTTCTTTTCAATTGTACTATTTACTATTAAATTTCTACTTAAATCAAAAGCTAAATCATTATAATCAGTATTATACGAACCCCTTAAAACAGTGTCCATCTTCATTAGGATTGCATCAGAAGTTAAATCGAAAGGAGCAAAAACGAAACCAGATTCCGTAAAGTCTTTCACTATATATACTTTATCGGTATCTTGAAAAACTCCGACCAATTCATTTTCATTGGGCTTTCTATATAACACAAATGGTAACTGCTCATTTAAACAATTTGCAGCACGATCAAAAAGTTCCTGAGCCATGTTAGTTTTTCAGCAATGTAATTGTAGTTAATTTACAAAGTGATACCAATTGATCGTCCTCATTTGTAATTTTAATCTCCCATAATTGTGTAGTTCTGCCTTTGTGTAAAAGGATTGCCTTTGCATATACAAATCCTTCTTTTACACTTTTAACATGGTTTGCCGTAATTTCTAATCCTCTAACAAAATACTTATTACCGTCTAAAAATATATAAGATGCTGCACTACCAACACTCTCTGCCAATGCCGCAGTAGCTCCACCATGTAAAACTCCATCTGGCTGATGTACTTTTGGGGTAACCGGCATTTTAGCTAATAAAAAATCCTCTCCTACATCAATATACTCAATATCCAAGGTCTCCATTAAGGTATTCTTAGAAGTTTCGTTACAAATCTTAAGAATTTTTTCTTTGTAGTCGTTCATCCTTTTTTTTGTAAAATTAAGCATTACATTACCAACTGAAAAGCATAACAGTAATGATCGATTAATGGAGAACCAAATAAAAAATGTAGCCTATACCACCACGAACGTCTATGAAACTTTAAATGAATTGAATAGCGATACCAAGCAAGTTTGGATTGTTTTTCATGGCATAGGTTTCTTAAGTCGATTTTTTCTTAAGTACTTTAATGAACTACCTAAAAATGAAAATTACATAATAGCTCCGCAAGCGCCTTCTAAATACTATTTAAAAAATGAGTACAAGCATGTAGGGTCCAGCTGGTTGACCAAAGAAAATACTGCTTTAGAAACATCAAATCTTTTCAATTACCTTGATGCCGTACTTGAAAACGAAAATTTACCGTCTACTTGTAAAATCATTTTTTTTGGATTCTCTCAAGGAGTATCTGTAGCTACTAGATACTTAGTACACTCTAAAATACAATGTTCAAAATTGATTCTTTATGCGGGCGGTTTACCAAATGAATTGCAAAAAAAGGATTTTAACTTTTTAAAGAGGGACACTGAAATTATATCTATAATTGGAGATAAAGATGAATATTTGAGTCCTGAACGATTATTAAAAGAAAGCGAAAAACTTAATTTGTTATTCGAAGAAAATTTGCATCACATCAGTTTTAACGGCGTGCACGAAGTAAAAAAAGAAATAATAAACCAACTTGTATAATGAGCAGTCAAATAATTTTAGAAAATGACAGGGTCAAATTAAGTCCGCTTACATTGCAAAATTTCGAATCATTGATTTCTGTTGCATCACAAGAAAACCTAGTTCAATATTCTCCATCGGACATAGCTACACCAAGCAGCTTAAAAAACTATGTTGAAATAGCCTTACAGCAAGTAAAAGCTGGCACCAGCATTCCTTTTATTATATATGACAAACAAAATGATGCGTTTGCAGGATGCACTCGTTATATGAATATGAACCACAAAAACAAAGTACTGCACATAGGCTCTACATGGATTGGTCGTGAGTTTCAAGGCACGGGACTAAACACTCAAATGAAAAATTTAATGTTAGACTACGCTTTTACGACCTTAAATTTTGAAAAAGTAGAATTTCGAGTAGATGAGCGAAATATGGCTTCTAGAAAGGCTGTTGAAAAATTAGGATGCACTTTAGAAGGTATTTTACGTAAAGATGTATACTTAATAAATGGTTTTAAAAGAAATACGTGCTGTTATGGATTACTACGTGATGAATGGTTAAAGAATAGTGAATAATATTATTCTTCGTCAGTTTTTAAAAGTGATGGATAGTAAGATATTTTTCTTGTTGTATAGGTGTTATCTGGGGTAACAATTTGCTTTATCCAATTGCCCTTACCTCCTTGGTCATATTGATAGATAAACTCTTTTTTAGTAGTCTCTAGTTTAGACTTAGCAATTTCGGCAACCAACATGCCTTGATCATCATACATGTAAGTAGTTCTTACCGTAGGCTCAAACTTTTTAGCCGTGTTATTATATTCAAATTCCTGTTGGGCCGTTAAACGACCATTAGAATTGAAAACTTCTTCAAAAGCATAATTAGCTTCTCCTTTTAAAAACTCTTTTGTCAAAACTATTTTCTGTTCTGGCTTATTCTTAGGTTTAAGCGTAGAGGTACGGACAGATTTTAGGGGCACTCCATTAAGCAAGTATGTAATTGTATACTCGCCTTTAAACTTTTTATGCTCAACCAATGTAATATCAATACCATCATTGTTAGTTCTTCTAATACTTGTTAAATCTCCAAATTCATCATACTCATAAACATATTCATCTAAAAACTCTTTGTCATAAGAGAATATACGTTCTTGTATCTTGACATTCTCTGTAGAATCAATTTGGTAAAAGTGTGCTATAGAAGTACTAGGATCAAATGCATTATTTCGGTAAGATTCTGATCGTTTTTCAGCTAATTCGCCGCTTAAGTATTTGTAATACACCACATCATAATCCGCAGCATTGTATCTTGTTACTGATTTGGTTAGTAACCCTTTTTTATTAAAATCATATTCTTCTTTACCATAATCAGTACTTACTAAACACAATTTTACATTCTCTTTAAGGTCAAAATCTGCCCGGGTAAAAATCTGAATTTCTTGCCCTTTCAAAATTGAAACAATAGATATTAATAAAATAACAAGTAGGTATTTTTTATTCATGCTGCAAAATTACTTTATAATACTGGGATTAAAAAAATTCTTATAAAAGTAAAAAGGAACGGTAAATACCGTCCCTTTTTTATAATAACTTATAGTTATATTATCTAACTTCTTCAAAGTCCATCTTTAGACTTAGTTCAAGACAGATTACTTAACTTCTTCGAAGTCTACGTCTTCAACATTATCACCTTCCGAAGCAGCACTGTTAGCAGTTGGCTCACCTTGAGGAGCACCACCTTGTGCATCAGCTTGCGCTTTGTACATTTCTTCAGATGCAACTTTCCAAGCTTCATTGATTTTATCTAAAGCTGGTGTAATAACAGCCAAATCTTTAGTTTCATATGCAGCTTTCAATTCTGCTAAAGCATCTTCAATTGGCTTTTTCTTATCATCAGATAATTTATCACCAAATTCAGTAAGTTGAGATTCCGTTTGGAAAATCATTCCATCAGCTTCATTCAACTTATCAGCAGTTTCTTTCGCTTTTTTATCAGATTCAGCATTTGCTTCAGCTTCAGCCTTCATCTTTTTGATTTCTTCTTCAGTTAAACCAGAAGAAGCTTCAATACGAATATCCTGAGTTTTGTTCGTAGCCTTATCAGTTGCAGAAACTTTTATAATACCATTAGCATCGATATCAAAAGTTACTTCGATTTGAGGAGTACCACGTTTTGCAGGTGGAATACCATCTAAATGGAATCTACCAATTGTTTTGTTATCGTTTGCCATTGGTCTTTCTCCTTGCAATACGTGAATTTCAACCGATGGTTGGTTATCAGCCGCAGTAGAGAACACCTGAGATTTTTTAGTTGGTATTGTTGTATTAGACTCTATTAATTTAGTCATTACACTACCCATAGTTTCAATACCTAATGAAAGCGGAGTAACATCTAATAACAATACGTCTTTTACATCACCAGTTAAAACCCCACCTTGAATAGCTGCACCAATTGCAACAACCTCATCTGGGTTTACACCTTTAGATGGTTTTTTACCAAAGAACTTCTCAACAGCTTCTTGCACTGCCGGTATTCTAGTAGAACCACCTACTAAGATAATCTCATCGATATCACTCTTAGAAAGTCCCGCTGCTTTCATAGCAGTCTCACATGGTTCAATTGTTCTTTTTACTAAGTCAGCAATTAATTGCTCGAACTTAGATCTAGTCAATGTTCTTACCAAGTGCTTAGGTCCAGAAGTAGTAGCGGTAACGTATGGTAAGTTAATTTCTGTTTGTGCAGAAGATGACAATTCAATTTTTGCTTTTTCAGCTGCCTCACGTAAACGTTGTAAAGCCATTGAATCTTTTCTAAGGTCCATATCTTCTTCAGACTTGAACTCTTCAGCTAACCAATCAATAATTTTTTGATCCACGTCATCACCACCTAAGTGAGTGTCACCATCAGTAGCTAGTACTTCAAATACACCATCACCTAATTCTAGGATAGAAACATCATGTGTACCACCACCAAAGTCAAAAACAACTATTTTTTGGTCAACATCTTTCTTATCCATACCGTATGCTAAAGAAGCAGCGGTTGGTTCGTTAATAATACGCTCTACAGTTAAACCAGCAATTTCACCAGCTTCTTTAGTAGCTTGTCTTTGCGCATCATTAAAGTAAGCAGGTACAGTAATTACTGCACGAGATACTTCTTGTCCTAAATAATCTTCAGCTGTTTTCTTCATTTTCTGAAGAATCATGGCTGATAATTCTTGTGGCGAATATAAACGTCCGTCAATATCTACTCTTGGTGTATCATTATCACCTTTAACTACTTTATAAGGTACTCTACCAGCCTCTTTACTAGATTCTGAATATTTATTACCCATAAACCTTTTAATAGAATAAATGGTTTTATTAGGGTTCGTTACTGCTTGTCTTTTTGCTGGATCACCAACCTTAATTTCACCTCCTTCTACAAAAGCGATAACAGACGGTGTTGTTCTTTTTCCTTCTGCATTTGGAATTACTACTGGCTCATTACCTTCCATTACTGAAACACAGGAGTTGGTAGTACCCAAATCTATTCCTATAATCTTA